>OFDN01000545.1_pt1 | contig 29884 bp, 48 predicted proteins | sample 1520971 | NCBI WGS metagenome assembly OFDN01 (sample SAMEA94257418, study PRJEB24077) | hot springs metagenome | biome: Aquatic biome; feature: Geographical feature; material: Water | place: India | collected 2012-06-12 | depth 5 m | reverse complement strand
CCCGCCGCATCCTTGCGCCGCGCCAGCCAGGCGATCGGGCTTTCGCCCAGATTGGCGGCGTGGCGGACCATCCGCCCGTCCGCCCCGATCAACTCGCGTTCGCCCGCGATGAAGCCGGGGCGGCCGGGCGGCGGGCTTTCGGCCTTGCCGGGGGCCGCCTCGCCCGAGGCGCGCACGGTCCATCCGCCCTGCGGCCGCCGCCTCAGGCCCGGCCGTTCGATCAGGGCGCGGAACTCCGGCTCGCTCAGGGTCAGGCTGATCCGTCCTCGCCGGTCCGGCCCCAGACGCAGCGCATAGACCCCCTGTTCGGCGCCCAGCCAGGCGCCGGGCCGGGCTAGCAGACAGCGCGCCCGCTCCACCGTCCGGCTCATTGCACGGCCTCCCAGCGGGGCGCGCTGTAGACCGTGGTCAGACAGGCCTCCAACTGCGACAGCAGTTCGTCCACAGCCCGGCGGTCGCGCTCGTCCTCCACCCAGCGGCAGGCCGCCCCCACCGTGCTGCGGTTGACCCCGAAGACGTGACCGACCCGTTCCAGCGTCCAGCCGAAGGCGATGTGGGCCAGATACATGGCCAGCCAGCGCGACCGGGCGTTGAGCGGATCGATCCGCCGACCGGCCGTCATCCGGTCCGGGCTGGCCCCGGTCCGCGCCGCCACCAGATGCAGGGCCAGCCCCGCCTTGCACCGGTCCGCCTCTCGCACCGGCGCCCTGTATGCCTGTGGGGAGAGACTTGAAACCGGAGTCCGGGACTAGGCGGGACCAAACGGGACGGGGTGGGATGAAATCCCGGTGTGGCAGGGGTTTGAGAGGGCCGGGGCCAAAAATCGGCGGCGTGGCGGTCGGCGCGTCGAAAAGGGCGGATCGGCGGTTTCGGGCGTCCTTAGACAGTACAATCCGGAGTGCGGATTAGACGTTGGAAGGGGCTTCCAAGGGCGTTTGAGGCGGAACGGGGCGAACCCAGGCGGCGCGGCGTTTGAAGGGCCTTGAAAGGGGCGTTCGAAGGGGCGGCCAACGCCGTGGCGGAGCCTGTCCGACCGGCTGGAAAGTGGGAAGCGAAGTGGGAAATCGGCTTCCCACTTCCGAAACCGCTTCCCACTTAGCGCAAAGCCTTATGGAGCGGGGCTTTCGGCCCTGGGCGCCGTGCCGAGAGCGGCGATTTAAGTGGGAAGTCACCAGGGTGCGCGCCGGGGCCGCGTCGCGGGTGGCGGAAGACCGAACAGGGCGCAGGCGTCGAGAACACCCTGGGTCAGGGTCAGATCAACCCATTCGGCGCCATAGACGGCGCGCGACTGGAAGATGATCCGGCCGTCACACCTCTGATGCTCGTTGTTCGCATAGGTCTTGCAGCGCGGATGGGCGCCCCACAGGATGAAGCCCGCGCCCCTGGCCCTGGTGATCGCGGCGAGATCCGCGTGTTGCCGAACGCCGCAACGCCGGCAGTAGGCGGTCACAGTCCAGCCGCGCGCAACGAAATGACCGACGGTCAGGGCCAGCAGAGGGTGCGGCCCCAGGGCGACATTGTTCGGATTGGGCCGACCCAAGGCGGGAACTCATCAGCTGGTCGCCAGACCCGCCCGGACCTTACGCTGTAGGAATATATTCCGGCAAGGGGTCAGGCGCCGAAGGCCGCGATCACGCGGGCGGCGCCATAGGCCGCGGCGGCGATGATGAACCACAGGAGGACGGCGACGCCGATCCAGACGGCCGTCGATCCGTTGGGCCGGGGCGCAGGACGGTCAGGCCGGCTCATCCGAGCCGCCCGCCCAGCCCAGCGGCTTGACCTGAAATTACGATGCCCATTCCCCACCTCAATCATGAGTGGCGTTTAACATCAATCATGGGTGTTTAGGAGCGGGGCTTGTCACCGCGCAGGATGAGGCGACGGTCGGCTGTGTCATAACAGATCGAAGCTTCGTCCGTTTTGAACAGAGGGTCGCCCTGCAGGCGCGCCGTCTTGCCGTCTCGGGCGTAAAACAGCGCCTGACCGGCGTAGGCGCCATAAGCGTTCCGGCCGTTCACGGTTCCGCAGGTCGTAATGAGGTCGGGGGTCCACATGTCGCCCCAGATCGGATCTGTGGGATCGCGTAGCTGTTGAGCGACGTTCGCCTTTACCTTTCGGGCGCGCTGATCGAGAGCCTTCTCAAGGCCGGGAAGCGCTAGCAGCTCAGACCGATTGACAGTTTCGCCGTAGCGAGTCCGCCCTTCCGCCAGGGTTAGCGCCAACTCGGCATTTTTGACGTCGCTTTCTGACTCCCAATTGGTGCAGGAAGCCAGCGACCCCGCCAAGGCGGCGACGAAAGCAGCTAAGGTGAAACGTTTCACGAAATCGTTCTCCCAAACCAGCGCAAACGTCCGATCACATTCAGGCGGGCCATGTCTTCGCCCTCTAGCCGCTCTTCAGGATAAGTCGCGTTGTCCGAGGAGATGGTAACGCCGGCCATCGTTCGGCGAAACCGCTTAACCCTGGCTTCGTCGTCTAAAAGGAACGCAAAGACGCCGTCACGGATGCGCGTGTCGTTTTCATCGATCAGCACCAGATCGCCGTCGTGAATCAGGGGTTCCATCGAGTCGCCCGCCGCCTCCAACACAGATAGGCCTGCGGCCGAGCTGCGCCCGAGGCGTTTCAGCAGGAACGACCTGGTGAAGGGGATTTCATCCAACTTTCGCCGCCCCTCGTTCCAGCTTCCGGCACCGGCGGCCAAGGTGGCGTCGAAGCGTGGGATTTTGACTAGGTCGTCATTGGCCGACATCCCGTCACCACGGGCGTAAACCAACCAATCGATCGATGTGCCGGCCGCCGAGGCCATTCTAGCCACAATATCGAGGCGCGGCCCGAATCCGCCTGCCGCTCTCAGATACTTGGAAACGGTAGGCTGGGGAACGCCTGCGCGGGCCGCAAAGGCCGTGACTTTTTCAGGGGCTATGGCCTCCGAAAGCCGCCGCGCAAACCCTTCGTAATCAAAATCAATATCGACGTGCGGTTCGTTCATTACAAATGGCATAGACGCGCTTGACCATCGCGTTCGTTGGCGCTAACCATCACGAACGTGTTGAAAAGATCAAAACGCAATGAACACTGACCTTCCTCAAGCCGAAGACGGCGGGTGGCATCCCGAACGTATTAAGATGGCTATTCGCGTTCGCGGAACCACCCTGACTAAGCTTGCAACCGATAATGGAATGGCTGAAAGCTCAGTGCGTGTGGCTCTAATCCGTCCTCATTCGCAGGCGGATCGGGTCATTGCTCGCTTCTTGTCTGTGCCCCTCCATGTGTTGTGGCCATCGCGTTATGACGAAGACGGGAACGACATTCGTCACGAACGTGATTACTTTAGAGACAATCGTGATGAAGATCACGGTCTAATCCGCAGGGCGGTTTAGACATGGCGGCTCAGGACATCATCCGGCCCGCCGAGAAGGCCGCCGGCCGCACGGCGGTCGATCCCTCGACCGCTGCTGAGGCCGCCCTGGGCCGCGCCGTCAGCTTTCCCACCTCGGCCGGCGAGGTCGAGGTTCCGCCGCATCTGATCCGCGATCCGCTGGACGCCCGTCCGCTGGACGCGGCCCATATCGCCAATCTGGCGGTCTCCATGTCCGAGGTCGGGCTGGAGAACGCTGTCAGCGTCCGCTTGCTGAAGGCGAGCGAACGCGGCGAAGACGGGTGCGTCTATCTGCGCACACGGGGCGGGCACCGGCTTGCGGCGGCGCGTTCGCTAAAGTGGCGCACCGTTAGGGTTAAGATCCGGGACGAGCGGGCCGAGATCGCCAAGCTGGCCGAGATCGACGAGAACCTGCTGCGCCGGGACTATACGCCGCTGGAACGCGCCCAGGCCTTCGCCGAGCGTCTGGAGGCCTGGGCTGCCGCACACCCCGATCGCGTTGAGAAGGTGGACGGTCAGGCCCGTGCAAAGCGAGGGCGTCCGGGAAAGTCCGCAAAGATTGCGGATTTTCTGGATGGCCGACCGCCGTTGATGGGTTTCGCTTCTGAAACCGCAAGCCAAGCCGGGCTGTCGCTGCGCACAGTCGAACAGGCGCTGACTATGTTTCGCGGTATTCCCGCCAGTCAGCAGGCCCGCCTGCACGGCACTTGGATCGCCAAAAACGATGCGACGCTGCGCCAGCTGGCGGGGATCGGCCAGGCTGAGGAACAGGCCAAGGTCATCGATCTGCTCCTGGAGGGACGGACCAAGAGCGTCCCCGAGGCGCGCGCCCTGGCGGCGGGGCACAGCCCCGCGCCCAAGACGCCGTCGGACACGGTTCAACGCGACTTCGAACGGAACTGGAAGGCGGCGACGCCGAGCCAGCGCGACGCCCTGCTGCACTGGCTGGCGGGCCAGTCGCTGCCGAAGGGCTGGACGATCCTGCAGCAGGGAGAAGGGTGATGGGGCGTCTTCTGGGCCTGTCAGCCGATCATTGCGCGGCCGGGCTGGTGGCCGCTGCCCGCCACTACAAGGTCGATCCGCTGAAGGTCTTCGGCGGGCGCGAGACGCCGCGCGCCGCCATGGCGCGGAAGACGGTCGCAGCGGTGGTATTGAGCGCCGAGACGAAGCCGCGCGGTCTGACCCGCGCTGTGGCCCGCGTCCTGGCGCTGGGGCCGAATGCGCTATCGCCATACGGATTGGCGCGGGACGTGGCGTCGGAAGCCTTGAACACCGCTGCTGACGTGATGCGGCGGGCAGGGTTCGACCCCTCGGCCCTGGAGATCGCAAGCGAGCGGTCGGCAGCCGAATGGCGAGCGCAGACGGAAAGAGCGCCGCGCCCTTATTCTGTCGAGGATCTTCCGCCGCCCGTGCGGCAGCCGCTGGAGCGCTGGCTGAAGGCGTTCAACGCCGGGGAAATGACGCTGAACATCGTCAAGCTGCGGCTGACGGGGGCGATGGTGAAGGCGGGGCTGGACGAGGCGCTGAGCCCCTCGTTCCCCGCCCTGCACCGGGCCGCGAAGACGCTGAGACAGAAGGCCGCCGAGGATCGTGCGCCCGCGCCAGCCGCGACTGTTCAAGCCCAGCTGACGGAGCGGGTCGAGGCAATGCGGGCCGCCGCCGCGCGCCGGGTCTATCGGCCGGTGCTGGAGCCCGATCCGGTGCGAATGCCGGACGTTCGGTACGGCGACCGAGACAGCAGACCGCTGGACCTGGGCGAGAGCGACCAGAAGCTGGTCGCCGCCTGCGTCGCCCAAGGCGGCTTTCCGCGCGCCGTCCAGATCAAGCCGGGCGTCACGGTCTGGGCCGATCACGCCGATCTGCCTTGGAGGTTCCGCCCATGAGCTGGCTTCCCATCGGGGCGGACGCCGTTCTGTTTAACGTCCAGGCCGGGCGCAGCGCCTGGGCCGGGTGGGAAGGCGCGCACGGCGCCCGGACAGGCGAGGGCCGAGACGCCTATGCCGCGCGGGCCGCCGCGATCCGCGCCTGCCGCGAAGCGGGCCTGTTGGACGCCGAGGGTCTGTTGACCGAACTGGGCCGGAAAACGGTCAAGAGCCTGGCTGAGGCGGCGCATGGCTAAGGATCGCCGCGACCGCAACACCCACGATCTGTTCGACCACGAACGGCTGTTTCCCGTCGAGACGCCGCGTGAGCTGGAGAATGCGCTCGATTTCAACGCCCGCGTCGCCCAGGCGATGAGCCGGGCCTGTCGCGAGGCGGCCGAGGCCGGTCACGACCGGTTCGCCATCGCGGCGCGCATGTCGGCCATCCTGGGAACGGAAGTCACCAAGGGGATGATCGACGCCTACTGCAGCCAAGCGCGCGAGACCCACACGATCAGCCTGGCCCGGTTCAAGGCCTTCGTGCGCGCCTCGGGCTGTCTGTGGCTGTGGAACGTCGTCCTGGACGGCGAAGGGGTGACCCTGATGCAGGGCGAGGAAGCCCGCCACGCCCAGGCGAGCCTGGCCCGCAAACGCGCCCAGGCCCTGCTGGAAGAAGCCAAACGGCTGGAGCGCGACGCTCCGCTGATCATCAACCGTCGGGGGACGCGATGACCTGGTCGGACGACACTATCACCACATTGAAGACGCTGTGGCTCGCCGGCGAATCGGCGACCTACATCGCCCGGCAGCTGGGCGGGGCCGTGACGCGCAGCGCGGTGCTGGGCAAGGTCCGTCGGCTGGGTCTGGACCGGTCGCCCTGCGCCAGGCGCGGCCCGGCGCCCGTTTCCAAGCCCGTCCGGCTGAAGCCGGCGCCGAGCGCCTTCGCCCCGCCGCGTCCCGAGGCCGAGGCCGCTTTGAAGGCCGCCTCTGTCCGGCCGGCGACCGCCCAGCCAAAGCCTTTGCTGGAGCGCGCCGACCGCGAATGCTGCTGGCCGGTGGGAGAGCCCGATCCCGTGCGCGGACAGCTGTTCTGTTGTGCGCCGACCGGCTTCCGCCAGAGCTACTGCCCTGATCATCGCCCTTCGGACGGGCAAGCCCTGAAGACCCTCCGGCCCAAAGGCGACAACAGGGTTCAGAGGTCGCGTCGCGAACGGGACGAGAGCGAAGTCGAACTGACGGAGCTGGTGGCATGAGCTGCGCCTTCGTCATGACCGAGCCCGCCGCTACGCTCATCAGGACGCCGCCTTCGGAGTGGTTCACCCTGGCCGAGCTGGCGGCCCTGGCGTTGCCGGGCTTGCCGACGACCAAGCGCGGCCTGCTGGACGTGGCGCGACGGGAAGGATGGGACATGCGCCAGGACGGCGACGGCGCGGCCCTGTCGCGGCCTCGACGGGCGCGCGGCGGCGGGGTCGAATATCATCTGTCGGTCCTGCCCGAGGCGGCCAAGGTCAAGCTGATGAGCCGGGCCAAGCCGAAGGCGTCATCGGCTCCGACCGCCGACAGCCGCGAAAGCGCCTGGGCGCGCTATGACCGCCTGCCGGCCTCGCTGAAGGCCACGGCGAAAGAACGGCTGGAGATCGTCCAGCGAGTCGAAGCCCTGATGCGCGCCGGCCTAGGCAAGGCCAAGGCCTGTGAGACGGTGGCGGCCCAGGCGCTGCGCGAGGCCCGCGCGGCCGGGGCGACCAAGCGCCCCTTCGGCCTGACGGCTCTCTATGAATGGATGGCCCGCATCGCAGGCGTCGATCCGGCCGACCGTCTGGCCTATCTGGCGCCTCACTATCTGGGACGGACGGCCACGGCCGACTGTTCGGACGAGGCGTGGCTGCTGTTCAAATCGGAGTATCTGACCAACAGTCGGCAGTCGGCCGAAATGGCCCACGCCAAGGTGGTCAAACACGGGGAGGTCCTGGGCTGGACCGTGCCGACCGCCAAGACCCTGCTGTCGCGGGTCCGGCGCGAAGTCGATCCGTTCACTCTAGTCTGGCTGCGCGAAGGCCAGCCCGGCCTGGAGCGCCGCTTTCCCATGCCGCGCCGGTCGGTCGCCGATCTGGACATCCTTCACGCCGTCAATGTGGACGGCCATGAGCTGGACATCATGGTCGAGTGGGCGGACGGCACGGTCGGCCGGCCGATGATGATCGCCATCCAGGACGTGTTCAGCCGGCGGATGCTGGTGACGCAGATCGGCCGGTCGGAATCGGCGGATCTGATCCGCCGGGCCTTCGCCAAGCTGTTTCAGCTGCACGGCATTCCGAAGATCGTCACCTTCGACAACGGCCGGGCCTTCGCCTCCAAATGGCTGACCGGCGGCAATCCGACCCGCTACCGCTTCACGATCCGGCCGGAAGACCCGATCGGCCTGTTGGGCCAGCTGGGGTGCGAGGTCCACTTCACCAATCCCTTCAGCGGCCGTTCGAAGCCCATTGAACGGGGCTTTCGCGACTTCGCGGACGGCTTCGCCCGGTCCGCCGTCTTCGCCGGCGCCTACACGGGCAACCGGCCGACGAACAAGCCGGCCGACTATGGGACGCGGGCGGCGCCCTATGCCGATTTCGAGCGGGAACTGGCCTTCTACCTCGACCTGCACAACAGCCTGCCGGGCCGTCGGACGGAGACGGCGCGGGGGCAGCTGAGCTTCGACGGCGTGTGGCGTGAACGGCTGGAGGCCGGCGCCCTGATCCGCCGGGCGACGCCCGAACAGTTGCGCCTGGCTCTGCTGGCGGCCGAAGGGGTAACAGTCCGCCGCCAGACGGCCCAGCTGCACCTGGGCGACAACGTCTATTTCCACGAGGCGCTGTGGCGGTTCGAGGGGCAGAAGGTGATCGTTCGGTTCGAGCCGGAGGATCTGCACCAGCCGCTGCACGTCTATAGTCTGGACGGCGTCTATCTGTGCGCCGCCGAATGTATCGAGGCCAAGGGCTTCTACAACGCGGAAGCCGCCAAGGAAGTCAGCCGCAAACAGCGCAAGGTGCTGAAGGCCGCAAAGCTGCTGGCCGAACAGCAGCGGCTCTTGACGGCGGCCCAGATCGCCGGCCGCCGCCCCGTACCCGAGACGCCCGACTTCGCCGAGGACGAGACGGTCATTTCTCCCGTCTTCGGCGCGCCCGTCTTCGGCGCTCTGGCCCTGCAGTCCCGGCCCGCCGCCGCCGTCGATCCGGACGAGCTGAGCGACGCCCAGGTCATCGAATTCCACGCCCGCGCGATCGGGCGGCTCGCCGCCGCCCAGGAATGAAAAACGCCCGCCGGCGCGGGCCGGACGGGCGGAAAAGTCAATCAATCAAGGTCTCTATAGATGAATATCGAATACGGGAAAAGGGAGTGGACGTCCGAGGAGCTGGACGGCGTCCGAGAGGCCGTCGAAGACTTCCGGAAGCGCACCAACTGGCCGCAGGCGGAAATCGCCCGGAAGGCGGAGATCCCCGCCTCGACGCTGAACCAGTTCATGAACGGGAAGTATCCCGGCAACAACGGCGAGCTGGCCAATAGGCTGACGCGCTGGCTGACGGCCCATAACGAGGCTCAGGAGTTTCGCCAGGTCGCGCCGAAGGAGCCCAGCTTCGTCCAGACGCGCGGCGCCCTTGAGGTCTGGGCCGCCCTGCAGCACGCCCAGGTTCTGAATGACACCTCGGTCGTCGTCGGACCGCCCGGCGCCGGCAAGACGGCCGCCATCCGCGCTTATGAGGCCCGGACGCCCCGCGTGTTCGTCATCACCTCCAGCCCGGCCTTGTCGTCGCCCTCGGCCATCCTGGGCCGGTTCATCGAGCAGTTCACCGATGAGAACGGCCACGCCGGACGGTCGCTGGCGCTGAAGTCGTCCGTGGTGCGGCGCGTCCTAGTCAAGGGTTCGCTGCTGGTCCTGGACGAGGCCCAACACGCTTCTCTGGACGCCCTGGAGGAGCTGCGGGCCATCGTGGACGCCCAGCAGTGCGGCCTGACCATGGCCGGCAACGCCACCGTGCTGCGCCGATTGGAAGGCGGAAGCCGCAACCCCGCCTATGCCCAGCTGTTCGGCCGGATCGGGCACCGGACCACGCTCAAGAAGGTCTCGGAAGCCGACGCCGCCCTGGTTCTGGAGACCATGGGAATAGACGCGGCCGAAGTGCTGAAGCCCGCGATGGAGATCCTGGCCAAGGAGGATCTGCGCGTCCTGATCAAGGCCAGCCGCAAGGCGCTGCTGCTGGCCAACGGCGCCAACGAGAACTTGGAGCCGAAACATCTGAGAGCGGCCTATCGCCAGCTGACCGGCGAACCGGCGCGGGCCGCGTGATGAGGACCGCCATGACCTTTCCGACCGGACATCCCCTGGACAGCGTTCTGGCCACCCTGGGCCATATGGTCCGGCGCGGCCGAGCCCAGGCCCTGACGCCGCAAGACCTGTCCTGCACGGTCATCATTCTGGACCACGCCCTGGCGGAGAGCGGCGCCGACGAAGACGGCCTGTTGCGGGCGCGCCTGCAGATGCTGTGGCGCGCCGGGCAGGACGAGACCCTGACCCTGGACCAGTTCGAAGCCATCACCGGATCGATCCGGCGAGCGCTTCAAAGGGCGCGCGGCGTCGAAACGCCACCGCCCACTGCGCCCCTTTTGCCCCTGGGCGTCTCAGCGCGCCGCATCGGTCGATTCACCGTCGTCGAAGGCGGCCTGAACCCCTCTCATAACCAAACCGGACACTGACATGACCCCGCCCGAACTTTCCCCCGATCCTGCTTCCGCCGTCATCAACGGGTCGACGCCTCGACCCGCCGGGACGCCTGACACCGCCGTCGAGGTCAACGGCAAATGGTTCATGCCGGACGCCCAAGGCAAGCTGACGCCGGTTGAGGTCATCCGTCCGACCGATCTGCTGGAAGACGAAACGGTGCGCCGCATCCTGGGCTTCGCCAAGCCGTTGAGCGCCCAGATCGCCCGGTTCAAGCAACACACCCTGGACGACATTCTGGGCCTGTTGGCCGTGTTCGACCAGGAGCACGGGGTGAAGAAGGGAGGCCGCAAGGGCAACGTCACCCTGACCAGTTATGACGGTACCCTGAAGGTCCAGCTGGCGATCGCGGATCAGATCACCTTCGGGCCTGAGCTGCAGTCGGCCAAGGCCCTGGTCGATGAATGTGTGTGGGAATGGTCGGACGGGGCGCGTCCCGAGCTGGCGGCCATCGTCCAGCGGGCCTTCAACACGGACAAGGCTGGGCTGGTCAACCGGGCCGAGCTGTTCAGCCTCTTGCGCCTGGAGTTCGAGGACGATCGCTGGAAACGCGCCATGAAGGCGATCAAGGACAGCATCCGTCCCATTGGCACCAAGGAATACGTCCGCTTCTATGAGCGTGCGGACGCCCGGCAGGCCTGGACGCCGGTCACGATCGACGTGGCGGTGTCATGAGCGGGGGCGCCAGCATTCGGGTCGTTCCGGCCGTGTTCAAGCGGACCGACAGCGACGAAATCCAGCCGGTGGTCCGCTTTGTCGATCCGGATAACCAGGACAAGGCGACGGCGGAGTTTTTCCGCGTCCATGTCGATCATGTCGAGTGCCTGATCGAGAGCATCCGCCGCGCCCAGCGCGATGCGATCGACGGCGCCGATCTGTTCGTCCAGGCCTCGGCCGAGGGTCGCGCCCTATTGAGCGCCAGGGCCGGAGGTCAGGCATGAGCCGGGCCTTTCCGACCGCGCCCGGTTTCCACTGGGCGATACAGATCGCGGTGGACCCCGGCACGCGCGACGCCGACGTGTTCGAGCCGACGTCGCGCTGGGAGGTGGTGGAGGTGTATGAGAACGCCTTCCCCGGCGAACCCGAGCATCTGAGGGTCTTCGTCCTGGGCGTCGAAGAAGCCCAGAGCCTGGCCAACTTCGTCTGGGGGCCGGTCATCCCCCCACCGCCGGTCATCCCTCCGTCGATGTCGATCGTCCTGCAGTCGCGCGAGGTCCGGTCATGATCCAGTGGCTCGATCTGTTTCTGCAGCTGTTCGTCCAGGCCCTGGCCGTGTGTCTGGCTGGCGTCGCGACCCTGGGCCTGTGTCTGGCGGTCTTCTTCCTGGTGCTGCGGATCTACGCCGCGACGCCTCGGCGGAGGCGGCCATGACCCAGGTGGAGGTGGACAACGCGATCCAGCTCTTGCGCGCCCGTCTTTTGATGACCGTCCGCAGCGAGGCTTTGTCCGCGTTCGAGATCCAGACGATCCACGAAGCCGACGCCAGGGTTCGCCAAGGTCTGGGCGTGGTCAGCGCGGCCGAGCGGACGGTGATCGAGGAGGCGGTGGCGGCGATGTCGGCGGCGGCCCGTCAGAGACATGACGGCCGCCGGGAAAGCCCAGCGGCATGAAGCTGAGCGCCGCCCATCCTCTGGACGTGCTGGAGCTGGCCTGGGGGCTGGAGATCCGCAACAGCTTCTGGACGCCCCGGCGCCTGGCGGTCTGGTCCGGCCGTTCTGAGGATGAGTGGCGCGCCGCCTTCGAAACCGGTTCGGCGCACTTTCCGCCGACCGAGGTGATCGACGAACGGCAGGCCCTGGTGAGGCGGGGCGTGGCCCGCGAGATGACGGCGGCCGACCTGTCCAAACAGGTTCGGGCGCCCCTGGCCTGGTGCGCCGAGGCGGCGCGCCGGGCCGCTGCAACCCTTTTGGAGGAGACGGCCGATGAGCCGCACGCCCTACGTCTCTGACCATGCGCTGGTGCGCTGGATGGAGCGTTATCTGGAGATGGATCTGGAGGCGATCCGCGCCTCGATCCTGACCGCCGATCGGCGCGACGCCATCAAGGCCGGCGCCAGCGCCATCCACTGCCAGCCCGAAAACATGATCCTGATGGTCTCGCCGTGCGGAACCGTGACGACCGTCTTCACCCGCGCCATGTCCAGGAACCACTCGCGCGATCTGGCCGTCGATACGGTCCGCCATGCCCGGCGAGGCCGCAAATGACCCCGCCCGCCAGCAAGACCGGCGTCCTGGAGCGGAACGTGGAGGCGATGGTGGGGCCCTATGATTCCTTCGCCAAGGCCGCCTCCGTCTCCGACGGCCTGGCGGGGCGTCTGGCGGTGGCCTTGTCGCTTCGCAACATCGATCCGTCCGGCGCCGAGATGCGGCTGACGGAAGCCTTCGCCGTCTGGCCCGTCCTATGCCGGGTGATGGCGGAGCTGGAGGCCGATTTCCCCGCCCAGGCCGGACAGGGGCAGGCGGACGCCGCCCGTGTCGTGGACATGCTGGATCGCCGCGACCGCAAGGGAGACCCAGCATGACGCGCGCTGAACTCATCATCCAGATTGAGGCGGCCTTGAAGGCGGCGCGGGATCGCGTCGGCCCCCACGATTGGAACGACAAGACCTGGCACGATCGTCGGCGGACCGAGGGGCAGGCTCTGGTCGAGCGGCTGCGGACCGAGTTCGGCGCAAACGTCCGCGAGGATTGGAACGGCGCGCGCCTGTCCCTGGCCGGCATCTCATCCAGCAGCACGAGCGGCGTGGAAGGTGCGGTCGGCAACTGGATCGCCGCCGCCTGTCGCAAAGAGGGCCAAGCATGAACCGCCGCAAGGTTCAACGTCGCTGCCCCGCCAAGGCTGAATGGCATCCTTGGGAGGAGTGGCATCAAAGCCTCTTCCGGCTGACGGGGCCGGACTGGACTCCTCCCGACCGGGTTCAGTTGCGCCGCACTGTCAAGGGCGGAACCTACACGGCCGTCTTTACCGACCGGGACGGCGTCTCCTGTCGTCTGACCGTACGCCTCGCCGTCAATCTCACAACCCGCGCGATCACTGTTCTGGACGAGACCATGTCGATGCGTCTGGTCACGAGGGTTGGTTCCACCGGACCGACGCAATCCTCAGAACCGGAGAAAATCCATGATGATGACCGACCCTGAAATGGCGGTCCGATCCAGCCGTGCGGCCGTCCTGGCGCGCGGACTGGACACCTGTCTGACCCTGGCCACCGATCCAGGGCTGCTTCCTTCGGCGCGCGAGCGAGGGTTGGAGGACGCTCTGGCCTTGATTCCGCAGCTGGCGATCGAGATCGCCGAAATCCTGCAGCGCCGCACCATGCTGCGGACGACGGCGGAAGGGTGATCGGATGAGCCGCCGCGCCGCTGTCGTGAAGGTCCAGATCGCACGCCGCGAACTGGGCCTGGACGAAGACACCTATCGCGCCATTCTGGCCCGGATCACCGGTCAGGCCTCGGCCTCGCTCTGCACCGACGCCCAGCTGGGCCGGGTGCTGGACGAGTTCAAGGCCAAGGGGTGGACGCCGAAGGTCGTCACCGGCGGCGCGTCGGGCCGGCGGCAGGCCCGTCCCGTCGCCGGACATCCGACCGCGCGCAAGGCGCGCGCCTTGTGGATCTCGCTGCACCAGCTGGGCGTGGTGCGCGACCCGTCCGAGGCGGCCCTGGAGCGGTTCGGGGCGCGTCAGCTGGGCGTGGAGCGCCTGGCCTGGGCCGGCGGGAGCGAGGGCTATCGGTTGATCGAGGCGCTGAAGGCCATGGCCCAGCGCGCGGGTTGGGACCAGGCCACGCCGGGCCTGAGCGATCCCCAGGAGATCGAAGGCGAATTGAAAGCGCGGCTGGACCGTCTGATCGCCGAGCGAGGCCGGGCGGGCTGATGATCATGGCGGGCGTGGATCTGTTTGGATGGCAGGCGATGCGGGCGGCGGAAGCCGCCGTCGCCGAGGCCCATCTGCGCCGCGCCCAGGCCGTGCGAAAGGCGCGGTTCGCGCCGCACGGCGAGCGCCGCGACCGGGAACGCCGACTGGCTGAGGCGACGACGGCGGCCCTGAAGGCGGAGGCCGAGCTGGTCGCGCTGAAACGCGAGGCGGACCTTTGAACGCCCCCGCCCATCATGGTTTCACCGGCCGCCTGGCCGAGATCGCGGACGCCGCCGGCGTCGCCGCCGCCCTGCAGCTGGTGCGCGAACTGGGCGGGCGTGAAATCAAGCTGTCGGCCAAGCCGACCGGCAAGCTGGCCCGGATCGTCGGGGCCGAGGCGGCGCGCCAGATCGTCGCCGCCCTGGGCAATGAAAAGATCACCGTGCCCATGGCCCATCTGCGCGGCCAGGCCGGACGGCGGGCGGCGGCGGCGCGGATGCTGGACGAAGGCGCTTCGATCAGTCAGGTGGCCGGGGCGGTGGACGTCCACGAACGCACCGTCTTTCGGGTCAAGGCGGTGAACCGGACGCCCGGTTCGCTGTTTCCCGAGGACTGAAGACCGGCCGGGCCTGACAACTGTCAGGGGCTAAAGCAGGCTTCTGAACCCCCATCCTGTCGATCCTGGACGGCTGACGCAAGAGCAGCCGCATTATCGAGATCGAAGGGGCGTCACAGTGGGCGAGATCGCGCGCGGCCTGCATCCGTCATGGGCTGAGGTGGACGAGACGATGTGGCGGTGGCCGCACTTCTCGGCCAAGGAGCTGTCGTGCAAATGCGGCGGTCGCTACTGCCGAGGCCAGTATTTCCACAATCCAGACTTTCTGGACGGGCTGGAGGCGGTTCGCGGCGACATGGGCCGGCCGCTGGTGCTGACCTCGGGGCGCCGCTGCGAACGTCACAACAAGGCCGTGGACGGCGCCTCCCGATCCCAGCACACCATCGCCATAGCCGGCGACGTGAGCCTGATGGGTCATGACGCGGTCGCCCTGGCGCGGTCGGCGATCAGGGCGGGCTTTCGCGGGGTCGGGTTCGGCCGCAGCTTCCTGCATCTGGACTGGCGCGCGACCTTCACCCCCTTCCACTATCTGGACGCCGAGGCGCACTGGCGGCGTCTGTGCGGCTTCGATCCGGTCGCCCGCCTGAAGGCGGGGGGCGCGCTGTGAGCGCCCCGACGCCGCCGCCCCGGCGAAAGTTTTCGGGCCTCTGGGACTTTGTGGTGCGGGCCTATCGCCCCGCCGCCGCCTGGATCGGCGTCGTGACCATGGCCGTCCACGGCGTGGCCCTGCCCCTGTTGCCCGTGTTCGGCGCGGCCCCCGTCGCCATCGACTGGGTCGGCCTGTCAGCCTTCCTGGGCGTGGTCTTTGGCCCGCTGATCGTCGCCCGCACTGTCGAGAAGATCCAGGGAGTGACGTCGTGAGCCCAGTACGCCTGTGGATCGCCTTGTCTCTGACGGCCTTGGCTCTGGGCGGACTGACCATGAGCAAGGCGCGCGAGGAGACGCAGCTGCGCGACCGGATCGCCGGGCTGGAGGGCTGTCAGGCCACCCTGGTCAAGGGCGATCTGACCGCCTCGGCCGAGGCCTGCCCTTCGGCAGTCGCCGCCGTCCACGTCCAAGCCCGCCGCGCGTCCGTCTGCGATCAGGCCTTGCTGGGCGGCGATCTGTTCGCCCTGCGGACCGCCTGTTCGACCGAGGTGAAGACCCTGTTCAGTCAGCGCGAGGCGGAGACGCTTCGCGCCGACAGCCTGGACGAAGCGCTGAAGACCGAACGCGCCCGCCGCTCCGCCGACATCGCCCGCGCGGAGGTGCGCGCCCGAACCGAAACCGAAAGGAAGCTCCGTGCCGAAGCTGCGATTTCAAGCGCGCCTCGCAACGGCGATCTTCTCGTCCTTGACGCTGACCGCCTGTGTCAGCTCAGGGGCGAGGACGCCGGCTGCCCCGCCGTCCCCTGAGCCGGACCCCGTGATCGAGGTCCGATACGAGACCCGCGTGATCTGTCCGGCCGAGTTGGACCGGCCGGCGCCGGCGCGTCCGTCCCTGCCGCCCGAGGCGGTGGTCCAGGCCAACCCGGCCGGGGCCGCCTGGATGGCGGCGGAGCTGGCCTATGGGTCGGCCCTGGCGGCGCTGTTTTCCGACGCCCAGGCGGCCTGTCCGAAAGCGGGGCCTTAGATGGCTGGGGATTTCGCTGACCAGGCCGAGGCCGTGGAGGCCATGCACCGCCGGTTCGCCCTGGAGGCCGCCCAGCAAAGGGCGGCCCAGGTGTTGAGGGGCGAAGCCGAGGCGCGCGCCTGCGACGACTGCGGCGATCCCATTCCGGCGGACCGTCAGAAGGCCGCGCCCGGCGCGCGGAGATGCATCTTGTGTGAGGCGGCGCGCGAGCGCCGAGAGCGATTCCGATGACCTATGACGGCCTGACGATGATCCTGCTGGGCGCCGTCATCGGCGCCCTGTTCAAGTTCCTGTTCGACCGCTGGTCTCAGCACCTGGGTTGGTCCCGAGAGGAGCGCAAGGACAGCGACCGCAAGATCGAGCGCGTGGATCAGACCGCGCGCGCGGACATCCAGCGCGTCGAACGTGAGCTGAAGGCCGAGCTGAGCGATCACGGCCGCAAGCTGGAGCGGTTGGAGGAACGGGTGGATCACCTGCCGACCGCCGACGACGTCCAGGAGCTGGCGAAGCGGTTGTCTGACGTCGATCGGGGCCTGTCAGGCGTGGTTTCGAAGGTCGATGGGATGAACGTCAATGTGAAGACGATCCTTGACCACATTCTAAGAGGAGAGCGCTGATGCGGACGACGCTGGAGATGCGGCTGCGCGAAAGCCGCCGTCTGGTGATCCTGGAGCTGATCAATGCGCTTCAGGCCCGCCGGATCGACGCCAACACCCTGGCCTATGCGATGCGCGACATGGACATGGAAATGCCGGCCGACGTCCTGGACGGCGAACTGGCCTGGCTGGACCGCCAAGGTCTAGTGACGGTGGAAACCCTGCCGGTGGGCAAGTCGATCGCCATCACGGCGCGCGGCGACCAGCATGTCCGGGGCGTGACGGTCGAGCCGGGCGTGGCGCGTCCGGCTCTGAAGTGAGGCCAGGTCATGGCCGCCACCTCCGCCGTCAAACGGTTGCCCGACGACGTTCGAAGTCTGTTGGAAGGCTGGCTGAAGGAGTTCCTGGCCGGCCGGCTGAGCCTGGACGAGGTCATGGTGCGTCTGGAGGGGCATATGGCCCTGTCCGGCCTAGATCCCCAGGCGGCACCCTCGCGCTCTTCGGTCCACCGCTATGCGCAGAAGTTCGAGGCGGTGGTCCAGCGTATCGAGCGATCGAAGGAGCTGACCAATCTTCTGGCCGAGCAGCTCGGTCCCGAGGTCGCCGACGGGCGGGGCGTCCAGGTCATGGTCCAGGCGGTTCAATCGCTCACCTATGATTTGCTCGCCTCCCTGGAGGAGGGAACGGCCGTGGACCCGAAAGCGATCCACGACCTGGCCAAGGCGGCGCACCATCTGGCGGCTGCGCAGAAGACGGACGCGGACCGGGCGCTGAAGATCGAGGAGGCCGTGCGGCGAAAGGCGGCTGCGGACGTCGCCAAGCTGGGCAGGAAGCTGGGGTGGTCGGCGGAGACGGCGAAAAGCGTCCGGGAGGAGATTTTGGGCGTGAAGCTGGGGGCGGCGACTCCTGAACCGGCGGACGAAGGATGAAGAAGCCAAAGACCCTCGCCGCCTTCGCGGCGGCCGCGACCCTGGCGGCGGCAGGGGCGGCCAGCCGGAGCGACCTTCCCCCCGGCGCCATCGAGACGGCCGGACCGGCGAACGCCGTCGATCGCCAGGTCATCGAGGCCGTCAATCTGTTCGGCCGCGACGGCGTTTTCCACGGGTATCAACGCGAAGCCGTCCGCCGGTCGCACATCTACGATCTGCTGGTGATCGAAAAGGGCCGGCGCACCGGTCTGACCTGGGCCTTCGCCGGCGACGACGTCGTGACGGCCGCCACCGGCAAGGGCGAGGGCGGCGACGACGTCTTCTATATGGGGCCGTCGCACGACATGGCCCGCGAATATATCGACGCCTGCGCCGGCTTCGCCAAGGCCTTCATGGGCATCGACGCGGCCGTGGGCGAGTTCATGTTTCGGGATGAAGACCCGGAAGACCCCGAGGCCGGCAGCCGGGACATCAAGGCTTTCCGGATCGACTTCGCCTCGGGCTTCTCCATCCAGGCGCTGACCAGCGCGCCCCGGTCGTTCCGGGGGCGGCAGGGCAAGGTGCGAATCGACGAAGGCGCCTTCGTCGATAATCTCAAGGAGCTGGTGAAGGCCGCCATGGCCTTCGTCATCCTGGGCGGAAGCGTCGTCATCATCTCGACCCACAACGGGGTGGACAACGAGTTCAACAAGCTGATCCAGGAGATCCGCGCCGGCGACCGGGGCGAGGAGGCCAATGTCTTCCGCGTCACCTTCGCCGATGCCGTGGAGGACGGGATCTATGAGCGCGAGGCCGCGCGGCGCGGTCTGCCCATGACCGAGGCGGCGAAGGCGGCCTGGGTCAAGAAGATCTACGGCCTATACGGCGACAACGCCGCCGAGGAACTGGACGCCGTCCCGTCCCGGTCGTCGGGCTCCTGGCTTCCGTTCGACCTGATCGAGCGGGCCGAGCGCAAGGACATTCCTGTCTTGCGGCTGAGTTTCCCCAACAGCTTCACCTTCAAGCCCGACCATATCCGTCAGGCGGAGGTGAAAGCCTGGTGCGAGGAAAACCTCGCGCCGCTGCTGGAGAAGCTGGACAACTCGCCGATCGGCTACGGTGACGACTTCGCGCGCAGTTCCGACCTGTCCGTCATCTGGCTGCTGCTGGAGCGTCAGGACCGGAGCTGGACGACGCCCTTCGTGGTCGAGATGCGTAATGTGCCCTACCGCGAGCAGGAGTTCGTGCGCGTCTTCATCCTGGAGCGTATCCGGCGCTGGCGGGGCAAGGTGGACGCCCACGGCAACGGGGCCTATGTGGCCGAGCGTCTGCAGCAGCGGTTCGGGGCGTCGCGCATCGAGGCCGTCCGCGCCGGTTTCGACTGGTGGCTGGAGCAGGGACCGCCGCTGAAGAGCCGGTTCGAACAGGACCGGATCGAGATCCCCGCCGATTCCGACATCACTTCGGACATCCGCCAAGTGAAGGTGGTGAACGGCGCCCCGACCATCCCCGCGCAGCGCAAGGCGGCCAAGGCCGAAGACCCGGCCGGATCGGCCGGCGCGCCCAAACGTCACGCCGACGGAGCGGTGGCGCTGTTCAAGGCCTCAGCCGCGCTGCGCGAAGGCGCGACCGTCGCCATCGATTCCCTCAGCCTCGGCCCCACCGGCGCGCCCGACGCCTATTTCGGCGGCGGCGACCTGGACGACTTCGCCGGCGTCCTGAACCTCAACGGCTACTGACATGACCGACATCCCCGATCAGGGCGCCGCCGGCGTCCTCGCCGTAAACGAAAAGCCGGTGACGCTGGAGATCGCGGCGTCCACGGACGCCCTGGACATCACCCGCGTCTTCCTGGGCGCCCTTCTGGAAGTCCAGGACACGGTCCTGCGCCGCCTGGGCGACAACTATGAGGTCTATCGGGAACTGCGCCGCGACGGCCAGGTCCATGCGACCTTCCAACAGCGCCGCCTGGCGCTGCGCAGCCGGCCGTTGTCGGTCGAGCCGGGCGGCGATGATCCGGCCTCGATCGCCGCCGCCGACCAGCTGCGGACCAATCTGGAGCAGATCGCCTTCGACCGCGCCAGCGGCCTGATGAGCTGGGGCGCCTTCTACGGCTATTCGGTCGGCGAATGCATGTTCGAGATCCGCGACGGCAAGGCCTGGCTGAGCCAGGTCAAGGCGCGGACGCCCTGGCGTTTCCGATTCAGCCAGGCGGGCGAGCTGCGGCTGCTGACCCGCGCCGACATGATCAACGGCGTAGCCATGCCGCCGCAGAAGTTCTGGACCACCTCGTGGGGCGCGGACAACGACGACGAACCCTATGGGCTGGGCCTGGCGCACCAGCTGTATTGGCCCGTCTTCTTCAAGAAGCAGGGGCTGGGCTTCTGGCTGCGCGCCCTGGAGAAGTTCGGCGCGCCGACTGGCAAGGGCACCTTCCCGGCCGGGACGCCCAAGGCCGAACAGGACAAGCTGCTGCGCGCCATCCACCGGATGCGGATGGACGGGTCGATCGTGGTTCCGGAAGGCGTCACAGTGGAGCTGCTGGAGGCCGTGCGCGGCACAGTGGACCAGGCGGCCTTCAACCGGGCCATGAATGCCGAGATTTCGAAGATCGTTTTGGGCCAGACCATGACGACCGACGACGGCGCCAGCCTGTCGCAGTCGGAAGTCCATATGGAGGTCCGCGAAGAGCTGACCGACGCGGACGCCGAGGAGCTGTGCGAAAGCTTCATGGCTGGGCCTGCCGCCTGGCTGACGGCGTGGAACTTCCCCGGCGCCAAGACGCCGATCGTCAAGCGCACGGCGGCCGAGGACAAGGCCAAGGCCGCCAAGCTGCTGGCCCAGCAGGCCGAGGCGGTCACGGCCATGAAGGCCGCCGGGTATGAACCCACCCCCGAGACCGAGGGGGCGATGTTCGGCAACGGCTGGATTCGGATCGCGACCCCGCCGGTCGAACCGACCCAGGCCGAGGTCGCTGCGGCGCGCCAGGCGCGCGTGGTCCTGCCCGGCCTGCCCACGCCCAGGGGGCTGGCCTTCGCCGCCGGCGATCACGCCCACGGCCCGGACGCCATCGACGTCTTCGCGGCCGAGGTCCTGGAGTGGCGGCCCTTGATGGAAGAGCCGATCGCCTTCCTAGAGAGCTTCCTGGCGGACTGCGGCTCCCTGGCGGAGGCGCGCGACCGACTGCCCGGCCTGATGGCCTCGCTACCCGTCGAACGGCTGCGCGCCTCGATCGCCCAGGCGGGGCTGGAGGCCCGTGTGGCCGGTCGTGAGGGCCTGGCGCTTTCGGCCGAGGAAGAGGCCGAGGCGGCCGGCTGATGGCGGTCATGTCGTTCACCGGCCGCCCGCCGGCCGAGGCCGTGGCCTTTCTGAAGGACAAGGTCGTCGGCGGGCGCCTGTCCTACGACTGGCGTGACGTGTGGCAGGACGAGCATGTCACCAGTTTCGTCATCGCCAAGATGGCGTCGCGGGATCTGTTGGGCGACGTCCATCAACGCCTGGTCGAAGCCATTTCGAAGGGTGTCACCCGAGAACAGTTCGTTCGCGACCTGCGTCCGGCCCTGGAAAAGGCGGGCTGGTGGGGCCGCCAGGTCCGAACCGATCCCGTGACCGGCGTCGCCGCCGAGGCGCAGCTGGGCAGCCCGCGCCGCCTGCGCACGATCTATGACGTCAACATGCGGATGGCCCACGCCGCCGGACGTTGGCAGCGCATCGAGGCCGCCAAGGCCACGCTGCCCTATCTGGTCTATACGGCTGTTCTGGACGGGGTGACACGGCCGCAGCACGCGGCCTGGGGCGGACGGGGCGGGGTTCGGATCATCCTGCCGGTCGATCACCCCTTCTGGCGGACCCATTATCCGCCGAACGGTTGGCATTGCCGCTGCACCGTCCTGCAGATGAGCGCTGCCATGATCCAGGCGCGGGGCTGGTCCGTGACGACCGAGGAAGAACTGCAGGCCACGGATTGGACCAAGACCCGGCCCTGGCTGAACGGCCGCACCGGCCGGACCGAGGTGGTTCCGATCGGCATCGATCCCGGTTTCGCCTACAACGTCGGCCAGGCGCGCCGCGCCGCCCTGACGCCGCCGCCGGCGCCCGAGCCCCAGCGCGAAATCGTCATCGGCGATCGATTCCCCCGCGCTCTCCCCAGGGCCCTGGCCCCGCGTCCCTATCCATCCGGAGTCGGCAAGCGTGCGGATCTGGACGGCGAGGACGTGTTCGACGCCTTCGCCAAGGTCCTGGGGACGCCCGAGGGCGGCGTCTTCTTCGATCGGGCGCAGATTCCGCTGGCGATCGAGCGCGGCCTGTTTCAGCAGAAAACCGCCGCCGGCGTCGCCATCCAGGACAAGGGCGCCAAAGGCGGCCGGGCCGCCTATGCCGAGATCTTCGCCGCCACCCTGCGCGACCCGGACGAGATCTGGATGTCGGCCCAAAAACAGGCCGACGGCTCGACGCGCCTGGTGCGCGCCTATGTCGGGGCGTGGGACGATCCGGACGGCGAACGCTACTGGATGACCGTCGTCTTCAGCGAGCGGGACGGCTGGTGGTGGGGAACGACCGCCTTCGCGCCCAACCCGCCCAAGGCCAAGGCTGAACGCTACGTGGCCAAGAACGGCCGGGTCGGGACGCTTGTCTATCGGCGCAAGTGAAAAAGCCGGGGCTGGACCGCCCCGGCTCTGTGTCGCCGTCTGGTGCGCCGGGGTCCACGGCTGGACTGCGCGACGGGAGGAATATAGCCGATGTCGCGCCGTCCTGCAAAACCGCTCCAGGAGCGGTTTGAGGCCCCGTCCGGCGACGATGGCCCGCGAAACGACCTCGAAGGGCCTTCTGCCCCGTTTGAAAGCGTTTGAAGAGCGTTCAAGCTGGCGAGATGGAATGGCTGAGTCGTCTGAAGCGGAAGCGCCGCCCGCCTCGCCCGCTGATCATGAGAACATCCACGGCGACGAACGAGGCCAAACGGCTGGACGAGATCCGGCGCGACTGGATGGGACAGGCCCAGCGCGCCCAGGCCGAGTTCGTTCGTCTGACCCTGCTGCTGGTCGGCGGCGCCATGATCGCCCTGATGACGCTGACCGGCGTCGTGTTGCAGGCCCGCCTGCCCGTGGAACTGGAGACGGTCAGAGCGCCGATGGGCTGGTTCGCCGGTGCGCTGCTGTTCCTTCTGATCCACGTCGGGATTCAGGCGGCAGCGGTTGGCGCCATAGCCGTTTTCGCGTTAGACCCGGACTCATCCCTGACGCGCCGCGCGACTTGGCATGCCTCGATCTATTGGATCGGCTTCCTCTTGTCGGCCTTTGTGTTGCTTCAGGTGGTGGGCGGCGTCGTCAGCGCGTTCCACACCATGCCGGCGCTGTTTGACGCGCTTCAGACGTCCCTGATCCAGAACCCGCCCAAGCCCTGACAACTGTCAGGGGCGAACAGGCTGATCGTCCCCGGCATCCTGGGGCCTCAATCGAGACCGGCATGACCGCCCATGAGAGGCGGCGTCCGGCAGAGGCTTCTGATCGGGATCGCGGGCGTGACCAAAAAGACCATCGAGATTTTCCGCGCCGGCACCCATACGGCGATGGACGGAAAGTCCTACACCTTCACCAAGGCGGACCTGGAGGCCACGGCCGCCGCCTATGATCCGGCGGTCTTCTCGGCCCCGGCGGTCATCGGCCATCCCAAACATGACGATCCGGCCTATGGTTGGGCCACGGAACTGCGCGTCGAGGGCGACGTGCTGGTGGCGGACCTGGACCAGGTCAATCCGGCCTTCGCCGAGATCGTCAACGCCGGCAGCTACAAGAAGGTCTCGCCCTGGTTCTATTCGCCGGGCGCCAAGAACAATCCGGTTCCCGGCTGCTACTATCCGCGCCATATCGGCTTCCTGGGCGCCGCCGCGCCGGGCTGTCAGGGCCTGGCGCCGGTCGCCTTTGCCGAGGGCGACGAGGCCGAGCTGATCGCCTTCGCCACGGACGAGGAGCTGCGCCCGCTGATCTGGTTGGCGCGCGGCGTCGCCCGAATGTATCGCCGGATGCGCGACCAGATCATCGAGGACAAGGGTCTGGAGGAAGCCAACAAGGTCATCCCCGAGTGGGAGGCCGACGCCCCCGCCGAGATCGCCGCCCAGCTGGACGCCGCGCTTTCCGCGCCGCGCACCGCCTTCGCCGAGGGCGATGCGCGGCCCGTGTCCGACGCCGAGATCGCCGCCGCCGAGCTGGCCAGCCGCGAGGAGGCTTTGGCCGCCCGCGAGGCCGCCGTGGCGACCAAGGAAGCCGCCTTCGCCGAAGGGCTGCGCCAGGACCGCGCCCAGGAGGATGACGTCTTCCTGGACGGCCTGGTCGCCGCCGGTCGTCTCGCGCCCGGCCACAAGGGCGAGATCGCCGTCTTCTGCGCCGCCCTGGGCGACGGGGAGGCCGTCGCCTTCGCCGAGGGGGCGCAGGCCGAAGATCCGCGCGCCCGGTTCAAAGCCTTCCTGGAGCAGCATCTGGGCCAGTCGATTCACCTCGGCGAAATCGCTGGGGCCGAGGGTCTGCGTTTCGCCGAAGGTCAGAGCCAGGCCGACCTGGAAGCCGCGATCGACGCCGAAATGACGTCGGCCGCCTCCGGCGGCCACCCCATCAGCGCGGCTGAAGCCATGCGCCGCGCCAAATCCCGCCGCTAGGAGCTCCCATGTCGTCCCGCAACGTCACTCTTCCTTTCACCGCCACCACGGCCATCAAGGGCCGCCGCATTCTGAAGCACGGCGCCGCCGACGACGCGGCCGTGCAGGCAACCGCCGCGACCGAGGACTTCCTGGGCGTGTCCGACAGCATGGGGGCCGGCGCCGGGGCGGTGTGCGACGTCCATGTGACCGGTCCGGTCGATGTCGAATACGGCGGCCCGGTCACGCGCGGCGCCCGTTTGACTTCGGACGCCGAGGGCCGCGCCGTCGCCGCCGCTCCGGCCGCCGGGCAGACGGTCGAGATCATCGGCCGCGCCATGGTCTCGGGCGTCCTGGGCGACTTCGGCAAGGCCAACCTGTCCCGCTCCACCTACACCCGCCCGGCCTGATCGCCGGCCGTCTCCGCTCCAGCCGAAAGCTCCTGATCCATGCCCAACCGCCCGATTCCCGCTCACCCCGAACTGACCGCCGTCGCCATCAAGGCGCCGGTGCCGGGAATGATCGCCGACCAGGTGCTGCCTGAGTTTCCGGTGACGTCGGAAAAGTTCACCTACAATGAGTTTCCTTACGCCCAAGGCGTCACCGTGCCCGACACCAAGGTCGGTCGGAAGTCGCGCACGCCGGAAGTCGAGTTCGGCGCGATCGAGCGTGACAGCTCCACGGTGGATCACGGCCTGCAGGACACGGTGCCGATTTCCGACCAGACCGCCAATTCGGACATCGACGCCGAGGCCGTCTCGGCCGAGATGACGTCGCAGCTCGTGACCTTGGCGCGCGAAGCCCGGACCGCCCGCCTGGTGTTCGATCCGGCGACCTACCTCCCGGCTCAAGTGACGGCCTATGCGCCCGGCGCCGGCTGGACCAATCCCGCGACCGACGTCCTGGGGCAGTTCGAGGACGCGAGGGACGCCATGGTCGTCGATCCGAACACGCTGACGACCGGCCTCGACGGCCTTCGGGCGCTGCGCAAGCATCCCCAGCTGGTGAAGTCGGTCCGCCCGAACGACAGCGGCGAGGGTCGGCTGTCGATCGAGGAGCTGAAGGAGTTGCTGGAGATCGAGACGATCTTGGTCGGCCGCGCCCAGCTAAACCTGGGGCGGCCGGGGCAAGATCCCATTCTTCGCCGCGTCTGGGCGGACCACGCCTCGCTGACCTTCACGGAGCGGGTCATCAAGAACGCCAAGGCCTACACCTTCGGCGCGACCGCGCGTCTGGGCGGAAAGCAGGCCTTCCGCCATTTCGATCCCAACTGCGGTCTGCAGGGCGGGAACGTCATCCGTATCGGCGAGCGCATCCGTGAGCTGGTCATGGCGCAACAGGCGGGCTGGTTTTTCCAGAACGCCGCGAAGAAGGCCTGACGTCCATGATCCGGTTGCTGGTGAATGTCCCGCCCCACGTGGCGGGCGCCCGGATCGCCGCCGACGTCCTGGACGCCGACTTCGTCCAGCGTCTAATCGACGCCGGTCAGGCCGAAGAGGTCGCGGATGAGACGCCGGCCGATCCGGCTGAGGTCGTCCAGGACGAGGTGTTCGAACTGATCGACCAGATCGACGCCGCCGTGCAGCGCCGGTCGCGCATCGTCTTAATGGTGGACGGACTGGAGGACGGCCCCGGCAAGGCTGCGGTCAAGGCGGCCCTGGAGACCGCCAGCCAGGTCCGGCCGGAACTGTTCGGCCTGGATGTGCTGCCGCTGTCGGCCGAGGCGCTCGCACGCGAGGAGGGCCTGCCGTCCGTCCAGGCGGTGCGGGACATGGTCGAGGTCGGGGCGGCGCTGGTCGAGGCCGTGCCCGAGGATTTCGTCTTCGAAAAGACGCCGGCGGAGTTCGTCGCGTCACAAACCCGGCGGATCGCCGAGCTGGAGGCGCAGCTTGAAGCCGGCCCCGCCGTCCTGGCCCAGGCGGAAGACGAGGTGCACGCGCTGCAGGCTGAACTGGCGGCGACCAGGCGCATCCCGGCCACGTCCGAACCCGCCGCCGGAGATCCGCCGCCGGCGGAGACCGAGGCCAAGGGCAAGAAGCCCAAGGCCTGACCCTAGTAACCGGCCGCCCTCGTCAGCCCGCGCCAGGGCGATGTCGGCCGGCGCGTAAACCGACGCCGGGCCGGGCCGGCGTCGTTCCTCTTCCCCTCACGGATTCACAATGGCCTACGCCACCGTCCAGGACATGATCGAGCGGTTCACTGAGGCCGAGCTGCGCGCCCTGGCGCCCGCGCCGGCCGGGGCGACCGTGTCCTATGCCGCCGCGACGGTGGAGCGTGCCCTGGACGACGCCTCGGCCGAACTGGACTCCTATCTGGCGGTGAAGTTCCCGGTGCCGATCGCGGGCGGCCTGCCGCTGCTGATCAAGGCGGCTTGCGACCTGGCGCGCGAGGCTCTGGACCGTCAAGGCCGTGAACCAATCCGCGACGCCGGCAAGCGCGCGCGCCAATGGGCCAAGGATGTCGCGGCCGGCCGGGCCACCCTGGGTTCCGGGCCGGACGGCGACGCTGAGGCCGTGCCCCCCATCGAGGGCGGCGTCCAGGTCCTGGCGCCGGACAGCGTCTTCGACGGCGAGGCCCTGGAGGCCTTTCTGCGATGAGGGGTCCACGATGAGCGGGATGGGTCTGACCCTCACCTATGACGACCTGGGCGTCCGGCAGGCGTTCGATCGCCTGACGCAGCTGGGCGCCGACCTGCGCAGCGCGCTCTTCGCGCCGGTCGGCATGGCCCTGGAGTCGACGACGGTCGAACGGTTCGACACCAATGTGGGGCCGGACGGCGAAGCCTGGGAGCCGTCCCTGCGGGCCACCGTCACCGGCGGCAAGACCCTGGTCGACAAGGGCCATCTGCGCGACAGCATCCATTCGGTCGCGGAGGACGATGCGGTCGAGATCGGCTCGGCCGACATCCGCGCCGCCGTTCATCAGTTCGGCGCCGTAATCCACGCCAAGACGGGCGCGGGCCTGAACTTCATGCTGGCTGACGGTCTGCGCGTGACCGTGGACACCGTGACCGTTCCCGAACGGCCCTTCATTGGGCTTTCGACCGACGACGCGGGCCTGGTGGTCGAGATCGCAAAAGACGCCGTCGCGCGCGCCCTGGCCCAGCCCCAGGGCGGGAGGGCCGGCGCATGAGCGGACTGTTCGAACGCCTGGCCGAGCGGGCCGCCGGCTGCCCGGCCGTCGGCCAAGCCCGCGCCGCCAGCCATGCCGGCGAGATGGACAGCGAGGTGGTCGGGACGGTCGCCACCGTCCTGGTGGTGCCGGCGGCCGAGCGCTGGAATGAGCCGCGCGAGGCGGGGATGCGGGTCTCTGTCGGCGGTCGGATCGGGTTCAGCTGCGTCGTCGCCCTAACCTTCCCCAGCGGGTTCGCCGAATGGGAGACGGTTCGCGCCCAGCTGCGCGCCGCCTTCCTGGGCTGGACCGTCGATCACCCGGACGTGGTCGGCCCGGCCTACGCCGCCGGTGCGCGGCTCTTGGCCTATTCGGCCGAGGCCGGCGGACGCTGGGTCCACAGCTTCGATTTCTTCCTGCCCGCCCAAGCCACCTACGAGCATCAGTCATGAGCAAGCCCGAGACCCAAACCCCGACCAAGGCCGCCTCTGTCGGCCAGGGGCGCGGCCCAGCGATGGACGCCGCCAGCGCGGCGGCCATCGCCGAGGCCAACGCCGTCGCCGGCTTCCCGCCGCCGCCCATCGTGGAGGCGGCCCTGATCCCCACACCCGTCAAAACCTCGGCCCCCGCGCCGACCCCGCAAACCGACAAGCCCGCCAAGTCCGGCGGGGCGAACTAAGGAGGGCCGAGGCCCATGAACCGCCAAGCCCTCTTCGCCAAGAAAGAGACCACCTACGGCACAGCCGCCGACCTGACGGCCGCTGACGTCATCCACGCCGAAAACGTCCGTTACGTCCCCAAGGGCGAGACGGTGAAGGGCGATCCGGCCAAGCCCGGGTTCGGCTCCATCCCCGGCGTCACCTATGGCGAGCATGGGGAGCTGACGTTCGACGTGCCCCTGGCCGGATCGGGCACGGCCGGGACGGCGCCCAAGTGGGGCGTCTTCATGAAGGCCGTCGGCTGGACCGAGACCGTGGTCGCGGACACCAGCGTGACCTACGCCCTGGGCCTGCCCCCGCTGGCCGACAGCCTGACCTTCCGTTGGCGCGACGCCAAGCGAACCCACGTCCTGACCGGCGCGCGGGGCCGCGTTTCGCTGAAGGTCACGGCCGGGCAACGTCTGATGCTGTCGTTTCTGTTCCGGGGACTTCACGCCGATCCGACCGCCTCGGCCGCGCCTACACCGGCCGACGTCACCTGGACGGGGTGGAACGACTCCCTGCCGGTGCAGCAGGGCCGGACCACCTTCTCCCTGGACGGGACGCCTTTGACCCTGCGCGACTTTTCGATCGATGCGGCCGACAACGTCCGGTTCACGGACGTGCCGCATCAGGAGAACGTCGAACTGCTGGGCGACATCGCCCTTTCGGGCAAGGTCAAGGCCGGCACCCCCGACCTGGCCGTCTTCAACCCCGAGACCAAGTGGCGGACCAACGCCGTCGTGGTCGGCGCTCTGGTCCACGAGGTCGGCTCGCCCGGCCGCATCGTGACAATCAATACGCGGGGCCAGATGGGTGCGCCGACCTACAGCCGCGACAATGACCAGGACGTCTTCGAATCCGACTTCGCCCTGGTCGGGTCCAACCTCGGGACATCCGACGACATCGCCATCGTCCTGACCTGACGGCCCGCACCGTTTCGCAGCCCGGCGGCGCGCGGCCCTCTTCGAACAGGGACCGCGCGCCCTTCTTTCCAGCCTTCAAACGCCGTTCGAACGCCTTCGAACACCCTTTCAGACCTCGATGGAGACCATGGGCCATGTCCCTGAAATTCGACTTCAAGACCCTCGAACAGCCGTTCGAGGCGGACTGGCCCGTGATCGTGCCGGTGCCCCAGGACGGGGGCGGCGTCCAGGACCAGGAGATGACCGTTCGCTTCCGCACCCTGACTCCGGAAGAGATCGAGACGGTGGACAAGGACAAGATCGATCCAGGCGCCGCCAAACTGCGGCTGGCGATCGTGGACGTTCGCGGCGAGACCTTCTCGGCCGAACTGGTCGAGAAGCTGCTGGCGCGCGGCTATGTCTATATGGCCCTGCTGAAGGCGCATGCGAAGTTCGTCCTGGGACAGCCGGCAAAAAACTAAAGGCGGCGGCCCGCTATTTCGCCACCGGCCATCGGTCGGCGGCGACGATCAGCCGGTCCGAACTGGAGCGGGTCGCCGACGACTATGAGGAGATGGGGGCGCCGGCCGAGGTGGTGGCGCAGATCCGCGCCGAGGCGCGGGCCGAGCGTCCCGACGCGGGCCTGCCCGTCATGGCCGAGAACGGTCCGGCGGTCCGCCTCTTCCTCGCCCTGGCGACCCAATGGAACCAGCAGCCGCTCAGCACCCTGACGCGGGCGATCCTGGTCCGCACCGGGCTGAAATATGAGGCGGTCGAACCGACTGCTCGGATGATGGGGCTGATGATCGGCGAGCACGACTTCGCCCGTCTGCGCCTGATGGAGGCCGAGGCCCTGGCGGCCTGGCGCGAGGAGAACAGCCGATGAGCGACCTTCTGGCGCGGCTGCGCATCGAGGGCGACGCAGCGGGCGTCGTCGCCGCCGGCGGCCAGGCCGAAC
>OFDN01000543.1_pt1 | contig 29984 bp, 26 predicted proteins | sample 1520971 | NCBI WGS metagenome assembly OFDN01 (sample SAMEA94257418, study PRJEB24077) | hot springs metagenome | biome: Aquatic biome; feature: Geographical feature; material: Water | place: India | collected 2012-06-12 | depth 5 m | reverse complement strand
GGTCGACCGGCGCAGCGGCCGGGTGCGCGGCGGTGGATCGGCGCGCGGCGACGGCGCGATCGACGGCACCGCACAGGCGCTGGGCGGCACGCTCGGCGGATCGGGTAGTGGCTCGGGCAGCGCCAGCGGCAGCGTCGATGCGCAGCTGATCGGTACCGATGCGGTGCGCGACACTGCCGGCGCGGCGCGCAACCGGGTGCAGCGCGGCGTCGCCACCACCCGCGACCGGGCGACCGGTGCGGTGGGCAATACCCGTGACCGGGCAAGCGGTGCGGTCGGCCGGGTCCGTGACGGTGCCGGCAGCGTGACCGGTGCGGCCGGCGGCAGTGCTTCGGGCAGTGCGAACGGCGCGATCGGCAACGGCTCGGCCTCGGGCAGCGGATCGGGCGAGGGTTCGCTGTCGCTGATCGGCAGCGGCGCGATCCCCGCGCTCAACCCCGGCCAGACCGTCCGCGACGCCAAGGGCGAAGCGATCGGCCGCGTCCAGTCGGTGCGTCGCAACGCCGCCGGCCGGGTGGAGTCGGTGACGATGGCGGTCGGCCGCCGCGTGGCGACGATCCCTGCCGACAATTTCAGCGTACAGGGCGGCGTACTGGTCTCGGCGATGGGCGAGGGCCAGGTAAAGCGCGCGGCGAAGGATCAGGCGGAATAAGCGTTACGGCCTGACAAGAGACGCCGGCCACGGGAGGGAGCCCGTGGCCGGCGTTTTGACGTGCACGTCCTAGGCTCAGGACCCATTAAACGGCTTGCGTGATGTGTGGTGGGTTGGTTCATTGGCGGCGGAGGAACCGCCGATGAGTGACCTGTTCTGGCTGACGGACAAGCAAATGCAGCGGATCGCGCCTTACTTTCCGCTGTCGCACGGCGTACCGCGCGTGGATGATCGGCGGGTCATCAGCGGCATCATCTTCGTGATCCGCAACGGCTTGCGTTGGCGGGATGCTCCAGCGGCTTACGGTCCGCCTAAGACGATCTACAACCGGTTCATCCGCTGGAGCCGGATGGGTATTTTCAACCGCATCTTTGCCGGACTAGCCGCCAAGGGCGGGCCACCAGATCAGTTGATGATCGATGCCACGCATCTGAAAGCGCACCGGACGGCGGCCAGCCTGCTCAAAAAGGGGCTCTTCCCCGATGTATCGGGCGAACCAAGGGTGGTCTGAACTCCAAGCTGCACGCTGTCTGCGATGATCGGGGACGCCCGCGCGTCATGCTGCTCACCGAAGGGCAGATGAGCGACTACAAGGGAGCCGCCCTCATGTTCGAGGCGATGCCTGCCGCTCCGGTGCTGCTTGCGGATCGCGGTTATGACGCCGACTGGTTCCGCCAGGCGCTCGCAGCGCGCGGCACCGCGGCCTGCATCCCGTCTCGCAAAGGCCGCAAGGCGCCGATACCGCATGATGCCGTCCTCTACCGACGTCGCCACAGGATCGAGAACATGTTCGGCCGCCTGAAGGACTGGCGGCGCATCCACACCCGCTACGACCGATGCCCTCACGCCTTCATGTCCGCCATCGCACTCGCCGCGGCCGTCATCTTCTGGATCAATCAATGAGTCCTGAGCCTAGATGTTTGATCCCACGGTTTGATGGCGCGACCCTTTCGTTGGAATGGAAGGAAGCCGTATGGGACAAGTGCGTCATGGGTGCGCCACGACCACGCACGCCGTCCGAGCAGCAATACAGCGATCGCAAGCTTCGCTCGCGACGGTCGAGGATCTGAAGACCGGGCCGAAGGCCCCTCATTCAACAACCTTGTCCGAAGCCGAAGAGGCAATGGTTGTCGCATTCCGCCGGCACACGCTACTGCCGCTCGACGACTGCCTCTACGCCCTGCAGCCGTCGATCCCGCACCTGACCCGCTCAGCGCTGCACCGGTGCCTCCAGCACCACGGCATCTCCCGCTTGCCGGATGTCGAAGCCGACAAACCAAAGCGGCAACGTTTCAAGCGCTACCCGATCGGTTTCTTTCACATAGATATTGCAGAGGTGCAGACCACCGAAGGTAAGCTGTACTTGTTCGTCGGCATCGATCGCACCAGCAAATTCGCCGTCATGCAGCTGGTCGACAAAGCTGATCGCCGGATAGCATGGGAGTTCCTCGAACACCTGCTGAAGGTCGTGCTGTACCGCATCCAGACCATTCTGACGGACAACGGCATCCAGTTCGCCGAGCAGCCTCGTAACCGCAACACAGCCTGGTCGCGCCAGATGCGCTTCGACGTGATCTGCGAGGCAAACGATATCGAGCGCCGTCTGACAAAGCCGAACCATCCGTGGACCAACGAGCAGGTCGAACGGATGAACCGGCCCATCAAGGAGGCGACCGTCAAACGCTTCCGCTACGACAGCCACGACCAGCTGCGGACACACCTCGCTGACTTCATGGCCGCCTATAACTTTGCCTGCCGGCTCAAGACGCTCAGCGGGCTCACGCCCTACGAATATATCGCCAAGATCTGGACGTCAGAGCCAGACCGGTTCATCGTCGACCCGATCCACCAGATGCCGGGACTGAACACCTAAACGGCTACGGTTGAACTGGTGCATAGTCGTTCTGCCTACTTGGGCAATCGCAGGCCCGATAGCCCGTTCCAACGGATGCAGACGGGTGTTCGTCGCACAGTGAGCCGATCCCGAACCGCTTTGGCATCCGCCTGCCCCGGATTATTGTGGCAATAAGGTCCTGCAAGTCACTCGATGAATTTCGCTCCGTTCGCGCTGATGTCCTTCGCCAGCACGGTGCATGTATTGGAAAACGCCATCCGAAGAGATTTTCAATAGCTACGCTCTACCGATAGCTGTTCTAGCACCCAGTCTACGACGCCAGCTGTCGGTTTAAATTCTTCTACCGTTTCCATAAGAAGCCCGCGAAGGTTTACTACGTCGCGATTCTGAAGAATTTTTATGAGTCTCTCAAGGATATTGTCAATTTCCGATTGAGTAATGAATTTCTCATTTGCCATCATAACTCGAGGATGGTCTGTTGGTGAGGGATTGTCGCCAATAAGTAATTCTTCAAACAATTTTTCTCCAGGACGAAGGCCGGTAAAGATAATCTCGATATCGCCATCTTCATCTAGATTGGATGTATGTGCTTTTAAACCTGCCAATTCAACCATACGAACTGCTAGGTCGTAGATGCGCACGGGTTCGCCCATGTCGAGTACAAATACTTCACCACCACGGCCCATCGCCCCGGCTTGCAGGACAAGCTGTGCTGCTTCCGGAATCGTCATGAAATAGCGAATGATATCAGGGTGCGTCACTGTCAGTGGGCCGCCGATTGCAATCTGCTTCCGAAACAATGGTACGACTGAGCCGCTGGAGCCAAGGACGTTACCAAAGCGTACCATCGTATAGCGTGTTGCGGTCTGGTCGCTCGCAAGCGCCTGCAACAACATTTCTGCCATGCGTTTGCTCGCACCCATGATGTTCGTGGGACGAACCGCCTTGTCGGTGCTGACAAGAACGAAATTCTTCGTGCCGTGTCGTAATGCTGCTTGGGCGGCGTTCCATGTGCCCAGAACGTTGTTGCGAACTCCCTCCAGCGGATTGTGTTCGACCAAAGGCACATGCTTGTATGCGGCTGCATGGTAAACCGTGTCCGGTTTCCATGCTGTGAAAACATCGTCTAGCCGTGATGTGTCGATGACTGAACCCAATAGGGGAATAATTTTTATCGACCGGCCTGGTTCGCATTCTATCGTAGAAAGCTCTTGATGAATAGTATAAAGCGCAAATTCATTACTATCCAGCAACAGCAAAGTTGAAGGGCACGCTCGTATGACTTGACGACATAATTCGCTGCCGATGGAACCTCCCGCACCTGTTACCAAGACGCATTTGTTGCGGATATTGCGTTCGAGAAGATCTTTCACTGGTTCGACGGCATCGCGCCCCAGCAGATCGTCGATTTCCAGTGGCTTCAGGTCGGTGACTGTCACCGAGCCGTGCGCAATGTCGAGAATTCCGGGCAAGGTCCGCGTTGCCATGCCGGCCCGACGCAGGATATCAAGTATCTCGTTGCGGCGGCGTCGGTCGGCGGAAGGTATCGCAAGGAACACCTCCTTCACCTGATGCTTGGACGCCACCTTGCCGATGTCGTTACGGCTCCATACGCGCAGTCCGCTGATGATGCTGCGCTGCAGGCTGGGATCGTCGTCGATGAAGCCAACCGGCCGGATGAGTACGCTATCCATAAGAGCTACAGCCAATTGTCGGCCGGCGGATCCTGCGCCGTAGATCAGCACGTTCGTGCGCTTCTCGCGGGTATAGGACAGCCGGCGAAGGCCATCACCTAGCCAGAACGTTACCAGGCTCCGCAACAGCATGACGAAAATAAAGAACAGGCCGGGCTGGATGAAGCCAATGGTGCGGGGCACATCGGTCACGCCGATCGCGGTAAGTATTGAAGAATATACTATGCCGTAGCAAATAGTTGCCGGAACGATCGCGGATGAAAGCGATGCGCCACCATGGCGGAATACGGTTCGATAGACGCCGAATGCATAATAGATAGGCAATGCTACCAGCGCGAGCGCCGCAGCTTGCCATCCGCGTTCGGACAACGGCACCCAATATCCAAGCCGCAGGTAGAATGCGATCCAGACCGCCATGACAGCCAAGCTGCTATCTGCAACTATTGCTATGAGTTGCTTCAGCCTGCGAGGCAAGCCGATCAAGGGAACGATTGCACGATGTAAGGGCATGGGCGCTGGGACCGGACTGATGCGATTGTGAATACCGGACGCCTTAAGCGTACATTGCCTGTAACGCAAAAACAGGTGGAGGTTCCTTCCGATAACGATCAGGGGGTAGTAGATGGCTGGTGGTATACGAGATGCCGGCAATGTGCCTGCTCGATGACAGGGGGCAAGATGACGGGTATCGGCAGCCGCTACGTTCCGGGTAGCGATCCGGCGCGTCCGCTGATTGTCTGCATTCATGGTGGCGGGTGCAATGGCTGGTATTTCGATCTGCCTGACCATTCGTTCCGTGCTCTTGCTGAGAAGCGCGGCTATCCACTGCTGATTGTTGACCGCCCGGGTCATGGTGCCAGCAACATGTCCAGACAGGGACTTGCTGCGTCAGCGCGAACAATACGCGACCACGTCGAAGACGTGGCCGATCGAAACTGGCATTCGCAATGGTGCTTGCTCGGACATTCGATCGGTGGCGCGATAGCGATGCTGATCGCCGGCGATCTTAGGCCATCGGCGCTACGTGCCTTAGCTATTTCCGGCATCGGTGCGGAACCGATGCCCGCAGCGATGGCATGGAGTGCGGCGGGGGCAGGCGATGCCGTCGCGGCAAGCAGTCTTCTCTTCGGGCCGCTGCGCAGTTTTACATGGAAAGCACCAGCGATGTTGCGGCAATGTGCCGAGCCGTGGGACGCAAGCGAAGTCGTCGAAGTGTTGAACTACTGGCCGGATCGCTTTGCCGATGTGGCGCGTGGCGTGATGGTGCCGCTACACCTGCGACTCGCCGAAGGGGAGGGGATCTGGCGAACAGGATCGGCGGAGGTGGCACGGCTTGCGGCCTTGTTCGCTCAAGCCCCGTCGGTCGATGCCGCACTGCTACCTGAAGGGGGACATTTGTACGAACTGCACTTTGGTGGTTCTAGGCACATGGCGGGCCAACTCGACTTCTTCGATCGCTTGGCTTGATCCAGCCCCCCCCGGCGCGATACGCGCAGGCCATGACCAGTATTGCTCCGCCTGCCGGCCGGATCGCAGCGCGCATCGTTGCGATCGCAACCCATCTTCCCGAGGCCGTTCTTGGCAACGATGCGCTAGCCGCTGCCTTCCCGGAGTGGCCCGCCGCCAAAATTCTTGAAAAAACGGGCATACGCGAACGCAGGATCGCCGCCCCCGACGAGACGGCGGCGGATCTCGCGGCGGCGGCGGGACACGCGCTGTTCGACCGTCACGCCATCGCGCGGGACAGTATCGACTTCCTCATTCTTTGTACCCAGGCCGCCGACCATGTTCTCCCGACGACGGCCTGTATCCTGCAGGAACGACTGGGCCTTTCGACACGTGTTGGGGCGCTTGACATCAACCTTGGATGTTCGGGGTTCGTCTACGGGCTTTCGCTCGCATCCGGATTGATTGCGGCAGGGGCGGCTCGTCGGGTTCTGCTGATTACGGCTGACACCTATTCTAAATATATTAACCCGCGCGACAAAAGCGTGCGGACCCTGTTCGGGGACGGAGCAGCGGCGACCCTGATCGAGGCTACCGGCGCTGTCGCCGATGGAGCGATCGGCCCGTTCGTGTTCGGCACCGACGGGGCCGGTGCCGATCGACTGATCGTTCCTGCAGGTGGATTTCGACGCCCGCGCGACGGACATACTGCGCAAGAATGCGAAGATCGCGCGGGTAACGTGCGTAGCGCGGACAACCTGTTCATGGACGGTGCTGCCGTATTGTCCTTCTCGTTGCGCGAAGTGCCGCGTGCTTTCGCGCAGCTGCTGGACAAGGCCGGCACGAGGGCTGGCGATTACCGTTATGTGGTGCTGCATCAGGCGAACAAATTCATGCTCGATGCCCTGCAAAAAAAACTGGCGCTTCCATCCGAGCAGGTGCCGCGCCGGTACGAGGACATCGGTAATACCGTTTCCTCTACCATCCCCTTCGTTTTGGCTGGCCTAATGGAAGAGAGGAAACTAGACGCAGGATCACATATCGCCCTGATCGGCTTTGGCGTAGGCCTGTCCTGGGCTGCTGCGGCGATCCAATTTTGAGTGCGGAGAAGACGAATGAGCGAATTTTACGAAGGTCTCGCGGAAATCCTCGAAGTCGAACCGAGCGAAGTGACGCCCGAACTAGCGTTGACCGAAGGTAACTGGGACTCGCTGGCGATCGTTTCGACGATCGCGCTGATCGACGAAGTCTACGACAAGACCGTGGGTGGCGAAGCACTTGAGAAGTGCGAGACCGTCGGCGATCTGGACAAGGTAGTCGCAGCGGCGTGATGCACGGGCAGCCCGAACTGCGCACCGGCCGTGGAGCGGTCGTCACCGGTGCCCGGATCGCCGGGGTGGTGGCGTGCGTTCCGCCGCATGTGGTCGGCAACGACATGTTCGTCGAGCGGTTCGGTGACGCTGTCGGCGACGTTACCAAGATGACCGGCGTGGAGCAGCGCCACTGGGTCGACGATGTCACGACAACGTCCGATTTGTGCGAAACGGCGGCAGCGCGGTTGATCCAGGGGCTGGACTGGTCGCCCAATACGGTCGATGCGCTCATCTTCGTGTCGCAGACGCCCGATTACCGGCTGCCGGCCACGGCGATCTCGTTGCAGGCACGTCTCGGATTGCGGCCCGGCGTGATCGCATTCGACGTCAATCTGGGCTGTTCGGGCTATCCCTATGGTCTCTGGCTCGCGATGATGATGGTATCCGGCGGCGCGGCGCGGCGGGTGCTGCTGGCCGTCGGCGATACCAGCAGCCGGGTCGTCGATCCCGATGACCGCGCTACCGCGCTGCTGTTCGGCGATGCGGGAACGGTGACGGCGATCGAAGCGGCGGGCGATGCCGAGCCGGTATCCTTCGTGCTGGGAAGCGACGGTGCCGGGGCCGATAATCTGATCATACCGCACGGGGCTTCGCGGGTTGCGGACCATGCCACGCCGCATGATCCTGAAAAGCTGTTCATGGATGGCGGCGAGATTTTCACCTTCACGCTGAAGGCAGTGCCGCCACTGGTTGCCGACACGCTGACATTGGCGAATGCAAATGTCAGCGATTACGATGCGTTCTTGTTCCATCAGGCCAATCGTTTCATGATCCGCCATCTGACGAAGAAGAGCAAGCTCCCCCCCGAACGAGTGCCGATCAACATCGAACGCTACGGCAATACCAGTAGTGCCACCATTCCGTTGTTGATCGCCGATGATATCGCCGCGCGATTGCGGACGGAATCGTTGCGCGTGGCGATGTTCGGATTTGGAGTCGGTTACAGCTGGGCATCCTGTTCGATGCGGATCGGGCCGCTGGCTTGCGTCGAAACGATCGTTCGATGACGTTTGCGACCAACGCGCTGGCAGGTCGCCGGATCGTCGTCGCAGGGGCGTCGTCCGGCCTTGGCCGCGCGGGTGCTATCGTCCTTGCGAATGCTGGTGCCGAACTGACCTTGTTGGGCCGCAACGAGGCACGGCTGCGCGAGGTCGCGGAGGCAACCGGGGGGCAGGCATGGCGTCAGGTGGACCTGTCGGACGACAATGCTGCGGATGCCGTCATTCGCGACATTGCGAAGGACGCACCGATCGACGGCATATTCCATTCGGCGGGAACCAGTCTGGTTGCACCCATGCGGATGACCAAGACGGCGCAGATTGACGATCTTTTCGGTGCCGCGGTCTATGGCGCATTGGGTGTCGCCCGCGCGGCAAGCCGTCGTGGGGTGCTGCGCGACGGCGCATCGCTGGTGTTCATGTCGTCGGTATCGTCGCTGCGCGGCCGTCGCGGCATGGTCGCCTATTCCTCCGCAAAGGCCGCAACCAGCGGCTTGGTGCGCGCATTGGCCGTCGAGTTGGCGGAACGTCGCATCCGCGTCAATTCGATCGCGGCAGGAGCGATCGAAACCGAAATGCACCATGATTTCGCGAATTCGGTCAGCGAGGAGATGGTCCGCAACTATCGCGATCTGCACCCGCTGGGTTTCGGACGGGCGCAGGATATCGCGGATGCGGTCCTTTTCCTGTTGAGTGACGCATCGCGCTGGATCACCGGCGTCGACCTGTCGGTGGATGGCGGCTACGCCGCGAAGTGATGGGTTGAACGAACGTGAGCCATCCTGTGATCGCCAATGCTGCCTATGCCGATCCCGCTGTCCTGCGCAGTGAACTGGGGGCCCTGTTCCGAGGCTGGCAGTTCGTGGGAATGGCAGACGAACTCGCGCAGAATCGCGATTTTCTCTGCCTCGATCTGCCGGACGATTCGATCGTCGTGCAGAATTTCCATGGCGAATTGCGTGCATTCCACAATGTCTGCACGCATCGCCTAAGTCGGATACAGACCGAGGATCGCGGCAATCGCCCGCTGCAATGTGCGTATCACGGATGGGCCTTCGACAGCGAAGGACGCCCATTGGGACGGCGTGACGGGTTCATCCCGCCCGACGCATCCCCGGACCGGCTGTGCCTTACCCGCTATCGCGTCGAAAAATGCGGGCGTTTCGTCTTCGTCGCGCGCGATGCCGATATCCCGGATCTGGATACCTTCCTTGGTCCGTTTGCAACGCTGTTACGCGATCTGAGCGGCTATATCGGGTCGCAAACCTATTTCGGCACGATGGCCCATGCCGCCAATTGGAAGCTGCTCGTCGAGAACGTGCTGGAATGTTATCACTGCGCGACGGTGCATCCCCAGACCTTCGTTCACGGGCTGGGCGTCGGGCGCCAGCCCATCCGCGACGTCGAGATCAACGAGACGATATGGGGCGCGCATTCCAGCAGCCATTTCCCCCGTACGCCGATCAAGCGTGAAGCGTTACGCCGCAAGCTGGTGTCCCATCTGGAAGGACGCGCCTTTGCGCATGATTCCTTCTTCCACGTGCATATCTTCCCCAATCTGTTCATTTCGTCGACGGAAGGGACCAATTTCTACGTCGGCCATGCGGTACCCGTCGCGGCCGATGCGACGATGTTGCGCATTCGGTTCTTCGAGCCCGCGGTGGAACTGGTCGATCGTGCCCGCATCCGGCAGGACGCGATCAACCAGCAGGGCATTCCGCTGGGTCTGGAAGTGATCGAGGAGGATCGCCGCATCCTCGAACAGGTGCAGCGCGGGGTCTCCATTGCCGATCGTGCGGCGGTGCTCGGCGAGGAAGAGGTGCGCATCGCGGCCTTCCATGACGGCTATGATCGCGCGATGGCTCGGCGGATGCCGGTCTCAGGATAGCCGCAGCCGTTTGGCAGGCGGTGTAAAGACGGTCGTTCCCGCCTTTACGCTGCGCATTACCAATGCCGCCGCCCCGATCGTCGCGTCGTCGCCGATCCTGACCCCCGGCATGATCCGAGCGCCCGATCCCACCAGCACCCGCTGTCCCAGGGTCGCTCCACCCATGACGTCCACATGCGAACTGATGGTCGTGAAATCTCCCGCCGACGCGTCGTGACCCAATCCAGAGAAGGAAAGGATCGTGACGAAATCGCCGAGGCGGGTATCCGCGGTGTTCATCGAATAGGGAGCCATGACCACGCCTTCGCCATGGTGATGATTGCGGCCCAGTATCGCGGTAGGGTGGATCAGCTTGGCAAAGCGCGCGCCGCGTTCGCGAAGCGATGCGACCATGCGAATCTTGGTGGCGGGACGCCCGACGCCGATCAGGAACAGATCCTCCGGTCGCACGCGATAATCGGCAAATCCGCCCAGCCACGGTGTATCATGCCCGGCCATGGCGTCGGGACGATCGTCGATAAAGCCGGCCAGCGGCGGCAGGTGGCCCGCGGCAAGCGCATGATCCGCCCACGACGCCAATTCCCGGCCGAAACCACCGCCGCCCGCCAGGATCAGTCGCGTCGTCTTCATCATACATGCTTCCCGTTCGTCAGCGATCTTGCGAGCCCATAGAGGGGTTTCCGCATGATCGCCAATAGTGCCGACGGGGAGCGAACGCCGTATTGATCGGCGTTCCGGGCGCTGGATGAAATCAGGAACCATTGGATATTGCCGCCGGTGCCGTTAAGGCGTGGACCCTGTCCCGTAGTGCAACGTCGCCTGCGGTTCTTTGGCAATGGACGATCATGATAGGAACATCGTCGATCCCTTCCGGCCATGTTTGGCATGGCGGGCGCATGATCACGTATCGGATTGAGGATCGACGCGATGATGGTGTGCGTCCTCCTGTTCTAGTGGTCGTTCCATATTACAATGCCGAGCCCTGGATCGGTGAGTGTCTGTCCCGCCTGGCGGCTAACGACGAACCGCATGATATCTTGATCGTCGACGATGGCAGCGAGGTGCCGTTTACGTGCCCGGCCGGTGTCGACAACGTGGCGGTCTGCCGCTTCTCGCGGAATGCGGGACTGATTACTGCGTTGAATTTCGCCGCCGATTTCGCCTTGGCCAACGGCTACACCTATTATGTCCGGCAGGACGCGGATGATTTTTCATCGCCCCGGCGATTGCGGCTGCAGCGCGAGGCGATCGAGCGCGACCAGGCTGATATGGTCGTGTCCGGGGTCCATGCCGTCGACGAAACCGGTGCCACGATCTGGCGGGCACGAATGTCGGAGGATATCGAGGCGTTCCGTCGCACCTTGACCGCACGTAACCCGACCGTGCATTCAACATGGTTCCTGCGGTCCGATGTCTTCGTCCGGATCGGCTGCTATGACGAACGCTTCAAGGGGGCCGAGGATTTCGAACTGCTGCAGCGGATCGCACGTCAGGGGCGGATAGCGTTCGTGCCGGACGAGCTGGTGGAATATCAGGTACGGTCGGGATCCATTCTTTCGGGGTCGCGGCAGCCTGCGTTGCAGACCCTGCGGATCGTGGCGCGGCATTTCGATCCCGCCCGGCCCGCTTCCTATACCGGGGTCGCCCGCGCGGCGATGGCGGCCATCGTATCGCGTCGCACGAAGACGATCGTGCGTAAACTTTTCCGCAGGAAGGGTGCGTGAGCGTCGTCCGTTCCCTGAAGGCGGACGCGGTCTTCTATCTGTTCGGGACCGGTATCTATGCGCTGTCGCAATGGGCGCTGGTCATCATTTATGCCCGCGCCGGCGGCCCCGAAGGCGTCGGTCTGTTCGCGATTGCCACCGCGATCGGTGCGCCGCTGATCGCGCTGTCGCAGATGAGCATGCGGCAGGTCCTGATAGCCGATGTCGGGGGCCGGTTCGCTTTCAAGCAATATCTCACCGTCCGCTGGGCGCTGACGACTGCCGCGGTCTTGGCCATCGTTGCCATCGCACGGGGAATTGGCTATACCGGCATGGCGCTGCTGACGATTCTCGGCTTCGGCCTGGGGCGGGCGTTTGAAAGCGTCAGCGACATCTTCTATGCGCGCAGCCAGGCACATGGCGGATTGCGGCGGGTATCGGTCTATACCAGCTTGCGCGGTGCGATAACCCTCGCCGCATCCGGCGGAACGATGATGCTCACGCACGACATGGGCGCTTCCGCCTTGGCGTTCGCCATTGCGAGTTTCGGATGTCAGTGGCTGGTACGTACCGTTGAACGACGGATAATCCCGCCGCATCCCGCATCGCCCGCCAGGCTGCCCCTTGCGCTGCTGCTGCATTCGGCACCGCTGGCGATCGCACAGTTCATGATCGCATTGACCGCGTATACGCCTAGGCTGATCCTGCAACATTTCGGCGGCGAGCGTCTGGCCGGACAGGTCAGCGTGATCGAATATTTCCTTTCGCTCGGATTGCTGGGCGTGGCTGCGCTGGGGCAGGCGTCGTCGGCACCGATGGCGCAGGCATTCCATCGCAACGATCGCGCACGCTTCGAACGATTGGTACTGACCATGGCAGTTGGAGCTGCGGCGTTGGGCCTGGGGGTAGCATTGGCCGCTATCCTTGCCGGCCGCTGGGCAATCCTGACGCTGTACGGGCCTGCTTTCGGCGACGCCGCCGATGCTGTGATTCCCATCGTTGTGGGGGGAGCATTCGGCTATGTCGCCAGCGTTCTGGGATATGCGGTCAGCGCGACGGGACGCTATGAGCGAATGATCGGATGGTCGACGGCGGTCTTCGCCGTTACCGGTCTAAGCGGCTTCATCGGTGTCGGCCAGTTTGGTCTGGCCGGTCTGGGATATGCGCTGGCGGCAGGCGGGATCGTCAATATCGCCGCCTATCTGTACCTGCTGCGTCGCGCCGTGGGCAGAATATCCGCTTTCGGCGAAGGCGACAGGAAGGAAGTTGGGCATGGCTGAGCGTTTGCCCGGCGGGGGTGTCGATCTCAGGCTGGTAGCAGCTTTGAGTTGTGGCGCTGTGGTTTTGGCGACGGCGTTGGCGACCATTGTCGGCAGTCCGGTCATTATTCTGGTCACGTCCTATGCCGTCCTGTTTGGCTTGGCGATCGTGTTGTTCGGCAATGACGGCTTCACGCGCGCCTTCAACATCGCGACGGTCATCTACGTCACCATCATCGTTTTCGCCTGTACTTACAGTCCGTTGCCGGGGGCCACGGTTGAAGGGCTGCCGTTGACCGACCGGCTGAACTATTATTATATCTATTACATTGGTAATGGACTGGCCGGTACCGAAGAGAATATCGAGGCCGGATATCTCTTGTTGATGAATATCGTTCGGCCTTTCGTGTCGTTCGAGGTGTTCCTGTCTCTGGTTTCAGTCAGTGTGCTATGGTCGTTATTGCACCTGCTCCACGCAATGCGCCAAGAACAATTAATTGGTATTGTCGCTCTGACATTGATCTCGTATTTTTCATTTTGGTCCGGTGCATTGAATATAACACGTCAGTTCATTGCAGCTGGAATTGGATTCTACGCCATATCAATATTATTAGGTTATGAAAAAAATATAACATGGCGCCGGGTAGTATCTTACGTAGTGCTCGTATTGATTTCTGCAACCATCCATTCATCATCATTGATTTTTGGCGTGTTCGGCATAGTATACACTATGCGTCGCTATGAAAACAGGATGCTTGCAGTAATATGGGCAGGAAATATTCTGATCTTCGTTCTTAACTATATAAATGCATCGCCATTATCGGCTATTCCAGGCTTATCGGATCGTTTGGGTCGCTATGATAGCAGTCAAATTTCTGATGACAGTCTTGCACAGTTTCAAAGTGCGGGGGTTACGGTAGGTAATCGGATAGATTGGGCTGCCGCATTGGCGATACCAATGATAATATACGCTATTGGTATTTTTATTCGCCGAAATGATCAGAAGTTTCAGTCAGTCGCTAAGCGGTTGTTTCCTTTTGCACTACTATATACTGTATTATGCTTTCCATTCTATTTGTTGAGTTCTCTTGCTTTCGGGGACCGGATAGCTTTCTACGCTTTTTTGATATTTCCAAGTATATTTCTTACTTTCGTGACAAATATTGTTGTGCGCGAAGTGAGATATGTTGTGCTGTTGCTGCTGACTCTGGGGTGCGTCTTGCAGATGGCGGTTGGGCTTTACGGCTACACGCCGAAGATGTGGCTGACAGGGGTGATATGACAGTGGTAGAACGAAATCGGGTCGCTATTATTTCTTCCAGCGCAGGTGCATTAGCCAATTTTCGCGGCCCGCTGATCGCGGAACTATGTCGGCGCGGTTTCACGGTGGGAGCGTTCGCCCCCGATTTCACGCCGCAATTGCGAGCCGCAGTTGAGGGGTTCGGTGCCGAAACGATCGATTATCAAATGGAGCGTACCGGTACGAGTCTGCGGCATGATGCGCGCAGCGTCGTCAGCCTGACGCGTCTGCTGCGACGCTATCGTCCGCATACCGTCCTGTCGCATTTCATGAAGCCGGTCATCTACGGGACCATGGCAGCGGCGGTTGCCCGTGTGCCGCATCGATACGCTATGATCGAAGGGTTGGGCTATGCGTTTACCGATACCGGCCAGCGGTCCGTCCGGCAGACGCTGGTCCGGCGGATCCTGAAGCAGTTGTTGCGAACCGCGCTACGCCGGACCGACCGGGTCATCTTCCTGAACGACGACGATCGTACGGAACTGGTCGGAGCAGGCATCGCACCTGCGGACCGCTCGGCCGTTCTGGGAGGCATCGGTCTCCAGCTCCAGGATTTCGCGTTCGTCCCGACAGCACCGTCGGGGCCGCCGGTCTTTCTGATGATCGGGCGGCTTATTCTAGAGAAAGGCGTTTTCGATTTCGTGGAAGCCGCACGGCGGATGCGTGCGACGCATCCCGAGGCGCGCTTCGTACTGGTCGGCGGGCTCGATCCGAAGCCAGGTGCCCTGACCCTGTCGCAGGTACAGACATGGGTCGACGAAGGCGTCATCGAATGGCCCGGAGAAATTGCCGATGTCCGGCCCTATCTGCGCGAGTCCACGGTCTACGTACTACCGTCTTATCGCGAAGGGGTGCCGCGTAGCACGCAGGAGGCGATGGCGATTGGTCGTGCGGTCATCACGACCGATGTGCCGGGATGCCGCGCGACGGTCATCCCTGAGGTGAACGGCCTGCTGGTGCCGCCCCGTGATCCTGCGGCCCTTGCCACCGCGATGGCGACGCTCGCGGAGGATCGAGAACAGGCCATCGTGATGGGACGGGAAAGTCGGCGCATCGCGGAGGAGCGGTTCGACGTCGACAAGGTGAACGCTCGCCTGATCGGGATTATGAACCTCTGAGAGTGCCCGATCGGGAAGCGGCTACATCCACCCCTTCCCCAAGGCGACGTTGCGGCAGTTGGCGATAAGGACCGGCTGCGTTTCGTTCATCTTGGTAACCTTGACGTCGCCGCCGCGAAGGGTCAGCCCGTCGACGCCCGAAATGCGCAGCGGGGCATTGTTAAAGCGGTTGTCGATCAGCGCGACATCGCGAAACGTCGCGCGCGCGCCCCGATAATCGGTCGCCTGGGAAATACCCAGAGGAGGATCCCAGCGGCTGCCCCCCGGTTCGTCGAACTGACAGCGCAGGATGCGGACGCCGCGTCGCGGGATGAAGCCTTCGCTGTCGGGTGATACGGGCGAGTAGATCAGTGCGCCCGTCCGGTTTCCCCGACAATCGCTGTCTTCGATGAGGAGGTCGGCCCATCCGGTTCCGACCAGATAATCCTCGATATCGAACGGCCTGCCATAGGGAACGTTGTCATGCCGTGCCCCCATGCGGCCGTGATCGATCGCCGCGCCGGGGCCAATATCGTTGCCATTGTCGTTGAAGCGACATCCGCGAATGGTCAGCATCCGGAAACCGTCCGCCGACAGGCCGTGGCGCCGGTTGCCGTGGCAGGCGATGTTGATCAGCGTGATGTTGCGCAGGACATGGCTGTCGTCGGCGCCATGCTGCAAGTCGCTGAAGATCATGACCCCGTCGGTAGCGCAATTGACGGCTTGGCAGTCGCGTAGCGTCACCTCGTCCACGCGGCCGCGGATCTGGAAGCCCGAGCGGGCACCATCGGCATAACCGCTGCGACCGACGGCGCGCTGGCCGGCCCTGTTGCCGTCGACCGATACATTCTCGAAGACGAGATTCTTCGTCGACTGGCCCCGCCGGCCGATGGCCACCGGGCTACGGTCGTCGCGTTCGCCGGGCAGCAGTTTCAGCCGGATGTTGCGCAGGCGGGTGCCGCTTGGCCACAGCACATTGTCGACGTGATAGAGGCGGTCGCCGCCATCGATCCATTGCCCGGTGCGGGCGGCATGGTCGGCAATGCGCTGGATCGCGGCGGTGTCGTCCTCGCCACCCGTGGCACCAAACGCTTCGGGGCGCAGGGGGGGGGCGGTCTGGGCGCACCCGCTCGCCGGCAGGAGCGAGGATATGGCAACGCCACCCAACAGCCTGAGCGTCTGTCGCCGGTCGGGTATCGCGCCATGCCCGGACATCGGATCAGGGGCGCGGTGGCGGAACATCGCTGGTCCGGGGAGCAGATCCGAGGAACTCCGGCATGGTGGCTTCTCCGGCCGCGCTGACCCCGTCGCGCACCAGGACTTTGCGGATCGTGCGGGCAAGGATACGCAGGTCGAGCCAAAAGGAGCGATTGTCGACATACCATATGTCGAGCGCGAATTTTTCCGGCCAGGACAGGGCATTGCGGCCGTTGATCTGGGCCCAGCCCGTCACGCCGGGGCGTACTTCGTGCCGGCGGGCCTCGGTCGGGCTGTATCGATCGAGATAGGCCATCAACAGCGGGCGCGGTCCGACCAGGCTCATGTCGCCGGTCAGGACGTTGTACAGCTCGGGAAGTTCGTCGAGGCTGGTCCGGCGTAGGAACGCGCCCAGCGGCGTGATGCGTTCGGCGTCGGGCAAGGGGCGACCCGACGCATCATGGGCGTCGCGCATCGTTCGGAACTTGACCATGCGGAACGGCTTTCCGCCCATGCCCGGGCGCATCTGCCGGAACAGGACCGGACGCCCGATCGACAGCGCGATCGACAGCGCGACGATGGCAATCACCGGCGACAGCAGCAGCAACGCCACCGTCGCCATCACGACGTCGAATGCCCGTTTCACGCCAGCCCTCGCAAGACGTCGACGACGCGGGCGATGTCGTCATCGGTCATCGTCGAACCCGAAGGAAGGCACAGGCCCTGTGCGAAGGCGAGGTCGGCGACGTCGCCCCCAATGCGACGGGCATTGGCAAAGACAGGTTGGCGATGCATCGGCTTCCATACCGGGCGGCTTTCGATCGCTGCCGCATCGAGGGTGAGCCGGGCACGTTCGGCATCAAAGCCGGCGATCGCGGGATCGATCCGTGTCGTCGTGAGCCAGCGATTGGCGAACATGTCGGCGGGCTCCGGGCTGAACGAGATGCCGGGCACGTCGGCGAGCAACGCCCGATATCGATCGTGGACATAGCGACGCGCCCGAACCCGATCGGCCAGGACTTCGAGTTGCCCGACGCCGATCGCGGCGCAGATGTTGCTCAACCGGTAGTTGTAGCCGAAAGTCACGTGTTCGTAGTGCGGCGCGGGTTCGCGTGCCTGCGTCGACAGGAAGCGCGCCTGTTCGATCGCTTCAGCATTGCGGGACAGCAACGCACCGCCGCCCGAGGTCGTGATGATCTTGTTGCCATTGAACGAGAATATGGCAAAATCCGCACCCGTTCCGGCATGACGGCCGCCCTGGTAGCTGCCGACGGATTCCGCAGCGTCGCTGATCCAGACAAAGCCGAACCGTTCGCGCAGCGCGTTCAGGCGGTCGATGTCCGGTATCAGCCCATAGAGGTCGGTCGTCAGCACCACCTTGGGCAGCGTCCCCTCGCGCTCGGCGGCGATCAGGGCTTCCTCAAGCAGGTTGAGATCCAGCAGCATCGTATCGGGCGTGACGTCGACGAAGACGGGGGCCGCGTTCTGATACAGGATCGGCGCGACCCCGCCGATGAACGTCATCGTCGGGCACCATACCGTATCGCCGGCACCGACGCCGCTCAGGCGGAGCGCCAGATGCAATGCGGCGGTTCCGCTGGACAGCGCGGCGACGTGGGGAATGCCGCTTAAGGTGGCGAGGCCCTGTTCGAATGCGGAGACATAGGGACCGACCGGTGCGATCCAGTTCGATTTGAAGGCGTCGGCAACCAGTTCCTGTTCGCGTCCGCTCATATGCGGCGAAGACATCAACAGGCGGGTAGTGTTGGACAAGAGCCAGTTTCCTTATGCGACGACCGTAATTCCGTTGCGGCGATAGTGCAGCATCCTGCATGGGGCAACAATAACGCTGAATGCGGCGACATTGTCGTTGCCGCCCGGCATGGGCAATGGCAAAGAAACTGCCAACCCAGGAACAATCATGGCATTCAGCAGACGACGTGGCCAGAAGCGGCCGCCCATTTCCATCGCGATGGCGGTGCTGCTGGCACTTCTGGCCTGTATCGCCATCGCTGGAGGGGCCTCCCGTGCCGATGTGCTGGGACAGGTCGTTGTTCGGCTCGCAGCGGCGATCGCTTTGGCGGTCATCGTGCTGGCGTATGGCTGGCCGCGCGACGGCATGCGGCGCGGCCCCCTTTGGATACTAACCGCGGCAATGGCCCTCCCTCTCTTGCAACTGGTTCCGCTGCCGCCGGCGATCTGGACCGCCTTACCTGGTCGCGACGCCTTCATAGACGCGGCACGGGTTGCCGGATCGGCACAGCCATGGCGCCCGGTCGCCATTTCCCCCGATGCGGCATGGAATGCCTTTTTCTCCCTGTTCGTACCTGCAGCTGTACTGCTGTCGACAGCAGCGCTGAGCGATCGCGAACGGCTGAAATTGCCCGCTGTCCTGCTGGCCATGGCTGCCTACAGTTCGGTGGTGGCAGTAGCTCAGTTGTCGAGCGGCGGGTTGGACAACCCTTTCATCAATGAAACAATCGGTAGCGGCAGTGGCATCTTTGCCAACTCCAATCATCAGGCGTTGTTCCTGTCGATCGGAATCGTCGCCGGTGCCGCTTGGGCGATCACGCCACAGCCTTGTCCGCCATGGCGGATGGCGGTGGCAGCGACGGTTGCTATCTGGTTCCTGTTGATGATCGTCGCATCGGGATCGCGCACGGGGTTGGCATTAGGAGCGCTGGCATTGGGTGCGAGCGTGCTGATGCTGCGTCACTCCATGGCGCACTTGGTTCGTCGGATGTCACGTCGTACCCGCTGGCTGATGGCGAGTGCGATGATCGCGATCATCGGCATATTGGCGGTGGTCAGCGTCGCTGCAGGGCGGGCGGTTTCGTTCGATCGACTGCTGCAATTGTCTGCTGGCGAAGACATGCGGTCGAGAGCGTTGCCAACATTGTTCCACATGGTGGCGACATACATGCCGGTAGGTTCCGGTTTAGGTGGCTTCGATCCCCTGTTCCAGATGCACGAACCCGATGCATTGCTGAAGCCGACGCGCTTCAATCACGCGCATAACGATTATATCGAAGTTGCGCTGGAAGGCGGCGTCCTGGCGATCCTGCTAGTTGCGGCGGTGCTGGCATGGGCGCTGCGGACCAGTCTTTCCGCCTGGCGTCGGCCGATGACACCGGCGGCACGGTTCGGTGTCATGGCATTGCTGCTGGTTTCGCTGGCCAGCGTTGTCGACTATCCGGCAAGAACGCCCGCCATTATGGCGGTGCTTGCGATCGCGGCAATGCTGATGGCATCCGCCTCGCGATCCGACGGCTATCCTTTACGCCCGGAAAGTGACAGCGTATAGCCCGCGCTCCTCGACGGACCTTTATTGTTCATGCGCAAGTCAGTTACTGCCCTTCTTGTTCTGCTGGCCGTTGCAGGGTGCGGCAAGCGGGAACCCATCCAGTCTTCGGCCGACCTTACCGTGGTCCAGGACGCACGGGAGCTTCCCGCGCCGAACCGGCGCGACCTGACCGCCAGCGATCGTCAGAGCTTGATCGGACCGCTCGACACGATCGGTGTCGACGTGTTCAACGTCCCGGAATTAAGCCGCGAAATGCAGGTGGACGCCAGCGGCCGCATTTCGATGCCGCTGATCGGAACGATCGAGGCCAGCGGCAAGACAGCACAGGAATTGTCCGACCTGATCGAGGCGGCGTTGCGGGGGCGTTATGTCCGTAATCCGGATGTCACGATCAATCTCAAAAGCTCGGTAAGTCAGGTCGTCACCATCGATGGCCAGGTCGTGGAGCCCGGCTTGTACCCCGTTACCAATCAGATGACGTTGATGCGTGCCGTCGCATCGGCAAAGGGGCTGTCCGAATTCGCCCGCGTCGAGGACGTGGTAGTGCTTCGAACGGTGAACGGCCAGCGGATGGCCGGGCTGTACAACGTCGCGGCGATCCGTCGCGGCGCCTATGCCGACCCGGCGATCTTCGCCAACGACGTCATCATTGTCGGGGATTCTCCGCAGCGCCGCCGTTTCCGTGACTTGGTGTCCCTGTCTCCGCTGCTGGCAGCACCGCTCATCGCCCTATTGCAATAAGGCTCGCATATCTTGAACGCTTCCATGCCAATGTCGGCCGATACGGGTAACGTGGTACGCCAGACGGCTGATCTTCGTGGGATGGATCGCGAGCAGATGCCGCTGATCCGCCAGTTGCTGCGCGTTCTGATGCGTCGCCGCTATCTTATCTTGGGAACGGTTGCGATCTGCATGATCGCCGGGCTTGTCATCACGTTGCTGATGACGCCGAAATACACCGCGACCGCAGTTGTCGAGATTTCGCGCGAATCCAGCAAGATCACCGATTTCCAGGGCGTCGAGCGGGAAACCAGCATTGCCGACCAGGAATTCTACCAGACGCAATATGGTTTGCTGAAGGCACGCTCGCTGGCCGAACGGGTTGCGACCGAATTGCGCCTGGTGGACGATCCGACCTTCTTCCAGCGGTTCGATGTCGATCAGAACAAGCCCGCGTTCCAAGGCAGCGGTGGCCGGTATCCCGCTGCAGGGCGCGCGGAGCGTAAGCGGGTTGCCGGTGAAATTCTGCTGAAGCAGGTCCGCATCGACCCGACCCGCCTTTCGCGACTGGTCAACATCATGTTCACCAGTCCCGATGCGGCCTTTTCGGCCAAGGTGGCGAACCAGTGGGCACAAAGCTTCATCGAGACCAATCTGGAACGCAAGACGCAGGCGACGTCCTATGGGCGCCTGGCGTTGCAGCGCCAGCTCAGCCAGCTGAAGGAGCGGCTCGACCAATCGCAGCGCCAGCTAGTTGCCTATGCCGCGCAGGAGCGGATCATCAACCTGCCGACGGCGAGTTCTGGTACCGGACGTGCCACGCCGGAGCGATCGATCGTTGCCGATGAACTGGCGACGCTGAATGCAGCGCTTTCGCAGGCGACCGCAGACCGCATCCAGGCACAGGCACGCTACGACCAGGGCGGCCGGGCGGGTGCCACGACCGAGGCGTTGCGCAACGTCGCGATCAACAACCTGCGGCAACGCCGGGCCGAACTGGCGGCCGATTACCAGCGCCTCATGGTGCAGTTCGAGCCGGAATATCCCGCCGCGAAGGCGATCAAGACCCAGCTCGATCAGATCGATCGCAGCATCGCGCGCGAAGAAGGGCGCGTATCGGCTTCGTTGGCCGCCGAATATCGCGAAGCCACCGATCGCGAACAGTCGCTGCGCAATCGCGTCGAGCAGCTGAAGGAAAGCTATCTCGACCTGCGTCGCCGCAGCATCCAGTACAATATCTATCAGGGCGAGGTCGACACCAATCAGGCGCTGTATGATGGCGTGCTGCAGCGGTTCAAGGAAATCGGCGTCGCCGGCGGGGTCGGTTTGAACAATATCGCCGTCGTCGATCCGGCCGACGTGCCGCAACGTCCCTCCAGCCCGCGTCTGCTTCTGAACCTCCTGGCCGCCTTGCTGCTCGGATTGGTGTTCGGCGGTTTGCTGACCTTTGCCCTCGAGCAGATCGACGAAGCCATTATCGACCCTGCCGAAGTGGAACGCCGACTGGGGTTGCCGTTGTTGGGATCGGTGCCGAAGCTGGAGACGGGAACGCCGCGCGAAGCCTTGCTGGACCGCAAGTCGCAACTGGTCGACGCGTATCTCGCCATTCAGACCAACCTCGGCTTCACCACCGACCATGGCATCCCGCGTTCGCTGGCCGTCACCAGTACGCGACCTGCCGAGGGTAAGTCGACGACCGCAATGGCGATGGCGGCGATGCTGGCACGTGCGCATCGCAAGGTCATCCTGATCGACGGCGATATGCGGTCGCCCTCGATCCATCATTTCGGCAGCGTCGGACAGCGTAACGGGCTGAGCAACTTCCTGACGGGTACCGAGGATATCGGCGAGCTGACATTCGAGATGGACGGGTTCGGCTTCGCGGCGATGACGGCGGGTCCGATCCCGCCCAATGCGGCGGAACTGCTGACCGGCAATCGACTGCGGATCCTAATCGACCGGCTGCTGACCAGCTACGATCATGTCGTGATCGATTCTCCGCCGGTCATGGGCCTGGCGGACGCGCCGCTGATCGCAAGTCAGGTCGAAGGCGTGATCTATGCCGTAGAATCACAGGGCATTCGTTCGAGCATGGTCCGCATCGCGTTGGCGCGCCTCGCAAGTGCGAATGTTCGCATCTTCGGTGGCATCCTGACCAAGTTCGACGCCGGCAAGACGCAATATGGCTATGGGTACGATTATGGCTACAGCTATGGTCGCGACGATGTGAAGTCCGCGGAATGACCGCTTCCGCGACCCGTCCCGTGTCTCGTGCCCGATGGGCCGGCCGTGTCGCGGTCGCGATCAGCATAGTGCTCGCGGGAGCCTATGCCGCGAGTCAGAGTTTGGCGCTGACGGTCGGGGCGTCGGCTACGGACCTGGCATCGCGGCTCGCACCGTCGGATGCCCGTATTCTGGCGTTTCGTGCCAAGGCTTTGACCGAGGGAACGCCGGGTTCCGGAAACTGGACAGAAGCAACGCGGTTGGCGCGACAGGCGCTGCTGCGCGATCCGCTTTCGGGATCCGCCGCGACGACGATCGGGCTGTATGCGGCGACGCGGAACGATTATTCCGCTGCTGCAGCGGCACTGGCCTATGCTCAGCGCAATACCCGGCGCGATCTCAGAACCAATCTCTGGGCGATCGAGTATTCGGTGATCCGCAACGATATACCGGGGACGCTTCGCAACTACGACATCGCTTTGAAGACGTCTTCGCAGGCCCCCGATATCCTGTTTCCGGTTCTTGGCGGAGCGATTGCCGACGCGCCGATCCGTCAGGCATTGTTGAGCTATCTGGCGAAGCGTCCCGTCTGGATGGTTCCGTTTGTGCGCTACGTCGCCGAAGCCGCTCCCGACCATAAAGCCGGCGCCCTCCTGTTCGCCGATATGCGCCGCCGCGCCATTCCTCTGCCCGGAGGGGCCGAGGCGTCGCTGCTGGGATCGTTGGTAACCGACCGCGACTACGCGACGGCGCGGTCGTATCTGACGGCAACCGGGGTTCCGGTCGACCGGTCACGCCATCCGACCTTTGACGGCAATCCTGTCACGGCGTCACCCTTCGACTGGAACGTGATCGATGGTGCCGGTGTCAGTGCCGGCATTCAACATGACGATGCCACCGCCGTCTTCACCTTTTCCGCCGATGGTGGCCCGATATTGCGGCAGTTGCAGTTGCTCCCGCCCGGGCAGTACACGGTTTCCAGCACGTTGAGCCTAGGCGAACCCGCGGCCGCCGTCCCGTCATGGACGGTGCAATGTCTGGATGGTCCCCAACTGGCGCGACTTCCCCTGAAGCATGCGGCGGCTGACGCAAAGCCCGTCGAGAATGGCACGTTCACCGTGTCGGATGACTGTCCTGCGCAATGGTTCACGCTGGTTCTGCCCATGGCCGACCTTGCCGGTGAGGTCGAGGGCGAGGTCCGGTATGCGGCGATCCGCCGCCGGAACGCGCCGCAATGAGGTTCGGCATGGATCGATCGGCTCAACTATTGGCAGTATCGATGCTGTTCCTCTTCGGAACGGACCAGCGTAGCCAGGCACAAACGCCTGCCGGACAAACGGTGACTACCACTGTCGGCCAGGCCGGCCAGCGTCAGAACCGCGATCAGATCGCGCAGGACGCCGGCATCGAACCGATAGGCCGGATCAACGGGCGGATTCGGAACCGGGTCGAGTCGCGGATACGCAACCGGATCGATCGCTATTACGATCCGCAGGCCAATGCTGCCTCGCCGTTCGAGGTCGCCGGCGATCAGGCGCGTAGCGCCGGACGGCCGCGGCGGTGATCGCATGGGCGGGTCAGAACGCCCGTCCGACCATTTTCTACTCGAAAGCACGAATGGGTACGGTCGTCGGCCGACGCTTCGTCCGGGTAGGCCCGGTTTCCCGTCGTATATTCGTGCTTTCGAGTAGAAAATCGCCATGACCCGCAAGCCCCCTGCCCCCAAGGTGCCCCCCCGCACCCCGGCCCGTCCGCAGGGCGACCTGTTCCGGCTCGACAGCCCGCTGACCGCCGAGATCCGGGGCGAACGGTCGTTGATGGCGTTTCCCTTCTTCGCACTCGCCAAGAATGCGTGGATGAAGCCGCTGACCTATCAGTCGAACGCCGTCTCGATCGAGGTCCGCCCGTCGGCCAGCGGGGTCGCGACGATCTATGACAAGGAAATCGTTCTCTATATCGCCAGCCTGATGCTGGCGAAGATCGAGGTGGGCGAGAACGTCACCCAGGATTTCGTCTTTACCGCGCATGACCTGTTTACGGTGACCGGGGCCAATCACTCGGCGCGGTCCTACGGGCGACTGTCAGAGGCGCTGGAGCGGCTGCAGGGCACGCAGATCAAGACCAATATCGAAGCTGGCGGCGAGGGCGAGGAAGGCTTCTTCTCGTGGTTGTCCGAGGCCAAGCTGCATTATTCGCGCACACGGGGCGGCGAACGGCGGCTGAAGGCCGTCAAGGTGCGGCTGTGCGACTGGCTGTTCCGCGCGATCCTGCTCGACCGGCACGTGCTCGACTATGCCGCCGCCTATTTCCAATTGGGGCCGATCGAACGGCGCATCTATGAAGTGGCGCGATCGAGCGGCGAGGACCGGTTGGAGGTCGACCTCGCGACCTTTCGCCTGCAGATCGGCTACCAGAACCCCCTTGCCAATTTCCGTAATGCTTTGAAGCAGATAGCGGCAGCGGACAGCATCCCCGACTATCGTCTGGAGCTGATCGAACAGGCACCGGACGAGCACGAGGCCCCCCGGCGCGGGCGGCGCAGCGCTCCGGTGCAGGTGGTACTGAGCAGGCGTCCGGCACAGCTCGGCAGCGATGATTCGCAGGGGTGCGAATCACCCGCCGGTTGAGCGGCCCATTTCCTACCCGAAAGCACGAATTTCCGCGACCTATTCCTATCCGAAAGCACGAATAGGCGACGCTATTCCTACTCGAAAGCACGAATCGAACGACGGAATTTGCGCCGAAATGGGTGTATTTTCGTACTTCCTACTCGAAAGCACGAACCGGGAACGCTTCCGATGTTGGATTTCATCTGCAAAGGTCGGCCAGAACGTCGGCAACGGGGCCGGCAGATGAGGGAATGGCCGTGACCACATAAAGGAAAGCCCGGCACGAAGGCCGGGCGTCCCAGAGGTATTTGGACGACGTCGCCAAACGTCGCTGCAATCACAGTGCGTTCCAAATACCCCCGATCGCTTGCCGGTTCAAGGACGCGCGCTTCGCGCCACGCCCCTTTTTTGCAAAAATGGTCCCGGCCCCGGACAAGGGGGACGATGATGGCGCTCATCCTGGCGCAGGCGATCGCGCGTATCGGCGCGCTGGACGGCACGCGCAGCGCTGTGTCGGCCGAACCGCGCGTCGCGCGCAGCGGCGGCTTGCATCGCACCGGCGCGCCGGTGCGGCGCGGCAGCGTCGAGGCGGGAACGGTCGAGGACAGTTTCTTCGCGGTCCCGACCAGGGGCGAGACCGACCGGCTGTTGCGCGCCGCCCGCGCCGCATTGGACGCCGGGCGCCGGGCCAAGCGCACCGCGCGCGCGGAAGGACGGATGCTCAATGCGGCGGAGGCGGCGCTGGCCGGCCTCACCGCCGCCGCCGTGCGCGTGTTCGAGGAGATCTGCACGCTCGCCCGGCTGAACGGCGGCAAGGTATTCCCGACCTATGACCATCTGGCGAGGGCGACCGCGCTCGGCCGGGCGACGGTCGCGCGCGCGCTGGCGGCGCTGGAGGCGGCGGGGTTCCTGCTGCGGCAACGGCGCTTCTGCCGCACGACGGGCGCTGGCCCCCGCTATCGCCAGACCTCGAACATCTATCGCGCGCTGCTGCCGGGCAAGCTGCTGCGCTTCCTGCCGCGCAGCCTGCGGCCGGCACCGCCGCCCTGCGATGCGGTGGTCCATCAGGCGGAGGCCGCGGCCGAACTGGCGGCGATGCGCGCGACGCTCAGCTGCAGGGAACTGGCCGAGGTGACGCTGGGCGGCGCGCTCGGCCGGGTATTGGCGTCGCTCGGCGCGGCGATCGATCGTGCCGCGTGCGAGTCTCATTCCGATCCGCAACCGCTTAACGGGTTATTTCATACGCCATCGAATGACGTCGGCCTTGCCGGCCGACAGCGCTCAGCCTGACGGCTTGCTAGACGGAACCGGACATGTGCCACCAACCCGACCGCCAACCGACACTGCGGGACGCCCCGGCTTACGCCGGCGCGATGCTCTCCGGCGAGAGCAGGCGGCGTCGGGTGTGGCCGTTCGACCCGTCCCCCGGTGGATCAATGCGGCACGACGCCCAGTTCGACGCCGGTCTTGTCGTGCAGCGCGAAGCGGTCGACCAGATCGGCGCTCGCCCGATTATAGCCGACCACCGTAACGTCCGCCCCATATTGGCGCAGGCGGGCGACGACCTTGTCCAGCGCATCGACGCCCGAAATGTCCCAGAAATGCGCCGCCGAGACGTCGATCGTCACCGGCCCCGCCGCCTCCACGCCGAAGGCGCGGCGGAAGCGGTCGACCGAGGCGAAGAAGATTTGGCCCGTGACCAAGTAGGTGACCCCGCCATCGTCCGCGATCCGTTCGACCGCGAACATCCGCTGGACCTTGCCGGCGAAGAACACGCCCGACAGCAGCACGCCGGCCAGCACGCCCAGCGACAGGTCGCGCGTCGCGACGACGACCGCGACCGTGACCAGCATCACGATCGAGGAAGTCGGCGGGTGGCGGCGCAGATTGGCGATCGAGTTCCAGCTGAACGTGCCGATCGACACCATGATCATGACCGCGACCAGCGCCGGCATCGGCACCCGCCCGACCCACGGCCCCAGAACGGCGAGCAGGAACAGCAGGAATGCCCCCGCGACGAAGGTCGACAGCCGCCCGCGTCCCCCTGAGGTCACGTTGATGACCGACTGGCCGATCATCGCGCAGCCGCCCATGCCGCCGGACAGCGCGGCGACGATGTTCGCGCCGCCCTGTCCGCCACATTCCTGGCGCTTGTCGCTGTCGGTATCGGTCATGTCGTCGACGATCTGCGCGGTCAGCAGCGATTCGAGCAGCCCGACCGCCGCCATGGTCAGCGACGTCGGCAGGATGATGCGCAGCGTTTCCAGCGTCAGCGGCACCTGCGGCCATGCGAAGCTCGGCAGCCCCTCGGGCAGGCGACCCATGTCGCCGACCGTGTTGACCGGCAGGCCCAGTGCGATGCTGATCGCGCTCAGCACGAGGATCGCGACGAGGGGAGACGGCACCGCGCGGGTGATGCGCGGCAGGAGGTAGATGATGGCGAGGCCCAGCGCGATCAGCGCATGGCTGTGCCAGCTGACCCCGATCAGCTGCGGCAGCTGCGCCATAAAGATCAGGATGGCGAGCGCGTTGACGAAGCCGGTGATGACCGATCGCGACACGAACTGCATCACCCGGTCGAGCCGCAGCAGCCCGGCGGCGATCTGGATCAGCCCCATCAGGATGGTGGCGGCGAACAGATACTCGACGCCGTGGTCGCGGACCAGCGGCCCGACCAGCACCGCGACGGCGGCGGTCGCGGCGGAGATCATGCCCGGCCGCCCGCCGATCAGCGCGATGGTCATCGCGATCGCGACCGAGGCATAGAGGCCGATGCGCGGGTCGACCCCGGCGATGATCGAAAAGCCGATCGCTTCGGGGATGAGGGCGAGGGCGACGACGATCCCGGCGAGGATGTCGCGGCGGACCTGCCTGGCACCGCCGAACCACTGGCGGCGATAGGTTGCAAGATCGAAAGTCATGGGAATTCCACATCGGGCCGCAGGGCGCATCACTTGGGCGCGGATCGTTGCTGCGGGGGATGTTGTCCGGCGGATCGGCGGCCGGAATAGCCACCCGGAATTGCACCGGGTCCTTGCGAATGCGCGGCCTGTAGCCGGGGCTCGGGTGCAGGGCAAGGGGCGCGGCCGGCGGGCGGGCAGCAACCGCCAGGCCGTATCCCCGCGCAGGCGGGGGTACGGTAAAGGCGGGTGTCTCGTCCTCCACCGCATCCCCTTGTTATTTCGCGCCGAACCCGATGCCGGGCAACCGCCACCGCTGCCGGGACGTTGAGGAACGAACCGCGATACCGAGGACCCCTCCCCCATGACCGACACCAAGCCCCGCAACGCCGGCAATGGCGGCGAAACGCATCAGGTGACCGATGCCGATCACCCGGTGCTGACCACCAACCATGGCACGCCGATCAGCGACAACCAGAACCAGCTGAAGGCGGGCGCGCGCGGGCCGGTGCTGATCGAGGACGAAGTCTTCCGCGAGAAGATGAACCATTTCGACCATGAGCGTATCCCGGAGCGGATCGTCCATGCGCGGGGCAGCGCGGCGCATGGCTATTTCGAATGCACCGACAGCTTGGCCGACGTCACCACCGCCGACCTGTTTCAGAAAAAGGGGCAGCGCACGGAAGTGTTCACCCGTTTCTCGACGGTCGCCGGTGGCGCGGGATCGGTCGACACCCCGCGCGACGTGCGCGGCTTCGCGGTCAAATTCTACACGCGCGAGGGCAATTGGGACCTGGTCGGCAACAATATCCCGGTGTTCTTCATCCAGGACGCGATCAAGTTCCCCGACCTGATCCACGCCGCCAAGATGGAGGCGGATCGCGGCTATCCGCAGGCGGCGACCGCGCATGACACCTTCTGGGACTTCATCTCGCTGATGCCGGAATCGACGCACATGGTGATGTGGGCGATGTCGGACCGGACGCTCCCGCGCACCTTCGCCAACATGGAGGGGTTCGGCGTCCACACCTTCCGCTTCATCAACAAGGAAGGCAAATCGACCTTCGTCAAGTTCCACTGGAAGCCCAAGGCCGGCCTCGCCTCGACCATCTGGGACGAGACGGTGAAGATCGCCGGCGCCGACCCCGATTTCCAGCGCCGCGACCTGTTCGAACGGATCGACCGCGGCGATTTCCCCGAATGGGAGCTGGGCGTGCAGCTGTTCGACGAGGAATTTGCCAACAGCCTGCCCTATGACGTCCTCGACGCGACCAAGATCATTCCGGAGGAAGTGCTGCCGGTCCGGATCGTCGGGCGGATGGTGCTCGACCGTTACCCGGATAATTTCTTCGCCGAGACCGAACAGGCCGCGTTCGTGCCGAGCCATGTCGTCCCCGGCATCGGTTTTTCGAACGACCCGCTGCTGCAGGGCCGCCTGTTCAGCTATACCGACACCCAGCTGTCGCGCCTCGGCTCGGTCAATTTCCACCAGCTCCCGATCAATTCCGCCAAGGGCCGCGCCGCGGCGGCGGGGTGTCCATTCCTGAACCAGCAGCGCGACGGCCATATGCAGATGGCGGTGCCCAAGGGCCGCGCGAACTATGAACCGAACAGCCTGGCGAAGGCCGGCGAGGAAGCCGGCGCGCGCGAGGACCCGGCGAAAGGCTACAAGACGTATCCCTCGGAAGAACAGGGCCAGAAGCTGCGCATCCGCCCCGAAAGCTTCGCCGACCATTACAGCCAGGCGCGGCTGTTCTTCCGTTCGA
>OFDN01000542.1_pt1 | contig 30005 bp, 14 predicted proteins | sample 1520971 | NCBI WGS metagenome assembly OFDN01 (sample SAMEA94257418, study PRJEB24077) | hot springs metagenome | biome: Aquatic biome; feature: Geographical feature; material: Water | place: India | collected 2012-06-12 | depth 5 m | reverse complement strand
CCGGCAAGCCAGCGCGTAGTCCAGCTGTGGGATACGGAATCCAGGGGCAAGGTCAGTACAGCGGCCCCAGCGCCTTGCTATGGGAAGCCGCGAAGGCGCACAGGTACACCTGGCGGCGAAGCTCGGCGTTGCCATGTTTGGACAGTTTTCTTCTTCCCGCCTTGCTGCCCGAGTCGTTGGTCGTGGGTCGAACCCGGTAAAGGCAATCAGCGCGTTAGCATTGACGAAGGGGACCCTGCTCAGCAGGCCTGTGAATAGGGCCGACGCCTGGGGCCCTATGCCTGTGATTGTGCGCAGCAGCCGGCGCTGACGGACCAAGGCCTCATCGCGTTCCAGCTCAATATAAACCTGATGGTCGATCTCGTTGAGCAAGGCATCAAGCTTGGCCTCCATCGCTTCGATCTGGCCGCCCAGCCCCTCGATTCCCTTGAGCGCTTGCCTCAACGACGAGCGTTTGCTCAACACCGTGGCGCGGCAGCGCAGAAGCTCTTGCACGCGATCTTGCACACGGGTTGCAGGTGTCCAAGGCTTGAGCTCGGCGCAGTGCTGCGCCAAGTATCTGGTGATCAGCTGCGCGTCTTTGCGGTCCGTCTTGGCGCGCGAGCCCACCGCCTTGGCATGGAAGAACACGTCGCGCAAGTTGAGCACATAGACGAGGCGCCGAGACTCGTAAACGAGGCGGACCAATGTCAGGTGCAAATTGCCGGTGGACTCGACCGCGACACACGCGTCAGCGGGCAATGTCCCCAGCCAAACCTTGATCGAAGGCTCATCGTTCTTCAGGTCTTGCACGCCGCGGACGCCATAAGCTGCGGCGGACAGCGTGGCCTTGGCTACATCCACGCCGACGAACGAGTTGAGTGGTTGCATAGGCAGAACCTCCAGTTTGACAATGAAATCGCCGGGGTGAAGTGCCCGCCATCCACGTTAGCTTGCGTACAGATCGGGGGTCGCCGTGCTGCACACGGCGCCGCTCAGTTCTTCATCGACGTTGGAGGGCGGAGTGGGAGATCGCTCAAAACTGTCGGTCGGCTGGTACGGCCGATACGGAGAGGATTCTCTCCACCCCAGCACCGGAAACATACAAGCGGTGAAGAGGGCGCCTGTTCGCCGCGTCCATCCCTAACATTGAGGATGACACCGTTTGGAATGCGTCTCAAGCTCACCGCGAGAAGCGATTCCAGCAAGAGTGACCGTTCAAGGGGAGGCAACCTGTCCATGCAGGCAACCGATATCCGTCGTTTCGCAGGTCCGTTGCTGATCGTGATGGCGATGCCGGCTATCGCTGCGGACAACCCGCTCGCGCTCAACGATCCGGAAATCTACAAGCGCTCCCTCGCGGCGCTGACGCAACTCTTTGTGATCGCGGTGCTGCTGGAAAGCGCTTTCGCGACGATCTTCAACTGGCGCGTATTCCTCGCATACTTCAGCCGCACGGGGGTGAAGACGCTGGTCATGATCGTAGGCTCGCTGCTCGTGGTCAACATCTTCGACTTGGATGTTCTCGCCAGCCTGTTGTCGGCATACAAGCCGGAGGCCGTGCCTTCCGGTCCGGTGTCAAAGCTGATCACCGCGCTGATTCTGGCAGGCGGCAGTGCCGGCGTTTACAACGTGATGAAGGCGCTCGGCTACCGGAACGACAACAGAGATGAGGAAGCTCGGCAGCGTCCCGCTCCCGACAAGGCTTGGCTCGCGGTGCGCGTCAAGCGCGGTGCAGGAATCGGTCCGGCGATCGTGAGGCTGCAGAAGCATGGGCCGGTCGCTGCCTTTGCCGGGCCCAATCCTCCTGTTCCGATTGTCGGGACCGTGTCGTTCTCGCGCCGGTCGCTCGCGGACCTCATGCTCCGGCGCAGCGACCGGTTTCCGGAAAGCGGCGGCTACGTCCTTCTCCCCGATGTCGTCTACGAACTCTCGGTCGAGTCCGAAAGCCCGAACGGAAAGGTGACATGGCCAGCGAACGGTGCCTTTGCGTTTGCCTTAGCTCCTGGCGCCATCGTCGACATCACGGCGAACCTGCAATGAACCGGACTGCGCGGGTGGTCAACCGAACCAGCAAGGAGCGCTTGACATGAGGAGAACGGACCCAGTTCGTTTGGCCAAGTATGTTGAAGTCATCGCCCGGAAGCACGGGGGATTGCAGGGCCTTATCGCCAAGCTACGACAGATCGCGAAGGAGCGGGAAGACCAGGAAGGGCTCGAAACCGCCGGAGCTATGCCGCCGCCGGCTGCTGCCGAGGACGTCGACGCCGCCCGAAAGGCAGTCGAGACCATCGACTCGGGTCGGGAACTGTCGCCTGAGCAGATTGACCAGCTTGAGGCGATCATCGATGCGGACCTGCGGCCGGCGATCGACATCGAGGCCGGCACCTTCGTCAGCTCGCACCCATTGTGGGCGCACCTGTCGACCGACGCGGCCATCAGTGGCCGGCTGCAGGGGGCACTGGCGTCGATCGGTCGCATCGAGCTCCCCGGACAACCACGGCTTCCATATGGCGGCACGGGCTTCGTCGTCGGCAGGGGCCTGGTGATGACGAATCGCCACGTGGCTGAGATCTTCTCTTCGGGCGTCGGCAATAGGAACATCGGCTTCCGTCCTGGCGGGCGGGCCGGCATCGACTTCCGCCGCGAACGCGACAATGCCGCCGGCCAAGTATTTATGGTGCGCGACGTGGCCATGGTGCATCCATACTGGGACATGGCCCTGCTCGAAGTGGAAGGCCTGGACAGTAGGAATCCGCTCAAGCTCTCGCTGGAGGATGCGCGCGACATGGAGGGTCATGACATCGCCGTGATCGGATACCCGGCATTCGATCCGCGCAACACCGTGGCGGACATGCAGCAGGTGTACGAGGGCAGGTTCGGTGTAAAGAGGCTGCAGCCCGGAGAACTGCGCGGTGGCGCGAGCACGGGCAGCTTCGGCAAGGCGGTCCTTGCCGCCACACATGACAGCTCGACGCTCGGTGGCTGCTCGGGCGCGGCGGTGATCGACCTCGCCACCGGCGCCGTTCTGGGGCTTCATTTCGGCGGGCGCCACCGTGACCGCAACTATGCGGTGCCCTCGTCCGAGCTGTCGCTGGACGCACGGGTCATCCAGGCTGGCGTCGAGTTTGACGGCGTCCCCGCGCCTGGGATCACCGACTGGGCGGGCTGGTGGGCGCGTGCGGACGCCGGCGAAAGCCCTTCCTTCCGGGGCGAGGTGGACGATGGCGCTGCCGTAGCGCTCGGCGATGGCAGCGCTGCGGTCCATGCGCCGCCCGCTGCTGCCACAGCCGGGGCGGGCGCAGTTTCGGCTATTGCGACCGCGACCGGTGGCACCTTGCGCCTGGAGATCCCTCTGGTCGTGACTGTGACCTTGGGAGATGTGGCGCGGCTGCAGACTCCCGTGTCGCGGTCAGCGGGCGGCGACCCCGCTGGTGGCGAGTCACTCGAGGCGATGGTCGAGCCCTACCGTGACCAGCGCTACGCCGGCCGCGCCGGCTACGACCCGCTCTTCTTGGCGGACCAGGCGCGAACCGACAGCACCCGCGGAGGCGCCGGCTCGCGGTCGGATGCTCGCCTGAGCGTGCCCATGCCCACGGCGAAGGACCCGGCCGTGCTCGCCTCGACGAAGGAGGGCAAGGACATCCTGCATTACCAGAACTTCTCGATCCGCATGCATCGCACGCGTCGGCTGGCGCTTGTCACGGCATCGAACGTGACAGCCGAGCCCCGACTTCGGCGCCCAGAGGCCGGGCGGGACTACACCCGTGCCGGCCTGTCGGGCCTAGGCAAGAACGACGTCGAGCAGTGGTTCCAGGATCCAAGGCTCGACGCAGCCTACCAACTGCCGGACGTCTTCTTCACCAAGGATCGCAAGGCATTCGACAAGGGCCATATCGTGCGCCGGGACGACGTAGCCTGGGGCTGCAGCTATGCTGCGCTCAGACGCGCGAACGGCGACACCTATCACGTCACGAACTGCTCCCCGCAAGTCGCGTCATATAACCAGTCCGCCAAGGGCGAGGTCAACTGGGGCGATCTGGAGAACCAAGTCCTCGCCTCGGCGAAGACCGAGAGGCTGTGCGTGTTCGCAGGGCCAGTGCTCAGGCGCAACGACCGCGTCTTCCATGGGGTCGGCGTCGGCGGCACGGCGCTGCGCGCCAGGATCCCGGGCAGCTTCTGGAAGGTGATCGTCTCCCGGGTGGACGATGGCATCGCCGCCTACGGCTTCGTCCTGGAGCAGGACCTGTCCGATGTCGAGTTCGAGTATGTGCCGACCGAGGAGTTCGTTCCAAAAATGGTGCCCATTGCGGACATTGCAGAGCGGACAGGCGTCCTGTTCGACGAGGCGATCGTCGCGGCGGACCAGTACGATTCGACGTCGGGTGTCGAGCTTGCCTTCTTCGCGGGACTCGACCGGGCCGCATAGCGCATGACGGACGATCGCTCCAGGCGCCTCGAAGGCGCGCCCGTACGCGCCATGCGCCTGCTCGCACGCGCGGGTAGCGAGGGCGCTCCGTCGGCAAGCGAGAGCGCCTCCGGCATGCGCGCAGGTATGCCCGCCGACGTGGATCGGGCCGACATCGCGAGAAGGCTCTCGGAGGCGCTTCGCGAGAGAACGCCTTCGCTTCCCGGCCAGGACCCTAGCGCCGAGGCAGATGGTCTGGCCGCCGACATCGTGCAGCGTGCCCGGAAGGTCCTGGAGGGCCTGGCAGGGGGCGCGTCGGCCACAGCAGCGCGGGACGCCGACCTAGCAGCGTTCGAGGCGGTGATGCAGGTGCGCGGCCGTCCCGCGCTGCGGATCGTCGATCAGCGCGTCGAGCCGATCTCCGACGTGCTGCATCCCGGATCGGGATTTTGGAGGGCGTTCGTGAACGACCACGATGCCCTCCTGGTCGAGGTCGCCGCCGCCACAGGCGCAGTGAAGGCCGGCCCTAAGGGCAGCCAGCTGCTTTCGGTGAGAGGGACGGCCTGGCTGGTTGCCCCCGACCTTGTAGTGACCAATCGGCACGTACTCTTCCCGCCTCCTGGGGGTCTTGTGCTGGCCGCTCGCCGATCGGCCGAGCCCACCCGGGCGCGCATCCTGACGGACCACCAGGTCGTACTCGACTTCGCGCACGATGGAGGCCCTGCACGGCAGCTCGCCTATGCCGTCGACGAGGTGCCATTTGTCTCTCTGGCCGACGATCCCGTCGACGTCGCGCTGCTGCGGGTGCGACCGACCGGGTCCCCACCGGGCCTGCTTCCGAAGCCGCTTGCGCTGGACAAGGATGGAACCGAGCCCCGGCAGCTCTTTGTGGTGGGTCACCCCGGTCCGGTGTCCGAGGTGCCGGAGGCGGTGCAGGCGGTCTTCGGAACGCCAGATGGCCGCAAGAGGGTCAGTCCGGGTTCGCCGTTGGAGGCACAGGCGCGGCCCTCCGGCGAGTTGTGGCATGACGCATCCACCATCGGTGGCTTCTCGGGCGGATGTGTGCTGGGATTCGGCAGGAGCGGGGTTGCGGCATTGCACTTTCGGGGGCATCCGCTGCATGGCAACCGGGCGATCACGGCGGCAGCCTTGCGCGCGCATGAAGCCTGGAGCGGGCTTGGTGCGTGAGGCGATGACGACCGGGCCAGGATGGATCGCAGACCTGGCCACGCTGATCGCGCGCAGCGTGCCGCCATCGGTCCTCGCAAGCGTCGTTGAGTCGCAGGGCTTGGTCGGCAACTATCAGGAACTGATGAAGACCGGGCGCGGCCAAGCGGCCGATCAGGACCGGATCGTTGCATCGCACATTGTGGAGACCTACGCCTCCGCCGGCCGGGTCGTCGAACTTGCGCTGGCGTTGATTCGGCGTGATCCGGGCAACGCGCGGTTTGCTCAGGGCGTCGCCGAGCTGCTGATGAGCGGCGCGCCGGTCCCGACGCCTCCCGGCGCCGGGATGAACCAGCAGGCCGCTCTCGCAAAGCGCGCGCAGATGTTGCGGATGCCCGAGCTGCGCCAGTTCATGAACGACATCGAAGGCCGGGTTTGCATCGTCGCAGCGGAATTGAAGTCGGACGGTGAGCGCAGGGTCACCACCGGAACGGGCTTCCTGGTCGGGCCGGACCTGGTGCTCACGGCGCGCCACGTGCTAAGGGATCACATCCGGGACGGGCGGATCAACCCTTCCCAGACCGGGCGCCGCTGCGTCTTCTTCGATCACCTTGAGGGTGATCCGATCGACGATCCATTGGTCGACCCGCTGCCAGCGGGAGTTCGGCGGGTCGAGTTCGACTCGTCCAACTGGCTGGAGGCCGTCTCGGACGAGCTGCCGCGCGATGGTCAGTTCGATCCCGGGAGTGCGACGGAGATCGCCGATGCCCTCAAGAAGCTGGACTACGTTCTGGTCCGTCTCGCCCAGCCCGTCGGCAGCCAGTCGCGGCGCCCCACCGGAGGGGCCCGCCGTGGTTGGGTCGAGCTGTGGCCGCCGGCAGGGCGCCCAGAATTGCTCGCATCGGACGACCGCATCATCATTCCCCAGCATCCGAACGGGCACACGCAGCGGATCGACTTCGGGCGCTTCGTCAAGGCAGATCCTTCGGAGACGCGGATCCGCTACGACACCGAGACCGACCAGGGCACCTCGGGAGCACCCTGCTTTGATCAGAACTTCCACCTGGTGGGGATTCACAACGCCTACTACGACGTCGCACCGAACCGCCGTCTCAATCAGGCGATCCGCTTCGACCGCATCAGAAGCTGTCTCACGCCTCCGGCGGCAATGGCGGCGCTGCCGGGTGCCTCCCGCGTGTGGAGCGTGTCGGAGGACGGCTCGCGGCCGGAGGTAGTCCTTGGGCGCGGCGGGTTTCTCGACTGGATCGAGGTGGCCGGCCGTAACGGCCCTGCCGCTGCGGCGCATCGCTCGTCTGTTGTGCTGGGTCCGCCCCGAAGTGGGAAGAGTTTCTCGGCGCGGATCCTCCAGGCCTCACGGAGGGACCATGCGGACCGTGTCGTAGTCCTGGGCCACCAGGGTGTTCGGGTGCCAAAGGATCCGGTGGACTTCCTGAGGGTCCTGGCGAACCAGTTGCGGATCGACGGGACCGAGTTGGCGCTCCTCCCGCAGCGCCCCAGCGACGAGTTGCCCGAAGGAGGCGACGGCGACAAGCTGTCGATTTGGCGCGCCAAGGATCTGCCCCAGTGGTTCGCACGTGCCATGGCGTCGTCTCGCGTCCACCGGGTGGACGTCCGCGACGAGGCGCTCCAGGTCGTGAAGATTCTCAAGGACCGCGGACTGTCCCCGGCGCCTGACGACGTTCGCCGGGCTGCGCTGCCCCATCCGCAGTGGGAGCAGCGCTCGCACTGGGAGCGAGTCTGGATCGTGCTGGACGACGTGGCCGACGAGGGCGAACTCGGCGAGGTGAAGGACCTCATCGCGGGACTGCTCGGTGTAGGGATGGACGACTCGCCGCTCTCGGATGAGCTGAGGCGGCTCCGGTGGATCTTCCTCGGCTGGCGGCCGTCGTTCCTGGATGGCTTGGTCGCGCCGGAGATCCTCGATCCGGCCAAGGTCGGCGACCTGGAGATCGAGAGTTGCGTCAGGGCGCTGGTCGACAGCCTGGCCCGAACGGTTGGGGCCGATGTCGAGTTTGCCCTCGAGTACGTCCGCACGGTGAGTACGATCGAGAGCATCCGCAGCGGGCTCGCCAATCCTGCTACACGCCTCGCCTGGCTCCAGAGCATCATTGGCTCGCTCCATGGGTCCGCGTTCGCTGGCGGCGGAGGTGGACATGGCTGACTTCGCGCCGCCCAAGCCATTCGATCGCGCCGAAGTTGAAGCAGTGCTTCGCGCTACGACGAAAGGCGTCGCCGGCATTGCCCAGGCTGATGTCCTGGCCGCGCGACTGGAGTCGATGGTGTCGGCGCTGACGGATCGCGGGAATGCTGAGCCGGACCTGCCGCTGACGGAGGCAGCCATCCGTGCGTCAGTGGCGCACACGTTCACTTTGGAGGATCCCGCGGCGACGACGGATGAGGGCGCACCCGCCGCGCCGTTCGACCATGTCGTTCCAGCCACTGTCGATGAGCGTCGCGCGTTGCTCGCACACTCGACCACCGTGCTGATCGGTGGCGCCCGGCGGCTGATGCTGAGCAATGCGGCGCGCGCCCGGGTGATCGAAGGGACGCGATCCACGAGCTTGTTCCGGGAGATCCTGAGTCGGTGCGAGGAGGAGGACGCCAGCGACTTCGACGACATCTCGAACGATCCGATCCGCCTGCCTTCCGCGTGGCTGCGCTGCTTCCTGACGGGTGACCACGGCAAGCTCGAGCAGGCGCCCGCGCGCGAGGTGAACGCAGCAGTGGATGCGCTCGAGTGCCTGCAGGGCGTTAGGATCCGGGGCCCGTCGCTGGAGACCGCGCGCCGGCTGCGCGACCTGGCGGAGCTGCTCGAGCCGCTGCGGCTCCTGATCGGGCAGCGAGGAGGCTGGGAGGGCGAACCGCTGGTCGACCGATTCGTCGGTCGAGAGGACGAGCTCTCCACGCTGCGCGGCTTCGTCGACGAGCTCGATTCTCACTCGGCGGCGGAAGCGATCACCCGGTTCGTCGGCCGCACCGCCCGACGGGCCCACGCCATGATCGGGGGCCGGGACGAGTCGGTGTGCTTCATCGTCGCACGGGGCGGCATGGGAAAGTCGTCCCTGGTGGCCAAGTTCATGCTCGACCACGCGATGTCGCCGGCGAGGCCCATCCCCTTTGCTTACATCGACTTCGACAGGGCCTCGATCCGGGCCCGTGAGCCGCTCGCGCTGTTGTCGGAGGTGGCTCGCCAGGTCTCCCTGCAGGACGCCGCCTGGAACGACGCGCTCGCCGGCTTCCGTGCCGACCTGCGCGACAGCATGGCGGGCGTCGCAAGGGAACGACCCGAGCCCTTCGCGACGTTCCGGCAGATCGTGCGCGCCCGCATCACGCCCGACCACAGTGCTTTCCTCATCGTTCTGGACACAATGGAGGTGGTTCAGTACGACCCGCTGTCGATCGACGGCATCGTGGCCTTCCAGACCCGTCTGGGGGACGACACGAAGGACCCGTTTCCGAATCTGCGGATCGTCGCTTCTGGCCGCGCCGACGTGCCTGAGCTGAGGACCGGCCGGAAGGAGCGCAGCGGGAGCCGCCGGATGGTGCTGAAGCCTTTCACCGTCACGGACGCGAAGGCGATGGCCGGCAAGCTCGGCGTGCTGCTGATGCGGGAATCCTGGCGGGAAGGCTGGGCGAAAGACATCGCCGGGCGTAGCAGCGATCCGCCGGAACGGCGCGAACCGCTGACGCTTCGTGTCGCCGTTGAGCTGATGCGTGACACCGCCCCCGAGGCACGCGCCAAGCTCGCCTCCGAGATTGCCACGAGCGGCGAGCAGGCGAACGAGTACTTCGTCGGAAGACTCTACGAGCGTCGGATCCTCAGCCATATCCGGGACGCCGATGTCCGCCGACTCGCCTGGCCGGGCCTGGTGTTCCGTCGGGTGACGGACGCGCTGATCCGCGATGTGCTCGCAGGACTCTGCGGGGTCGACCCTGCGCGCGCAGGTGCCCTGTTCGAAGCCCTCGCGAGCGAGGTGTGGATGGTCGAGCGCGCCGGCTCCGGGGTGGTCCGCCACCGGCCCGATCTGCGCGCCCGCACGCTTCCATTGATGCGACGACGTGCCGCGGCGTCCGGAAGTCCCAGCTTTGACGACGTGAATCGGGCGGCGATTCGCTACTACGCCGAACGGCGCGACGAACCTGCGGCGCGCGCGGAGTGGCTGTACCACCGCCTCCTCGCAGGCGAGGACTGCGCTTCGGTGGACGCCGACTGGACGCATGACATGCCCGACTACCTCCGTGGGGCCGCCGACGATTTCGAGCGTGATACCGAGCACCGCAACTACCTGCTGAGCCGCACGGCCACGCGCCTGCTTGCGCAGGCGACGCTGACGGCGTTGCCGACTCGCCTTGCGCTAGACCACATCGCACGCACCGGGCAGCAGCTCGCACGCCTGGACGATGTCCGTGCCCAGCCCATCATCGTCGAACTCTCGTCGAGGCTGGCGCGGGAGGACGCGCGGACCAGCGAGGCTCATCCCGTGCGCGCGGTGCTTCTCGCAAAGACAGGGCAGTGGGACGTTTCGGCCTCGTTCGACGGAGGCCAGAACGAATGGCAGGAGCATGCGCAGTTCGCTGCCCGATTCGTTCGGGCACGGACCATGGGCCGGGCCGTCCTGACCGGCGAGATGGCCGACGGCGGTGACCTGGAGGCCCTGCCACTGAAGGCGTGCATCCAGGACCTTGCCCTCGCCAGGATCACCGGAAGTCTACGGTGGACCGGCATCGATCGACTCGTCGCAATCATGGTCGAGAAGGCCATGCCGAGCGAGTCGCCTTCCGACCTCGCGGCGCTGCGGACGGCCGTGGTGTTCGGCAGGACGTGCAGCCGTCCCGCAGCCAGGCTTTGGCTGGCAGGACACCGATTCGGGGTCTGGACCAAGGCCAACGCGTCGCTATCTCTGGTGGAGCTAGCGGCACTGATTCCGTCGCTTCGCGCGCCTTCATTGCTTCAGGAACCGCGAGAGCTCGCCGAGCCGCTGGCGCAGATGTTTGAACTCGCCTCGTCGAAACTGCAATCACCGACAAGCTTTTCACACGACGCGGTCGGGAAGTTGCTCGTCGCGGCGCTGGAGTCACTGCTTGCGGATCCATCCGGCGCAGCGGGGCGGCGGCTCCGCGAGTACTTCGCGGCGCGCGACGAGGACTGGATTGTGCCCATGGGATATGCCGCGGCAGGGATGTCTCTCGGCAAACTCAATCTAGGTGAATCGCCGCTATTGGCTGACCGCCTGGAAAGCTATGAGATCCGTAAGGAGCGGTTCGGTTTCAGGCGAGCACCGATTGCGAACGACCCCCTTCAAATCCTTCGCCGAGCGGACGAGGCTTCGGACTTTCGTGGGGCTGCCGTGAGCATTCTTGAACATCTCGCCGGAGGTTCAAGTTCTGCGTCGGACATGAGCAAGCTGCTGCAATGGCACGCAACGTGGCGAGCATCTGTGGACAGGATCCTAGAGGACGACTGAGAGCCTCATACCGCAGCCGCCGGTTGTGCAGGGGTTGGGTGTGTGCATTCGTGCGGCAGCGCCGGCTACGCGTTTGCGGGAAGCTGGTTCCTCTCGTCCTGCCTTCCTCAAGTCCGAGTGTCGAGACAGCGAGTGCCATGCTGGATCTGCTGATTGACGATTGACGGGTCTGCTCCTGGGGTTGCACTGCCGCATCCACAGACTTGATGACCTGCCCGGGAAGACTCTGAGAGCTAGTGCCGCCGAAAAAACGTACAAGCTACAAGCGCCCGCATGTGTTGGCGCGACGCAGCAGCACTTGTCGACTCCGCACCGGATCGAGCCTGCAGGCACGGACGATCGTTAGCCGTGATTTGCACGGCTGCATCAGGTCTGGACCGACGGAGGAGGCCTTGAAATGACAGCGGTTCTCTCGCGGGGCATGCGTGGGGATTTAGTAGAGCGACTGCAGGAAGCGCTCGCGAAGATCCAGGTACCTGATGATCATGGCGAATCAGAGCCAGCCCTCGTGGGCGTTGACGGGGACTTCGGGCGAGGCACGCAGATAGCGGTCCAGCGCGTGCAGGAGAAGCTTGGGTTGCCTGTCACCGGTGTCGTCGACCCGCCGATCTGGAAGGAACTGACTGGGACCGAGTGGCCCGACCGGTTCGAGCGCGCCCTCGGGCTGGTCGCCGCCTTCGAAGGGCATGGCTACACCAAGGCTGCAGGGAACTGGGACAACGCCGGCATCACGTGGGGTGTTATCGGCTTTACGCTCATTACCCGCAAGCGGGTCAAGAAGAAGACCGTTGTCGCATACGGATCACTGCGGGAGTTGCTGAAGGAAGCGTTCGCCAAGCACGATGCCAACATGGTCGCGGCACTCGGAGTGGGCAAGGCCAAGGTGCTCAAACAGATGCTCGATGCGACGCCTGATGAACTCCATCGGTTCGCGGTGCAGGTCTCAGCCCCCGACAAGAAGAACCAGGTTCTCGTTCCCGAATGGCAGAAGGCACTCGCCAAGCTGGGTGAGGACCCGCTGATCCGGGAGTTGCAGCGCGTCCACGCGAAGCGTCTGTACTACGACCCGGCGCTCGAGGAGGCCAGGGCGTTCGCCATGGACTTTGACATGGCATCCGAGCGGACTGACCAGTTGTTCTTCGACATCCAGGTCAACAACGGTGGGCTGGGTAGCAAGAAGGAGAAGCCAGATGCAAAGGCAGCCATCAATGCACTCTTGCAAGCCAACCCAAGGGCGACGCTATCGCAGAAGTTGAACGAGATCACTCGTGTCCTTGCTGCCTCCCGGACCAAGTTCGCGAAGGACATCAAGGAGCGCAAAGGCACGATCTCGAACGGGTTTGGTCGCGTTCACGGCAAGAACTATCGCCTTGATGGTTGGGGGCTTGAACTCGGCCCTGCCCCCGCGCCGCCGCCTGCCCCCACGCCACCTCCAGCCCCGACCCCGGCGCCAGCGCCAGTGCCCAGCGAGCTTCGATTGGGGATGCTTGCCCTCGACCCCACACAACAGGATGAGCAACTGGATCTCAGTGCGGGAGCGCGCAAGCTGGGGCTGACCGAACTGGGCCTGGACCTGCTCGACGCCGGACTCTGGCCTGAGGGAACCGGAGTCGAAGCCGTCGACGCGAGAGGCGTGCGGTCACTCAGCTTTAGGGGCCTGTCGAGTGCGAGGGGAAATCCTCTGGTTGGACTCCAGGGCGACGCGCTTCTTCATGGCATCAACCTGATGTTCCGGGAACCCGTTGGGGCCCTTGCGGTCATGGGGCAGACGACACCCCTGAATACGGGCGACCACCTGATCGTGGCGCGTGGGGACAAGTGCTATGTCGGCCTTGCTCTTAGGAAGACGGACCGGCTGCATCTGATTCGACAACGCCAGCGGGGCAAGCGAAAGGAGGAGTCGCTGCTCGACGTAACGGAGATCCGCCCAAAGTTGGCGGAGTGCCGTCTGCTCCTGCTCTATGGCGGCTTCGGTGTCCCCGTGGACGGAAAGCCCGGTAGCGGTGCACGGTGGCGGGAATGGATGTCGCCGTTCAGTGCGGCGCCGATCGTGCTGGGCTGGTTCGGAAACGTCCGCATGCCCAAGGATTCGGAGAAGGCGTTCGTCGCGAGTGCCTTCCTCACGAAGGTTGCAGCGCTGGAGCCTGGAGCCGACCTCAGGATGTTGTACGACAGGTATCCGGACGAGATCGTGCAACTCTGGGGGCAGGCCTGCCACGACGCCTTCCACGTCGGGACCCAGAGGTATCTCTGGCTCGATCAGCCAATACCCTCGCTTGAGCTGAGTGCTAGTGGCGCTGCAGCGATCGGGCGCGACGGCAGGCACTGGAAGGCGAACGCGCGTTTCGGTGCCGTTGGCGAGAAAGCGATGACGGAGGTAGCGCGATGAGCAAACCGGTCCGCATCCATACGCCGAAGTCGGATCAGTACATCGAACTGATCCCGGCTGATGGGTTCCAGTCCGACCTGTCTGGAGAAGACTACAGGGCAACGCGGTTCGACGAGATCCTTATCGGCCGGGGCGCTCGCCAAATCCGGTGGCGCCTTGACGCGCGTCCGCCCGTCGGCGTCGGGACGCCGGACAACTTCCATTCGGAGGCCACTGCGGTCGGTGTGTTTCCAGACAAGGTCATGAGGTTGTCCCGGCACGGGCATCTGGAACTCGAGTTCCACGTCAGTTCGCCATTGAGTCCTCGACAGCAGGGCGTCTGGGTTCGCCTGTGGTTCGTCTTCGACAACGACAACCTGGAGGTCGTCAAGGCCGGCAATGTCAAGCGGGGGTGCGCGACGTTCGTCGTGGACTGGGACAAGGAGTACCGCGGCGCACCTCGGTGGTTCTCGCATGTCGGCGATCGCTGGATCGTCGACAAGGACCGGCAGCCCAGTCGAGGCAATCCCCTGCTATGCGCGCCCCTTGCCGGCCCGAAGGCTCGCGCGAATCTCCTGCACATTGACGAAGCACGCAAGGCTGGGAGCGCTGGAGACTACTCACTGGCATTCGTGCTCCGAGAGACCGACACCACCAACGCGTTCGACGTCAGCACCGAATTGGTGGTTGACGCGAGTTTCGTCCCTGCAGCTCCGGTCAGTGGCTACGCGTTGAGGTTGGACTTCGAGGAGCGGGACAGCGCGCCGCTGGCTGCCAATGGCCTTCGGCTGCGCTGCCTCGAGTCTGAGGATCGAAAGCGCTGGTTGCTGGAGTGGCTGCAGGTTCCGGGCGGCCGCGGCGCACGCTCAGCCGATGCCCTGACGCTGGAGTCGCTGACGCAGGGACTGCTTGAGACACATGCCCTGGGACTGGCCACGACCCGCTCGCGAAATCGTCTGAGCCTCCTGCCGACCTGGATCGCTACCGAGGCTCCGGACGAGCCGGTGTTGCTCTGCTTCTCGATCGAGTCGGACGACCGGCGGCGAGCCACGGATACCCGCCTCGTATCGATCCGGTTGCCCGAACGCAGCCGGATAGCGCTCCATTGCGGCGGCGCACTGGATCTGGACGGAGTGGCCTTCAGGCAAGTCGTGTGGGCCGAGGAGGGCGAGACCGAAGCCGGCCGCCTTCTGAACTGGAAGCTGAGTGGGGAGGGCAGGAGCCAGCCTGCCCACCGCATGGGTATCGGCGCGGTGCTGCTCTCGCTAGCGGAGTGCGCTGGGGGACGCTTGCAGCTTGGACTGGCGGACCGGGGTTCGCCATACCGACGGGCGCCGCTGGAAAGCGACCTGGAGCTCTTGTTCAAGCGGGCAACCTACTCAGCGTTGAGCATGGACCCAGAACTGGGCTTCGAGACACTGTCCGTCTTCGGCAGGCGCGCTCGCCCCTGGGCGGTGGACCTGCTCGAGGAGCAACCTTGCCAGCTGACAGTCCAGGAGCTTGCCAATGGCGAGCAGAGTCGACGACTGCGCCTCGTGCTTTCGCTCAAGGAAGCCGGCGAACACCGGACCGACGTGATCCTGGTCGATCCCAGTCCCCTGACCGTTGTCCGGGTCCAGACGACGGAAAGGCAGGAGGGGGACGAGATTCTTGCCGAGTACCTCGATGACGCCGATCAGGCTCCCGAGTGGCTGTTCTTCTCCAACAGCGGGTCCATGTCCGCGATCCTGCCGCCACAGGGCATCGGCGAGGAGATGGTCAAGGGGTACCTGCACCTCGATCGCAACGGGGTCAGGACCCGTGTGCCTGCCGACGGCGAACTGTTCGACTTCAGGCTGACGCCTCCAGCGCTGCTGAGGCTTGATCGGACTGACGTCGACATGGCACGCTCGGAGGCGCCCTGGTCGTTGCGGCGCCTGCTTGGACGCCGCCTGGGCGCGGTGGGCGTCAAACTGGAGTCGGCAGACTTCGAGTTGCTGTACGGCATGCCGGCACGCCTGGAGACGGAAGGCCTCCGGGTTGCCGAGCTCGACGGCTTCGTCGGACGCGTTCCGTACTCGGACGAATTGCAGGCCCTCACCCGGCGCGGGGATTTTGTCAAGAGCCTGTACGCGGAGAAGGCGGCGCAATGGCTTGCCGATCTTTGGGCTCGTCCGTCTTGGTGGAGGGTTTACCGGGACGTTGCCCAGCGCGGGCGCCTGCTTGTTGACCAGGGTGTCGAGTACCGCCTTCGGGCCTTGCGGGACACGGCTCACCCATTCGACATCCGCAGGCGCCATGACGGGTCGACGCCCGATCGTGAACCTTTACGGGGCGGCGTCGACTGGCCCTTCCAATCCAGGAACATCTATGGGGAGTTGGTCAGCAAACCCGTCTCGAACACCGGGTCGGTGGAAGGCTTGGTGTTTGGAACACTGGGAGGCGAGGGAACCCAGACCGCAGCCTTCAACAACGGCAAGACGCTGGTCATCACCAACTCACGTCAGGGGCGCCTCGACTCCCTGACGCTGATTCGCGTCGGGCGAATCGCCATGCTCTTCAACAGGGCGCGCCACGTCATCGTCTACGAGAGGACCACGCGGCGCGCGCCGAGGTACGACGCCGTGGAGCCGACCGGCGAGCAGGACACGCTCGAAGGTCAGCCGCCGTTTGCGGGCATTGCCGCGTTGCGCAAGGTGCGGGAGTATGTCGAGATTACCGAGCCTCGCCGACGCTACCCCGACACCGATGCCACCACGCCGATCAACGGGCCGTTGGTGCAGAGCGTATTCGGCACGGTTCAGATTCCGGTCCGTTCGGACTGGGGGCAGGACATCCTCGATGGGTTCGTGATCGCGCTGCGTGGGCCGGTCCCGGTCGGCCACGAGCACGAGTTCCCGGATCCACATGTCTTCCTGGATCTGGCACGTGCGCCGGCGAAGGGCGAGGGTGCCATTGCACACCGCATCAGCAGCACCGAGCGACTGGTCTTCTTCAGCAGCACTCGCGAACAGGACGGGGGCGACACCGATCAGTGGCCGGCATGGCCGGACGTCGACTTCCCGCTGCTGCAGCGCCCCCAGCCACCAGCGCTGCCCTTTGCAAGCAGCTTCGAAGGTCGATCCAGGCAACCGGATGCCGCGGCCAACGAGTTGGGTATGGCGAGATTCACCTTCACGCTGGATCCGGCGGAGGAGGCGGTCAACCTCATGCACGGGAGGAACGTGCCGGGGATAGAGGCCAGGGTCAAAAACATCAACCTGGCCCGCGGTTTGCCGTCGGAGGCCAGGAGGCAGACGCTGGAGGTGGAGGCAGTTGCCGCACAACTGGGGAGTGCACAGGCACAGCTGGTCGACGGACTGGCCGAGTTGCGCGCGGCCTTGCGGGAGCGGGTTGCGGCCGGGGAGAACATGCCGCTGGCCGACCTGCCACACCTGAAGACGGAGGTCGCAGACCTGCTCAAGCGCTTGCAGGGTGCCGTTGCCCAGGTCGTGCCGCCGACAGGCGCGCCCGACCCCGCCAAGCGCACATGGTTCGATCAGCAGGAGGCGCGCTCTGCGCGGTATGTCGCGGGAGTGAATGAGGATGCGGGACGGTTGGCCAAGCAGATGCAGCAGCTTGCTGCAGGCTTGTCTGGGCCGGCAGCAACCGAGGGCGTCGAGGTTGCCCGCAACCAGGCGAGTGCGATCGTCGACGCTATTCATCAGCAGGCCAGGCAGCGCGTGGGGGAGGTCGGCTTCGTGCCGGACCTGGCGCTTGCCGCGGTGCGGCGTCTCCTCGACACGTTGTCCGATGGATTCGAGTCCAGGCTGCTGCGCCTTTCCGGCGATCTGGTTATCGAGCTCGGTCGCATCGAGCGGGCCTATTGGCATGACGTGGACAACGCCGGCGAGTTGGAGGATCGCTGGAGAGTCCTACTAGCGGATCTTCCGATGCAACTCCGGCGCCTGCCTGAGATGTTCGATCAGCTGGCCGATGGCGCGCTGGCGGACTGGTTCTCGCGCCTTGCCCAGGGCAACGCAGAGACGGTCTACGAGAGGTTGAGGCACAGCCTGGACGGCGAACTGTGGAAGGTAACTGACTGGCTGGGCCGGTGGGCAGACAGCCTTCCGCCCTTCGACGAAGTGCCGCCTGACTTCGAGGGCATGCGCGTCGCGATCACCGACCTGGTGGGCAAGCCTCTTGCAGCGGCCATACTGGCAGGTGCCGAGAAACTGCTGAAGCAGATGACGGGGGAGATTGCCGACCTCGAACTGAAGAAGCTCATGGATGAGGCCGCGGCCGAGGTCGACGCCTGGGCGGACGAGCTGAGGAGGAGACTGCAGGACCCTGCAGCCACGCTGGCGACCCTGCAGGAAGCCCTGGAAAGTGGTGCGATCGCGCTGACGGGCGATCTGGACGCGGCGGCAAGGAACGTCCAGCACGAGCTCAAGGATGCATTCGCCCGCATTGACTTCCCTGACCTTCAGGGCTCCATGGATGCGCTGGGTTCCTTCCGCCAAAGTACGCAAGATGCGCTCACCCGCATAGGGAGCCAACTGGGAGGGGGCCTCGGTGACCTCGAGCGCGCTGTCCGGGAGCAGGCGCAGGTTGCCGAGAACTGCGCCCAGGCGGCGGGGCGGCAGGTCGAGGATTGGGCCCGGGAATCACTCGGCCCCACTGTCGAGATCGCAAGACAGAACCTCGGTGCAGGCCTCGAGACGATGCGCATGCTGGCCGAGGGGCCGGTCACCGACGTGCTGCGGTGCAGCCGCGACCTGGTCGGCTACTACTACAACCAGGCGGACCAGGTCCTGGGTCTCACGCGGGCCAGTGCGTACTTCAATGATCTCGGGCAGGGCGTGATCAACTCACTGAGTGCGAGCATGCCCTTCGATCGGATCAGGGACCGCCTGCTGCCACAGCTCCAGGGACTGGCGATCCGCAACCTCTTTCCTGACTTCTGCGGAATCAAGCTCACCTACTTCCTCCCGGACCTCGACGTTCCTCTGGACGGCACACACGAGTACGACTGGATCAAGCTACAGCATGGCTTCGAGAAGGAGCGGATGCGTGCGTGGGCCAAGGTGGCGATCAACAAGCAGTTCGACGAGGACGCCACGCTGTTCGATCTGGGGCCGGTGAAGCTGCGATTGCTGAAGCCGCACTTCGTCGCCGACAGCGACATCAGTGCTGCGCGGGATGGCACTCGGTTGCAACGCACTTCCGCGGCCCTGAACGCGGATTTCGAGTTGTCGCTCAACGACAGACCCATGGTGACGCTGCGCGACGCCAGTCTCAACTTCGACGAGCAAGGCGAGCTCAAGTTCGACTTCGACAGCGAGAAGCTTGAGCTTGCGCCGGAACTTCAATTCGTCACCGACGCACTGAAGCAGCTGATGCCGCAGGTCGAGGGGGCGGCCATAACGCCGCTCCTGCCGACCGGAGTAAGCGCTGCACTGAGCCTTCCGTTGCCGGACATCGGTACCGGCGCATTCACGCTGACCGGCGTCACGCTCAACACGCATCTGGATCTGCTGATCGCGGACGGCTTTGAGATCAGCACGGGACTCTGGCTCAGTAAGCCTGACCGCCCCTTCGGGATGGCGGTCCTGTTCCTCGGCGGCGGGGGGTGGTTCGGCATCGACGCGACCTACAAGCCGCCGTCCCGGTTCGTCACGCGCGTCTCGGTCGGTATTTCGGCCGGTGCATTCGTTGCGGTCAACTTTGGCTTCGCCAGTGGCAGCGCGGGCATCCTCTTTACCGGCGGCGTCGATTTCTACCGCGACTGGCAGAGCGGGAGCGGCAGCACGGCCATCTCGGTGGGCCTGATCATCTGGGGCGAGTTCTCGGTGATGGGGATCGCCTCGGCCTCGATCCGGATGGTGTTGCGGATCGAGTACACGAATGATGGTGGCATGTCTGCCGAAGGCCGGTTCAGCGTGAGCATCCGCATCTGCTGGTGCTACACCCTCCGCGTCTCACGCACAGCGCGCAAGCAGTTCTCAGGGGCAAGGAAGAGCAACGGCTCCGCGGCGCGCATCGATTCGGCGCGCGCGCACCTTGCGGCCCCGCCGGCCATGTCGGCGGCGGTCGAGGCTGCCGCCGGCCTTGGGGCGCCGGGTTCTTTGTCCGCCGTGCCGTCGGACTACGGCTCGCTACCGCAAACTGACATCGCTGTCGCCTTGAACGACTACTTCGCCACGCTGGCCATCTACCAGGAGTGAACCGTGAAGCCACTGAGCCTGGGTCTGACGTTGTCGATTGTCGGGGCTCGACAGGATCTCCTGGAGACGGCCAGCTGGCCGATGGCGCTGCGAATCGCCATCGGCACGGCCGAGGAGCCTGCTCCTGCCGACGCGCCGGAGATCATCGTGGCCACCTTGCCATGGATGGTGTGGCCAGACGCACTTCCGGACGTTGTCGTCGTCGACCAGGCCGGTACCGAGCTTGCCAGGTGCAAGCCCGTACCGCCGATGACGGAGGAGGCGCCTTTCCTCGACGCGCTGAAGGCTGGCGTGCTGGTCCGCGGCGAGCGCCTGGCGATGGATGGGAAGTTGGAGTTCTCGTTCGATGGCCGGCCCCAGGAGGTCCAGGACAACGACCTCGACGATGGCGGGCGGGCGCCGATCTCGTGGCCCGGCCTGATGAACACCCTCAGCACGCTGGCACAGCCGACACCATCTGCGCTCAAGTGCACGTGGTTCTTCAACCTGGATCGCGCGAAGGTAGCGGGGCAGGATGGCGAAGGCAATTGGCAGCTGAAGGCGGGCCTGTCGATATCGGCATCGCCGGTCAGCGTGTTCGCAGCCAGCTACACGAGCACCGCCGTGGAAACGGATCCGACCGTGCACGTCCACTCGTACAGCAGCACGGACGTCAGAGCGCACTGCCAACTCCTGAAGCTCGAAGAGGCCCTGGCGCATGAGGTTGACGAGCTCGACAACTATTGGCTGAGCATCCGGGACAGCAGGGATCGGTCGCTGCTGGACCTTGCATCGCGGCTCGAGGCGGCGCTCGCCCCGGCGTCGGTCCTCAGCGCCATCAGCGTCGGCGAGTGGGCGGCGTCCTGCTTCACGGAAGGAGGAGGCGTCGATCGGCGCCTTGCCACGGTGGCGGAGACGAAGGCTGCGCTGGAGCGCTGGAAGGACAGACTCCAGTACGCAGAGCCGTCGGTTGCGACGAAACGCCGACTAATCATCAAGGATGCACTGCTGGGTCCCGACGACACGATTGAGGCGATCAGGCACGGCTATCTCGCCCGAGCTGCAGAGACCCTGCGGTTTCTGCTGGACGTCAGGCGCGATGGGCAATTCACGACCGTGGATCCGGGTGAGATCGCGTCCTTGGTGAGCCGCCTGCGCGATCGGCTGCTCCCGGCCTTCGCCGAGCGCAGGCCCGTCCCCTGCCCGCCGGACGAAGGCATTGAGCTGGTGGTCGGGAGCGAGCAGATGCGACTGAGACACGAACTGCAGTTGAGCGATCCGGCTGTCGACGATGTCGCCGCGATCCAGTTCTTCGCTCGGCGCAGTTCCGATGTCGCCGAACTCGACGTGCCTGAGGCGGACTCCCCCGCGGAATGGCATGCACTGTCCGGTGCGCGCTACGTCGTGCCGGCCGGGGATGGCGGTCGGACGGTCGCTTCGTCCGACCGGGTGCTCGGCGTCACCGCCGGATACGTTGACGAAGTGCTGCACCGGGAGCTCACCTACAGTGGCTCTAACCTTGTCTGCCGCAACCCGATGGAGCGTGTCCATCGCGAGCGGCTGTCCGATCCGGAGGGTGAGGCAGGTGGCACTCTGATGCTGGCGGACCTTGAACGGCGAGCCAGTCCGGCCTGGAACCTGAGGGCGCTGCCCTTGCGGTACGGAGACCACTATGAGTTTGCAGCGAGCGTGATCGACCGTGCGGGCGGGCTGGCCGCTGAATTGTGCGTGGCTGGGAAGCCGTGGGAGTTCGATCCGACGAGCATCTCCCGACTGAACCCGCCCCAGCGGGACCGGGTCCGCTTCCTCAGGCGCGTCGCCGTGGGGCACTGCAACGTGCTGCCGCCGACCGGGGGTTGGCCTCAGATGCCAGACGAGGTCTGGTTGCGGTGCCTCGAAGAGGCCGCGCCGACTCCTGACAACGTAGCATCACCGACATCGATCCTGCTCGTTCCTGCAGGGCCGGCATTCCGGATGCCGAGCCGATCCTATCGTGGCGCGAAGTCGTCCTCGTCGGTGTCCTTCACGGTGGAGGCTCCGCGACTCGATGAGCATACCTTGCTGCGTTGGGAAATGCCTGCGACGACGCTGTCGCGGGAGGAGCAGAGAACAGCGATGGCACGGCTCATCGAAGAACTGAGCAAGGTCCATCGTGCCCGTGACGCGATGCTTGCCGAGGGTGCGGATGCGCCCTCCGGGGGACTGCCATTCGACCCTGCTGTGACGGCAATCGGCGTGCGGTACCGGTTCGACGGTCAGGACGAGGTCCAGCATGTGGTCACCCGTCAGCGCATCACCATTGACGTGGCGTGCGGTAAACGGGATCGGCCCGTCTTCAGCGAGGACACACTCCGCTTTGAGCTGACGGAGGGCCGCCACGTGAGGCTTGGCTTCGTACCACTGATCGCGCCCGACGACTTCGAGCGCATGGACCAGGAGGCACTGGGCACACTCCTTGAGCATCAGCCGGAGTTCAAGCCCTGGCTGGCCGCTGACGGGCGGCAGTACGGCGCCTTTGCCGAAACGGTTGTCTTTGCCGAGAGCGCCACGGCCAAGCTGCCCAGCCTTGTGGCGGAGGATCTGCTTCTGCGTGCCGATGAAGCAGGGAACGTCGAGGTCCGATACGCTTTCTCCCGAATGAACGACGACCAGCAGCGCCTTCTTCCCCATGTCCACCAGATGAGGATCTCCTGCGAGCGATGGGTCTGGCGGAACCTGCCTATTCCGGCCCGGGTGCCGGTCGATGCCGGGAAGTTTCCCGACGAGCATCGACGTCGCCTTGCCAGCGGCCCTCCAAAGGAAATCACGGATCCGAAGCGCCGGGATGCGCCCGACTCGGAACTGGTCAGCTACTTCGACGAACTGGCAGGTATTGACCAGGGCTTCGTCCGGCGCGAGGAGGTCATCCTGCGCTTCCCACGCGATCGCAGCGACGCCCTGGAATTGCATGTCGACAGGCGCGATGGCATTACTTCCGCTGACTACCTCCGCTACGGCTTGACCTTGCGGTCTCGCTACTCGGGTGTCCTGGACCATCCAGAGGGGAAGACGCTGGGGCCGCGACGCATCGCCTTGCCCTTCCGCGGACACGTTGGCCGGATCAAGCCGCCGAAGCTGCTGGCGGTTCTCCCCCTGACGCGAGCCATGAAGGACCGCCCGCGTCCAGCCGTCGATGATCCCGGACCAGGCTTTCTCGTGGTCCTGGATGAGCCATGGTTCCGGGAGTACGGCCTTGGTGAACGCCTGAAGGCGCGCGTATCCCGGGTAAAGGCGGAGGTAGGGGAGGACGGGGAGCCACGTCAGCGCCGCTACGGTCCGTTGCCTGATCACCGTCTCGACGTGCGCGAGGATGCGGACCTGGACCGGCTTCTCGTTGAGGACCTGGACTGCTTCGGGCCTTTCGGCTTTTCCCTGGACCGGGGAAGCAGCCAGGCGCGTGCCAATGCCACCGGCTTCGTCGTGTATCCCCCTAAGGGAACGCCCCCACACTACAACTTGTTTGTTGAGTTTGCCCGCCTGCTGGACATTCCTTCCGGAGACGTTCCTGGCGAAGGTGCGAGCGCGCCGTTCCAGAGTGCGCGAACCGACGCCCTGCCGCTGTACACGCTGCCGGACAGTGACGCGCTCAATCCGGAGAACGACAAGCTCACCCTCGTCGACGCCGGGGATGGTCGCTTCTCCTACGCGGTCTACGCCGTGTCCAACGTTCCCTTCCCGGGCGCTGCTGGAGAGGTCCTGAAGCAATACAGGTACGTCCTCATCGCTGGGCGGAAGGTGCGGGATGGAGGCAGGGGCGAGGACGTCTTCCTCCCTCAGCATGGGCTGTGGCTAAACGATGGGCTCGCAGCACCGCTGGGAAGTGCCAAGCTTGAAACGGACGGCTGCAACGTAGCCGTGATCGGCGAAGTCCTCCTGAACGGTCGACCGGGAGATGCAGATCCCCTCGCTGGTGCGACGGACCTGCGCGCCTTGTTCCGACTCATGTTCGGTGATACCGAAGCAGACGCGCCCGGCATGATGCGGCGCTTCTCGAAGGTATTCGATCTGGAATGGAAGTAGTACAGCGCGACGGGCGTCGCATCGAGTCCAGCGGGAGACCCACATGCCGATCAACACGCCACTATCTGACATCGTCCAGGCCGAATTCGTGACCTGTAAGTCCAAGCGACTGATCGAGTGTGTCCGCAGTCCTACTACGGGCAAGCCCTTGACGGCGGCCGGCAGTCAGCCCGGGTCGGATCTCGTCGCGAAGTACTGGCGCGAGGGAGTGGGGGATCAACAGAGAAACGGGTGCAGTGCGTCGGCCTGGTCGGCAGCGTTCGTCTGCTGAGCCTGCGCGAAGCCGGCGTCAAGCTGGATGAGTTTCCATTCAGCGCAGGTCATCACACCTACATCCGGTGGGCGATCAGGAACTCGAAGCAGAACAAGCCCGGCAAGCTGTACTACGGCAAGCGCATTGCGGAGTATCGACCCCTGCCGGGCGACATGATCGCCCAATGGCGGAAGGAGAAGCCGACCGATCCGAACTCGGACGTCAGTTTCGACATCCAGCCCGACAGCTTCTACGCGTCGCACTGCGACATCGTGACCAGGGTGTCACCTGACAAGGTCGCCGCCATTGGTGGCAACCTCTCCAATCGGGTCAAGGTGAGCAACTTCGGTGCTGTGAACGGGATTCTGAAACCGAGGAAGGAACTGATCTGCATTCTTCGCATGTCCAGCGACGGCGTGCCTCATTAGCCTGCGGCACGTGTTCCTCTCGTGAGAATGCGAGGCTTGGGGCGGCGGAGGCTGCGCTGGACTCCGAGCCTGCAGGTCTTCGTCAGCACTGCTGATGCTGCCGAGATTCGGCGCGCGTAACATGCAGCGGCGGCACTCGCCGTGAAGGAGCGGAGATGGCAACCGACGGCAACCGGGACAAGAACAAGCGGAAGACGCGTCCGCTCAAAGCCGACACAGCGAGATCCAAGGTCAAGCGCCTTGCCGATCGCCCGGTGGCGCCCACGGAGGTCGAACCCTACTTCCGCCGTGTGCTCGGTCTGCCGGCGGCGTCGGCCTCGCCGGACGGGCCGGTGGCGCAGGCGAGGGCACTGCAGAGCCTGCAGGTTCTGTACGGCGGTGAGGGCTGGGGCGCCAGCCTGCGGGCCGCGCAGGGCACGAGCTGGGGCCTGCTCAACGCCGTCCCCGAGTTCGTCGACCACCACCGGCTCGCCCACAGCGCCGAGAACCGACTCGACAGCGCCTGGTTCGGCCTGGGCGCCGCGCTCAAGGACCGCGCGTTCGACGAGGCCCGGCTGCTCGCCGAAGCCTGAATCGCGACACGGCATAGACGGGCTGGAGACACCCACAGCACGTATTCTTTTTTTTGCGCCGAGGTCGTCCGAAGTTTCTTGCCCCCCTCCATTCATGTCTGCCGGTGCAGCCTCCTGCGGCACCGCGGCGCCGGCGTAGGGTTCTGATGGAACACATCCAACTGCGCCCGCTCAAGGGCCGTACGAGATCCGCCGCGGCGACGTGCTCAGCTTCCTCGGTTTCGACTATGTCCGCGACCACGTGCAGTACTTCGCCCAGCGACTGCTGCACGCCCTGCGAACCCCCTGGGCCTGGGCCGCGGGCGAATGCAGGGAGAGACGCACGGTACTAGCGTTCACGGCGCTGTGTCCGGCTACGAGAAGTACCGCTACAAGCCGAGTACGAGGAGGAAGTCGACGGCTTTTTGTTTGTTGGGTGAAGGGGCCGGAGCGCCAGGTGCCGGCGGTGGCAGCAATGTGACGTCAGGCGGCCCGTGGACGGATGCAATCGATACTGCGCAAGTGACCAAGGCCTGGGGCGCCACTGGACGAGGCCGCGGCGAACTATGCACCGTGCGCACATGGACGCACCGAAACCAAGGCGACTCGCCAGCAGTCGCGGCCGGCCCGCAGGGTTTCGCTGCGCGACGGACAGGGGCTCTCCGGCTTCGAACCGGTGGTCGATGCTACTGACGGCTTCGTGCCGCTCTGGGAGCAGGGCACCGAGCTGCGCTGGCGATTCGACGAGGCCTAGATAGAACGCCAGCAGGACCTAAACGCCACGCTAAGCGCGGTGCGGCGCCTGTTGCGGGATGCAATGCATAAATAGGTCGACGCGGCGCTCGCGCAGGTCGTGGAAAGCGACGCCATGCACGACTTCTCGGTGGCCGTGCGCAAGCGCAATGACTGTGACGAGGCGGGCTGCATGCTGGCCAGCGCATTTTTTCCCACGAAGCGATGCGAGGGACTGCGGATCTGCCCCTTTCTCTTTGACCCGGACACGCGGGCGCAGGTCGGCACGATAGTTCATGAACTCGGCCATGTCTTCGGCCTGCGCAACTACTTCGCGATCATCAGCTAGACCTATCCGCCATCGACCGTCTTCGGCGTGCACCGCAAGTTCACGATCATGAACTATGGCGCCGAGAGCGTGCTTACCGATGCCGACCGCAAGGACCTCAGGCGCCTCTATGAGCTGGCCTGCGGTTGCCAGCTCGCGAAGATCAACGGCATTCCGGTGCGTTCCGTGAGGCGCTACCACGCCACGAACTCGGCGTGACGTGGCTGCAGCACCGGCAAGTCAGTCGACCTTCACCGCGCCAGCGGCCTGCAGGGCGCGCAGCATTACTGCCGCGCCGCATTGCCTCGACACCGCCTCGGGGTCGAACCTCCCGTCCTTTACATACTTGCCCTTGGTGTAGTGCGTGGAGAAGCTCCAGAGATAAGGTGAGTTGATGTTCTGTGCGTGGTAGCCGAATCCGTTGAACCGTTCCCATCGGTGCAGCGATCGCGCGACGGTCCAGTCGCCGACGTGCGCGAGCTTGTCGTAGGTGATCGCGTCGATGGCGCTTGCTTCCCAGTCGTTCGGCGGGTTCCACACCAGCGGGCGGCCTTTGGGAACCTGCACGGTGCGACCCGACAGCGGGTCTCCGTTGTGCAGGTGGGCGCTGAAGCTGAAGCTCGCCTCGAGCGCGTGCACGACGCCGATGAACCACCACGGCACCGCGGTGGCCGCCCCGACCGCTTCGTAGCGCGGGCGGTACTGGAGCAGCTTTTGCACATGCCAGGCGACTTCCGAATTGCGCTCCTGTCGCACCACGCATGAGGCGAACAACTTGTCGTACTCCGGCTGCAGCACTTCGAAGGGGGGCGCCGCCTCGAGCGCGCCCTCTGGTTGCGGCGCTCGCTGCTGCGAGTTGTGACGACGCAGCATCGCCCCGGCGGCTCGCGCGCCGGCCTCGTCCGCCGCCGCGTCCTGCAGTTGCACCAGCCGCTGCAACATGGGCTGCCGCGCCGCCGCCGCCGACGCTTCCGCGGCCAGCGTGCCAATGGTGCTGCGCGCCTCCGCCAGGTGCTCGATCGCTTCCGCATCGAGGTCGCGTGACTGGATCAACCAGGCATCCTCCTCGAAGCTCGCCGCATCAAAGGCCTCGACCGGTAGGGGGGCCGAAACGGACGAAGGCACCGCCGCGGACTCGAAACCTGGGGCGGCTGCGGCCGGCCCGATGGTCCAGCGCGGTCCGAAGCGGTAGACCGCGTAGTACATTACCTTCGCCTTCGTGCTGGACACGCCACTGCACAGCATGCCTTCGTAGAAGACGCGGTGCGTGTCCTGCCAGGAATGCGTCCGCATATCGCAAAAGTGGTCGTGGGCGATTGATGCGTCACGGTATGCACCCTCGAACGGTCCACCGATGAGCGACCAGAAAACGCGGGGGATAGATGCGCCGTCCACCACCGCCCCCTCTGGAACGGGCCAATCGCGGCCGCTTTCCTGCACGTAGGCAAATGGGCGCTTGAGCTGCATGTGGCGGCCGTCCGGAAGCCACTCAACGAGCGGTGGACCACCGATGTAGCGACCCCAGCCCGTCGCCGCTTCCAGTGCACTTTCTAGCGAAGCGGAATCGGCATGCCATGACAGCGCATTGGGCCGGAGGATGTCGACTAGGTCCTTGCGGCGCGAGATGTCGACGATGCGCACCTTGGCGCCTTGTGCTTCGGCAATGGCCGGCGTGGTCGTGCTGCGACCCCCACCGCCGGCCTCGAGCATCATCCCTCCACCCCAGGCCAGCGCCACGTGCGTGATGGCTTCGTCGGGCCCGAAGAAGACGATGTCGCCCAGCGCGGCTTCATCCAGCGGGACGGACCGGCTTCGCCCGGCGCGAAAGAAGCGATACAGCCGCTCCGCGGTCTGGTCGCCAGGTGGATCCAGGTTAAGAAGCGACAGGGCCCATTGCGCGAAACCGGAGCAGTCGAAGGAGTCCGGTCCGTTCGCGCCCCAGACGTAGGGCTTGCCCAATTGACCTTCGCAGGCGGTGCGCCAAGTGTCACGGGTCACCATCTTTTGTCCCTGGTGGATGAATCGCAGATAAGGCTAGGCCGCCCCGCCCGGCACGGCAATAGAGAAGCTGGCGAACTGCCTCATCACTTTGGATGAGGCGCTTCACGCGCGTTCGCGCGACCCTTAAGATTTCGGCACTTGAGCTGGGAGGATAGGCATGGGGCACGAAGACGGCGGGACGGCGACCGGCAAGGCCCAAGCATGGCGCCGCCGGCTCGGTGTGCAGGGTGCAGGCGAGGTGGAATCCGATTCAGGCCTGGAAAGCGCCGAGGCAGCAGGCTCGACGGAAGCGCCCGGGGAGCGCATCCGCCGCGCGCGCGAGGAGATGAAGCGCATCGTGCGGGATCGCTTCGGCGGCGATGGCGCGCTTCTCGCGGCGGTGGACTCGGTGGTCGTCACGAGCATACAGGCCGTGCAGGTCCTTGAGGACGCCGAGCGCACGCCCGGGGCTCGCGAATTCAGCTCGCTGGAAGCAATCGTGGCCTTCGACGGCACGCGGCCCTCCTTCCTCGTGCGCGATGGCCATGTCGACCTCGAGTCCTCGTTCAGCACGAGCCAGTGGAAGACCACCCTGGCGCCCCGCCAATCGCAGCTCGCAGCGTTCGCGGCCTGCGTGGGCAGGGTGGAGCTTGGCGAAAGCGGCATCGGCACGGCCTTCTTGGTCGCGCCCACGCTCGCGCTCACCAACCGGCATGTGGCGCAGGCGATCGCGCAGTTCGGGCACTCCGGCATCTCGGTGAAGGCCGACGTGCATCTCGACTTCGGTCGCGAGCATCAGGGCCGGCCGTCGTTCGACCGTCGGGTGGTGCGCAAGGTGCTCTTCGCCGGCACCAGCAAGATTGCACCGCCGATCGACCACGGCAAGCTGGATCTGGCACTGCTGGAGGTCGATGCCTCGTCGAATTCTGCGCTCCGTGATCGGCATCTGAAGCTTGCGCCCGGCATGGCTCAGGTGGAGGAAGGCTGGCTGGCGGTCGCGGTCGGCTACCCGGGGAACTGGCGCCAGTGGGTGCCTCAGCAGTTCGTCAACGAACACGAGGAGGTGATCGCCAAGCTGCTTGAAGGCGACAAGGGGTCGAAGCGTTTGGCGCCAGGTGAGAGTGGCGGCATGCTCGGGGACGGCGGGGCTGCCGTCGGTCCGCGCAGTGCCAGACATGACGCAACAACGATCAACGGCAATTCTGGCTCGCCTCTGGCCATCCTCGACGGGGCCGCGCCGCTAGAGGCTGTGGGCCTGCATTACGGCGGCCAGTGGAACGGAGAACGTACGAACTGGGCGCATGTCCTGGCGGCCTGCGCGTCGGTGCCGGTGACCGGGGACGTGGATCTGCGTACCGCGCTGAAGCAGTTGTCTATCACGCTATGAACGACATCGTGAACAGCGCCGTGATGGCGCCGCTCGCGGAGCGCATCACGGGTGACTGGCCACGTGTCGTCCAGGTGTGGGAGGAGTTCCGTGCCAAGCACGACATCTACTTGCGGGCGGAGGTCAGCGCGAATCCGCAGGCCTTCCTGGTGCAGGCACTGTGGCAGGCTCACGGGGCGGGGCGTCTGCGCTCGTTGCTCCTTCGTCTGCAGGAGGCTGGGCTGACAGGGGAAGGGACGTCTGAGGCAGCCGCGCCGTTCGTTTCGGGAGGGTTCCAGCTGCAGTCCTATGTCAACGGTGCATGGCAGCCTCAGGATGCCGTGATCACCGGCCGCCGCTACATGCAGGCGTGCGATCACGTGTGCCGGATCTCGGTGGACGGCAAGCACCGGGGCACCGGCGTTCTGGTTCGGCCGACGGTCGTCGCGACCGCCGCTCACGTCCTCGACGGGCTCGTTGATCCGGCGACGGGGGAAATGCTCAACGGCAGCGTGAAGCGACTGGCCATCTACTTCTTCCATGCCGATGACCTCCTCGAGGACGGCACCGTGGCGTCGGCGCAGCCCATCCTAGCCACGCCAATGGAAGAGTGGCTCGGCTACATCAGCCAGCGTGCCCCGGGCGAGGGTACCAAGCTCTATCCAATCGACTGCGTCGACGGGATCACGATGGCGACGGGTCCCTGGGACTTCGCGCTGATACGGCTCCCCGCCCC
>OFDN01000541.1_pt1 | contig 30048 bp, 30 predicted proteins | sample 1520971 | NCBI WGS metagenome assembly OFDN01 (sample SAMEA94257418, study PRJEB24077) | hot springs metagenome | biome: Aquatic biome; feature: Geographical feature; material: Water | place: India | collected 2012-06-12 | depth 5 m | reverse complement strand
TTCTCCTCCCCCGTCATACGGGGGAGGCCGGGAGGGGGAAGGCAAACCGATGAGTATCGGTCGGGAAGAGATCAGACCTGTGGCTGTCCCCCTCCGGCCCTTCGGGCCACCTCCCCCGTCTGACGGGGGAGGAAAAGTGGAGTCGGTTCGATTCGCGTCGCTCCAGGGGTCAGCATAGACATGGGCACCGCCTTCGAACGCATCGCCGTCTCGGCACTGGCCCTGCTGGCGTCGGCGGTGATCTTCGGCCTGCTGCTGATCCTCTATGCGGGTGTCGATCCGTTCGAGGCCTATGCGCTCATGTACCAGGGCGCGTTCGGGAGCTGGTTCTCCTTCCAGAACACGCTCACGCGCGCCGCACCCTTGATCCTGACGGCGCTGTGCACGGCGCTGCCGGCGCGGCTGGGCCTGATGATCATCGGCAACGAAGGCGCGCTGGTGCTGGGCGGCGTCGCGGCCGCGGCCGCGGGTGTCGCCGTCTCGGGCTCGGGTCCGCTGGTGGCGCAGCTCACCATGGCGGCGGCGGCGATGGTCGCGGGTGGCGCGTGGATCGCGCTGGCCGGCGGCCTGCGCCAGTACCGCGGCGTCAACGAGACGATCTCCAGCCTGCTGCTGACCTACATCGCCATCGCGCTGATGAACCACTTCGTCGAAGGCCCGCTGCGCGACCCGTCGAGCCTCAACAAGCCGTCGACCCATCCGATCGGCGACGCCAACATGCTGGGCACGATCGGCGGATCCGACGTGCACTGGGGCCTGGCGCTCGGCGTCGCGGCCTGCGTGACCTGCTACGTCGTGCAGCGCTTCACCACCTTCGGCTTCGCCATGCAGGTGATCGGCGGCAACCCCAAGACCGCACGCATGATGGGCCTCGATGTCGGCCGCTACGTGCTGATCGCCTGTTTCGCCGGCGGCGCGGCGGCGGGCCTTGCCGGCATGGTCGAGGTCGCGGCGGTCCATGGCAAGGCCAATGCCTCGCTGGCGGTCGGCTACGGCTTCACTGGCATCCTCGTCTCCTTCCTCGCGCGCCATCATCCGCTGGCGATCATCCCGGTCGCCATCCTGCTGGGCGGCATCGGCGCCAGCGGCGGCCTGCTGCAACGCCGCCTCGACCTGCCGGACGCCGCGGTGGTCGTGCTGCAGGGCATCATCTTCGTCTGCATCCTGGCGAGCGAGACGCTGTACGGCCGCTCGTGGAACTGGCTGTGGCGCTTCCGGGCCGTGGAGGGACGCTGAACATGGACGGCAGCGACATCGGTTTCTGGGGTGTGCCGCTGGCCATGCTGGCCGGCGCGATCCGCGTCAGCACGCCCTTCATCTTCGTGAGCCTCGGCGAATGCCTGACCGAGCGCAGCGGCCGCATCAACCTCGGCCTCGAAGGCACGCTGATGATGGGCGCGATGAGCGCCTACGGCACGGCCCTGCTGAGCGGCTCGCCGTGGCTCGGCGTGCTGGTCGCGGCCGGCGTCGGCCTGATGCTGGGTGCCCTGCATGCGGTGCTCTGCCAACTGCCCAAGGTCAACGACATCGCCACCGGCATCGGCCTGATGCTATTCGGTACCGGCCTCGCCTTCTTCCTGGGCAAGCCGTACATCCAGCCCAAGGCGCCCAACCTCGGCGCGCTGGACCTCGGCGGATGGAGCAGCATCCCGCAGGTCCAGCAGGCGCTGCAGGTCAATCCGCTCTTCATCTTCGGCATCTTGCTCGCCTTTGCGCTGGCCTGGGCGCTGAAGAACACGCGCTGGGGCCTGATCGTCCGGCTCGCCGGCGAGAGCGTCGACGCCGCCCTCGCCATCGGCGCCTCGGTGGCCCGCGTGCGCCTGCTGGCGACCGCGGTTGGCGGTGCCTTCGCCGGCATCGGCGGTGCCTTCCTGTCGCTCTACTATCCCGGAAGCTGGAACGAAGGCCTGTCGAGCGGCCAGGGCCTGATGGCCGTGGCGCTGGTGATCTTCGCGCGCTGGGACCCGATCCGCTGCCTGTGGGCCTCGCTGCTGTTCGGTGCGGCGGGTGCAATCAGCCCGGCGTTGCAGTCGGTCGGCGTCACGCAGGGCTATTACCTGTTCAGCGCGGCGCCCTACGTCCTCACCCTCGCTCTGATGATCGCCACCTGCTCGCCTGCGCGCAGCGTCCGCGGCGCACCGGGCGAGCTGGGCGCCGTCAAGTAGGAGCCGCCATGACCAAGACCCACATCGACTCCCGCCCCTATGCCTGGCCGTGGAACGGCGAGCTGCGCGCCGACAACACGGCGCTGGTCATCATCGACATGCAGACCGACTTCTGCGGCGTCGGCGGCTACGTCGACAAGATGGGCTACGACCTGTCGCTGACCCGCGCGCCCATCGAGCCGATCAAGGCGCTGCTGGCCGCCGCGCGCAAGGCGGGCTGGACCGTGATCCACACGCGAGAGGGCCATCGGCCCGACCTCTCCGACCTGCCGCCCAACAAGCGCTGGCGATCGCAGCAGATCGGCGCCGGCATCGGCGACCCCGGTCCGTGCGGCCGCATCCTGGTGCGGGGCGAGCCCGGCTGGGAGATCATTCCCGATCTCGCGCCCATTGCCGGCGAGCCGATCATCGACAAGCCGGGCAAGGGATCGTTCTGCGCCACCGACCTCGAACTGATGCTGCGCACACGCGGCATCGACAATCTGGTGCTGACCGGCATCACCACCGATGTCTGCGTCCACACCACGATGCGCGAGGCCAACGACCGCGGCTTCGAGTGCCTGATCCTGGAGGATTGCACCGGCGCCACCGATCCCGGCAACCATGCCGCCGCCCTGAAGATGGTGGAGATGCAGGGCGGCGTTTTCGGCGCCGTCGCCAATTCGGCTGCGGTCCTGAAGGCAATCGCATGACCACGGCGCCGTCCCTCGAGCTGATCGGCTTCACCAAGCGCTTCGGCGCGATGGCCGCGCTCGACGACGTCTCGGTGAAGATCAGGGCCGGCGCCTTCCATGCGCTGCTGGGCGAGAACGGCGCGGGCAAGAGCACGTTGGTGAAGTGCGCGATGGGCTACTACGCCGCCGACCAGGGCCAGATCCTGCTGAACGACCACGAGGTCGAGATCGCCCATCCGCGCCAGGCGCACGAGCTGGGACTCGGCATGGTCTATCAGCACTTCACCCTGGTGCCGAACATGACGGTGCTGGAGAACTTCGTGCTGTCGCGCGGCGACCTGCCGGCCGTGATCGACTGGGCGGCGGAGAGGCGGGCGCTCAAGGCGTTCTTCGAGACGACCCCATTCACGGTGCCGATCGACACGCCCGTCGCCGACCTCGCGGCCGGCCAGAAGCAGAAGGGCGAGATCCTTCGCCAGCTCTACCTCAAGCGCAACCTGCTGATCCTCGACGAGCCGACTTCGGTGCTGACGCCGGACGAGGCCGACGAGGTGCTGACCACGCTGAAGAAGCTGACGAACGACGGGCTGATCACCATCGTCACCATCACGCACAAGTTCCGCGAGGTGAACACCTATTGCGATGCCGTCACGGTGCTGCGTCGCGGCCAGCTCATCGGCACGAAGCCGACCAGCGAACTCGACAACGACATGATGGCCGAGATGATGGTCGGCCGGCGCGAGACGCGCACCGTGGTCGAACGCGAGTCGCGGGCACCGGGCAAGGCGGTACTGAAGCTGGAAGGCCTTTCTGTCGCCGACAATGTCGGGCAGCTCGCGGTCGAAGATCTGAATCTCGACATCCGGGCCGGCGAGATCGTCGGCATCGCGGGCGTCTCGGGCAACGGGCAACGCGAGCTGGTGGAAGCACTGGCCGGCCAGCGCGATGCCGAGGCCGGCAAGATGCTGGTGCATGGCGAGGTCTACACCGCGACGCGCCCCGAAATGGTCCGCCACAGGATCGCCTGCCTGCCCGAGGAGCCGCTGCGCAACGCCTGCGTCGCCGACATGTCGGTGGCCGAGAACATTGCGCTGCGCTCGTTCGACCAGCCGCCCTCCTCGTCGACCGGTATCTGGCTCCGGCGCGGGCCGATGCGCGAGATCGCGCGCAAGCTGATCGAGGCCTACAAGGTGAAGACGCCCGGCCCGGACGCCGCCATCCGCGGCCTGTCGGGCGGCAACGTGCAGCGCGCCGTGCTGGCGCGCGAACTGTCGAGCGAAGGCGACCTGCTGATCGTCGCCAATCCCTGCTTCGGCCTCGACTTCGCCGCCGTCGCCGAGATCCGCGCCCGCATCGTCCAGGCCCGCAATCGCGGGGCCGCCGTGCTGCTGGTGAGCGAGGATCTCGACGAGATCCTGCAGCTCTCCGACCGCATCGTCGTCATGTTCGACGGCAAGCTTGCGCTCGAAACCGACGCCGCCAGCGCCGATGTCGGCGCCATCGGCCGCGCCATGGCGGGGCATTGATGTTTAGCAGCACGCGGTGCCGATCCGAAACCCGGTGTCATCCCGAGCGTAGCGAGGGACCTTTAACCGCTTCAGCGCAAAGGTCCCTCGCTACGCTCGGGATGACATCAGTTTTTGAACAACTGACGGTGCGCCCGTGAAAACCATCGCCGCCCAGCCGTTCGACTTCACCTTCGATCCCGCGCATCTGGCGCTGATCGTGATCGACATGCAGCGCGACTTCATCGAGCCGGGTGGGTTCGGTGCGACCCTGGGCAACGATGTGAGCCTGCTGTCGGCGATCGTGCCGACGGTCGGGCGGCTAATCGAGGCGTTCCGTGCCGCCGGCCTGCCGATCATCCATACGCGCGAATGCCACCGGCCCGACCTGTCGGACTGCCCGCCGGCCAAGCGGCTGCGCGGCAAGCCGTCGATGCGGATCGGCGATCCCGGAGCGATGGGCCGCATCCTGGTCGCCGGTGAACCGGGCGCCGACATCGTGCAGGAGCTGGCGGCCAGGCCCGGCGAGATCGTGCTCGACAAGCCCGGCAAGGGCGCCTTCTACGCCACGCCGCTCGGCGAGATTCTGGCTGAGAAGAAGATCACGCATCTCGTGTTTGCCGGCGTCACCACCGAGGTCTGCGTGCAGACGACCATGCGCGAGGCCAACGACCGCGGCTTCGAGTGCCTGCTGGCCGAGGACGCGACCGAAAGCTATTTCCCGGAATTCAAGAAGGCAGCGATCGACATGATCCGCGCCCAGGGCGCGATCGTGGGCTGGACCGCCACCGTCGATCAGGTGGCTGAAGCGCTGAGGTGACGAATATTACTGTCATCCTGAGCGCAGCGAAGGATCTCACGTCAGCACCGGAGTACGCCGGTCGCTCAGCTAGGTCCTTCGCTTCGCTCAGGACGACAGCTATCGCTTAGTGCAGCGCGCGCTCGCGCGACACGTAGTGGCCGCGCTTGAGCTCCTTGAAGAACTGCGGCACCTGGGGGTGCGACACCGGCTTGCCGGTATCGTCGGGCAGCAGGTTCTGCTCGGACACATAGGCCACGTAGGTGGTCTGCGCGTTCTCGGCGAGCAGGTGGTAGAAGGGCTGGTCCCGGCGCGGCCGCACTTCCTCGGGGATCGACGACAGCCATTCCTCGGTGTTCGCGAACACCGGGTCGACGTCGAAGATCACGCCGCGAAAGGGATAGATGCGGTGCTTCACCACCTGGCCGATGGCGAACTTGGCGCAACGCAGGGGCGGCGCGGCGAGCGCCGGGGCGGTAGCGGGATTGATGGTGTCCATAGGCAAAGTATTGCTCCGAACCGGCCGGTAGGCAACGCAGTCGGGACGCCGGATTCGACCGTCGACTGCAAGAATACGTGAAAAACAGCCGCTCGGATCGCCACGCAAGAACGCGGCCAGATCTTATTGCCTCGCGCCTCGGTTGACGGCACCCGCCTCCCTGTGGACTCTGGCGCCACACTTACCGGGAAGGGTTTGTTGGTCGACGGTCTTAAAGTCCGGTTCTGGGGCGTGCGGGGATCCATCTCATGTCCCGGCGCGGAATACGCGCGCTATGGCGGCAATACCTCGTGTCTGGAGATCACCGCCGGAGGCCGGCGCATGATCTTCGATGCCGGGACGGGTATTCGCACGCTGGGCGTCGAACTCGCGCGCCAGGCGCCGCTCGACATCGACATCTACTTCACCCACACGCATCTCGATCACATCTCGGGCCTCACCTTCTTTGCGCCGCTTTTCGACCAGCGCAGCTCGGTCCGCATGTGGGCCGGTCATCTGGAGGCGCCCTACACGCTGAAGAAGGTCGTCGGACACCTGATGCAGGCGCCGCTCTATCCGGTCTCGCTCGACATCTTCCAGGCGCGGGTCGAATTCACGGAATTCCGGGCCGGCGACACCCTGTCGTGCGGCGCCGTCGCACTGCACACGACGCCGCTCAACCATCCCAACGGCGCCACCGGCTATCGCATCGACCATCTCGGCAAGTCGATCTGCTACATCACCGACACGGAACATCAGGAAGGAAAGATCGACCGCGGCATCGTCGACCTGTGTCGCGGCGCCGACGTGATGATCTACGATTCGAGCTACACCGACGAGGAGTACCAGCGCTATCGCGGCTGGGGCCACTCGACCTGGCAGGAGGGCGTTCGCATCGCCGACGCGGCCGGCGTCGGGACGCTCGCCATCTTCCATCACGATCCCAGCCATGACGATGCCTTCATGGACAACGTGGCGCGCGCGGCGGCGGCCGTGCGGCCGGGTCTTGCGCCGAGCGGACTGCCGCGCGTGCTCGTCGCCCATGAAGGCCTGACCTTAACACCGTGAGCCTGTGCCGATGAGTGCCACGCCCAGCCTGCGCGGCCGCTGGAGGCGGTTTGCGTTGGGATTGCCCACCGTTCTCGGCCTGAAGCCGCGCGGCTGGTTCATTCCGCACCGCTATGCGCCGTTGCTGCCGCCGCCCGGCGCGCAGCCGCCCTATCCCGCGATCGAGCGCCTGTTCGAGGAGCATTCGGACCAGTTCGCCGCCGTGCTCGATGCCGTCGATACGCACGCCCAGACGCTGGAAACCTGCAAGGCCCTGTTCGAGCAATCGTGGTTTCCCTCGCTCGATGCCGCGGTCGCCTATGCGCTGGTCCGCGAGCGCAAGCCGCGCCACATCATCGAGGTCGGGTCCGGCCATTCGACGCGCGTCCTGTCCAGGGCCGTGGGCGGTGTCGGCGAAATCCTGGCGATCGATCCCGCGCCGCGGGCCGATATCGCCGACCTGCCGGGCGTGCGGGTCAAGTCGTCGACGCTGCAGGCGGCGCCGGCGAAGGTCTTCGACGGGCTGATGAAGGACGACGTCCTGTTCATCGATTCCAGCCATATCCTGATGCCGGGCAGCGACGTCGACATCCTGCTGAATCGGGTCCTGCCGGGCCTGCCGTCGGGCACCTTGGTCCATATTCACGACATCTTCCTGCCCTTCGACTATCCCGCGATCTGGGGCTGGCGCGCCTACAACGAGCAGCAGGGTGTCGTGCCGCTGCTGACCGGCGGAGCCTTCAAGCCGCTCTTCTCCAGCGTCTGGGCGGAGCGCCGCATGGCCGACCGGCTGGCCGCCTCGGTGATCTCCCGGCTGCCGCGGCCGCCGGACGCGATGCCCGCCAGCCTCTGGCTGGAGAAGCGCTGATGCTCGCGCGTTTCCGCGACTGGCTGTTCGGCGGCGGCGAGATGGCGCAGCTGCCGGACCGGGTACGCGAGGCGATCGCCCGGCAACAGGAGCAGAGCGAGATCCTGATCGGCTGGGTGCAGCTGGTCATCGTCGTGCTCGTCACCACGGTTTACGAGTCCACCACCATGCCGGGCGGCGTGGTGCAGGAGGACTATTCCTTCGAGGTCGAGGTCCTGGCGATCTACGGCGCCTTCTGCCTCCTGCGCCTCGGCCTCGCCTACGCGCGCCTGTTGCGGCCGTGGATGCTGTACCTCTCGGTGGTCGCCGACATGCTCCTGCTGATCGGACTGATCTACTCGTTCCACTACAAGTACGCGCAGCCGGCTGTGTTCTATCTGAAGGTGCCGACGCTCCTCTACGTGTTTCTCTTTATCGCGCTTCGCGCGCTGCGCTTCGAGGCGCGCTTCGTGGTGTTCACCGGCCTGACGGCGATCGCGGGCTGGATCGGGCTGATCCTGTACGCGATCGGCGGGCGCGGCGGACCGGCCAATCCGACCAACGATTTCGTCGAATACATGACCTCCAACGCGCTGCTGATCCACGCCGAGGTTGACAAGATCATCGCCATCCTGCTCACGACCCTGGTCCTGGCCCTTGCGATTTCACGAGCCCGACACCTGCTGGTTCAGGCCGTGAGCGAGGGGGCAGCAGCGCACGATCTGTCGCGCTTCTTCGACCCCGGTGTCGCAGCCCGCATCCGCGGCGCGGAGATGTCGATCCGGGCCGGCGAGGGAGAAGTGCGCGACGTCTCCATCCTGACGGTCGACCTGCGCGGATTCACGCGCCTTGCGACGGAGCTCCAGCCCGACGAGGTGATGAGGGTGCTGCAGGACTATCAGCATCGCGTCTGCCCCCTGATCGTGGCCGCCGGGGGCAGCATCGACAAGTTTCTCGGCGACGGCATCCTGGCGTCGTTCGGCGCCGTGAAGCCGTCCGCCACGGCCGCAGCCGATGCGCTGCGGGCCGCCGAGGCGGTGATGGCCGCCGCCGCCACGTGGGCGTCCGAGCGGCGGGCCGCCGGATTGCCGCCGCTGGACATCGGCCTCGCCGCCTCCTCGGGACGGGTGGTGTTCGGGGCCGTGGGCGATGGCGAACGCCTCGAATTCACGGTCATCGGCGATGCCGTGAACCTTGCCGCCAAGCTCGAGAAGCACAACAAGGTGGAGCGGACCCGGGCCATCACCGACGGCGCCACCTACGCACTCGCCGAACGCCAGGGATATCGCCCCGCCGTTCCCCCCGAGCACCGGCCTGGCCGCCAGGTCGGCGGTGTTGGAGAATCCGTCGATATTGTGGTCCTGGCCGCATGAACCCGCCTCGAAAGCGGGCGGGTCGTTGCCTTGCCCTTTCCCCATTCGCGGCCTATGTAATTTGAGACAGTCGAGCGCGTGGGATAGCGAGCCTTCGGAGCGCCATCGTGGGTAACAACTACGACATCATCCTGATCGGTTTGGTCGCGGTCTTCCTGATCCTGCGGTTGCGATCCGTCTTGGGCAAACGCACCGGCAACGAGCAGCCGCCGGCCCGCGATCCGTTCACGCCGCCCGCACCCCCGCCGGCCACGCCGCGCGTCGGCGATGCGTCGCAGGGCAACGACAATGTCGTGCCGCTGCCGACGGCCAACACGCCCGCGCCGCGCCAGTCCTCGCCGACCAGCGGACCCGGCGGCATCCGGGCCACCGTGATGCCGACAGCGACGGCCGGCGTGGCCGCCATTCGTGCCGCCGATCCCGCCTTCGAGCCGATCGGCTTTACCGGCGGCGCACGCGCCGCCTTCACGGCCATCGTCGAGGCCTTCGCCCGCGGCGACACGGGCTCGTTGAAGCCCCTGCTCGACAGCGCCACCTATTCCAGCTTCGAAGCCGCGATTCGCGGGCGGATCGAACGCAACGAGACGGCGGAGACGACGCTGATCGGCTTCGAGGCCTCCGACGTCGCCGCGGCGGAAATGCAGGGCACGAACGCCGTCGTCACCGTCCGGTTCGTCAGCGAGCAGATCAACGTCGTGCGCAATGCCGACGGACAGATCGTCGATGGCAATCCCAACGAGGTCCAGAAGGTCGTGGACCTCTGGACGTTCCGCCGCGACACCACTTCGGGCGATCCCAACTGGCAGCTCATCAAGACCGAAAGCGAAGGTTGAGGGAGGCGTTTCCGAGAATGCGAGGGAGCCTGCTCGCCGGTGGCCTGACCCTGTTGGTCGCCGGTTTCCTCTCCGCCTGCGCTTCGACACCGGACTCTGCGCCTCAACAGCGCATCGCGATGGAGCCGACTTCATACAACGAGATCGCCGGTTGGGCAGGGGATCGCCACGCCGAGGCCCTCGCCGCATTTCGCCGGTCGTGCCCCAAGCTGACGGCCGGGCCCGACGTCCGGATCGCCACCGATGGCGGCGACAAGACCATCACGCCCGGCGAATGGGCGCGAATCTGCTCGGCCGCAGCGGCGGTGAAGCCCGGCGATGCCCGCGGTTCGCGCGCATTCTTCGAGACGAATTTCCGCCCGCTGATCGTCCAGGCGCCGGGTAAGTTCACCGGATATTTCGAGCCGGAGCTGCGCGGCAGCAAGGTTCCCTCCCGCCTCTTCACGGTGCCGGTCTATCGCAAGCCGCCGGATCTCACCGACCAGCCCTACTATACGCGCAGCGAGATCGAAGCCGGTGCGCTGAAAGGCAAGGGCCTCGAGATCGTCTACGTTCAGGATCCCGTCGGTCTGTTCGAGGTTCAGGTCCAGGGCAGCGGCCGCGTGCAGCTCGCCGAGGGCGGCACCATGACTCTGGGCTTCGACGGCTCCAACAACCGGCCCTACACGGCGATCGGCGCCGTGCTGGTCGAGATGGGCGTGATGAAGAAAGAGGATGCGACCTGGCCCGCCATCCGCGACTGGCTGAAGCGCAATCCGCAGCAGGCGCGCGACGTGATGCGCAGGAACGAGCGCTACATCTTCTTCCGCGACACCAAGACCTCTGCGCCCATCGGGGCCGAAGGCGTGCCGCTCACCGCGCAGCGCAGCATGGCCATCGATCCGACGATCACGCCTTACGGTACGCCGGTATGGATCGACACGCGCCGTCCGGTCTACCGCAAGCCCGGCGCCACCGAACCCTATCGCCGCCTCATGATCGCCCAGGACACCGGCGCCGCCATCAAGGGTCCGGCCCGGGGCGACGTCTTCTACGGCAGCGGCGCCCAGGCCGCCGAGTGGGCGGGGCGCATGAACAGCGAAGGCCGCGCCATCGTCCTGGTGCCCAACAAGAACTGAGAGTCGGACCCTGCCCGCGGCGGTTCGCAGGCGGTGAAACGCCGGCCGATCGTCCAGGGCGGGCATCCCGTGGCCGGAGCCCTTCCACCGCCCTTCGAGCCTTTTCGGACAAGCGGCCGTTGCACGCCAAATTCGCCGCTGCCATGTTCGCGACGTGTCCAGATCGCCAGCCACCTCCGCCCGCCCGCGCCGCGTCGCGCTCTTCGTCACCTGCCTCGTCGACCTGTTCCGGCCGTCCGTGGGCTTCGCCGCCGTGAAGCTCCTGGAAGAAGCCGGTTGTACCGTCGAGGTACCGCCGTTGCAGGTCTGCTGTGGCCAGCCGGCCTACAACTCCGGCGACCGCGCGACGACGCGCGCGATCGCCCTGCAGGTGATCGATGCCTTCGAAGGCTACGATGCCGTCGTGGCGCCGTCGGGCTCCTGCGGCGGGATGCTGTCGCATCATTATCCGGGCCTGTTCGACGATGACCCGGCGCTGAAGGCACGCGCCGAGAATCTTGCGGCACGCAGCTTCGAGCTGATGTCGTTCCTGGTCGACGTGCTGGGCGTCAGGAAGGTCGCGGCGCGTTACGATGGCGCCGTGACCTATCACGATTCCTGCTCGGGCCTGCGCGAACTCGGCGTGAAGGAGCAGCCGCGCGGACTGCTTGGCTCGGTGCAGGGACTGAAGCTGAGCGAAATGAAGACGCCGGAAGTCTGCTGCGGCTTCGGCGGCACCTTCTGCGTGAAGTATCCCGAGATTTCGAATGCCATGGTCGGCGAGAAGACCGCTGACATCGCCGCGACCGGCGCGGGCACCCTGCTCGCCGGCGACCTGGGGTGCCTGATGAACATGGCGGGCAAGCTGCAACGCGAAGGCAGCGCCGTGCAGGTGCGCCACGTCGCCGAAGTGCTGGCCGGAATGGGCGACCTGCCCGCCATCGGCGAGCCGGAGCGTCGCTGATGCAATCCACCGCACACGCCTTCAAGTCGAATGTCGGTCACGCGCTGGCCGATCCCAACCTGCAGGACTCGCTGGCCAAGCTGAAGGTCGGCTTCTCCGAGCGGCGGCGCCAGGCAGCCGAGAGGCTGCCCGAGTTCGAGGCGCTGCGCGACCGGGCGCGCGACATCAAGAACCACACGCTGGCCCATCTCGACTTCTACCTCGAGGAGTTCGAGCGCAAGGTGATCGCGCTCGGCGGCAAGGTGCACTGGGCACCGACCGCGGCCGATGCGCGACGGATCATCTCCGACCTTTGCAAGAGCGTGAACGCCAGGACCGTCGCCAAGTCGAAATCGATGGTGGCCGAGGAGATCGCGCTCAACGAGCATCTCGAGGCGCTGGGCATTGCGCCGATCGAGACCGATCTCGGCGAGTACATTATCCAGCTGCGCAACGAGCCGCCCAGCCACATCATCGCACCGGCCGTCCATCTCACCAAGGACCAGGTCGCCGACACCTTCCTCGAACATCACGCCAAGCTCGGCTTCGACAAGCGGCTGACCGAGCGTAACGATCTCGTCGCAGAGGCGCGCTACGTCCTGCGCCAGAAGTTCCTCGATGCCGATGTCGGCCTGACCGGCGCCAACTTCCTGGTGGCCGAGACCGGCTCGTCGATGCTGGTGACCAACGAAGGCAATGCCGACCTCTCCAACACGCTGCCGAAGATGCACATCGTGCTGGCCAGCATCGAGAAGGTGATCCCCACGCTCGAGGACGCCGCGGTGCTGCTGCGCGTACTGGCCCGCTCGGCAACGGGACAGGAATCCTCGGCCTATACGACCCTCAACACCGGCCCGAAGAAGCGCGAGGATCTCGACGGACCCGAGCAGTATCATGTCGTGCTGCTCGACAACGGCCGCTCGTCGGTCCTCGGCACAGAGATGCAGGAGATCCTGCGCTGCATCCGATGCGGTGCCTGCATGAACCACTGCCCTGTCTATGGCGCCGTCGGCGGCCATGCCTATGGCTGGGTCTATCCCGGCCCGATGGGAGCGGTGCTGACGCCACAGCTCGTGGGCGTCGAGGAGGCCAGCAACCTGCCCAACGCCTCGACCTTCTGCGGCCGCTGCGAGAGCGTGTGTCCGGTACGCATCCCGCTGCCCAAGCTGATGCGTCACTGGCGCGAGCGCGAGTTCGAGAAGCACCTGACGCCGAAGGGTGCGCGCCAGGGGTTGGCGGTGTGGAGTTTCCTCGCGCAGCGGCCCGCTCTTTATCGCCGTATGACCGGTATCGCCAACCGTGTGCTGGCGCTGTTCGGCCGTGCCGACGGCCGCTACGGCACGCTGCCGCTGGCGGGCGGCTGGACCCGCTTCCGCGATTTCCCCGCGCCGCAGGCCGGCGGCACGTTCCATGCCCGTTGGGCCGCGCGGAGGAAGACATGAGTGACGCGCGGACGCAGATCCTGGACGGAATCCGGCGGTCCCTGCGCCGCGGCGAGTTGGCGGGCGAAGCCCGGAGTGCTGTCGAAGCGCGCCTCGCCTCGCCCCCTCGCGGGCCTTCGGTTGCACGCGCTCAGCTGCCGCAACCCGAGAAGGTCGCGCTGTTCTGCCAGTGGGCCGAGTTCCTCAACGCCACCGTCGCGCGCGTCGGCGCCGCTGACGTGCCGGGCGAAGTGACGGCGTATCTCGCACGCAACAACCTGCCGGCCAATGTCGCCATGGCGCCCTCACCCCTGCTCGAAGGGTATGACTGGGCGAGCCAGAAGATGCTGTCGATCCGCCGCGGTCGCGGCGAAGGCAGCGACCAGGTCTCGGTCACCGGCGCCTTTGCCGGCATCGCGGAGACCGGCACCGTGGTGATGGCTTCCGGCCCCGACCATCCCGTGTCGCTGAACCTGCTGCCCGACACGCATGTCGTGGTCTTGCGCGAGTCCGACATCGTCGGCGGATACGAGGACGTGTGGGGCAGGCTGCGCGAGCGCTATGGCAAGAACCTGATGCCGCGCACCGTCAACACGATCACCGGCCCGTCGCGCACCGGCGACATCGAGCAGGCGATGGAGCTGGGCGCCCACGGACCGCGTCGCATGCACATCCTGGTGGTACGGGACTGATGCCGGCCGGCAACGACACTCCCGGCGAGATGCGCCCCGGAGAGTTACGCGTTGTCGGCACGAGCGTTACGCGCGAGGTCGAACTGTTGCTCGACCGGGTGGCTCAGGCGGCGGGCAGGCGCGCGCCCCGGGTGTTGCAGGTGGGATCCAGGACGCTCGTCTCCGAGCGGAATGTGCGCAACTGGCGAAGGCTCGTTGCCAAACGTTTCGGCACCAAGGCGGAGTTCGTCGGGCTCGATCTCGCCGAGGGATCCAATGTCGATTGTGTCGCCGACATCTGCAGCGATCCGAGGACACTCAAGGCCAAGCTGGGTGACGACCCGTTCGATCTCGTCGTCTGCTGCCATGTTCTCGAACACACACGCCATCCGGCGCGCGCGGCGCGCAACATCGAGCGGGCGCTGCGTCCCGGCGGCCTCGTCTATGTGGCTGCCGCCTGGTCGCAGGCGTTTCACGCCACCCCCGACGACTACTGGCGCTTCTCGGCCCGCGGCCTGATGCTCCTGTTCAGGCAACTCGAGATCGCCTCGTCGTTCTACAGCGGGGGCGATGTCGGACTGGATGTCGCCTACCGTGTCGAACGGGACGGCAAGCCGGAGCTCGACTCTCGCGCCGGCGCAGTCGAACAGGGACTGTTCCAGCTCGTTCTCGACCACGAGGACAACCGCGCGGTGCTGGCCCGCCAGGCGACCGAGCGGCTGCCGGTGTCGCGGACTTATCTCCCCAGCCTGTTCGTCAATCTCGTGGGTCGCCGCATCCGGTAGCCTGCGCCGTTTCCCCAAAAGAAAAGAGCGGGCTTTCGCCCGCTCTTTCCATTTTTCTGGTTTGTCCTGCGACTAGAAGCGCAGGTCCATACCCATGAGCAGACCCCAGCTGTTGCCCGAGACGGCAGCAGACGGGCCCGAAGCCGTGTACAGCAGACCACCGCCGGTGAGCTTCACGCCCGGCCCGAGCGCGTAGTTCACGCCGATTTCCCACTTGTTGACCGACTCCTGGCCAAAAGCGAGGTTGGCCGGGTTGTTACCCGGACCGAAGGCGGTCGAGTTGACGCCCGGGACGCCCGTGGCGGCCGGATTGGTGCAGGTCGTGGCGGCGACGGCGATGGTGGCGCAGCCAACCGAGCCGTTACCGTTGTTGTTGTACGAACCGACCCAGTTGAACGACATCTGCCACGGACCGGTCTCATACATGATGCCGGCGGTGTAGAAGCGGGTGTCGTTGTTCTGACCCGTGTAGTAGTTCGAGCCGAGGCCGTTGTTGTCCCAGCCGATCGCGCCGCCAAGGGTGAAGCCCTTGAAGCCGAACTGGGCGCCGACGACCCACTGCTTCCACGACGTCAGGTTCGCACCGGTAACCATGTTCGCAGAGGCGGCGAACGGGTTGTTGCCCGGAACGAAGTTGGCGTACATGAACGAGCCGTACAGCGCGACCGTGACGTCACCGAACTTGTTCAGGTAGTTCGCACCGATGTCGAACATGTCCTGATAGGTGTAGTCGTTGGTCGGGCAGTTCGCCGCCGAGGTCGGGTTGTTGTAGCCGCAAGCGCCGGCAACGTTACCCGGACCGGTCGAGAGGCCCTGGCCGCCCGTGCTCGAGACGAGCGTCTTCGGACGATAGCCGACACCGATCTGCAGGCCCTGGAAGCGGGGCGTGAAGTAGTTGATGCCCTGGCCGTCCTGGAACTGACCGGCGTTGGTCGTGGTCGTCGCGTGGAACCAGGCCTTGTTGGTCGAGATGACCGACTGGTTGGCCCAGGCGAAGTTCGTGTTGTGCTGAATGGCGCCGAAGCCGATCAGGGCCGACGGCGTGCCGTAGTACATACGGTACGAGGCCGGATCGCGGCCACCGAACTCGACACGACCCCAGCCGCCGAAGGCGAACAGGAAGGCTTCGTCGATCGTCTGCGTCGCACCAGCCGGGTTCCAGCCTTCGAGTTCGACGTGGATACCGACCGAGGTGCCGTTGTCCAGCTTGGTCTGGCCGATGAAGTGGATTTCACCTTCCTGCTGGAACTGGAGGCCGCGATACTGCGCCCAGGTGCCGTTGGTGGCATAGGTCGACTGGATGCCGCCCGCGATCGCGTAGAAGGTGTAGTAACCACCCACGCCGACCTTGATCGGGTCGGCGGCCATGGCCGGGGCGGCCATGAGCCCGCCGACGACCAAGGCGGTCGAGCCGAGTAGAAGCTTCTTCATCATTCTCCCTCTCTCATTGATCAGAGACTGGTACGTACCAAAAGGCCTGTCCGACCGGCGGGGACCTGAAAGCCTGAACAAGAAGCTCACAGACACGCCAATTCGGCAGGCCTATAAAACACTTCGCGAAAACGAGGGTCAAGAAATGGTCGCCCAGACGCTGCATTCTACCCGTACCTGTGGCGTCTTTGTCACATTTGTCCACGGGGTCTGCGGCGTGGGCGGCGCCGGGATATCAAATAGTTTCAAATAGAAACCCATGGCGTTCGCCTTGTGGATTTCGCAGAAGGACTTGTTATGTTGCCTTATTCCGCCGCTTGCAGTTTACTAGCTGTTGGGCCTATGGTCCGGCCGCTGCCGCCGCTCCGCGTCTGCGGCTTGGAACATAAGGCGCCTTGAAATGTCGCGTACGTCCCGAACTTTCTGCTTCACGTCGAGAGCCGCCATCATCCTCGCCGGGCTTGCGTTGGCCGGCGGGCTGACCGCCTGCACGGACGATACGACCAATTACGAGCGGGCCACCGGCCCCTCGGGCAACCGATCCAAGTCCGATATCCGCACCGGCCTCGGCGGCCGCACCCAGGAGCAGGGCAGTCTTTTCGGCCCCGGCGGTCTTTTCGGCAGCAAGAGCGACAAGAAAGAGGATTTGGGCGGCGGCAGCGGCGTTGCCGTGAACGCCTACCTGTGGCGCGCCTCGCTCGACACGATCAACTTCATCCCGCTGGTATCGGCCGATCCGTTCGGCGGCGTCATCATCACCGACTGGTACACGCCGTCGGAGACGCCCAACGAGCGCATGAAGGTCCAGGTCACGATCCTCGACCGCGAGCTGCGCGCCGACGGCGTCCGCGTCTCGGTCTTCAAGCAGCAGACCAGCCCCCGGGGCGGCAACTGGGTCGACGCCCAGGTCGACCCGCGCACCAACATCGACATCGAGAACGCCATTCTGACGCGTGCCCGGCAGCTCCGCATTGCCGGCGGCTCCTGACGCAGGCCAACTCCTCTCTGTCAAAAGCTTGACGTGAGAGGCCGCAGCGGGCATCCGCTGCGGCCTCCGTCTTTTTTGGGAACATCTCCGTGTCGTCGACACAAGCAGCCCCCACCGCGCGCTACAATTTCAGCGAAACCGAGAGCAAGTGGCAGAAAGTCTGGGAGGATCGCCAGACCTTCAGGGCCGCGATGGATAAGGCGCGGCCGAAATACTACGTGCTCGAAATGTTCCCCTACCCGTCGGGGCGCATCCACATGGGCCACGTGCGCAACTACACGCAGGGCGACGTGATCGCCCGCTACAAGCGCGCCAAGGGCTTCAACGTCCTGCATCCGATGGGCTGGGACGCGTTCGGCCTGCCGGCCGAGAACGCCGCCATGGAAAAGAAGGTCCATCCGAAGAAGTGGACCTACGAGAACATCGCCACGATGAAGAAGCAGCTGAAGTCGATGGGCCTGTCCCTCGACTGGAGCCGCGAGCTGGCGACCTGCGACCCGACCTACTACCGCCACCAGCAGAAGATGTTCCTCGACTTCTGGAAGGCCGGCCTCGCCTACCGCAAGGAGGCCTGGGTCAACTGGGATCCCGTCGACAACACCGTGCTGGCCAACGAGCAGGTGATCGAGGGCAAGGGCTGGCGCACCGGCGCTCCCGTCGAGCGCCGCAAGCTCACCCAGTGGAACCTCAAGATCACCCACTTCGCCGACGAACTGCTGAGCCGCCTCGACACGCTCGACCGCTGGCCGGAGAAGGTGCGCCTGATGCAGGCGAACTGGATCGGCAAGAGCCGCGGCGCACGCGTGTTCTGGGAACTGACCGACGCCTCGGGTGCCGACCACGGCCAGCTCGAGATCTTCACGACGCGGCCCGACACGCTGTACGGCGCCTCTTTCATGGCGCTGTCGGCGGAGCATCCACTGGTCCAGGGCCTCGCCGCGACCGATCCCGGCCTGCAGCACTTCGTCGCCGAATGCCGCAAGACCGGCACCGCCGCCGCCGAGGTCGAGACCGCCGAGAAGCAGGGCTACAGGCTGCCGCTGCTCGCGAAGCATCCGCTGGTCCCGGGCAAGACCGTGCCGGTGTTCGCCGCCAACTTCGTGCTGATGGAATACGGCACGGGCGCGATCTTCGGCTGCCCCGGCCACGACGAGCGCGACCATGAGTTCGCGACCAAGTACGACCTGCCGATCCTGCAGGTGGTGGCGCCGGCCGACGGCAAGACGCTCGACATCGCGGCCGCGCCCTATGTCGAGGACGGCGTCATCGTGAACTCCGGGTTCCTCGACGGGCTCGGCGTCGAGGACGCGAAGGCCAAGGTCATTGCGCGCCTCGAAGAGCTGGGCGTCGGCAAGGGCACGACCCAATATCGCCTGCGCGACTGGCTGGTTTCGCGGCAGCGCTACTGGGGCTGCCCGATCCCGGCGATCCATTGCGAGAGCTGCGGCGTGGTGCCGGTGCCGGACAAGGACCTGCCGGTGCAACTGCCCGACGACGTGACCTTCGATCGTCCGGGCAATCCGCTCGACCGCCATCCGACGTGGAAACACGTTCCGTGCCCCACCTGCGGCAAGCCCGCCCGGCGCGAGACCGACACGTTCGACACGTTCATCGATTCGAGCTGGTATTTCGACCGGTTCACCTCGCCCGGTCTAGAGACCGCGCCGTTCGACGGCGAGGAGAACCAGTACTGGATGCCGGTCGATCAATATATCGGCGGCGTCGAGCACGCGATCCTGCACCTGCTCTATTCGCGCTTCTGGACGCGCGCGATGCGCGAGGTCCAGATGACCCGCCGCGACGAGCCGTTCGACGGCCTGTTCACCCAGGGCATGGTCTGCCACGAGACCTATCGCGCGAGCGACGGGACGTGGCTGACGCCCGAGGAGATCGGGCGCGGCGACGGCGGCAAGGTCGTGCGCCTCTCCGACAAGAGCCCGGTCGAGGTCGGCCGCTCGGAGAAGATGTCCAAGTCGAAGAAGAACGTCGTCGACCCGGACGAAATCATCCGCGACTACGGTGCCGACACCGCGCGCTGGTTCATGCTGTCCGACAGCCCGCCCGAGCGCGACCTCGAATGGACCGAGGCCGGCGTCACCGGCGCGTGGCGCTTCCAGCAGCGCCTGTTCCGCATCGCCTCGCAGGCGATCGAATCGCTGCCGGCGATCGGCACAGCAAAGCCCGCGACCTTCTCCGACGCGGCCACCGCGCTGCGTCGTGCGGCGCACAAGTCCATTGCCGGCATCTCCGCCGACATCGAGGCCTTCCACTTCAACAAGGCCGTCGCCCGTCTCTACGAGTTCGCCAACACGATCGATTCGGTGAAGGCGACCGACGAGTCGACACGCTGGGCGTTGCGCGAGGCGCTGGAGATCTTCGTGCGCCTGATCGGCCCGATGACGCCGCATCTTGCCGAGGAGCTTTGGCACGCGCTCGGCCACAAGAGCCTGCTGGCCGACGCGCCGTGGCCGCTGGCCGAGGACGCGCTGCTGGTCGACGACACGGTCACGGTCGCCGTGCAGTTGAACGGGAAGCTGCGCGGCACCATCGCGCTCGCCAAGGATGCGCCCAAGGACGTGGCGGAAGCCGCCGCGCTGGCGCTGCCCGAACTGGTGCGCGGACTCGACGGCAAGACACCGAAGCGGGTGATCGTCGTGCCGAATCGCATCGTAAACGTCGTGGTCTAGGGGCCGCAGAGCCAGGGAGGGCCAGCACATGGCACGCAAGCCGAACTACGACTTCGAGCGCCGCGAACGCGAGCGTCTCAAGGCCATCAAGGTCGCCGAGAAGGCCGAAGCCAAGCGCGCCGCGCGCGAGCGCGCCAAGCAGGAAGAGGGTGCCGCTACCGACCCGGCGGCCGACAAGGCCTCGTAGCGCGCAGCCGATCGACTCGCTCTGCGTTGCCCGCGAGCGAGTTCATGAAGCCCAGCCCTACGCCCGTCAGCGACGCTTCCGGCCCTCCGGTTGGGCCGCGCGCAGGCCTGTGGCCGGGCCTCATCTGCAAACTGCCCAAGCCGCTGCTGGTCGTTCCGATGGTCGTGCAGTGGCTTGCGCTGTCGTTGCGCTACCGTAGCCTGTCACTCCCGTCGGCAGCCAATCCGATGATCGACGCCGGGGGATTGGCGGGCGAATCGAAGATTTCCTATTTCGCCCAGGTCGGCGACGCCGGACGACCGTGGCTGGCGCGCACGGCGGCCGTCGCGTCCGGACCGGATGCCGCCGCTCGGGCGGATGTAGCGATGGCGGCCCTCGGGCTCGACTTTCCCATCATCGCCAAGCCCGACATCGGCTGGTGCGGCTTCGGCGTGCGGCGGATCGGCGATCGTTCGGCGCTGCAGGCCTATTGCGAGGCCTACCCGGCGGGCGAGTCCCTGCTCGTCCAGGAATATCTCGACCTGCCCGGCGAGGCCGGCCTCTTCTATGTACGTCGCCCCGCGGAGACACGCGGCCGCCTGCTCTCGCTCACCATCCGCACGCCACCGACCGTGCGCGGCGACGGCACGAGTTCTCTACGGGCACTGCTGGCGCGCGACGAGCGGCTGCGAGGCCGCATCACACTCTATGAGGGCGCCGCGCTCGATCGCGTGCCGGATGCGGGAATCGACGTGCCGCTCGCCGCCGTCTGGTCCTATCGCATGGGCGGCCTCTACCGGGATTGCAGCAAGGCGATCACCCCGGCTCTGGAAGAGCGCATCGACGCGGTCGCGACGAGCATGCCGCACCTGCATGTCGCGCGCTTCGACATCCGCTTCGCCAACCTCGGCGAACTGCAGCAGGGCGCCTTCAAGATCATCGAGATCAACGGTGCGGGCTCGGAGGCCATCGAGTTCTTCGATCCCGCCGTTCCCGTATTTGCCGCCTATCGCGGCATCCTGGCAAAGCAAGCGATGGTCTTCGCCCTCGCCGCCGAGAACCGTGCGGCAGGCTTCGCGCCGTGCGGCTGGCGGGCATTGCTTCGCGCCTTCAGCCGTCAAGCCCGGCTGCTCGACCACTATCCTGCTTCCAACTGAGCAGGGTCGAACCGCAAGCCCGGCCGGTGCTATAGACAGTTCGTGAAGATCGAAGCCCGCCAGGTCGAAGCTTTCCTGAAGAAGCCGGATCCCAAGGTCCGGGGCGTGGTGATCTACGGCACCGATGACGGGCTCGTGGCCGAACGCGCCGTGGCGCTGGCCCGAACGATCTGCGAGGACCTCAAGGATCCGTTCCGCGTCGTCGACATCGCCGGCGATGCGCTGAAGCAGGATCCGGCGCGGCTTGCGGACGAATTCGGCGCCATGTCCATGATGGGCGGCCGGCGCGTGATCCGCGTGCGGCCGGCTGGCGAGGAATCGGTCGCGGCACTGGAGAACCTCGTGGCGGCCAGCGCCGGCGACGCGCTGATCATCGTCGAGGCCGGCAATCTGACGCCGCGCTCCCATCTGCGGACACTCGCCGAGACCGAGGCCATGCTGGCGGCCCTGCCCTGTTACATGGACAACGACGCCGCGCTGGAAGGCCTGGTCGAAAGTGCCGCCCGCGCGCAGGGCATGACCGTCGAGCCCGATGCGCTGGAGTGGATCGTCGAGCGGCTGGGCGGCGATCGCGGCCAGACGCGTGGCGAGATCGACAAGCTGCTGCTCTACAAGGGCACCGACAGTGGCAAGACGATCTCTCTGGAAGACGCGATGGCCGTGCTGGGCGACACCGCGTCGATCGGCATCGACGACGTGATCGCCGCGACATTCGACGGCGACCTGATCGGACTGGACCGGGCGCTCGACCGGGTCTTCGCCGAGGGCGGCAATCCGATCCAGCTGGTGCGCTCCCTGCAGCGGCACGCCGATCAGCTGCATCTCGTATCGGGACACGCGGCCAAGGGCGGCAACCTCGAAGGCGCCATGTTCAAGGCCCGCGGTCTGCCGCGCGGCGGACCGGTGCGACAGCGGTTCGAGCGGCATGTGCGCGCCTGGCCGCTCACGCGCCTGAGTTCGGCACTCACGGCCATCCTTGAGGCGGAGATCGAGTGCAAGCGAACAGGCCTGCCTGACGAGGCAATCGCCCGCCGCCTGTGCCTGCGTCTCAGCCAGGCGGCGCGATCGGCAAAGGCCCGACGCTAGCCCGGTTGCTTGCCGCTGCCGGCGGTAAGGGGAATGGCAGCCTGCGGCGACAGCACCAGGAAGGTGAAGCTCTCCTCGATGTAGAGCCGTACTCGCTCGGCATCGTGGTCGAGATAGCCGATCGAGAAGTCCTGACCGACCGTCAGTTCGAAATCGCCGCCGCGCAGCGAGATCACCAGACCGCCGTCGAGCCCGGGGGCGGCATACACATCGCCGTCGATCAGGCGCTGGACGTGGCTGAGGATCGGATAGCCGCCGTCGGTGCGCGCCTGAAGATCCTTGTAGAGCTGCTCGCTCAGCACCACGGCAAAGGGACCCTCGACACCCTCGTCGCGCATCTTCTTCAGCGCAGCGGCGACGGCATCGGGATAGTCGGCGTGGCTGGTCCCCAGCGCGACAGACTGGCCCTTCTGGGCTTCGCAGATGCCCGTGATCTGCGCGGCCTTGTAGCCGTGGAAGATGGCGCGATCCTCGGCGATGGCGATTTCGCGCGCCGCAGCCGTCACCGAATCGAGATCGGGATCGCGCGCTCCGCGATCGATCGCGTCGAGTTCGGCGCGGCTCACCTCGAAGGGAATGCGCAGTTCGACGAGCGGCTGGATGCGCCGCAGCAACGCACGAACATTCTGTCCGCCCGGCGGCGAGGCGATGGGATCGGCACGACCGAGCTCGACGTCGGACGCGCCCCAGCCGAGTGGCCCCTTGAAGTCGACGACGCGACGCGCCGCCAAGAGGGCCCGCAACGTGCGCTTGGCCTCGGTCTCGATTTCTTCCCAGCCGGCCTGAGTGATGGGCGCGCGATCGCGGAAAAGATGGTTCTTCATTTCTTGCTCACTTTACGCAGGCTGCCGATCCCGAGGCTGCCGTCCGACGCTTCGGCGCCTTCGGCCTCCTCACCACCTTCCTTGCCCATCATGGTGGCCTCGATCTGGGTGACCGGGCCTTCCTTGAAGAGGAATGTGCGGAGATGCTCGTCCATCTTGGGATCGTTACGACGCAACCATTCGAGCGTCATCGCGGCATGCTCTTTTTCCTCGTCACGATTGTGTTCGAGGATGGAGCGGAGCTCCGCGTTCGACGTGGCCTTGGCGCGCTGGTCGTACCAGTCGACGGCCTCGAGTTCTTCCATGATGGAAACGATCGCGCGATGGCGATCGATTACCTCCGGACCGAGCTTGTCCGGGTCTTCGTGCAGAGTGTCACTAGCCATGTGCAGCCAAACGTCGGCCAGACGAGAAAGTTCCCGCATGGGGAAGTGCTTCCGTCCTCGCAGCGCAACGTGCCGACGGCCGAATGCGTTGCATCCGCCGAACCTTCGAGGGAGGTGCGGGTGCGCACGCTGGGAATCTTGCTGACGGCCTCTTGGCTCCTCGCGGGCTGCGCCGCGGTGCCGATGGCCGGGGCGGGCGCCGACGCGGAAGGCAAGCGGTTCGATCCGCCACCGCCGGGCCGGTCTGCCCTCTATGTCTATCGAAGCTCGATGCTGGGAACGGAGTCGATCTTCAACATCGCCGACAACCAGCAGCCGGTCGGCGCGCTGGCGGACAAGACATGGATCCGCGTGGACGTCGCGCCGGGCCCGCATGTCATTGCCTGCAGCATCCCGAGCTACGCGCCGCTGACCCAGGACCCGGCACAGGCCGCCACCGTCACTCTCGCGCCGGGAGAAACGCGCTTCGTCGAGGCCGTGATCTGGCCAGGCCTCCCGCTCAACCCGCGCTGCCGCACGACCGAGGTTGCCGCCGATCAGGGGAGGGCGGCCGTCGCCGCCGGCACGCGCGCGATGGGCGCGGGCTGGTCGAACTGACCGGACTTACCGCCGCGTGAGTTTGTCGACCACCGTGTCGAGCTGATCAAAGTCGCGGATCTCCAGGGTCAGCACGCTCTGTTCGCCGAGGCCGCGCAGCGTGAGATCGACCTTGAGGCCGAGCGCCTCCTCCAGCCGCTTCTCGAGCGCGCGCGTGTCGGCCGTCTTGGGCGAACCCCCGGCCGCGCCGGACTTGCCCTTGCCGGAACCGCCGCCACCCTTGGCTTTTCTCTTGGTATCGCCCGCAAGTCGTTCGAGATCCCGCACCGTCAGCTTTTCGGCGACCGCCTGTTTGGCCATCGCCAGCGGATCGGGCACGCCGATCAGGGCACGTCCCAGGCCGGCGGTGAGCTGGCCGTCGCGCACCATCTCCTGGACCGCCGGCGGCAGATCGAGCAGGCGGATCGTGTTGGCGACATGCGGGCGGCTGCGGCCCATCATCCGCGCGATGTCTTCCTGGGTGTGCTTGTAGTCGTCGATCAGGCGCTTGTAGCCCTGCGCCTCGTCGATGGCGGTGAGGTCGGAGCGCTGCAGGTTTTCGACCAGGCCGATCTGCAGGGCATCCAGGTCGTCGATCGTGCGGATGACGACCGGCACGTCGTGAAGCTGGGCCTTCTGCGCCGCCCGCCAGCGTCGCTCGCCGGCGATGATCTCGTAGGAATCGGCGGCGTCGCGCAGCGGGCGCACAAGTATGGGTTGTAGTAGCCCGTATTCCTTGACCGACTCGACCAGCGCATCGATGCCCTCGAAGCTGGTGCGCGGCTGCATCTTGCCGGGTTTCAGCTGGCCGATCGGCAGGGTGATCGGCGTGCGGTTGGCGGCGGCCCGGGCCGGCTCGCCTTCGATCGATGCGGCGGGCGCCGCGACCGTTGGCGCCGAAGACGGGGAGGTCGGCGGCGGAGCGGGCGCGGCCGGCGTGACGGCGGAGGCGACTTCGTCATCGCCCAGCAGCGCAGACAGGCCGCGGCCGAGACCGCGCGGTTTCGGGGGCTGGCTCATGGGACGATCGCCTGTTCTGCTGCAAGGCGCCGGCGGCGGATGAATTCGCTCGCCAGCAGGATGTAGGCCTGCGATCCGGCGCAGGCATTGTCGTAGATCAGCACCGGCATGCCATGCGAGGGCGCCTCGGCAATGCGGACGTTTCGCGGGATCGTCGTGCCGAAGACCAGTTCGCCATAGTGAGCACGCACGTCAGCCACGACCTGCTGGCTGAGAGTCATGCGGCGATCCACCATGGTCAGGACGACGCCGAAGATATGCAACTTCGGATTGAGTCTCTTCTTGACCCGCTCGATCGTGTTGCCGAGCGCGCCGATGCCTTCGAGCGCCAGGAACTCCGCCTGCAGCGGAACCAGCACCGCATCGACGGCGACCAGCGCGTTGAGCGTGACCAGGCCGAGAGAGGGCGGACAATCGATCAGGACGATCGTCCAGCGATGGCGGGCGTCGTTGCCCGGTGCCGCCAGCGCTTTGGCCAGGCGATGCTCGCGCCGCTCCAGATCGATCAGCTCGATCTCGGCCCCGGCGAGCTGGCCGGCGGCCGGCATGACGTCCAGACCCGGGATCTGGGTCGCGCGCACAGAAGAATCGAGCGGGTTCAGCCCCAGCAGAAACTCGTAGGATCCGGGTGAGCGCTCACTACGAGATATCCCTAGCCCGGTCGACGCATTTCCCTGCGGATCAAGGTCTATCAAAAGGACCTTCTCGCCGACTGCAGCCAGCGCGGTTGCGAGATTGATGGCCGTCGTGGTCTTACCGACGCCGCCCTTCTGGTTGGCGATCGCGAAGATCTGTGGGGCCGTAGGGGCCGATTCGGAGGATGACGGCATCACGATCGGTCACGCTTGCAATGGCTTCGCAGGTAAAATCCCATCTCTTGCTGGCCTCGTCCACCTCTGCCTGCCACTCTTTTCCCTTATGGAACAGGCAAATACCGGTATCCAATCTGTGGCGGTCCGCCCACGCCAGCAATTGTGCCAGCGGTGCCAGCGCACGCGCCGTGACGATTTCCGCCCCGACGGGTTCGGCGACTTCGATGCGCTTGATCAAGAGCCGCGGCGGCTTCTCCAGACCCATCTTGCGACTCGCTTCGCCAAGGAAGGCCGCTTTCCTTGCATCGGATTCAATGAGGGTCACTTCGAGGTCAGGACGCATCGCGGCGATCACCAGACCCGGAAATCCACCGCCGCTTCCGAGATCGGCGAGGGTCCTGACGTCGGCTGGGATCTGACGGACGACCTGGGCGGAGTCCAGGATGTGGCGCTTCCAGGCGCCCTCCAGAGTGTTTCTCCCCACTAGGTTGATGGCCTTCTGCCATCGCTCCAAGGTCTCGACGAGAGTTTCCAGCCGGGCCCGTGTTTCACGTGAAACATCGGCGAGCGGATCCATACTAGGCGGCACGCCGGCGGACATGCTTCAGGAGAGCGACCAATGCGGCTGGGGTGACTCCGGAAATCCGCGCAGCCTGACCGAGGGTAGCCGGGCGGTTGGCTTCCAGCTTCTGGCGGACTTCGGTCGAGAGACTCCCGATAGCGCCGTAGTCCAGGTCGGCCGGGAGGGCCAAAGCCTCATCGCGGCGATAGGCAGCGATATCGCCCCGCTGACGGGAGAGGTATCCCTCGTACCGGGAATCGATCGTCAACTGCTCCGCCACCTCCGGCGAGATCGCGGCGAGTTCCGGCCACAGGCCGACGACCCGGTCCCAGTCGATCTCGGCGTAGGCGAGCAGATCCAGCGCCGACCGGGGAACGCCATCCTGGTTGATCGCGACGCCCCGCTTGGCCAGGGCCGAGGGCGTGATCTTCAGGCCTTGCGCCAGAGCCCGCGCCGCCTCGAGCGCCTCATGTTTCACGTGAAACATCGCCGCGCGCTCCGCCCCGACGCATCCTGCCTCCAGACCTCGCCGCGTAAGGCGCTGGTCGGCATTGTCGGCCCGCAGCCACAGCCGATACTCCGCCCGGGATGTGAACATGCGATAGGGCTCGGTGACCCCGAGCGAAACCAGATCGTCCACCAGGACACCGATATAGCCATCGGCGCGGTCGACGACGAATGGCTTCGACGACGCGGCGTTGACGCCGGCGATCAGCCCCTGGGCGGCCGCTTCCTCATAACCGGTGGTGCCGTTGATCTGGCCGGCCATGTAGAGCCCGGGGACCCGGCGGGTTTCCAGCGTCGCCTGTAGTTCACGGGGATCGATGTGATCGTACTCGATGGCATAGCCCGGCCGAATCATCTCGGTCCGCTCCAGACCCGGAATGGTCTGTAGCATCGCCAGCTGGACCTCCCTGGGCAGCGAGGTCGAGATGCCATTGGGGTAAACGGTGAAGTCGTCCAGACCTTCCGGCTCGAGGAAGATCTGGTGCCGATCGCGCTGCCCAAAACGCACGACCTTGTCTTCGATCGACGGGCAGTAGCGCGGGCCCACGCTCTCGATCTGGCCGGAATACATCGGCGCGCGATGGAGGTTGGCGCGGATGATCTCGTGAGTAGCCGCGGTGGTCGTCGTGATATGGCAGGGGATCTGCGGGGTGGTGATCCTGTCCGTCAGATACGAGAACGGACGCGGCGGGTCGTCGCCGTCCTGCCGCTCGAGCGCACCGTAGTCGATGGTGCGACCGTCGAGCCGCGCGGGCGTGCCGGTCTTCAACCGCCCCAGCTTGAAACCCAGGCGATCCAGTGTCCGGGCCAACGCCGTGGAAGGCTCCTCGACACCGTCACCGCGCACACGACCGGCCGGAATCTTGGTTTCGCCCATGTGGATCAGGCCGCGCAAGAAGGTACCCGTCGTCAGGATCACACGACCGGCGCCGATTTCCGCACCTGATTCCGTGACGACACCGGCACACGCGCCCCGTGTATCCAGAATAATGTCCGCAACCGCCTCTGCCCGGATTTCGAGGCCCGTCTGCTCGGCCAGCAGATCCTGAACGGCCTGCCTGTAAAGCTTACGGTCGGCCTGGGCGCGCGGTCCGCGCACGGCGGGACCTTTGGAGAGGTTGAGGGTGCGGAACTGGATACCGCCCCGGTCGATGGCGCGGCCCATGATGCCGTCCAGCGCATCGATTTCGCGAACCAGATGGCCCTTGCCCAATCCGCCGATCGCCGGATTGCACGACATCTCGCCGATCGTCTCGACCCGGTGGGTGAGCAGCAGGGTGTGCGCGCCCATGCGCGCCGCCGCGGCCGCGGCTTCACAGCCGGCATGGCCACCGCCCACCACGATCACGTCGTATGAAAAGGCCCGCATGGCCGGCCTTTTACGCCGCCCGGTCGGCCGCGGTCCAGTTATCCTCAGGCCGGTCTAGACGATTCCCTCGAGATGGCTCGTGTCGTTCAGGAAGCCGACCCGCACATCCCCCGCCGCGAAGATCTCGATCTCGCTCAGCCCGCACGGGTCCTGCGCCAACTTCCAGTAGGCCGAGAGCGGCTGGTCGAGGAGCTGGAGCAGCAGCGCCCGGTTCACGCTGTCATGTCCAACCAGCACGACCGTGTCTTCGCCATGCCGCTCCATCACGAGGCGTAGCGCGTGCGCCGTCCGCGCCACGACATCCTGCAACGACTCGCCACCGGGAAAGCGCAGGAGATGCGGTGCCTGACGCCACAGGCGATAGGCATCGGGCGCTTCCTTCTCGACCTCCTCATGCGTGCGCATCTGCCAGGCGCCGTAGTCAATGTCGCCCAAACCCTCATGAACCTCTGCGGGAATTCCGCATGCCTCTGCAACCCGTCTGCCCGTCACGACGCACCGCTGCAACGCGCTGGTATACACGGCAGCTGGCTTCCAGTGTCCGGCGATCCGCCTGGCCAAAGCGTCGGCCTGCAACAATCCCCGCGCCGTTAGGGGCAACTCCGCACGACCGCGAAAGCGTGCGGGGCGAATGCCGTCGACGTGACCGTGGCGCGTCAGCAGTATCTTGGCCATGCCGTCAGTGTAGCGTACAGGACGCGCACGAACTCCAGATTTCCCAGCCGAACGGACGCCGCCGTGTCGCATTTCCTACTTGCCGATCACATCGCCAATCCGGACTCGAGCTGGATGTGCGGCCGGTTCGGTGCCATCGCCGAATTCCATCGCGACCACGGCGAAGACGTTGCGATCACATCGTCGCCCGCCATCACCGCCGCCACCGCCCGCGGCGCAATTCGCGTCGACGTGACACCGGAGCTACGCCCCGTCGCCTACGAAACGGTGGGCAAATCCATGACCTGGGGGCAGGGCGTGGCTCTGTGCCTGCCGACCGCTATGGCGCGCATGGGTGGCCGCACCACCGTCACTGAACTCGGCCCCGACGAGGAAGCGGTTCGCGAGCGGGATCGCGACGCATTGCTGTTTGATCTCGGCCTCGGCGGGCGCCTGGTCGAGACGTGCGTCCGCACGACCGATCCCGAGACCATCGCGCTGCTGCGCTCGCTCGAGGGAAAGGCGCTCTTCACCGAGGGTCATGCGTTCCTGCATCGCCTGCCGGCGCTCAGCCCGCACCGTGTCTTCCGCTGCCGCCTCGGCCGGGTCGAGGTCTATCAGCCGGTGCCGCCGGCCGACGGCAGGTCGCCGGAAGGCCCTCACACCCATGTGCGCGCCAACCTGCTGGCGCTCCGCCGTTATCACGCCGCGACCGTGCCCGTGCCGGAAGGATACTTCGCCGGCATGACGCTCTATCCCGCTCATCCGCTGGTGCGGGCAGGCGAAGACCATGACGGCGAACCGATCGGCTTCGACCGCGCGCGCTACGAGGCCTTCCAGGTTGTGCTGGCGCGCTACGGCAACAAGGACCTGTTGCGCGGCAAGCAGGCGGCCCAGGACACGCCGACCTCGGAGCAGTACCTCACGTCGCGCGCCGAACGCATCGGTTTCCGCATCGGTCAGCGCCAGCGCAAGTGGCTGAACCCGGCTTGACGGCCGGAAGCCGCATGCCCTAACGATCGGCCATCGACGGTCCTCCTTAACCGGAGGCGAACAGGGAATGCCGTGCCGCCCTCAAAAGGCCAATCGGCAGCTGTACCCGCAGCTGTGAGCGGAGAGCGAGAGCCCACATGTCACTGGACGAAAGTCCGGGAAGACGGGCAGGAGCTTTGACCCGCGAGCCAG
>OFDN01000539.1_pt1 | contig 30083 bp, 33 predicted proteins | sample 1520971 | NCBI WGS metagenome assembly OFDN01 (sample SAMEA94257418, study PRJEB24077) | hot springs metagenome | biome: Aquatic biome; feature: Geographical feature; material: Water | place: India | collected 2012-06-12 | depth 5 m | reverse complement strand
CCAGCACGGCCGTTGCCGCGTGACTAAACCTGTCACCTAAACGTGCATCAGTCCCCTTCATCAGCCTTGCCCCCAGTTGTTCGCGTCGCGCTTTTGGCGCGACCACAATGTGGTGAATGTACAGGAGGGAGGAAGCGTGCTTGAACGATGTCGTGCCGCGCGCTACATGTGCAGCCAGGAGATACCCGAGTAGCTCCTTGCCGTTGTCGACCACGAGGACGTGATCATCGCTCTCCAAAGCGTCGCGAAAAAAGGAAGCAAACGCTTCTTCGTCAGGCTCCACAAACACAGTGGGAAGGGCCTGGGAGTGGAGTTCTTGGATCGTCAGGCCGAGAGTTACAAGCGAGGCGATGTCGCCGTGTGTGGCACGCCTAACGTGAGCCTCCAAGAACTGATCCATCCGGCCACGCTATTGCGCCGATCGACTTGCGTCGAGCACCGAGAGCAGTGGGACTCGACCCACTAGGTACGAAATCTCGCTCGGCATTGCGCTCACTTGGTTCCTGAGGCGTTCCCTTACGTGATCAGGTAGTGCTCAGGCCCAGTCTCTTCAGGAGCATTGACGAACGGACGTACAGCACGGCCACCGCGACGGTGAACGCGGAATTCACGATCGATGCGAGAGGGTCGAGCGGAACGGTGCCGAGGGCGGCGGCGACCCACAGAGTGGCATCTGTGGCGATCAAGAGGCTCGCGATCACGAAGCCTGCCGTGGGGCGACCTGTCATCTGCCACCACGGACGCGGGGGCACCGGGTCTTCCTCCTCTACCCGGAACGTTCGAGCTCCGGCGATGATCGCCGCGATCCACAGGAGGTTCGCAACGAGCGTCGCGGCGAGCCCCACCACACCCCACTCGGCCATGAGCCGACCGACGGACGTCGCCACGACGAAGTACAGCGCGATGAATCCGACCTTCAACCAGGTCGAGCGGATGCGCACCGGGTCCACCATGAAGTGCGTACCCGCCGGCCTCGGGATGCGCGGCGCACGCGGCGCAGGAATGCTCACGTCGTGACTCTACCCAGCGGGGGAGTCGCTCGGGGCGGGACCGCGCCGATACGCGCTGCCGTCGGACGCGCGGTCGAGCAACCCCGCGTCGACGAGGTAGCGCCGCATGGTGACGGGGTCATCGGTGAGCGTCGCGAGGCGTTCGGTGAGTGTGCGCTCGTCGATGCGTTCGTCCGGGTCGGGCATCGTGCGATCGGCCAGGGAGAGCAGCACGGCGGCGCGGTCGTCGGAGCGGGCGGGGTAGTGCTCGAGGCGTCCGTCGACGAAGAAGCGATCGATGCCCGTCGGACGCTCGACAGGGGCGGCGGCGAGGAGCTCGGCGAAGCGCTCGACGCGGAGACGCGGCTCGTCGGCGTTCCTCTCGATCACCCTGGCGTCGGCCAGGGTGCGCAGAATGCGATCTCGACGATTCTGGGGGAGCGAGGCAAGGTGCTCCGAGGCGTCCTGCTCCGCGAGCAGTAGCCCGAGCACGCGGCGGGTGTCGGGGTTTGCGAGCGCGGCGATAACGCCGCGCCAGGCGTTCTCGTCTGCGGCGCCGCGCGTCACGAGGCCGCCGCCGAGCCGCTCACGACCTGCCAGCGGCCGTCGATGATGCGCCAGGAGCGCGTGTAGGTGAGGGATGCTTCGATGCGGTCGCCGTTCCAGTGGATGACGGCGTCGACCGCCGTCACTGTCGTTGCCCCCTCATCGTGCTCGATCGTGGAGCGCGAGCGCTCGGTGAGCCGCTCGAAGCGGGTCGCGCCGGTGCGATGCGAGTCGAGGTCGTCGCGCTTGCCGATCGACGTGCCGTCGGGCAGCGTGAACGCGAGCTCGTCGGCGATGAGAGCGTCGAGGGCGTCGAGATCGCTCGTGCGCATCGCGTCGAGCAGCAGCTCGTCGGCGTCATCGATCGAGCGGCCGTGGGTGTCGCGGGTCGGCATGTCTCGAACCTACCGAGCGTGGATGCCGGGAGAGGGGCGCGTCGGGACGCTCAGGGCGAGCATCCGACGCCCGAATCTCCTCAATCTGACATAATGCAGATTATCGGATACCGGTAGCGCCGGGACCGTGCACCCCGAGGCGCTCAGCGCGCTTCCGTCACGAGGCGGTGACGACTCCGGCCGACGGTGAACCAGATGATGGCGCCGAGCACCGGCACCGTGATGACGAGTGCGGTCCATCCGACCGACTCCCACACGGACAGGCTCTCATGCCGACGAACGATCGAGACCATGCTGACGATGATGATCGCCATGATCATCAGCGGGACGAGCGCCAAGGCGATGTCGAACCCGGCGGGAAGCACAGGATTCGGCACCTCCGTCACGGTGAGTAGCATTCCGTGAGTCAAGCACACATCCCCCCAAGCCGGCCCCGTAGCTCGTCACCGAACCACGGTGACGCCGGCCTTGGCGGCGACTAGCGCGAGAGATGCGTCGAACGTCGCGAGCTCGGCACCTCTTCTGATGGCGGTGTGGAGCGCCACCGCGTCGGGCATGCGAACGCGATACTCGCTTCTCACCCGCGCAAGTGTCGCCGCGTCCGACGCTTCGAGCGGTACGACGTCGATCCCGATCGTGCGCAGCGAGGCCATCGCCGCATCGTGAAGGCCCGCACGCGTTGGGTGAACGAGTGCTTCTGCGACCGTGAGCACGCTGGCCACGAACCCATCGAGAAAACGGTGTTCGAAGAGACTGATGGCATCCAGGTGATGCGCGTCGTGCTGGTCGAGGAACGCGATCAGCACGTTCGCGTCGAGGACGATCACTCGGGCCACTCCGCGAGGAGTTCGGCACGCGCGTTGCGAGGGTAAGCGCCCGTCGCGGCGCCCGCGGCGCGGCGCACGAGATCGCGCGATCCCCCGCGGCTGGGTAGAGACGCATGGCCGACCTCGACGAGCTTGCGGAGCAGGGCGGCCCGATCACCACGAAGCTCAGGCCACACGAGTGCGGCGTCGTTGACGGCGCGAGCGATGTCGTCTGTCTCCGTCAGCATATGACGGGGGCGAGTCGTGGGCATGCCCCGAGTGTAGCACCTCTTTGGTAGTGCAACACTAGGTCAGGCTTGTGCGACGACGCGCAGCAGCCGCGGCAGGTCGTACGGCTCGAACGGTTCGCCCGAGCGCAGCAGCTCGTCGGCCGTGAACCAGCCGTGTCGGGTCATGTCGATGTGCTCCGACTCGGTCCAGTTCGTCGACACGGGGTCGAACCGCTCGCACCGCACCACGAAGTACTCGGCGTGCCCGCGGTCGTGGTCCGCTTCGTCCCAGGCGACGTCGAAGTCGAGCTTCCAGATGGGCTCGCCGACGGTGTCGACGACCAGCCCGGTCTCCTCGAACAGCTCGCGGATCGCCGCCTGCTCGTGCGACTCCCCCGGGTCGACTCCCCCGCCCGGCGTGATCAACCGCGCGAATCGCGTCGAGTCGGGGGCCGCCGTGAAGAACAGCAGCGCTGCTCCCCCGCCATCCATGAGAATGACGCGGGATGTCCGCCGCAGGCCCGGCGTCGGGGCCACCGCCCTGCTCCCCCGCGCCTACTGGCCCGCGGTCGCCGGGTACTCGGTGAAGTACGAGACGTCGCCCACGAGCCGCGTGTTGTCGGCGGGCACCGGGTCGACCGCGGCCTGGGCGACCTCGGCGGCGAACTCGCTCACGTTGTAGAGCTTGCCCGCGGCCTCCTTGCGGGCGTCGATGGCACCGGGAGCGGCCCGCTCGAGCAGGGTCGCCGTGATGGTGCCCTCGATCATGTCGCCCGAGACGACCGTGAACCCGATGCCCTTCGCCTCGAGCGTCGGGATGAGGTCGCGGAGGGCATCCTCACCGGCACGCTTCGACAGGGCGACGGCCTCGTACTCGGGCATCGTCGGCACGGTGCGGATGAAGTGCGCCTGGTGGCTCGTGACGAAAACGACACGGCCGCCCTCGCCCATGAGCTCGGCGCCTTGAGTCAGTACGTTCACCTGCGCGTCGCGGTTGAGGCGCAGCGCGTAGTCCTCGCCCATGCCCGATTCCATGCCGCCGGAGGCGTTGAGCACGAGGATGTCGAGCGATCCGAAGCGGGCGCGCACCGCATCCATCATCGCCGCGACCGACGCCGGGTCGGTGAGGTCGGCGCCGACGGCGATCGCCTGGCCGCCCGCGGCCTCGATCTCGGCGACGAGCTTCTCGGCGCGCGGCGCCTTGGCGCGGTAGTTGATGACGACGTTGGCGCCCGCGGCAGCGAAGTACTTGACGGTGTCGGCGCCGATGCCGCGCGACGAGCCGGTGACGAGGGCGGTCTTGCCGGCGAGCGAGCCGGGCTGCAGAGGGGTGTTCACGGTTCTCGACCCTACCGGCTGGGCCCCTCGTCGCGCGCTCGCGACGACCTCGACGGAGGCTCAGTACCCGGTGATAGCGTGGGCCCAACGCGCCGTGCCGAGGAGGAACCCGTGGTCGACCTGACGCAGTACCTCTGGATCGTGTGGCTGGTGTTCGTCGTCGTCTGCGTGATCATCGAGGTGCTCACGCTCGAGTTCACCTTCTTGATGATCGCGGCCGGGTCGCTGATCGGCGGGCTCGGGGCGAACCTGCTCGGCGGCGAGTGGTGGGTGCAGATCCTCGCCGCGGCGATCATCTCGGGCCTGCTGCTGTTCACCATCCGACCGCTGCTGCTGCGGATGCTCGATCGGGATCGTCCGCCGGCGCTCACCAATGTCGACGCTCTCGTCGGCATGACGGCGCGCGTGACGACCACCTTCGTCGACGGCGCCGGATTCGTGAAGCTCGCCAACGGCGAGACCTGGACGGCGCGGCTCGTGCTGGAGCACGAGGCCGCGGCACTGGCGGAGGGCGACCGCGTGGTCGTGCGCCGCATCGATGGGGCGACCGCCGAGGTCGCCCCCGCAGAGAGGGGTGAGACCGCATGATCTCGGTCGAGGAGTTCTTCGGGCAGCTGTTCGTGACCGCACTGGTGGTGGTCATCGGCATCTTCGTGATCGTGGTGCTGCTGCGGTCGATCCGCATCGTGCCGCAGGCCTACGCCGGCGTCGTGGAGCGCCTGGGCCGTTACCAGCGCACGCTTCAGCCGGGCCTCAACCTGCTGGTGCCGTTCATTGACCGGCTGCGGCCGCTTGTCGACATGCGCGAGCAGGTCGTCTCGTTCCCGCCCCAGCCGGTCATCACCGAGGACAACCTCGTGGTCTCGATCGACACCGTCATCTACTTCCAGGTCACCGATGCGCGCGCGGCCACCTACGAGATCGCCAACTACCTCGCCGGCGTCGAGCAGCTGACGGTGACGACCCTGCGCAACGTGGTCGGCGGCCTCAACCTCGAGGAGGCCCTGACCAGCCGCGACAACATCAACGGGCAGCTGCGCGTGGTGCTCGACGAGGCGACGGGCAAGTGGGGTCTGCGCGTCAACCGCGTGGAGCTCAAGGCGATCGACCCGCCCGCGAGCATCCAGGACTCGATGGAGAAGCAGATGCGCGCCGAGCGCGACCGCCGCGCTGTGATCCTCACGGCCGAGGGCACGAAGCAGGCCCAGATCCTCGAGGCGGAGGGCATGCGGCAGTCGGCGATCCTCAAGGCGGAGGGCGAGGCGAAGGCCCAGGTGCTGAAGGCGCAGGCCGAGGCGGAGGCGATCACGACGGTCTTCGGGGCGATCCACGCCGGCAACCCGGACGCGCCGCTGCTGGCCTACGAGTACCTGCAGACGCTGCCGAAGCTCGCCGAGGGCGAATCGAACAAGATGTGGATCATCCCCAGCGAGCTGACCGAGGCGCTCAAGGGCATCGGGCAGGGGTTCCTCGGCGGCGGTGCCGCGGGTCCCGCGGCGGGCGGCCAGGCCGGTGGCAAGCGCGGCGGATCGGCGTCACCCTCCGCGTGACCGCTCCCCTGCCGTACTTCGACCCCGCGCGGCCGCGCGTGCTCGCGCACCGCGGCCTCGCCCTCGAGGCTCCGGAGAACTCGCTCCTCGCGTTCGCGCACGCAATCGCCCTCGGTGTGCAGCACATCGAGACCGATGTGCACGTCTCGGCCGACGGCGTGGCGATCATCGCGCACGACCCCGACCTCAGCCGGGTCGCCGGCCGGCCGACGCGCGTCGACGAGCTCACCGTCGCCGAGCTGGCCCGCGTGGAGCTCGGCGAGGGCCAGCATCCTCCCACTCTCGCTGAGGCGCTCGACGCTCTTCCGGAGACCCGATTCAACATCGATCTCAAGACGGCGGGCGCGGTGGCGCCCACCGTGGCGGCGGTTCGGGATGCCCGCGCCGAGCACCGCGTGCTGCTGACGTCGTTCAGCGAGCGGCGACGCCGGGCCGCCCTGCGTCTGCTGCCCGGGGTCGCGACGAGCGCCTCCGGCGCGCGATTCGCCGCCGCCCTGTTGTCTGCGTCGATCGGTGCCGCCCCGCTCGTGCGCGCGTCGCTGCGCGGGCTCCACGCGGTGCAGATCCCGGTGCGGGCGCTCGGTCTCGACACGGTCTCTCCCGCGCGATTGCGGGCCTATCAGCGGGCCGGCGTCGAGGTGCACGTGTGGACCGTCAACGACGAGCCGGAGATGCGGCGCCTCCTGGCGCTCGGCGTCGACGGGCTCGTGACCGACCGTGCCGATCTCGCGCTGGAGGTCGTCCGCTCTCTCGGGTGAGGCTGTCAATCATCTGGGAAGGGGCTCCATCGGGCATACCCGCCCCCGGTGGCGGGTCTATACCTATACATAGATTTGGGCGGGATCCCCCGCCAGCAATGCGGAGGGGTGGAGATGGCGGATCGCACACTGCGCGGCATGCGGCTCGGCTCGCAGAGCATGCAGACCGAGGAGGGCGTCGAGTTCGCCGAGCGGCAGCGGGCCCAGTACCGCACCCCCGACGGCGAGGACTTCGACGTGATCTTCGCCGCCGACGCCGAGCTGCCGGACGTGTGGGAGTCGCCGAAGAGCGGCAGGGAGGGCGTGCTGCTCGCGCCCGACGGCACGCCGGTCGACGTCGAGGTCGGTGACGCCAAGCCCGCGCGCACCCACTGGGACATGCTGCTCGAGCGTCGCACGCGCGACGAGCTGGAGGAGCTGCTGCAGGAGCGGCTGGAGCTGCTGCGGGCCCGCCGCGGCGGCGGCGAGCGGCTCGGCGCCTAGCTCCCGTCTGCGACAGCCGACGGGCGCGTCGGACCGAGCCCGAACCGGGCCGACACCCCCCACGCCGTCACGCGCGCGAGCGCCTCGATCACGATGCCGGGGCCCATCTTCGAGCGGCCGTTCGCGCGCTCGACGAAGGTGATGGGATGCTCGACGACCCGGCCTCCGGCCGCTTCGATGCGCCACGCCAGCTCGACCTGGAAGCAGTAGCCCTGCGAGGAGACCGCGGCGCGGTCGAGGCCCGCGAGCGCCGAGACCCGGTACGCGCGGAAGCCCGCCGTGATGTCGCGGATGCGCGAGCGCAGCATCCACCGGGCGTAGCGGTTGCCGGTGCGGGAGATCGCCTGCCGGTGACGCGGCCAGTTCAGCACCGAGCCGCCGGCCACCCACCGCGACCCGATGACAAGATCGGCGGGGGTCGACCGCAGCAGGTCGAGCATCGTCGGCAGCTCAACGGGGTCGTGCGACCCGTCGGCGTCGATCTCGACGACGGCCTCGTAGCCCTCCGCGGTGGCACGGGCGAAGCCGTCGAGGTAGGCGGCGCCCAGCCCCACCTTCGCCGGGCGATGCGCGACGCGAACCCCCGGGTCGGCCGCCGCCAGCTCGTCGGCGATCGCGCCCGTGCCGTCGGGCGACGCGTCATCGAGCACCAGCACGTCGGCGTCGGGAACCGCTGTGCGGATGCGGGCGATGATCGACCGGATGCTCTGCGCCTCGTTGTACGTCGGCACGAGCACGAGCGTGCGCATCATGCGCGCCGCCGCGCGGTGAGGGCGCCGGCGAGCGCGATCGTCGCGAGCCCGAACAGGATGACCCCCCACTCGAGCGTGCGCCCGAGCGCGTGCGCCGGGGTGACGGTGTCGCTCAGCGGCACCTCCTGCACCATGGTGCCGGGCTCGAACAGCGGCAGGCTGTCGACGGTGGAGCCGTCGGGCAGGATGATCGCGCTCGCCCCGACGGTCGAGGCGTTCACCAGGGTGCGGCCCGACTCGATCGCGCGCAGCCGGGCGATCGCCAGCTGCTGCACGCTCTGGTCGCTGACGCCGAAGTCGGCGTTGTTGGTGGGCGCGAGCAGAATCTGGGCGCCCGCGTCGAGCTGCTCGGCGAGCAGGTCGTCGTCGACGATGTCGTAGCAGATCGAGATGCCCGCGATCACACCGTCGATCGAGACGACGGTGTCGCGCGTGCCGAAGGTGTAGTCGCGCGGCACGAGGTCGAACAGGTCGGGCGCGAGCGGGTAGAAGAACTCCCGGGCCGGCAGGTACTCCGCGAACGGCACGGGGTGCTTCTTGTCGTACTGGTCGAGCGGCCCCTCGCCCGCCTCCCACAGCAGCACCGAGTTGAAGGTCTCCTCCACTCCGTTCGTCTCGGTCGCCGTGATCGTGCCGACGACGAGCGGGGCGTCGAGCCGGTCGCTCACCAGGTCGAGCACCGAGGCGGCGTACTCGCTGCGCAGCGGGTCGAGGTCGCTGGCGTTCTCGGGCCACACGACGACGTCGAGCTCGAGGCCCCGGTCGAACAGGGTGCGCGTCGCGTCGTAGTGGTCCTGCAGGATCTCGCCGCGCTCGTAGTCGGCGAACAGGCCCGCGTTCGAGTCGCCCTGCACCGCGGCGACGGTCATCGTGCCGGTGGTCGCGATCGGCACGGGGGGCCAGATGAGCAGGGCCGTGGATGCTCCGGCCACCGCGATGCCGCGGCGCAGCATCCCGACCTGGCGCTCGATCGCGACCGCGACGAGGGCCGCACTGAACCACGCGAGCAGGAAGGTGAGGCCGCTGAAGCCGACCCAGGCCGCCCAGTGCGCGAGCGGGCCCTCGGCCTGGCTGTGCGCGAGACGGCCCCACGCGAAGCCGCCGAACGGGAAGACGCTCGCGACGGCCTCGCGGATGGTCCACGCCGCGCCGACGACCGCCGGCGTGAGCACGAGGCGGCCGGCGGCACCGGGCCACGCCCGCGGCACCCAGCGCCAGGCGAGCGCGATGAGCACGCCCCCGAGCGCCGTGAAGAACACCTGGGCGAGCGTGAGGGCGAGCCACGGAACGAGGCCGAGGTAGACCGTCAGCCACTCGATGAGTGTTCCGTAGTACGAGAATCCACTGATCGCGCCGATGAGCAGCGCTCCCCCGATGCTGCGGCCCCGCAGGGCGGCGAGCACGAGCGCGGTGCCCACGATCGTGAGCGGCCACCACCCGAGGTCAGGGAATCCGAGATCCATGAGCCACCCGCCGGCGACCGCGGCGAGGGCTGCGACTCCGAGCGGGAGCGGCGCGGCGGTCGTCGGGGTCACGAGGCACAATCCTAGGCGAGCAGGTGAAGGGCGGGGCTCAGGCGACCGAGCTGTAGGCGACGATGCCGCGACGGATTGCGTCGAGAGCGCTGCGGGCGGTGCGCCCGACCGGGCCGTCGGCGACGAGGGAGATCTGGTCGAGAAGGTCGATGGTCTGCTTCGTCCAGCGCACGAAGTCGCCCGCGGCGAGATCGGCATCGCGCAGCACGGCGTCGAGCGACCCGCCGGAGGCCCAGCGCTGCATCGGCAGAGCGAGCGTGGTGGCGAGTGGTTCGCTGCCGGGCAGGCGGTGCTCGCGCTCGAGATCGTCGAGGCGGGCCCAGAGCTCCTGCGTGCGCTCGAGCGCGGGCCGGAACGCCCCGCGGGGCAGGGCGTATTCGGGGGCCTGCCCGTCATCGCGGCGGGCCTCGTAGACGATCGCGCTCGCCATCGCGGCGAGTCCCGGCGCGTCGAGATCATTCCAGAGCCCCTGCCGCAGGCTCTCGGCCACCAGCAGGTCGCGCTCGCCGTAGATGCGGCGCAGAGCCCGACCCTCCGGGGTGAGGCCGAGCCGGCCGTGCTCGTCGGTGCGCAGGTAGTCGAGCGTCGTCAGGATCTCGGTGATGCGGTCGAACACCGCCGCGACCGCTCCGGTGCGGCCGGTGATCTGGCGGCTGACCTTGTCGGTCTCGCGCTTGAGCCGCCACCAGCGCTCGGCCCAGCGTGCGTGCGCCTCGCGGTCGGCGCACCCGTGGCAGGGATGCTTGCGCATCCGCGAGCGCAGCCCCTCGAGCTGCTTCTGCCGCCGCAGCTTGTCGGCCTTCTCCCCCGGCTCACCAGCGCGCTTCGTGCCCCGCTCGAGGTCGTTGAGCTCGCGGCGCAGCGCGGCGTACTCGGTGTAGTCGCCGAGGTGGCACGTCATCGCGCGGGCGTAGCCCTCGAGGGCCTCCTGGTTCTTGCGCACCGTGCGGGCGAGGTCGACGACGGCCCGGTCGGCCTGGAACTGCGCGAAGCTCGACTCGAGCACCTCACGCGTGCGCTGCCGCCCGAACTGCTCGATCAGGTTGACCGCCATGTTGTAGGTCGGCCGGAAGCTCGAATTGAGCGGGTAGGTGCGCCGCGAGGCGAGCGATGCGACGGCCTGCGGGTCGAGGCCGGGCGTCCACTGGATGACCGAGTGGCCCTCCACGTCGATGCCGCGCCGGCCGGCGCGACCCGTCAGCTGGGTGTACTCCCCCGGCGTGATCGGCACCCGCGCCTCGCCGTTGAACTTCTCGAGCTTCTCCAGCACGACGGTGCGCGCCGGCATGTTGATGCCGAGGGCGAGCGTCTCGGTCGCGAAGACGACGCGCAGCAGCTTCTTCTGGAAGAGCTCCTCCACGACCTCCTTGAAGGCGGGCAGCAGGCCGGCGTGGTGCGCCGCGACGCCGCGCTGCAGACCGTCGAGCCACTCCCAGTAGCCGAGCACCGCGAGATCGTCGTCGCGCAGCGTGCGGCAGCGCTCCTCGATGATCTGCCGGATCTCTTCGCGCTCGGCCGCATCCGTCAGCCGCACCCCCGCCCGCACGAGCTGGCGCACCGCCTGGTCGCACCCGGCCCGGCTGAAGATGAAGAAGATCGCGGGCAGCAGATTGCGGGCCCCGAGCATCCCGACGATCTCGGCGCGGTCGGCGCGCTGCTCGAACCCCGCCCGCTTCTCCCAGCGGCGCGGGTGGTGCTGTCGCCCCTTGTGCGGCGTGTGGCCACCGGCGCGCGCGAGCTGCACGAGCTCGGGGTTGACGCGGTTGGTCGCGGCCTTGCCGGAGGAGTCGAACAGGTCGACGAGCTTCGAACGAACGAGCACGTGCTGCTCGAGCGGCACGGGGCGGGTCTCGCTGACGATCACGTCGGTGTCGCCGCGCACGGCCTGCAGCCAGTCGCCGAACTCCTCGGCGTTCGAGACCGTGGCGCTCAGCGAGATGAGCCGCACGTGCTCGGGCAGATGGATGATCACCTCCTCCCACACCGCACCGCGGAAGCGGTCGGCGAGGTAGTGCACCTCGTCCATCACGACGTATGCGAGGTCGGTGAGCAGGTCGCTGTCGGCGTAGAGCATGTTGCGCAGCACCTCGGTGGTCATCACCACGATGCGCGCGCGGGCATTGATATTGGTGTCGCCCGTGAGCAGGCCGACCTCGCTCGGCCCGTACTGGGCCACCAGCTCGGAGTACTTCTGGTTGCTGAGCGCCTTCATCGGCGCGGTGTAGAAGATCTTCGCGGTCGGCTCGAACATCGCCAGGAAGACCGCGAACTCGGCGACGATCGTCTTGCCCGCGCCCGTCGGTGCCGCCACGAGAACGCTGCGCCCCTGCTCGAGCGCCGCGCACGCCGCCTGCTGGAACGGGTCGAGCTCGATGCTGAGGGTGTCGCGGAACGCCCGCAGCCGCGGAAGCCGCTGCAGAGCGCGCTGCGCGGCGTAGCGCTCGGCGTGGCTGGGCCCCGCCTCCGACGCCGCCCGCTCCCCCGCCCGGTCAGTCATCGACGCGGATGCCGTACTCGGCGTTCATCGCCGCCTCGCGCTTGGCGACCCGCTTGTCGTTGAGCACCGCGATCGCCGCCGCCGCGAAGTAGAGCCCGATCATCGGGATCGCGAGCATGACCATCGACAGCACGTCGGCGGCCGGGGTAGCGATGGCGGTGAAGGCCGTCACGCCGAGGATGGCCCAGCGCCAGGCCTTGAGGATGCCCGCTCCCGTTATCACGCGCGCCAGGTTGAGCGCCACGAGCACGACCGGGAACAGGAACCCGACCCCGATCGCGAGGATGAACTTGATGGCGAAGTCGAGGTAGATGCGTGCGCTGAGGAGCGTCGCCGACTCGCCGAACGCGAAGCTCGTGAGCAGGATCACGATGTTCGGGAAGACGAACCAGGCCGCGAGGCAGCCCCCGACGAAGAGCGGCACCGCGGCGGCGATGAAGCCGATTGCGAAGCGCTTCTCGCGCTTGTGCAGCGCGGGAACGATGAAGGCCCACAGCTGATAGAGCCAGATCGGCGACGACGCGACGATGCCGATCAGGAACATGATCAGCAGGCGGGTGTCGAAGGCCTCGCCGATGGTGGTGTACGCGAGCGTCGCGTCGCGGTCTTGTTCTTCGGCGACCGCGAGAACGGGGGCGCTCAGGGCAGCCCAGACCCAGTCGACAGCCCACCAGGCCGGGATCGATAACAGCACGATCGCGAGCGCGGAGATCGAGATGCGCTTCCGTAGCTCGACGAGGTGCTGCCCGAGGGTCATGCGGCCCTCGGGATTCCGGGGCCGCGGGGCGCGGCCGGCCACGGGCTACTTCGAGGTGGAGGAGTCGGTGCCCTCGGCCTTGGGGGCGCCGGTCAAATCGGCGGCCCCCTCAGCAGGCTCGCCGTCTTTGTTGCGGATCTCCTTCTTGAAGATCGTCATCGACTGGCCGAGGCTGCGGGCGAGCTGCGGCAGCTTCGGTGCGGCGAACAGGAGGATCACCACGAGGAGCAGGATGAGGCCGGTCCAGCCTCCGAGATTGCCAGCCATGTCATCAATCCGTTCGTTCTGTGGCGGTCACAGTGGGGTGAGTCTAGCGGGCGACCCTCGGAGTCTCCTGCCGTCGGCACGCCCTTCCCAGGCTCCGCTATGCCGTGTCGGAGCCCTGCGCGGCGATCGCCCGCTGCGCCCACTCCAGAACGGCGGCACGGGCGGTCGGCGGCTCGAGGATCTCGACCGCGCCGGCGACTCGCGCGGCCACCCGTCCCAGGATGCCGGGGTGCGCGATGCGCAGGGTCACGATGGCGCGGTCGCCGTCGATGCGCACCGGATCGTCGGGGCCGCGATAGTCGGCCAGCAGCGGCAGAGCCGTCGCCGGAAGGGCGAGCACGACCGTCTCATCGTCGGCATCGCCCTGGAACAGCGCGTCGGCTGGGGCCTCGGTCGTGTGTGTGTCGGCCGCACCGAGCACCTCGACGCTCGCGACGCGATCGAGCAGGAAGGTGCGCTCGGCGTCCCGCGTGAGGCACCACCCCCGCAGGTACCAGGCGTCGTCGACACCCTCGACGCGGATCGGGTCGACGTCGCGCACCTGGCGCTCGCCCCGGGTCGACACGTAGTCGATGCGCACCCGGCGCCCCGCGGCCACCGCGTCGACGAGCGTCGTGTGCACCCCGGCCCGCTCGCCGGGCCGCACCGCGAGAGCCGCCGGAGCGTCGCTCGCGCCGCGCGCGAGCTTGGTCATGAGCTCGACGATGTCGACGCGGGCCGCGAACGCGGGCAGCGCCGCCACCCGCTGCAGCCCCGCCAGCAGCGCCGCGGCTTCGCGAGCGGAGAAGCGCGGGCGCTCCTCCATCGGCGCGGCGCGGAAGCGGATGACGTCGCGCTGCTCGAAGTCGTCCCAGTCGATGTCGAAGAGCGTCTCGTGCGTGTAGGTGCCGTCGGCGCCGGGCGTGCCGCTCATCGCGATGAGGGTCACGGCCGAGCGCATCTTCGCGGGCGTGATGCCGAAGTGCTCGGCGGCTTCGGTGACCGTCACGCGCACCTGATCGATGAGGTACGGCACGAGAGCGAGCAGGAACGCGAGCTTGTCGGGCGCCCCGAGCGGGGCGGCGCGCTCAGCCATGGGCGGTCACCACCCGCTGCCAGCGGGCCAGCACCGCGTCGCGCAGCGCGGGCGGCGCGATGACGACGACATCGGCTCCGAAGGCCGCCAGCTCGTCGGCGAGGATGTCGAGGTCGGTCGTGTGCACGAGCAGCCCGCCCTCGACCTCCTCGGTGCCGCGCCGATTGCGCAGCACGACGTCGGCCTCGCTGCCGGGCCGCACCCGCACGGTCGCGGTCGTCTGCTGCCACACGCGCGCCAGCTCGTCGAGCACGCGCACCGTCACCTCCGCATCGGTGCGCCGCGAGGCCGCGGCGCCCGTCAGGGCGACCGGGCCGACGATGCGTCGCAGCAGGAAGGTGCGCGGAGCATCGACGCCGTCGTCGTGGGCGTGCAGGTGCCAGCGGCCCTCGTGGAACACGAGGGCGAGCGGCGACACCACCCGCTGCTCCGCAGCGTCGAAGCCGGGCTTGAGATAGGGGAACGTCACCTGCTGGCCGCGATCGATGGCCGCCTGCAGGGGCTCGTGGGCGGCATCCCGCGTTCGGATGCTCGGGGCGAAGCCGATGACCGTGTCATCGATGCGCACGCCGAGCGCCTGCAGCTTGGTCAGCGCGCGCCGTGCGTCGGCCGAGAGCGACCCCTCGCGCCAGACCTGCCCCGCGAGGCGCAGCAGCGCGTACTCCTCCGGCGAGAAGGCGATGTCGTCGGGAAGCTGGTAGCGGTCGGGCGGGATGCGGTACCGCTGCAGCTTGGTGTCGCCATCGGCCCCCGGCGCATCGAGGGTCTCGAGCGGAACACCGAGGTCGCGCAGCTCCTCCTTGTCGCGCTCGAACTGCCGCTCGAGGTTGGCGCGGTCGCCGCGGTCGGCGTAGCGGTGCGCGTAGCCCGTGACGGTCGAGAGGATCTCGGCCTTCGTCAGGCCCTGCTCGGTCGCCAGGAGGGCGAGCACGAGGCTGAACAGGCGCTCCTCGACCGGGACCTTGCGCGGAGAGTCCGCCACCGGTCGACCTAGTCCTCGATCCCGAGGATGTCGACGACGAACACCATCGTCGAGCCGTCGGGGATGGTCGCCGGGGCCTGCCCGGTCGGGTAGCCGAGCTCGGGCGGGATCACGACGATCACCTGCGAGCCGACCGTGCGGCCGACGAGACCCTCGGCCAGACCGGGAACGACGCCGTTGGGGTCGTTGTCAAAGCTCGTGATCGTCAGCGTCGCGGGGGCGCCGCGATCCCAGCTCGAGTCGAAGACGGTGCGCGTGCTCCAGAGCAGGCCCGTGTAGTGCACGACCGCGCGGTCGCCCTCCTCGATGGCCGGGCCCTGCCCGAGCACGAGGGTGTGCGAGCGCAGCTCGGTCGGCGGCTCCTCGTTGGGGATCGTCACGCCGGGGATGCCGTCGGGGGTCGTGACGACCGCCGGGATGCCCGAGGCCCCCAGCTGCGGGATGCCGGTCGCCCGACCCAGGTAGGCGGCCTGCACGTCGAGCACCATGACGACGGCGTCATCGTTGCCGAGCCCCAGAGAGGGGTCGAGCGTGTCGGCGCCGAACACGTCGGCGATCGTGCCGGTCACGGCGATGCGCGAGCCCACCTGGGCGCACTGCACGGCCTCCGCCAGCAGGTCGAGCTCGGCGCCCGCGGTGCGGCGCAGCGGAGCCTCCTCGTCGTCGTAGGCGCTCGCGGTGATCAGCTCGCCGTTCTCGCCGTTGAAGAGGCTCACCTGGAAGTCGACGATCTGGCCGCGGGCGATCGGGTCGCCCTCGCCCGCGTCGATCACGGCCTGCTGCGCGCCGTCGGTCTGCAGCGGCGTCGGGAACTCGACCTCCGGCTGCGAACCGAACGACCCCGTGGCCTCGACGTAGCCGGCCGACTCGCCGGTGGGCACGACGGGCGTGCAGGCGCCGGCCGCGCCAGGCGTCGAGCATGCCACGAGCGAGCCGAGGAGGGCGGTCGAGAGGACGAGGGCGGAGGTGGTGCGCGCGGAGCGCCGGGGGGTCGCGATCACGTCTCTCAGCCTAACGGTCGCCGCGCCGACTTCTCGGCCAGCGACTGCGCCTCGCGGGCGGCTTTGCGCAGCCGCTTCGCGCTCGCCAGGCGGTCGCCGACCGCGCCCGGGGTCCAGAGCTCGACGTCCTCGTCGCCGTACTCGGTCTTCGAGCCGCGCTTGGCCTTGATGAAGCGCCCAGCGCCGTCAGCGAGCCGACGCGCGGTGAGCAGGAAGCCGGTGTGCGCGACCATCCGGTGGTCGGGACGCACCGAGAGCCCGTCGACGTTCCAGCCGCGCACCATCGTCTCCGACGACAGCGGCTCGGTGAAGGTCTCGGTCAGACGGATGGCCTCCGCCACCCGCGACAGCTGCGTGGCCGTGGCGACGTACACGAGCAGCACTCCCCCGGGCGTGAGCGCCTCGGCGACGGCGTCGAGGCACTCCCAGGGCGCGAGCATGTCGAGCACGGCGCGGTCGGCGGTGCCGGCGGGGACCACCTCGGGCAGCGCATCCTGCAGGTCACCGAGCGTGATCGTCCAGTTCTCGGGCCGCGCGCCGACGTAGGCGCTGACGTTGCCCTCGGCGATCTGTGCGAACTCCTCGCGGCGCTCGAACGAGAACAGGTGGCCGGTCTCGCCGATCGCGCGTAGCAGCCACATGCTGAGGGCCCCCGAGCCGACGCCGGCCTCGATCACGCGCGCGCCGGGGAAGATGTCGGCCTGGGCGAGGATCTGCGCGGCATCCTTCGGGTAGATGATGGCGGCGCCGCGGGGCATCGACATGACGAAGTCGGTCAGCAGTGGGCGCAGCGCGAGGTAGGCGACACCCTGCGAGTTCTCGACGACGCTGCCGTCGGGCAGGCCGATGAGCCGCTCGTGCTCGAGCACGCCGCGGTGGCTGTGGAAGGCCTTGCCCGGCTCGAGCGTGATGGTGTTGAGCCGCCCCTTCGGGTCGGTCAGCTGCACCTGGTCGCCCTCGACGAAGGGGCCGGTCTGGCGGCGGCGGGTCATGAGGTGACTCCTGTGGCTCGGTGATGGTGGCGCTCGAGGGCCGCGCTCAGGTCGGTGATGCTGCGACCCTCCAGGGTCGGCCACAGCTCGTGCGTCGGGCCCTCCGGAAGCGGCAGGTGCAGCGGCACGCCGATCGCCGCGGCGCCCGACGCGATCGCCGAGGTCAGCCCGAACTGGCTGTCCTCCAGCGCGATGCAGTCGCCGATCGGCACGCCGAGCCGCTCGGCGGCGAGGAGGTACGGCTCGGGGTGCGGCTTGGGGTGCTCGACGTCGTCGCCGGCGATCACGACGTCGAAGGCGTCGTCGCCGACAGCGGCCGCCACCTGCAGCGCCATGCGGCGGATCGACATCGTCACGAGCGCGATCGGGATGCCCGTCGCCCGCAGCGCGCCGATCAGCTCGCGCGCCCCCGGCCGCCAGGGCAGCTCGACCGCGACCTGCCGCATGACGCGGTCGGTCAGCGTGCCGATGATCTCGTCGACGCTCAGAGCGACTCCCGCCTCCTGCAGGATCATGGCCGACTGAACGAGACCCGAGCCGACCAGTTGCATGCCCTGCTCGTGGGTCCAGGTGCCGCCGTGCTCGGAGACGAGCTCGGTCTCGGCGCGCATCCAGTACGGCTCGGTGTCGACGATCGTGCCGTCCATGTCCCAGAGAACGGCGGCGGGGGTCGGAGCGGTCACGACGAGCGAGTCTAGTTGCGTTCTATCCTGGGGCGACCCCGCGCACCGAACCGGCGGGGTCGGAGGGAAGACCGGGTGACGACGAGCGATCTGTTCCGCAGCGGCCGCCTGCTGGTGGTCGCGTTCGAGGGCTGGAACGACGCCGGCGAGGCCGCGAGCGGCGCCGTGCGGGCCCTCAAGGACGTGCTCGACGTCGAGCCGATCGCCGACATCGACCCGGAGGACTACTACGACTTCCAGCTGATTCGGCCGCACGTCGAGTTCGACGACGAGGGCCGTCGACGGCTGCGCTGGCCCGGGGTCACCCTCTACGGCCCGGTCGGCGATGACGGGATGCCCCGCTCGAGCACCCCCTCCGTCGAGCCCGACGCCGGCCTCGACGTCTCCGGCGCCAACCACGAGAACATCTACCTGCTCCTCGGCTCCGAGCCGTCCCGGGGATGGCGAACCTTCGCCACCGAGACCATCGATCAGGCGCTCGCCGCCGACATCACGGGCGTCATCCTGCTCGGCGCGCTGCTGGCCGACGTGCCGCACACCCGACCGATCGCCGTGCACGTGTCAAGCGAGAATCCGCAGGTGCGCGAAGAGCTCGAGGTCGAGCGCAGCAGCTACGAGGGGCCCGTGGGCATCTTGAGCGTGATCGCGACGATGGCGGAGGAGGTCGGGATTCCGACGATCTCGCTGTGGGCATCCGTGCCGCACTACGTGCACAACGCCCCCTCGCCCAAGGCGACGCTCGCGCTGCTCGACAAGCTCGAGGAGCTCGTCGACGTCGTGATTCCGCGCGGCGAGCTGCTCGACGAGGCGCGCGAGTGGGAGGAGGGCATCGACGCCCTCGCCGCCGACGACGACGAGATGCGCTCGTACATCGAGCAGCTCGAGCGCGCGCGCGACGCCGTCGAGGCGCCCGAGGCGAGCGGCGAGGCTATCGCGCAGGAGTTCGAGCGCTACCTGCGCAAGCGCGACGACGAACCGGGCGGTTCTGCGGCGCCCGACGGGCCTGGCGCCGGCTGAGGCGGACCGCCGCCCGCGGGTCGCGTCTCGGTGTCGCGCAGCCCCGGTGTTTCGCGGCGCACCTCGGTGTGTCGTCCGGTCTGGGCGGCGTGTCGCGCGGAACTGCGGGCGTGAGCGACACCCGCCGCGGAGAGGTCGAGCGCTGCTCTCCACAACTCAGGAGTGGAGCTGCAGTGCAGGCTGCGACACGCCGGTTGAGCATCCCGATGCCGCCCTGGACGGCACTATTTCCTGAATTGTGGAGATGAGCGGATGCTCGCGCGGGCCGCGATTGCGCGTGAGCGACCGCATTGGGCTCTATTCGGTGGGCGTCAACATCGGCTGGACGATGAGGTAGAAGACCGCGAACAGACCGAAGAACAGCAACACGCCGCCGCCGATGCGCCACTGGATCACCTGCGACTCCGCCATGGCTCGCCGCTCATTCTTCGCCTGCCCAGCCGCTCGATAGAGAGCCGCATTGAACCTCATTAGCGACCGGGGTGCAAAGAGACCGACGATGCCAACGAATGCGAGCGTTCCGGTAACGAACCAGTGGATGATCGGCGCTGATTCCACGACTGACACCCTTCACGACGCGAGCGACAAACCAGCGTCATTCTTGCACCCGCCACCATCTACGGGTATCTCCACAACTCAGGAGTCGAGCTTCCATGCAGGCGGCGACACGCCGGTGGTGCATCCCGAGCCCACATCTGACGCAACCATCTCCTGAATTGTGGAGATGAGCGGATGCTCGCGCGGGGTCGCCCGCGAGCGCAAGCCGCGCTACAGCGGGTCGAGCACGCCCGTCGAGAGCAGCACGATGAGGGTGCCGCCGAGCAGCAGCCGGTAGATCACGAAGGGCAGGAACGAGCGCTTCGAGATGTAGGCCATGAGCCCGGCGATGACCGCGAGGCCGACGCCGAAGGCGACGACCGTCGCCGCCGCGATCTCGACCCAGCCGAACGGGCTCGAGCCAGGCTCGCGGATCGCCGTGACGAGCTCGTACAGCCCACTGCCGAAGACCGCCGGAACGGCGAGCAGGAAGGCGTAGCGGGCCGCGGCCGGACGGGTGTAGCCGAGCGCGAGCCCCATCGTCGTGGTCGCACCGGAGCGCGAGACGCCCGGGATGAGCGCGAGGGTCTGCGCCAGCCCGTAGGCGAGCCCGTGGGGGTAGGTGAGGTCGGTCAGCTCGCGCGTGCGACGCCCGAGCCAGTCGGCGAGGCCGAGCAGCAGGCCGAAGACGATGAGCACGATGGCGACGAGCCAGAGCGAGCGGAAGGTCTCGCGGATGTACTCCTGCGCGAGGTAGCCGACGATGACGATCGGCAGCGTGCCGATGATGATGAGCCATCCCATGCGCACGTCGGGGTCGTTGCGCGGCACGCCCCGCTCGCCGCCCTCGGCGTGCGAGCCCGACCGCGGCCCGAACGATCGGAACCACGTGCCGATGATCCGGGTGATGTCCTTCCAGAAGTAGAGCAGCACCGCCAGCTCGGTGCCGAGCTGCGTGATGGCGGTGAACGTCGCCCCCGGGTCGGTGGCGCTCGGCAGGAACTCGCCCGCGATGCGCAGATGGGCGCTGGACGAGATGGGCAGGAACTCGGTGAGCCCCTGGATGAGGCCGAGGATGATCGCTTCGAGCAGAGACACGGGGCGCCGTTCTAGTAGCGGTGGAGCAGGTCGGTGAGGGCGGCGTGCCCGAAGTCGAGCGCGGCGAGCGGCACCCGCTCGTCGACCCCGTGGAACATCGCCGGGAAGTCGAGGTCGGGCGTGAGCTTCAGCGGGGCGAAGCCGTAGCCCGTGATGCCCAGCAGGCTCAGCGCCTTGTTGTCGGTGCCGCCGCTCAGCAGGTAGGGCAGCACCTCGGCACCGGGGTCGTGGCGCTGCAGCGTCGCGACCATCTCGTCGACGAGGGCTCCGCTGAACGGGTTCTCGAGCCCGAGGTCGCGGTGCATGACGACGACCTCGATCTCGTCGCCGACGAGGCGCTGCACCTCGGCGAGCACGGCGTCTTCCTCCCCCGGCAGCGTGCGGATGTCGATGAGCGCCTCAGCGCGGTCGGGAATCACGTTGTGCTTGTAGCCCGCCTGCAGCAGCGTCGGGTTGCTCGTCGTGCGGATCGTCGCGGTGAGGAATCCCGCCGCCGTGCCCGAGCGCAGCAGCAGCTCGTCGGGGCCGAGCTGCTCGATATCAGCGTCCAGCAGGCGCGCGAGCTCGCCGAGCAGCTGCCGGGTCGTGTCGGTGAGGTGCAGCGGCCACTGCTGCCGCCCGAGGGCGACGACCGCCTCGGCGAGCTTCGTCACCGCGTTGTCCGCGATCACGCGCGAGCCGTGCGCGGCGGTGCCGCGAGCCACCAGCTTGATCCACACCAGGGCCTTCTCGCCGGTCTGCAGCAGGTAGGCGCGGCGTCCGCCGACCTCCACCGAGTAGCCGCCGACCTCGCTGATCGCCTCGGTGGCGCCGGCGAAGAGCGCCGGATGCTCGGTCGCGAGGTGATGCGAGCCGTACACTCCCCCGTTCTCCTCGTCGGAGAAGAACGCGACGACCAGGTCGCGGTTCGGCCCGCCGCTCGCGATCACCTCGCCCAGCGCGGTGAGGATCATCGCGTCCATGTTCTTCATGTCGACCGCGCCGCGCCCCCACAGGAGCCCCTCGCGGATCTCGCCTCCGAAGGGGTCGACGCTCCAGTTCGCGGGGTCGGCCGGAACGACATCGAGGTGGCCGTGCACGACGAGCGCCGGGCGCTCGCCGCGCGATCGATCGACGGGATGCTCGTACCGGCCCGCGACGCGCGCGACGACGCTCGTGCGCCCCGGGGCGGCGTCGATCAGCACCGGGTCGAGCCCGAGGGCCCGCAGCTCGGCCTCGACGTACTCGGCGGCCTCGGTCTCGCCGTTGCTACGGCCCTCGCCGTAGTTTGTCGTGTCGAAGCGGATCAGGTCGCGGGCGATGCGGGCGGTGCGGCTGAGGGTCGCGCCGTCGGGGTGCTCGCGCTCCGCATCCTGGGCCATGCCGTCCACGCTACCGGGCGCGGCAGGCGCGTTCTCATTCGTGCTAATGTCGTCTCCGGTCACGCCGCCTCGGCGCTTGTGACCAGACCAGCGCGGGTGGCGGAATTGGCAGACGCGCTAGCTTGAGGTGCTAGTGCCCGTATAGGGCGTGGGGGTTCAAGTCCCCCCTCGCGCACGCTGGTCAGAACGGCCCCGGAGTCCTCTCCGGGGCCGTTCTGCGTTCGCCCGGCCTGCGGTCGGCATCGCGGCGCAGGTCGTGACTTTCGGCCCGTGCCCACGGCAGGGCCTCCGCCTAGCGTGGAGTCATGAGGATCCGCGCGCTCGACCTGTCCGAGCTCTTCGGGCCTCCGGTACTGCTGCGCTCGCCGGAGTTCCTCCCGTCGTCGCGCTGGGCCCAGTTCGACGCGGTGCGCGCGACCTGGTCGGAGCTCCTCCGGCTCGCCGACGGCGATTCCGTCGTCGGCGATGAGCCCGAGTCGCTCTTCGGCGGTGCGATCGTGCTGCTCATCCCGACCCGCCAGCGGCACGGGGTGGATGAGGCCATCATCGTCGACGGACGCCATCGGCTGGTCGCGTGGCAACTGCTCATCGATGCCAGCCGCCGCGCGATGGCGGAGGCCGGCGCGACGATGATCGCCCGCACGCTCGAAGAGCTTCTCGAGAACCCGGCGAGCGCGGCCGCCGACGACGACCAGCGCCGCGTCGTGCTGCCCTCACGGGAGGACCGCCCGGAGTTCATCGATCGCCTGACGCTCGATCTGCCGCTGCTGCGGGCCGGCGACCGCGGTGCGTCCGGCATCGGCGCTGCGCACGCCTGGCTGCTCGATGCCGCCCGCTCGTGGCTGGCTGCGGGAGACCCGCTCGACCGATCGCAGCGCCTCGCTCGCGTCATCCAGCATCGCCTGCGCGTCGTCGTCATCGAGGCGCGGCCGATCGACAATCCACTGCGCATCGCCCGCCAGCTCACCGCGGGCGGCACGCCCGTGAGCTCGGTCGACATCGTCGGCCAGACGCTCCTCGACGCTCTCGCCCTAACCGACGAGCAGACCCGGCGCGCCTACGAGGCCTTCCTGGCGCCGTTCGCGCACCCGTGGTGGGCCGAGTCGGTCGACGACCGAGCGGGGTCGGAGACACGGCTCGAGCAGCTCGCCCGCGCCTGGCTCATGTCGCGCACGCTGCGCGCGGTCACGGAGGCGGAGCTCGCGCCCGCGTTCCATCGCTACCTGCACAGCAGCACCGTGGCGCCGCTCGACCTCCTCAGCCGCCTCCGCGTCGAGGGCGCGATGATCCGCGAGCTCGCCGAGGCCGCGCGGGATGCGACGGCGGGCACCGACCCCCGCGCCCTGTACCTCGACCGCATGAGCACCCTCGGGTGCGCCGAGGCGATCGCTGTGCTGCTGCGACTGTCGCCGCCGGACGCGCGGGTGGCGGACGACGAGGTGTCCGTGCTCGCCGCCATCGAGAGCTGGGTGGTGCGGCGTGCGCTCAGCGGGCTCGCGGTGACCGGCACCGGCGCGGGGTGGCAGGGGGTGTTCGCGGCGCTCGACGCGGGCTCCGCATCCGCGATCATCGCCCGCTTCGCCGCGTCGCGCACGCAGGCCGAATCCGACTACTGGCCGACCGACGACGACCTTCGCCTCGTGCTGCCGGCCCGCCCGATCGCCCTCGAATTGCCCGAGGCGGCTGCGCGGGTGTTGCTCGAGGCGCTCAGCGACGACGCGCACGGCGCGGGCGCGGCGCGGCGCGGCGACCACCGTGTGGTGCTGCTGCATTCCGAGCCCGTGGGCGAGGCGGTGGTCGCGCCGATGCTGCGCCACGTGCTCGGCAACCTCACCCTCGCCGATGCGCCCGTCGTCGATCCCGTCGGCGACACCTCCGCGCGCACGTCGACGCTCATCGAGCGGGTGATCAGGCTGTGGCCGGGCCCTCCGCCGCCGTCGCTGCCGAGCGCTGCAGGTGCCGCTCGCGATTGGCCAGGAACAGCGGGAACGTGAAGGCGATCGCCGTGAGGCCCGCGAAGACGATGTAGGCCCACAGGTGGCGCATGCCGAGGCGGCGCCCCTCGATGACGATGAACGCGCACGCGGCGACTGCCATGATGAGCAGGTCCATCGTGAGCGAGCCGACGGCCGGGCCGCTGCCGAACCAGTCACCGAAGAAGTCGCGCTGCTCGATGATGGCGATGATGTTGTAGCTCCAGGTGCCGATGAGGCCGGCGATCGCGAGGATGAGGAACACGATGGCGCGGCGATTCCAGTGACGGGTCATGGGGACATCATGCCCGCGGCGGCTGATCTCGACGCCCTGGAGTCGCGCACGGCGTTTCGGGAGTGGAGCGCGCGGCCTGCGGGGCAGCGTGCCGATCCGAGCCGCTTCGGGATGCTCTGCGCCGCGCTCGGCGTCGACCCTGAGCATCCCGCCCCCGCCCTCGGCGTCGTCGGCTCGAAGGGCAAGGGCACGACGGTCGCCTTCGCTTCGGCGCTGCTGGTCGAGGCCGGGCTGCGGGTGGGAACGGTCTTCAGCCCGGGGCTCGTGACCAACCGTGATCGGCTGCGGGTTGACGGCAAGGTGCTGCCGATCGATGAGTACGCCGCTCTGCTCGACCGGGTCGATTCCGCGCTGCGCACCCTGCCGCAGCCGACGGCCGGGTACCTCGGGCCGAGCGGGTTCTTCCTCGCGGCAGGGCTCGCGCACTTCGCGGTTGGGGGGTGCGAGGCGCTCGTGCTGGAGGCGGGCATCGGCGGGCGGCGCGACGACCTCGGCCGCGTCGGGCTCACGGGGCTCGCGATGGCCGAGGTGTTCCTCGAGCACACCGACCTGCTCGGCGGCACGATCGCCGAGATCGCCGGCGACAAGGTGGGTGCGGCTCGGCCTGGTGCGCGGTTCATCACCCACCTCGCGCAGAGCGAGGAGGCCGAGGCGGTCATCCGGGCGCACGCGGAGGCGATCGGCGCGGAGCGCATCCGCGTCGACGCGGATGCTCGCGCGCCCTACGCCGACGCGGTCGGCTCCGGTCTCGGGGGCATGAACGCCGCGCACGGCATGCTCGCGGCCCGTCGGCTGCTGGGCGCGATGGGTCGCGCCGACGTCACCCCCGAGCAGTTGCGCGCGGCGGGCGGTCGCGTGTCCTATCCCGGCCGCCTCTCGCGGCACGAGGTGGGCGACTCGGGCGCGCGCGTGACCGTCTTCGTCGACTCGGCGATCAGCCGTGACGGCTTCGAGAACGCCCTCGCTCATGTGGAGCGCGAGACCGGCGCTCCCCCGCCGCTGACGCTCGTCTCGGTGCCGCGCACGAAGGATCTCGCGGGGTTCCAGGAGATCGCCGGGCGGCTGCGGGGCCGGGTCGTGTTCGTCGCCCTCGAGCGCGTGCACCTGCACTACCCCGAGCCCTCGGAGTGGCACGGCGAGTGGGCGACGGCCGCCGAGCTGCCCTCCCTTCTGCGCGCGGCCCCCGTGGTGCTCGCCATCGGCACGGCGAGCTTCTCGGCCGAGGTGCTGCGGCAGCTCGGCGTCGATACCGATCGGGTGCTCTGACATGCGGGTCGCACCCTTCGGACTGCTGCTCGACGTCGACGGCCCCATCGCGAGCCCGATCGAGCGCCGCATCGCGATCGACTCGATCGTGCGCGACCTGCTGACCCTCGCGGCAGCGGGCATCCCGATCGCCTTCATCACCGGCCGCAGCGACGCCTTCATGCGCGAGCAGGTCGTGGCGCCTCTCGTGGCCGGCGGGCTGGATGCGGGGGCGCACGTCTTCGGCGTCTTCGAGAAGGGCGGCTGCTGGGCGCCGGTGACCCCGCAGGGGCTCGGCACGCTCGAGATCGACCGCGCCGTGGCGGTTCCGGATGCGGTGCGCGCCGCCGTCGAGGGGCTCGCGCGCGAGCGCTACGCCGACACGATGTTCGTCGACGAGGCCAAGCACGTCATGATCTCGCTGGAGGCCCGCACCGACGTCGAGCCCGCCGTCTACCAGCAGGCGCAGCGGCGCTTCGATGCCGAGGTGGATGCCCTGCTCGTGTCGCTCGCGGTCGGGCCCGGCTTCCGGCGCGACTCGACGATCATCTCGACCGATGTCGAGTCGGTGCTGCTCGACAAGGATCGCGGGGCGGCCCGGGCGCTCGACTGGTTCGCGGCCCGCGGGGTCACGGCCGAGCGCTGGTGGTCGGCCGGCGACTCGCGCTCGGATTACCGCATGGCCGACGAGGTGCATCGGCGGGGCATCCCGGTGGCGCACCTCGACGTGCGCCCCGGAGACGGCATGCTCGACCGGCCCTACGACGTCGTCGTCGAGGGTGATCTCATCCACGATGCCGCGGGTGCGGTGTTCCTGCGGCGGCGGGTCGCCGAACTGGCCTGACGGTCTCGACGGGAGGGGAACCTTTCGGGCGATGCCGGACACTACAGGGCATGAGCATCCCTCCGGCCGACGGCTCCGCCGCCGAGCGCCAGCGTGACGACGTCGATTGGGCGTCGGCTCAGCAGGGAGTCGGCGAGGCCTTCGGCCGCATCTTCGACCGGCACCGCGACCGCGTGCACCGGCACGTGCTGCGGCTCGTTCCTGTTCCGGCCGATGCCGATGATGCCGTCGCGATTACCTTCCTCGAGGCTTGGCGCCGCCGTGGCGATGCGCGCCTCGTCGAGGGCTCGCTGCTGCCCTGGCTGCTGGTCACCGCCACCCGGGTCACCCAGAACCTCACCCGTAGTGCCCGCCGGCACCGCGCCCTGCTGGCCAAGCTGCCGCCCGGCGAGCCCGTGGCCGATCACGCCGACCGTCACGACGAGGGGCCCGCGAGCGCGGCCCTGCGCGAGCTCTCCCTCGCTGATCGCCAGGTCGTGACCCTCTGCGTGCTGGAGGGTCTGAACGACCGAGAGGCCGCCGCCGCTCTCGGCCTGCCCGTGGGCACGGTGAAGTCCCGCCTCTCCCGTGCGAAGCGCCGCCTCGCCGACCGTCTCTCGCCGCCCGCCGCACCGCTCACTCGATTGGACGAAGCCGCTCATGACGCCTGACACCGACTCCCGCATCCCCTTGCGTACTGCTGCGCTGCGCGCCGAGCTCGTCGCCCAGGCGGCTGCATCGGCGCCCCGTGCCCCCGCCGTCACGACGGGCCGTGTCGCGGTCGCCGCCGTGCTCGCCTTCGCTCTCGCGGGTGCGACCACCGGCGGCGCCGTCGCGGCCACCGGGATGCTCACGCCGACCTCGACCGTCGAGTTCTCGATGGAAGAACTCCGAGTGATCTCGTTCCCCGGCGCGGAGCTGCTCGGCACGCCTCTGGTCGTCACCGGCTCGGGTGAGACGGTCGTCCGGCTCGATGACCGGCCCGAGCGGGCCACGGCTCTTGCCCTGCGGGTGCAGTGCCTCGACCCCGGACGATACGACGTCCTGATTGACGGGCTGCCCGATGGTTGGATCCAGTGCGACGTGGGTGACGACGGAGCCTTCTCGCCGACCGACTCCCGTCAGCTGACGGACCTGACCGTCGAGAATCCGCAGTCGGTGACTGTCCGGGGGCAAGGCGGCGATCGATACGTCATCTCGGTGTCGTGGGCGGTTTCGGCCTGGGCGATCGAGCCGTCGGAGGCGCAGGCCGCTGCTCTCGCCGATGGCGTGGTCACGCGCGAGGAGTACCTGGCCGGCCTCGACCGCTACGTCACCTGCATGGAGGCGAGCGGCTGGTCGGTCGCAGTGGTCGACCGTGCAGCTGAGCTCGTCGAGTACAGCATCGAGGCGCTCTCGGGAGACGATGACGCTCGCTGCTACACCGCAGAGTTCTATGAGCTCGACATGGCCTGGCAGGTCTCGCGCGAGTAGCCGGAGGCGGTCACGCGATACGCCGAGCTCGCACACTCTGCGGCGCGGCACGGTGGTCGTCTGCCTTCCAGAACTGCGGATGGACGTGATGTCGATTCACGAGCATCCGCAGTTCTGGAAGGGCGTCGGAGTCATCACGCGCCCCTCTCGCGACACGCCGGGCGAATGTCGGTGCAGGTTGCCATATTCGAACGTATGTTCGATCATGGAGAGGTGCCCGCCCTCGCGCTCTCCCCCGTTGTCGACCCCGCTGTCGACTCCCGTAGCGCGCGCATCGAGGCGCTCGAGACCGTGCACGAGCTGCAGGCCCGCATCGACGCCCTGCAGCGCACCCGGCTCGACACCCGGCTCATGCCCACCCACGAGGCCATCGCCGACCTGCTGCCCGGCGGCGGCCTGCGCGAGGGTGCCGTCTACGCCCTCAGCCCCTCGAGCGCGCTCGTCATGGCCCTGCTCGTCGGGCCCTCGCAGGCGGGCTCGTGGTGCGCCGTCATCGGCATGCCCGAGTTCGGGGTCGAGGCCGCCGAGGGAATGGGCATCGATCTCGACCGGCTCGTGCTCGTGCCGCACCCGGGCGATGCCTGGCTGACGGTCGCCGCGGCCATCGCCGACGCGGTCGGCGTGGTCGTCGTGCGGCCCGGCCGTGCGGCGAGCGATGCCGCCGTCGCGAAGCTCGCCGGCCGGCTGCGCGAGCGCGGCGCGACCCTGCTCGTGCTCGGCCCCTGGCCGCAGGCAGAGGCCATGATCAGCGTCACCGAGAGCCGCTGGGCCGGTCTCGGCGAGGGGCACGGCCTGTTGAGCGAGCGCGAGGTCACCCTCACGGTGACCACCAAGCAGGGCGGTCGGCCCCGCAGCGGGCGGCTGCTGCTGCCCGATGCCGAGCTGGGCATCCGCCGCCTCGATCGGGGCGCCGCGGCTGACCGCGCTCGCGATCGGTGGCAGGGGGTCGAGACCGCCACCGTGAGGCGCGTGGGCTGATGCAGCGCACCCTCGTACTCTGGCTTCCCGACTGGCCCGTCACCGCGGCGGTGCGCGAGGGCCTGGCCCCCGCAGGGGCGGCCCTGGCCGTCATCAGCGCCAACCGTGTCATCGCCTGCTCAGCTGCTGCCCGTGCAGAAGGGGTGCGCGCGGGGCAGCGCCGGCGTGAAGCCCAATCGCTGTGCCCGGCTCTGCAGATCGTGCCGTTCGACGAGGGCCGCGATCACCGCCTGTTCGCGCCCCTCATCGACATCGTCGAAGGGCTCGTCGCCGGGGTGCAGGTCGTGCGGCCGGGGCTGATCGCCCTCGCCGCCCGCGGCCCCGCCCGATACTACGGCGGCGAGAAGGCCGCCGCGCTCGCGCTGCGGGGCGCCCTTGCGGCCGAGGCCGACGACGTGCGCATCGGCATCGCCGATGGGCCCTTCGCGGCCGAGCTCGCGGCGCGCACCGCGGCCACCACCGCTGCCGAGCAGGGGCTGCGCATCGTGCCGGCCGCCGCATCCGGGCCCTTCCTCGCACCCTTCTCGGTCAGCACGCTCGGCGATCCCGGGCTCGCGACGCTGCTCGGCCGGCTCGGGGTGCGCACGCTCGGCGACTTCGCCGCGCTGCCCGCCGCCGCCGTGCGCGAGCGCTTCGGGGCCGCGGGCGCTCACCGTCACGCGCTCGCGGGCGCCGCCGACGCGACCCCGATCGTGCCGCGCACTCCCCCGCCCGACCTCGAGCGGGTGCTCGAGCTCGAGCCGCCGCTCGACCGCGTCGATCAGGTGGCCTTCGCCGTGCGGCAGCTCGCCGACGAGCTCGTCGAGGCGCTCACCGCGCGGCTGCTCGTCGCGACCGCCATCCGCATCGTCGTGCGCGACGAGCACGGCATCGAGAGCGACCGCGCCTGGCTGCACCCGCGCTCGTTCCGCGCGAGCGAGATCGTCGACCGCGTGCGGTGGCAGCTCAGCGGTGAGACCCGCACGATGGGCGCCCGCGCTTCTCATGCACAGGCTGATGCCGACCGCGGGCCCGGGCTGCGGGCGGCCGTGACGCGCGTGCGCATCGCACCCGAGAGCGTCGACGATCTCGCCCACCACGAGCCGGGCCTCTGGGGCGGGCCGCCCGACGAGCGCGTGCACCACGCGCTCTCGCGCGTGCAGAGCATGCTCGGCCACGAGGCCGTGCTCACCCCGCGCCGCACCGGCGGGCGCACGCTCGCCGACCGTGCCCTGCTCGTGCCCTGGGGCGATCGCGCGGCGGGCACGCGGCCCCTCGAGCGACCATGGCCCGGGGCGCTGCCGCAGCCGGCCCCGAGCACCGTATTCCCGACGAGGCATCCGGTGAGCGTCGTGGACGGAGAAGGTGCCGCGATCGGCATCGATGAGCGGATGCGGCTGTCGGCCGCGCCCGCCGCCTTCGCCCCCGGCGCGGGTGGGGCGGCGCGGCCCATCCGCTCGTGGGCGGGGCCGTGGCCGCTCGACGAGCAGTGGTGGAGCATCCGTCGCCGCCGACTGCACCGCCTGCAGGTCGTCGATGCCGCGGGGGTCGCCTGGCTGCTCGTGCTCGAGGGCGGCAGCTGGTGGGCGGAGGCGCGCTATGACTGAGCACCGATGCCGCGCGGGCGGCGCTGAGGGCGGGCGGCACTGATGGCCGGCTGGCACAACC
>OFDN01000538.1_pt1 | contig 30101 bp, 30 predicted proteins | sample 1520971 | NCBI WGS metagenome assembly OFDN01 (sample SAMEA94257418, study PRJEB24077) | hot springs metagenome | biome: Aquatic biome; feature: Geographical feature; material: Water | place: India | collected 2012-06-12 | depth 5 m | reverse complement strand
GCGGCGGCGGCGGCGAAGCGGTGTTCCGCCGCCGCGGTGCGGCGGGCGGCATCCCCGAACACGCAACGCCGGGCGGGGTCGTCCAGCAGGGTGCGCACCGCGGCGGCGAAGGCCGCGTCGTCGCCCACCGGCACCAAAAGCCCGGTGTCACCGTCGCGCACCACATCCGGCACGCCGCCGGTGCGGCCGGCCACGGCGGGCAGGCCGGCGGCCTGCGCCTCCAACAGCGCCATGCCGTACGCCTCGTTCACCGCCGGCCACACCATCAGGTCGGCGGCGGCGTACAGTTCGACAAGGCAATCGGTCGCCAGCGCGCCGGTGAAACGTACGCGGTCGCCGAAGCCATCGTACAGCCCCGCCACCGCGGCCCGGGCCGGCCCGTCCCCGACCACCAGCAGCCGCCAGGGACGATCCGACACCCGGCCCAACGCGCGGGCCAGAACCTCGTAGGAGCGGCGCTTGTCGCCCTCCCGCATCATGCCGACGGCGAGCAGCCACGGCTCGTCCGCCGGCAGGCCGTACGATGAGGCGAGCGCCGTCCTGTACGTTCCGCGCTCGGCGGACGCCGCGGCGAAGGGCGCGGTGTCGAGGAAGGGTCGCAGCGGCACCAGCCGGCGCGGGTCGTCCAGCAAGGGCAGCACCGCCTCCGCGTCGTGGCCGGCGAGGTTGACCACGGACGAGGCCCGCCGGATCGCCGCCGCCGCCGCCGCATGGCCCGCGGCCCAGGGGCCGGTGGCGCGCTTCGGCGCGTGCGAGGCTTCCGCGACCACATAGGGGATGCCGAGCCGATCGCAGACCAGGGGCCCGATCCCGTCCGGCGCCTTGTGGTAGAGGTGATAGGTGAACCACAGGTCGGGCGGATCGTCGGCCCAGCGCCGCAGCAGCCGGTCGGCGCAACGCCCTCCCAACGCCGCCAAACGCTCCGGCCGCCCTGGCCGCGTGCCGTCGTCCCAACCGCGCAGGGTGGAGGCCAGCCGGACTTCGTGCCCGCCGGCGGCGAGAGCCGCCATCAGCAGCCGCGCCACCCGGCGGTCACCGGACGGCACCGGGTGGGTGGGCGCCTTCAAAGGGGCGTAGAAGGCGATGCGCAGGCCCGTCATCCCCGGCGCTCAGCGGGTGGTGGCGGCCAGCGATTCGGCCGCCAGGGACTCGGCGAAGCGGACCATCAGCCGGTCGATGCCCCGGTCGCAGCCGAACGCGCCGCGCACCCGCTCCGCCCCCCCGGCCGCCAGCGCCGCACGCCGCGCCGGGTCGCGCAGCAGCGACTCCAGCGCCGCGGCCAGAGCCGGCGCGTCGTCGGGTGGAACAAGCACGCCGGTGGCCCCGTCCTCGATCAGCTCGGGGATGGCCGCCATGCGGGTGGCGAGGCAGGGAAGGCCCAGCGCCTGCGCCTCCATCAACACGTTGGGCAGCCCGTCGCGGTCGCCGTCCTTCGCCTGCCGGCTGGGCAGGATGAACAGGTCGGCCGCGGCGTAGGCGGCGATCACCGCGTCCTGCGCGCGGGCCCCCAGCCACTCCACCCGGCCGGTCAGCCCCAACCGCTCGGCCTGCGCCTTCAAGTCCGGCAAACGCTCGCCGCCGCCGATGTGGGTCCAGCGCCAGGACAGGTCGGCCGGCAGCCGGGCGAGCGCGTCGAGCACCAGATCGATGCCCTTCTTCTCCACCGCGCGCCCGACGGTCAGCAGCCGCAGGGGATCGTCCGCGTCGCTCCCATCGCGCGGCGGCCGTGCCGGCGGGGTGTCGGGAAAGCGCGCGAAGTCCAGCCCGTGGTACAGCAGCTCCACCCGTCCATGATCCGGGGCCAGCGACTCCAGGTGCCGGTGCCCCATGGCGGTGCAGGTGACGCCCCAGGTGGCCGAGCCCAGCTTGCCGCGCAGCTCCCAGTCCGGGCTGGTCCAGATGTCCTTGGCGTGGGCTGAAAAGCTCCAGCCGAGGCCGGCGATCAGCGCGGCGTAGCGGGTGACGGAGGCCGGTGTGTGCAGGAAATGGCTGTGCAGCCACGCCACGTCGGCCGGCAGCTCCGCCGCCAGCACGCAGGCCTGACCGAAGCGGCGGACCCGGTTGCGGGTCGGGTCGCGAGCGAGGTCGGCCAGCCACGCCGCCAGCGCGCGCCACAGGCCAGGGCGGCCCAACGCCCGCCAAACGCCCCGCAACACCCGCGTCGGATCGTCGTGTAGATACTCCGGCAGATAGAGCACCGGGGCGGCGACGGCCTTGTTCAGGTCGTGCACGGCCTTGTCGGTGGGGCGGCGCAGGGACACGACGAGCTGTTTCAGGCCACGCCGTTCCAGTCCCAGCACCTCCTGCGCGATGAAGGTCTCCGACAGGCGCGGCCAGCCTTTGACGACGACCGCCACCCGCTGCGCCGGTTCCCGCATGGGCGGGCCCCTCACAGGCCCAGGCGGCGGGCCAGCGAGCGCAGCCGCCGCTGCCGCGGCGCCGTCAGCCACCGCTCGGCCAGCCGGTTCACATTCTCCAGCCCGTCCAGCAGGCCGGGGACCACCACGGAGGAGGGCGGGGCCTGTTGCGGCAATTGGCGCAGCGCGGTCGCCATGGCGTGGGCGTCGCGCACCCCGTCGTCCACCAGCATGGCCGACAACCCCAATTCCTGCGCGCGGGCGGCGCGGATGTACTGCTCGCGCCGCGGTACCTCGCGCGGGACGATCAGCGCCTTCTTGTCGAAGGACAGGATCTCGCAGAAGGTGTTGTAGCCGCCCATGGCGACCACCCCCTCCGCCCCCTGCATCAGGCTTTCCAGCCACGGCTCGAAGGTGGTGATCTCCACCTTGGGCAGCCGGGCGGCGCGGGCCTGGAATTCGGCCTGGAGATCCGGCTGCATGAAGGGGCCGAGCACGAGGACGGCGCGGTAGGGGATGCCGGCGTCCGTCTCGTAGGCGCGCAGCACCCAGTCGATCAGCGCCTCGCCGTCGCCGCCGCCGCCGGCGGTGACCAGGATGTAGGGATCGGCCGGCGCATCGACGCCGCGCGCCTGCTGGGTGGGGGCGGAGCGCTGGAGATAGCCGGTGTAAACCATCTTGCGCCGGACCGACGGCGGGATGTCGATCCCCTCCAGCGGGTCGCAGATCTGCGGCAGGCCATAGACCCACAGCTCGTCGTACAGCTCATCGAGCGCCGGGATCACCTTCTTGCGCTCCCACTCGGGGGCGAGCAGGGCCGGCTCGTCCATCACGTCGCGCAGCCCCAGCACCAGCGGCACGCCGCGGTCCTTCAGCCGGTGCAGCGTCTCCCGCACCTCGCCGCGCAGGCCCAGCGGCTCCTTGTCGACGATGAACAGGTCGGGCTGGAACACCTCGGCCGTGTGGCGGATCAGGGAGGCCCGCATCTCCAGGATTTCCTCAACCCCGATATGCAGGTTGAGCGCGGTGTATTCGCCATTGCGCAGCTTGATCACGCCGGGAATCCGCACGAAATCGACGCGCGTGCGGAAATCGAAGCTGCCGATGATGGGGGAGCCCGACAGGATCAGGACCGACAGCTCCTTGTACCGCTCCACCAGCGCGTGCGCGATGGCGCGGCAGCGGCGGAGATGGCCCAAACCGAAGGTGTCGTGGCTGTAGATCAGCACGCGGCCGGAACACGGGCGGCCCGCTGTCGCTCGGTCGGTCATGCCCCCCGTCTCCCGTGCTGCCCTGTTTGCCGGCCCGGTCTGCGCCGGAAGCCTTTTTGCCTTCTACCAGAAACACCCTTACCCAACCACGCAAATTGCCGCCCTGCGGCAAAGCCGCTATCGTCCGTACCACACGGTGCCCCGCGGCGCCGTCCGCCGCCGGCAACGGCGCGGCCATCGGGATCCCTCATGGAATCGAGCATCTTCCGGTTCATTCTTCGGCACAGCCGGCGCCAGCAGGTGCTTCTGCTGGTGATCACGCTCGCGTCCTTCCCCTTTCTCTACGCGTCGCTGGAGCTGCCGAAGAAGATCGTCAACGAAGCGATCAGCGGTAAGAACATCCCGGCCGAGCTGTTCGGCGTGCCGATGGACCAGGTGCGCTACCTGCTCATCCTGTCCGGGCTGTTCCTGCTCCTCGTCGTGGTCAATGGCTGGTTCAAGTACCAGATCAACACCATGAAGGGCCGGCTGGGCGAGCGCATGCTGCGCCGCCTGCGCTACGAGCTCTACGTCCGCATCCTGCGCTTCCCGCTGCCGCGCTTCCGCAAGGTGTCGTCGGGGGAGCTGATCCCGATGATCACCGCGGAGGTGGAGCCGCTCGGTGGCTTCATCGGCGACGCCATCGCGCTGCCGGTGTTCCAGGGCGGCACGCTGCTGGTCTATCTGGCCTTCATCTTCATGCAGGACCCGGTGCTGGGGGCGGCGGCGGTGTCGCTCTACCCGTTTCAGGGCTGGCTGATCCCGCGCCTCCAGCGCAAGGTGAACCAGCTCGGCAAGCAGCGCGTGCGCACCATGCGCCAGATCTCCGACCGGATCGGCGAGACGGTTGCCGGCATCGGTGAGGTGCACACCCACGACACCTCCGCCTGGCACAAGGCCGATCTGGCGCATCGGCTGGGCGACGTCTACGACATCCGTTTCGAGATCTACCAGCGCAAATTCTTCATCAAGTTTTTGAACAATTTCATCAACCAGTTGACGCCTTTCTTCTTCTATTCAATCGGCGGCTATCTGGTGATCAAGGGCCAGCTCTCCTTCGGGGCGCTGGTGGCGGTGCTGGCCGCCTACAAGGACCTCGCCTCGCCCTGGAAGGAGCTTCTGGACTGGTACCAGCTCAAGGAGGATACCCGCATCAAGTACGAGCAGGTGGTCGAGCAGTTCCAGGTGCCGGACCTGCTGGACGATCGCCTGCTGGAGGAGGAGCCGGCCGGGGACATCCGCGTCACCGGCCGCCTGGCGCTGGACCATGTGCAGTTCGGGGAGGAGGCGGGCGCCAAGCCGCTCGACGACGTGACCGGTGAGATCGAGCTGGACCGTCACACCGCGGTGGTGGCGGTGGGGGCCGGCGGTGAGGAGCTGGCGCAGATCGTCGCCCGCGTGCTGTTGCCGACCGCCGGCCGCATCCGCCTCAACGGCGAGGATTACCTGTGCCTGCCGGAAAGCGTCACCGGCCGCCGGGTCGCCTATGTCGGCTCCAGCCCCTACCTGTTCTCCGCCCCGCTCTTCGAGAATCTGGTCTACGGGCTGCGCCACCGGCCGCTGCGCCCCGATCCCGACGCCGACCCCGCCCACCGCAAGCGCCGTACGGCGGAGGCGCGGATGTCCGGCAACACCGACCGCGACATCCGGGCGGACTGGATCGACTACGGTGCCGCCGGCTGCATCGGGCCGGAGGATCTGGTCGGCCGCATCCGCGACGTGCTGCGGCTGGTGGACCTCGACGCCGACGTCTATTCCTTCGGCCTGAACCGCACGGTCGATCCGGACCGACGACCCGACGTGGCCGCCCGCGTGCTGGCGGCGCGGGAGGCGGTGACCGACCTGCTGACCGACCCGAAGATGGGCCAGCTGGTGGAGCGCTTCGACCCCGATCGCTTCAACACCAACGCCACGGTGGCCGAGAACCTGCTGTTCGGCACGCCGGTGGGCAGCGCCTTCGCCACCGACACGCTGGCCGAGAACCCCTACATGCTGCATGTGCTGGACAAGACCGGCTTGTCCGAGCGCTTCCTGGACGCCGGGCGCCGGGTGGCGGAGACCATGCTGGAACTGTTCTCCGGCCTGCCGCAGGGGCACGAGTTCTTCGAGCGCTTTTCCTTCATTGGCTTCGCCGAACTGCCCGAGTACCAGGCGATCCTGGCGCACGCCGGCAAGGACGGGCTCGACCGGCTGAAGCCGGACGAGCGGACGCGGCTGATGTCGCTGCCCTTCAAGCTGATCCCCGCCCGCCATCGCCTGGGCCTGCTGGACGACAAGGCGATCACCCGGCTGCTGGAGGCGCGGCGCGTCTTCGCCGAGGATCTGCCCGCCGACCTGCGCGGGGCCGTCGAGTTCTTCGACCCGCGCGCCTACAACGCGGCGGCGACGATCCAGGACAACATCCTGTTCGGCAAGCTGGTCTATGGCCAGGCGCAGGTGCAGCAGCGCGTCGGCCGCATGATGGCGAAGCTGGTGGACGACCTGCAGCTCCGCGAGCTGATCGTCGAGGTCGGGCTTGATCACCCGGTGGGCGTCGGCGGCTCCCGCCTGACGGCGGCGCAGCGGCAGAAGGCGGCGCTGGCGCGCGCGCTGCTGAAGAACCCGGATCTGCTGGTGCTGGGGGACGCCACCTCGAGCCTCGACTCCGCGTCCGAAGCCCGGGTCCACGCCGCCATCCGCAAGGATCGGGACGGTCGCGGGCTGCTGTGGGTGGTCCACCGCGCCGGCCATGCGCGCAGCTTCGACCGGGTCATCGTCCTGAACGGTGGAAGAGTGGCCGAGGAAGGGCGATCTGTGGAACTGGACAAGCCCGGCACCCTTCTGCACGAATTGATGGGGGCCGATTAGCGCGACTGGCGGCGTGGGCGCCAGACAGAGTGGAAGGCCGCCAGAGTGGAAGTCCGACAGAGTGGGAGTCCGGCTGTGAGCATCAACGAGGAAGTGGCCTGCCTGCGGAAGATCCCGCTGTTCGCCAACATCGAGACGTCGAAGCTGAAACTGCTGGCCTTCACCAGCGAGCGGGTGACCTTCGACCCCGGCGACACGCTGTTCGAGCAGGACGAGATGGGCAACTGCGCCTACATCATCCTGTCCGGCGATGCCGACGTGGTGGTGCGCACCCCAAGCGGCCCGGTGACCGTGGCGACGCTGGGGCCGAGCGAGGTGGTGGGCGAGATCGCCATCCTCTGCGACGTGCCGCGCACCGCCACCGTGAAGGCGCACAGCCATCTGCACGTGCTGTGCATCTCCAAGGACCTGTTCTTCCGCATCATGACGGAATTTCCGCAGATCGCGGTGGAGATCATGCGGGTGCTCGCCAACCGCCTGGAAAAGACCACCAGCCGCCTGCGCGAGGTGCTCAGCGAGCGCGCCGCTTAAGGGATGCGGAGCGCCCTCACACCGCCAGATCGACGATCACCGGCACATGGTCGGACGGTTTCGGTTCCCAACCGCGGGCGTCGCGCAGGACCTTGATGCCGGTGAGCGCCGGCTTCAGCGGCGGGGTGACCCAGATGTGGTCCAGGCGGCGACCGCGGTCCGACGCCGCCCAGTCGCGGGCGCGGTAGCTCCACCAGGTGTAGAGCTTCTCCGTCTCCGGCACGAAGTGGCGCATGGCGTCGACCCAGCCGGCGGAGCGCTGCATCGCACCCAGCTTCTCCACCTCGATCGGCGTGTGGGAGACGACGGAGAGGAGCTCCTTGTGGCTCCACACATCCGCTTCCAACGGCGCGATGTTCAGGTCGCCGACCAGCACCATCGGCCGGTCGGGGCTGCGGTGCTCCGCCAGCCAAGCCGTCATGTCGTCCAGGAAGCTCAGCTTGTGGGCGAACTTGTCGTTGACCGCCGGGTCGGGGATGTCGCCGCCGGCGGGGATGTAGACGCAGTGCAGCTCGATGCCGCCGGGCAGCGTCGCCAGGGCGTGGCGGCAATCCTCCTTGCCGCACCAGTGCTGCACCGCCGCCGCCTCCAGCGGCAGGCGCGACAGGATCGCCACGCCGTTGTAGCTCTTCATCCCATGGATGTGGGCGTGGGCGTAGCCGCGTTCGGCCAGAGGGGCCAGGGGGAAGTCGGCGTCGACCGTCTTCGTCTCCTGCAGGCAGACGACGTCCGGCGCCTCCTCGTCGATCAGCTTCAGCAGCAGGCCCAGCCGCATGCGGACCGAGTTGATGTTCCAGGTGGCGATCCGCAAGGCTGGGCTCCTTATGCGTCAGGCGTAGGTGACGGTCAGCGTGCCCACACCCTCGACCGAGCCGTCCAGCCGGTCGCCGGCCACCACCGCGGCCACACCCTCCGGCGTGCCGGTGTAGATCAGGTCGCCGGGCTGCAGCTCCACGAGGCCGGACAGGTAGGACACGGTCTCCGCCACCGACCAGATGAGGTCGGCGAGGTCGCCGGTCTGCCGCAGCTCCCCGTTCACGGTCACCTTGATGGTTCCTTTGGACGGGTGGCCGATGTCGGCGGCGCGGCGGATGGCGGAGCAGGGGGCGGACTGGTCGAAGCCCTTGCCCATGTCCCAGGGCTTGCCTTCCTTCTTCGCGGCGTTCTGCAGGTCGCGCCGGGTCATGTCGAGCCCGACCGCGTAGCCGAACACGTGGTCCAGCGCCGACTCCACCGGGATGTCGCGCCCGCCCTTGCCGATGGCGGCGACCAGCTCGATCTCGTGGTGCAGGTTCTTGGTCTTGGGCGGGTAGGGGATGGTGGCGCCGTCCGGCACGATGGCGTCGGCCGGCTTCATGAAGAAGAACGGCGGCTCGCGGTCGGGGTCGGAGCCCATCTCGCGCGCGTGGGCGGCGTAGTTGCGGCCGACGCAGTAGATGCGGCGCACGGGGAAGGGGTCGCCGCCCTCCACCGGGACGACGGGCTGGGGCCACAGGGGAAGCGCGTAGGCCATGGTCGGGCTCCGGAACGCGGGATGGACGATGGAACGGACCGCTATGGGTATCCGCCCGGCCGGCCTTTGCCAAGGGGCCGCGCCAGGACCCGCCGGCTGATTCGCGCCAAGGCTGTTCCGCCCGCCCGGCCCATTGTCCGCGGCCGGTGCGTTCGGTACCCCGGATGTCCGGCCGTCAACCCCGATTCGCGGCGAATTGGTGGCGCGGGCCGGCTTCACCAATGCGTTTGGGGTATACGTGATATGCCAATCGGCCGGGGATTACTCTTTTTGCTGACAAAGGCGGCACAGCCAAGCATTTTAAATCATCAATCAGAAACCTCGTAAAAAACCGCGTGGTCACACCGTTGACTGAGAACGATCCCACCGCCCAAGGCGACCGGCGCACGCGCCAGCGCACGGGCAAGAATGGCCGGCTCGCCCTCGGGCCGCTGCCGGAGTTGGTCGGCTACAACCTGCGCAAGGCCCAGGTCGTCCTGTTCCAGAACTTCCAGAGCGCCGTCGCTCCGCACGACATCACGCCCGGCCAGTTCGGCGTGCTGATCATGATCAAGGAGAACGAGGGCCTCAGCCAGTCCGACCTCGGGTCCGCCGTCGGCATCGACCGCTCGACGATGGTCGCCGTGATCGACCGGTTGGAGTCGCGCGGCCTCGTCGTGCGGGCACCCTCGCCCAACGACCGGCGGTCCTACGCGCTGCGGCTCAGCCCGGAAGGCCAGCGCCTGATGGAAGACCTGATCCCGCGCGTGAAGGCGCACGACCAGTCGATGGTCAAGGACCTCTCCAAGGAGGAGCAGGCCCAGCTCATCGATTTCCTGCGCCGGATGGCGAAGGCCGGCTGACCGGCGTCCGACCTGGTATGGCCGCGGGCAGGGTCAACCCCGCCCGTGGTCTTTAGCGTGCGCTCGCGCCGCATCCCCGAAGGCGGCGAACAGGGCCGCCGACGGCGGGTCTTCCCAGAAGCGCCACTCCGGGTGCCATTGCACGGCCAGCGCGAAGGCCGGCGCACCCTCGACCCGCACCGCTTCGACCAGACCGTCCGGGGCCGTGGCCTCCACCGACAGGCCGGGAGCCAGACGGTCGATGCCCTGGGCGTGGACGGAGTTGACCCGCAGTTCCCCGTGACCGGTGGTGCGGGCCAGCAGACCGCCGGCGGTCAGCCGCACCGGGTGCGCCTTGGCGTACTGCACCTCCACCGGGGCGGTCTTGTCCTCCCGGTGGTCCAGCATGCCGGGCATCTCCTGCACCCGTTGGTGCAGGCTGCCGCCCAGCGCCACGTTCAGCTCCTGGAATCCGCGGCAGATGCCGAGCAGCGGCACGCCCATGTCCAGCGCCGCGCGGATCAGGGGCAGGGTGGTGGCGTCGCGCTCCGCGTCGTGCAGCGTGCCCTCGGCACTCGTGGGGCCGCCATAATGCCGCGGTTCGACGTTGGATGGGCTTCCGGTCAGCAGCAGCCCGTCCAGCCGCGACAGCAGGTCCTTCGGATCGATGGCGCCGCCCAGCGCCGGCACCAGCAGCGGCAGGCCGCCGGCCCCGTCGGAGACGGCGCGGATGTATTTGTCCCCGGCGATGTGGAAGGGGTGGGCACCGAGGGTGCGGGCGCAGCAGGGAATGCCGATCAGGGGTGGTCGGGTCATGGCGGGGGTCACCGCGGGCTGTTGAGCTGGTCGCGCTCGCGGCCCGGCTCGCGGAAATAGAACAGGTCGCGGTCCAGCGGCACCCCGGCGCGCGGGTTGATCAGCCCGACCTCGGTCGTCAGCCCCTGCGCGTCGAGCACCCGCCACTTGCGCAGTTGCAGCGGCTTGTCCTGGAAGACCAGCGTCAGGCTGCCCTTGCCGGCGTCCTTGGCCTCGTAGAGCGTGATCTCCAGCACGCCGTCGGCGCGGTCGACCTCCTTCACCGTCACGTCGCCGGACAGTTTTATGTCCTTGCGCAGGATGAAGTCGGCCAGGGTGGAGCCGATCGGCGTGCTCGACTGCTGGCGCATGTCCGCGTCCCAGTAGAACAGGAACAGCCCGTCGGCGACGATGAAGTCGCGCACCGGCGCGTCGTATTCCAGCCGCATCCTGCCGGGCCGTGACAGATAGAAGGTTCCGGTCGCCTGCCGTCCGTCGGGGGCCACCTGCACGAACTTCGACTGCAGCGTCTTCACCGCGTTCAGATGCTCCTCCACCCGCGCGATGTCGCTGCGGTCCTGGGCGGAGAGGGCGGGGGGTGCGGCCGGGGTGGCGGCGTGGGCGGCGAGCGGCGCGGCGAGGGCGATGGCAAGGGCGGATGCGGCGAGGAAGCGGCGGATCACGGTCACACTCTCGAAACGGGACGCGAAGCCAGTAGATGGGGACGGCCCGGGGGATTCCCATCGTCCGGGCGTCGGACCAGCCGGATGTCAGCCGCCCAACCCATACTCCGCCACCGCCTCGTACACCGGCCCGGTGCGGCCGAGATGGCTGCGGTAAAGGGTGAAGTGGTCGATGGGGAAGGGACCGGCGCGGAACAGGCCGCGTTCGGCGATGAAGCGGCCGATGCGGTCCTGCGGCGCGTCCTTCAGCCGGGCGAGCGTCACGTGTGGGGTGAACCGGCGCTCCTCCGCCGGCAAGCCGGTGCGCACCAGCGCCGATTCGATCTTGGACTGGAGATGGGCCAGCGGCTCGCTGCGCTCCACCCCCGCCCACAGCATGCGGGACGCCCGGCCGGAGCCGAAGACACCCACCCCGTCCAGCGTCAGCGCGAAGGCGGGCGCCTCGATGCCGGCCAGCGCCTCGTCGATGTCGCCCGCCGCATCGTCCGGCACCTCGCCGATGAAGCGCAGGGTGAGGTGCAGGTTCTCCTCCTCCGTCTAGCGGGCGCCCGGCACCCCGCCGCCGAGGCCGGCGAGCCGCCGGCGGATGTCGTCCGGGAAGTCGAGCGCCACGAAGAGACGGAGCATGGGTTCTGTTCGGCTTACGGGCAGGGATCGGGGTTGCGGGCGTGCACCGCCTCGATCTCCGTCAACACCGAATCGGGCAGGGTGATCCCGGCGGCGTCGATGTGCGCGGTCAGATGCTCCAGGCTGGTCGCCCCGACGATGGCCGACGCCACGAAGGGCTGGCGCAGCACGAAGGCCACCGCCATCTGGGTCACCGACAGCCCATGCCGGGCGGCGATGTCCATGTAGGCGCGCACGGCGGCGTCGGCGTTCGGCTTCTCGTAACGCGACCGCCGCGGGTCGATGGAGCGGCGGGAGCCGGCGGGCACCGCGCCGTCCAGATACTTGCCCGTCAGAGTGCCGGCGGCGATGGGGGCGTAGGCGAGCAGCCCCACATCCTCGCGCAGACCCACCTCGGACAGCCCGTTCTCGTAGGTGCGGTTCAGCAGGCTGTAGGCGTTCTGCACGCTGGCGACGCGCGGCAGACCCTTGGTTTCGGCCAGCCGCAGGCAGGTCATGACGCCCCAGGGCGTCTCGTTCGACAGTCCGACCGCGCGCACCTTCCCGGCCTTGACCAGCTCGTCCAGCGCCGACAGCGACTCCTCCAGCGCGGCGCCGTCCTGCTCGGGCTTGTGGTCGTAGCTGCGCTGGCCGAAGCGCACCGACACCCGGTCGGGCCAGTGGAGCTGGTAGAGGTCCAGGTGATCGGTGCGCAGACGCGTCAGGCTGCCTTCGACGGCCGCCAGGATGTTGGCGCGGTCGAGCCGCGCCTTGCCGTCGCGGATCCAGGGGCTGCCGGGACCGGCCACCTTGCTGGCGAGAACGATCCGGTCGCGGCCGCCGCGCGAGGCCAGCCAGGAGCCGATCATCGCCTCGGTCCGGCCATAGGTCTCCGCCGTCGGCGGTACGGCGTAGATCTCGGCCGTGTCCCAGAAGGTGACGCCGCGGTCCAGCGCCAGATCCATCTGGGCGTGGGCCTCGGCCTCGGTGTTCTGGGTGCCCCAGGTCATGGTGCCCAAGCCGATGGCGCTGACCGTCAGGCCGGTGCGGCCGAGCGGGCGCTGCTGCATATTCCTTGTCCCCAACCGTTGCTTGGCTCAGCAGAAGAGCGTGAGGACACCCGTATAGCCGTAAAGCCGGCCGTGGGAAATCTCGCCGCTGGCGAAGAAGCCGGCCAGGGGCACGTCGCCGATCTCCTCGCGGATGATGGTCAGCTCCTCGCTGGCGCTGCCGAACAGGTTGGGGCCGCGGGCGATGCAGCTCACATAGACCCCACCCTTGGGCGCACCGGACAGGCGGCGCTTCATGCCCTTCAGCATGCGGCGCAGGTCGGTCTCCGCGCTGTCGCGGTCGCGGCGGGTGAACAGCACGCGCTGGCCCGGCTGCACCCGCTCGGCGATGGCGAGCCAGCCGGTGCGGGGGTCGATCGCCATCAGGTCGCGGACCACGTAATCCCCGGTGTCCGACCCGGCGATCGGCAGCCCGGCGAAGATGTAGCCGGCGACTCGGCGCAGGTCGCGGGCGAGCAGGTCGCCGATGTCCTCCTTGAAGGCGTCGAGCGCCGGGCGCCCGTCGATCTCCACCAGGACATTCTCCTCGCAGGCGGTGATGGTGCGCACCGGCCCGATGGGGGAACAGCCCTGGCTCAGACCGGTGGCGACCGCCACGCCGGGGGCGAACAGCACACCCGACACGCCTCCATCCGCCACCGGCCCGCTGGTCATGGTGGCGGTGTTGCCGGGGATGGTGAATTGCGGGAAGATCTGGCCGCGGGCCGATGTCAGACCGCCGACGACGAAGGCGCCGCTCGCCTCCTCCAGCGATCCCAGTATGTCGGGGACATGCTGGTTGCGCGGGTCGGCGTGGACCAGGGCCAGCGAGGCGCCGTGCCGGTCCAGCCATCCCCCGGCCATGCGGCGCATCGGCTCCAGGTCTCCGGACAGCACGGGGAACAGACGGAAGCCATCCTCCGGCAGGGTGGCGCAGAGCACGGCGATGGCGGGCTGGTCGAACAGCTCCTGCCCGGTCCCGCAGACGCCGATGCCCGCCGTGCCCACCCAGTCGCGGATGCCGGTGATGCCGCGCAGCAGGGTGACGATGCTGGTGGCGTGGTCGGCCAGCGCGTCGGTGACGTACAGGAAGCCCAGGTTGCAGCCGCCCACGTCGCCCAACCGGTCCAGGCAGTCCTTGGCGATGGCGCTCCATTCCGTGCCCGAGGCGGTGGCGGCCTTGAAGCGCGCGGGGTCGGTCATGGACGGTCAGCCTTTCGAGGAGGTGGCGGTTTCGATCAGACGGATGACGTGGGGCAGGATCCGCTCGACGATCACGGCCACGCCGGCGGCGTTGGGGTGGATGCCGTCGCCCTGGTTGAGCGCCGCGTCGGTGGCGACGCCGTCCAGGAAGAATGGGTACAATGGTACCGCGTACTTCTGTGCCAGTTCCGGGTACATGCCGTTGAAGGCCTCTCCGTACGAGCGGCCGAGGCCGGGGGAGGCGTACATTCCCGTCAGAAGTACGGGGATGCCGCGGTCCTTCATGCGCTTGAGGATGGCGTCCAGATTGGCCTTGGCCGCCGCCGGATCGAGGCCGCGCAGCATGTCGTTGGCGCCCAGCTCCACGATGGCGGCGTCCGGCTTGTCGGCCAGCGCCCAGTCCAGCCGCGCCAGCCCGCCGGCCGTGGTGTCGCCGGACACCCCGGCGTTGATGATCTGGACCGCGTGGCCACGGTCGCGCAGCGCCTTCTGGAGCTGCTCGGTGAAGCCCGCGGACTGCGGCAGCCCGTAGCCGGCGGTCAGGCTGTCGCCCAATGCCAGGATGCGCACCGGCTCGCGCGCCGGCGCGGCGCCCACGCTCACCGCCAGCACGCCCATTGCTGGAACCATGACCGCCAGCAGCGCCGCGTTGAAAAGCCGTCGCGCCAAGCCATATGCCGAGTCGCCTTTCCGAGTGCCGAAGAGACCCATGACCCAATCCCGTTCCAATGACCCAGCCCTCCCGATCGTCGAGCTGGCCGGTGTCCACCTGACATTGGACAGTGGGGCCGGACCCGTCAACATCCTGCGAGGAATTGATCTTTCCGTCGCGCGTGGCGAGCGGATCGGCGTGGTCGGACCATCGGGCTCGGGCAAATCCACCATGATGATGGTCATGGCCGGGCTGGAGCGTCCGTCGTCCGGCCGCATAACGGTGGCGGGGCAGGATTTCGCCGGGTTGAACGAGGACGGGCTGGCGCGCTTCCGCCGCGACCATGTGGGCATCGTCTTCCAGGCCTTCCACCTCGTGCCGACCATGACGGCCCTGGAGAACGTCGCCGTTCCGCTGGAGTTCGCCGGAGCGCCCGACGCCTTCGACCGCGCCCGGCGGGGGCTGGAGGCGGTGGGACTCGGCCACCGGCTGACCCATTATCCCGGCCAGCTCTCCGGCGGCGAGCAGCAGCGGGTGGCGCTCGCCCGCGCCTTCGTGGCGGAGCCGTCGCTGCTGCTGGCGGACGAGCCGACCGGCAACCTCGACGCCGACACCGGCGCCCAGGTGGTGCGGCTGTTGTTCGAGCTGGCGGAGCGCAACGGCACCACGCTGATCCTGATCACCCACGACAACGCGCTGGCGCGGCGCTGCGACCGTACGGTGCGGGTGTCGGACGAGCGCATCGTCGATGACGGGCTCGCCCGTCCGGCCACCGTCACCACCCTCGCCGCCCAGTAAACGCCACCGCCCAGCCAGGAACCTCCCGTGCCCGCTGCCTCCGCCGCGTCCCGATTTCCCGCCGGCCTCGGCCTCGCCTTCCGCCTGGCCCGGCGGGAGCTGCGCGGCGGGCTGAAGGGCTTCCGCATCTTCCTGGCCTGTCTGGCGCTGGGCGTGGCCGCCATCGCCGCGGTGCAGTCGGTGTCCGACGGCATCCTCGACGGTTTGAACAGCGACGGCCGCGCCATCCTCGGCGGCGACGTCGCGCTGCGGAAGATCTACAGCGACTTCGCGCCGGAGGAGACGGCCCACCTGACCGCGTCGGGCCGGCTGTCGATGCAGGCTGAACTGCGCGCGATGGCCCGCAAGCCGGACGAATCCGCCTCCTCGCTGGTCGAGCTGAAGGCGGTCGATGGCGCCTACCCGCTCTATGGCAGCGTCAGCTTGCGCGGCGGCGGCGGCCTGCACGACGCCATCGCCAAGCACGACGGCCAATGGGGTGCGGTGGTCGAGGACACGGTGCTCGATCGCACCGGCCTGAAGGTCGGCGACAGCATCCGGGTGGGGGAGGGCAGCTTCGCCATCCGCGGCGTCATCGAGCGGGAACCGGACCGCGCGGCGTCCGGCACCTTCAGCCTGGGGCCGCGGCTGATGGTCAGCCTCGACTCGATGCCGGACTCCGGCCTGTTCCAGCCCGGCAGCCTCGTCTACTGGAACGCCAAGCTGGCGCTTCCTTCCGGCACCGACCTCGATGCTTGGCAGAAGGCGCTGCACGAGCGCTTTCCCGACGCCGGCTGGCGGGTGCGGGATTTCACCAACGCGTCGCCCCAGATCGCCCGCTTCATCGAGCGGATGACGCTGTTCCTGACGCTGGTCGGGCTGACGGCGCTGCTGGTCGGCGGGGTGGGGGTCGGCAACGCCGTGCGCAGCCACCTCGACCAGCGGGCCGGCACGGTGGCGACGCTGAAATGCCTGGGCGCACCGGGCAGCCTCGTCTTCCAGGTCTATCTGATCCAGATCCTGGCGCTGGCCGGGATCGGCATCGTGATCGGGCTGGTGGTGGGGGCCGCGGCACCGCTGCTGATCGGCCGCGCGCTGGAAGGGCTGCTGCCGGTGAGCGCGCGCATCGGCGTCTATCCGGGCGCGCTGCTGATCGCCGCCGTCTTCGGGCTGCTCACCGCGCTGACCTTCTCCTTGTGGCCGCTGGGGCGCGCGCGGGAGGTGCCGGCCGCCGCCCTGTTCCGCGACGTGGTGGCGCCTGCCGCCGGGCGCCCGCGCGCCGTCTACATCGCGGCGATGGCCGCCGCCGCCCTGGCGCTCGCCGGGCTGGCGGTGCTGAGCGCCGACAACCGGGTCTTCGCGGCGGCCTTCGTCGGCGGCTCCATCGCCACCTTCGCCGCCTTCCGCGCGGCGGCGTGGCTGGTCACGCGCGGCGCCGCGCGGGTCGGGCGGCTGCGCGAGCCGGGGCTGCGGCTGGCGGTCGCCAACCTGCACCGGCCGGGCAACCCGACCGGCAGTGTGGTGCTGTCGCTGGGCCTCGGCCTCACCGTGCTGGTCGCCATCGCGTTGATCGAGGGCAACTTCTCCCGCCGGGTGACGGAGACGCTGCCGACCGACGCCCCCAGCTTCTTCTTCATCGACATCCAGCCCGACCAGCTCCAGCCCTTCCGCGACACGGTGCTGTCGATTCCCGGCGCGCACGACCTGCAGGCCGTGCCGTCGTTGCGCGGGCGCATCGCCACCGTCAACGGGGTGGAGGCGGAACGGGCCATCGTCGACAAGGAGCGTGCCTGGGTGCTGAACGGCGACCGCGGCATCACCTACGCCGCCGAGGCGCCGGCGCGCTCCAACGTCATCGCCGGATCCTGGTGGGCGCCGGATTACCGGGGCAAGGCGCTGGTCGCCATCGACGACAACATCGCCGGAGCCTTCGGCATCGGGCCGGGTGCCAAGCTGGGCATCAACATCCTCGGCCGCACCGTGGAGGCGGAGGTGGCGGTCGTGCGTGACATCGACTTCACCACCATGCGCCTGAACTTCACCATCGTCTTCTCGCCGGGCCTGCTGGAGGGTGCGCCGCAGACCTGGCTCGCCACCGTCCAATCCACGCCGGAGGCGGAGGCCGCGATCCAGCGCACCGTGCTTCAGCGCTTCTCCAACGTCACCTCGATCCGGGTGAAGGATGCGCTGGACACCGTCGGGACCATGCTCGGCCATATCGGCACGGCGGTGCGGCTGACCGCCGCCATCACCCTGGTGGCCGGCACGCTGGTGCTGGCCGGGGCCGTCGCCGCCGGACACCGGCGCCGCGTCTACGACGCCGTGGTGCTGAAGGTGCTGGGGGCGACCCGGCGCGACGTGCTGCGCGCCTTCCTGCTGGAATACGGGCTGCTCGGCCTGATCACCGCGGCCATCGCAGGCGCCATCGGCACGCTGACCGCCTGGGCCGTGCTGACCCAGGTCATGAGCTGGGAGTGGACCTTCCTGCCCTCGGCGGTGCTGTCGACCGCGCTGCTCTGCACCGCCATCACGCTCGCCTTCGGCTTCGCCGGGACCTGGCGGGCGCTGGGCCAGCCGGCGGCACCGCTGCTGCGCAACGATTAGCCCACGACGCAACCGCACAAGCGGAAGCCGGATGACGGCTGCATGAAATGTTTGTCATCCGATCGTGGTCTTTCCGAATCCTGTTGAAGGCCCTGGCCTTTTCTCCAATATGAGCGTCAACAGGGGATTCAACTGCTCTTCAGGGGACGACCATGGCTGACCCGATCTTCCAGCGATACGCCAGTGCGGGCCGCGCGATCGACCGGGGCTATTTCGACGAGGGCCTGCGCCAGCACATGCTGCGCGTTTACAACTACATGGGCGGCGGCCTCGTGGTCACCGGCCTCGTGGCGATGCTGGTGGCCTCCAGCCCCGCGATGCTCCAGGCCATCTTCGGGCCGGGCATCCTCAAGTGGGTGGTGATGCTGGCGCCGCTGGCCTTCGTGATGGTGATGTCCTTCGGCATCCATCGGATGTCCTTCGCCACGGCACAGCTCGTCTGGTGGGCCTACTGCGCCGCGATGGGCCTGTCGATGGCGTCGATCTTCCTGGTGTTCACCGGGGCGTCGATCGCGCTGACCTTCTTCGTGACGGCCGCCACCTTCCTGGCGATGAGCCTGTACGGCTACACCACGAAGGCCGACCTGTCCAAGATGGGCAGCTTCCTGATCATGGGCGTGATCGGCATCGTGATCGCCGGGCTGGCCAACATCTTCTTCCAGTCGCCGGCGCTGCAGTTCGCCATCTCCGCCATCGGCGTGGTGATCTTCACCGGCCTGACCGCCTACGACACCCAGCGCATCAAGGAGGAGTATGCGGAGTTCTACGACCGCGAGACCTCCGGCAAGCTGGCCCTGATGGGCGCGCTGGCGCTGTATCTGAACTTCGTCAACCTCTTCCAGTTCCTGCTCTACTTCCTGGGGCAGCGCGAGGAATAACCGGAAACGGTTCCAGGGTTGGAGACGTGAGACCCCCGGGGGGAAACCGCCGGGGGTTTTTCCATGGGCGCTACCTTGGGTAACCCCAGCGCTCGAACGCGAATGCCCAACGCTCGGCGACCAGCCGGCGGGTGCCGGCGTCGAGCTCGTGGCGCATCGGGCGGTGGTCGCGAACCGTTCCAAGATACCGCTCGACCGCCGGCCGCGCCGGCGCGAAGGCGCCGAGTTCCAGCCGGTCATAGAGCGCCGCCAGTTGCCCGAGCGGGTCGGCGATGAATTCGCCATACCGGATCTCCACCATGCGGTTGGCGGGGAGCGCCGACGCGTCGGCGTCGTAGCGCGCGATCATCTCGGGATAGAGGCCCAGGACCAGCGCATCGACTGCCGCCGGGTCGTACCCCTGCAAGGCAAACTCGCGGAGCAGGGTGCGCAGCATCCTGCGGGTCGATGCGAAGACCTCGTAGGGGTTTCGGTGGATGTGGATGAAGGCGGCGTCCGGCCACACCGCGCGCAGGTGCCGGATCTTCGCGGTGTGGGCCGGGTTCTTCAGGACGAGCCGGCGCCCGCCGTTCCGCCGGTGCAGCTTTCCGGCATAATGGGCGAGGCAGTCGCGCCAGCGGGCGACCGCCCCGGTCGGACAATCCTCGAACAGCACGCCGCGGCGGAAGGCGCGGTCGAAGTCGGCGGGAAAGAAGATGCCGTGGTAGTAGGACAGGGGCTGCATCAGGCTAAGCGCCAGCTCGTCCTCCTGCGGCGCGTCCGGGGTCACCGGCATGGCGTCGATGATGCGGTCTGGAGGGAGCCAGGATTCCAGACGGGCGCGCCAGAAGCGGGAAAGTCCCAGGAACCCCCATGGCAGGCCCACCGACAGGGGGTCGGGTGTGGCGAAGCGCGGGTCGCAGCTCAATAGGTTGAGCAGGTGGGTGGTCCCGCTGCGCCAATGGCCGAGGATGAAGAGCGGTGGCGCGGCCCCGGCGTCCTCCGCCCGGCGGGCGGCCGTACGGCGTTCGATCGCGTCGAGCGGTGCGCGCACCACCCCGGCCCCAAGCGCCGTGACAACCCGGTGGAGATGGCGCGGAGACACGCCGCCGCCGGTGTGCAGGACCGTCGACAGGGTCGCGAGGTCCGCTCCCGCCAGTGGATGGAAGATGCGATGGGCGCGACGGCGCAGCCAGGGCGTCATGATGGAACCGGGGTGTTGCGGACAACCACCTGTTCCAAGGCGCCACGGCGGTGCAAGGTTCCCCCGGCCGAACTTTCGGGTTGCGCGCGCTGCGGTGCCGGCCCTCAGGCCAGCGCCGCCTCCTTCTCCGCGATCACGCGTTCCACGGCCACGCGCTCGGCCACGCGCTCGGCCACCGACAGGCGCCGGCTCTCGCTTTTGAGCTGGCCGCAGGCGGCCATGATGTCGTCGCCGCGGGTGGTGCGGATGGGGCTGGCGTAGCCGGCCGCGTTGACGATGTCGCCGAAGGCGCGGAACGCGGCATCGGTCGAGCGCTCAGACGGGATCGGCGGGCGCCGCGTCCACGCCGTCCAGCAGGATGGCGCGGCGGCCGTCCGGTGCCGCTTCCGCCCACAGGAGCAGGGCGTCGAGCCTGGGGCACAGGGACTGCCCCCATTCGGTCATGTGGTACTCGACACGCGGCGGCACCTCAGGGTGGACGATGCGCGCGATCACGCCGTCCGCCTCCAGAAGACGGAGCTGCTGCGCCAGCATCTTCTGCGAAATCCCCGGAATCGCCCGTTCCAACTCCGAAAACCGCCGTCGTCCATTGCCGAAGAGCTGGAACAGGATCTCCAACTTCCACCGGCCTTCAAGGATTCCCAAAATCCTCCGGATGCTTTCGGCCGCCGTCGCCGCGGTGTAGTCGGGGCGCTTACTCACGGGTGAGTCCCTTACGATTTCGTGCGTTCTTGTGCTTTTCGGAGCCTAGCCGCACATCGGGATGGTCGCAACACAGCCACGGCGAAGGAGGCCGTGGCGAAGGAGGACGTGAATGACCGCACCGACACCCAAGACCTTCGATACCCGCGAGTTCGCCGGCACGCGCATTGTCGTCACGGGAGGAACCATGGGCACCGGCCAGGCGGTCGTCCGCCGGCTTGCCGCGGGCGGCGCCTGCCTCGTCACCGCCGCGCGTTCGGAACGGCCGGAGGACCTGCCGGAGGAGGCGTTCGTCCGCGCCGACCTGTCGACGGCCGAGGGTGCGGCGGCCCTGGCCTCGGCGGCGCTGGAACGGCTGGGCGGCGTCGATGCCATCGTCCATGTGGTCGGCGGCTCGAAGGCGCCGGGCGGCGGCTTCGCGGCCCTTTCGGACGAGGTGTGGCGGTCGGAGATCGATCTCAACCTGATGTCGGCGGTGCGGCTGGACCGTGCGCTGCTGCCGGGGATGGTGGAGCGCGGCTCCGGCGTGGTGGTCCACACCTCCTCGATCCAGCGGCGTTTCCCGCTGCCCGAATCCACGACCGCCTACGCCGCCGCCAAGGCGGCGCTCAGCACCTACAGCAAGGCGCTGTCCAAGGAGGTCGGGCCACGGGGCGTGCGGGTGAACAGCGTGGCGCGGGGCTGGATTCTCACCACCGCGGCCGAGGCGATGGTCCGGCGGATCGCCGACACTTCGGGCACCACCGAGGCGGCGGCCCGGCAGGGCATCCTTGACGCGCTGGGCGGCATCCCCATCGGCAGGCCCGCCGATCCGACGGAAGTGGCCGAGTTGATCGCCTTCCTGCTGTCCGACCGGGCGGCGGCGATCCACGGCGCCGAGTTCACCATCGACGGCGGCACGGTACCGGTGGTGTGAGCACCCTCACCCGGCCAGCGCCGCCTCCTTCTCCGCGATCACGCGTTCCATGGCGGCGCGCTCGGCCACCGACAGGCGCTGGCTCTCGCTCTTGAGCTGGCCGCAGGCGGCCATGATGTCGTCGCCGCGGGTGGTGCGGATGGGGCTGGCGTAGCCGGCGGCGTTGACGAAATCCCCGAAGGCGCGGATCGCGGCGTCGGTGGAGCGCTCATAGGGGGCGCCGGGCCAAGGGTTGAAGGGGATCAGGTTGATCTTGGCGGGAACGCCCTTCAGCAGCTTCACCAGCGCGCGGGCGTCGGCAAGGCTGTCGTTCACACCCTTCAGCATCACGTACTCGAAGGTGATGCGCCGCGCGTTGGACAGGCCGGGGTAGGTGCGGCAGGCGTCCATCAGCTCGGCCAGCGGGTATTTCCGGTTGATCGGCATGATCAGGTCGCGCAGCTCGTCAGTCACCGCGTGCAGGCTGACCGCGAGGTTGACGTTCAGCTCCTCGCCGCAGCGCCGCATCATCGGCACCACGCCCGAGGTGGACAGGGTGATGCGCCGCTTGGAGATGGCGATGCCCTCGCCGTCCATGACGATCCTCAGCGCGCGGGCCACGTTCTCGTAATTGAACAGCGGCTCGCCCATGCCCATCATGACGATGTTGGACAGCATCCGCCCGTCCGGCGGCGCCGGCCATTCGCCGAGCGCGTCGCGGGCCAGCATCACCTGGGCCACGATCTCGGCCGGCGACAGGTTGCGCACCAGCCTTTGCGTGCCGGTGTGGCAGAAGCGGCAGGTCAGGGTGCAGCCGACCTGGGAGGAGACGCACAGCGTGCCGCGGTCCTCCTCCGGGATGTGGACGGTCTCGATCTCCTGCCCGTCGGGCATGCGCAGCAGCCATTTGCGGGTGCCGTCGACCGATGTCAGGTCGCGCACCGCCGTCGGCCGCTCCACCACGTAAGATCCCGCCAGCTTCTCGCGCACCGGCTTCGCCAGGGTGGTCATGACGGCGAAGTCGGTGGCCCCGCGGTGGTAGATCCAGTGCCAAAGCTGGCGCGCGCGGAACCGTTCCAGGCCGAAGGCGACCAGCTCGGCCTCCAGCTCTTCGCGGGTGAGGCCGACGAGGTTGCGGCGCCCGTCCGCGTCGGACGCGGACGGCGCTGCCGTGGTGGCGTGGGAGAGAGCGCTCATGGGCGCTTTACATAATGGCGAAGCGCCCGCGAGTCAAAAGACCCAATGGCGCGGCCGGTCAGCGCTTGACGCTGCAGGCCGTGCCGATCGCGTCGTGGGCGTCGGACACGCCGCTCAGGCTGTAGGTGTCGGTTGTGTTGGTGCCGCGCTGCGAGGTGCCCTTGATGGTCATGCTGCGCCCGGCCTTCATCGCCTGCACCAGCGCCCGGTCGGTCTCCGCATCGCGGGCCCAGGCCGATTCGCCGTCGGTGAACAGGGCGAAGTTCTTGCCGTCGATGGTCACCGCGGCGTCCGCACCCTTCTTCAGCGGGTAGCCCAGCATGAAGCTGACGACGTCGAAGGTCTTCTCGGCGGGACGGTGCGTGATCAGCACATAGATGTCGCCGCGCTTGGCCGCCGCCGGCTCCTTCTTCTTGGGCTGGCTGGAGGCGTAGCAGACGGTGTTGCCGGATTCCTCGAAGGAGAAGGCGTTCCAGTCCTTGAAGGAGCCCAGGACCTTCGGGTCGGCGGCCGCGGCCGCTCCAACCGAGACCGTGGCCGTGAGGGCCGCGGCGACGGCGAGGCGGCGGATGGTGCTGTGGGGCATCATCGTTCCATTTTTTGTGCGCGGGATCGAGTGGCGGGGACAGTACCCCATCGGCAAAGGGGATTCCAACCCCGGTGCGCCGGCCCGTGGTGTTTGCCACAGCCGCGCCCGCATCCTTCCCGGCACCGGTGATCCGCCGCGCCTATGCTTGCGTAGGAACCTGCATGAGACCCATCGAACGGGAAGCGACGCAGGCGCCCGACGCGCCCGCCCTGCGTCAGGTCCGTCTTGTGCGCGGCGGCGTGTTCGCCTTCAATGCGGGCATGAGTGATCCCGCATCCCCGGCGGCCGATGCGGCGCCATCCATGGACGACCTGCTGGTGGCGGTCGGCCGCGATCGCGACCGCGCCGCCTTCGCCGCCCTGTTCGGCCATTTCGCCCCGCGGCTGAAGGCCTATCTGCGCCGTCTGGGCGCCGATCCGGTCGGCTGCGAGGAGCTGGTGCAGGAGGCCATGCTGATGGTCTGGCGCCGCGCCGAGAGCTTCGACCCGCGCCAGGCCTCCGCCAGCACCTGGATCTTCACCATCGCCCGCAACAAGCGCGTCGATTCGCTGCGCCGCGAGCACCGGCCGGAGATCGATCCGGACGACCCCGCTCTGGTTCCCGACCCGGCGGAGGCGGCTGACCGCATGATCGAAGCCGCGCAGAGCACCGCGCGCCTGCGCGACGCGCTGCGCACCCTGCCGCTGGAGCAGGCGGAGCTTCTGCACCTCGCCTATTTCGAGGACAAGCCGCACAGCGTCATCGCGGTGGAGCGCGGCCTGCCGCTGGGCACCGTCAAGTCGCGGCTGCGTCTCGCCATGGACCGATTGCGCAAGGCGTTGAGGGACGAGCAATGACTCTGCCGCGGCATCATCCGGGGGAGGCCCTGCTTCTCGATTACGCCAGCGGCCTGCTGGCGGAGCCGGTGGCGCTCGCCATCGCCACCCACCTCGCCTGCTGCCCCGCCTGCCGTCACGCGGTGACGGAGATGGAGGCGGTCGGCGGCGCGCTGCTGGAGGGGCTGGAGCCGGAACCGGTTTCGGCCGGCAGCCTGGAGGCCGTGATGGCCCGGCTGGACCGCGCCGATGCGCGGCTCGCCACCCCGCCCGCCCGGCCGTCGCTGTCGTCGTCGTCGTCGTCGCCCCTGTTCCCGGAGCCGCTGCGCCGCTACGCCGGGGAGGACGGACGCGCGCTGCGCTGGACACCGATGGTGCCGGGGATGAGCTGCGCCGTGATCCCGGTCGGCGGCGCCGGCCGGTCGGGCGGGATGGCCGCCAAGGCGCGTCTGATGCGGATGCGCGGCAACCTGCCCATGCCCCGCCACACCCACGCCGGCGTCGAGATCACGGTGGTGCTGGACGGCGGCTTCCGGGACGAGCTCGGCGCGTTCGCGCGCGGCGACCTGTCCTTCGGCGACGCGTCCATTGACCACCAGCCGGTGGCGGATCCGGAAGGGTGCCTGTGCCTGTCGGTCACCGTCGGGCCCCTGCGGCTGACCGGGGCGGTGGGGCGCTTCCTCAACCCGTTCCTGAGCTTCTAGAGGCCGCGGCGGGTGACGCTGTTCGACCGCATCCGCGCCGCGGCGGCCGAGGTGGCGGAGGGTGCCCGGCACCTGCGCGTCCGGCACGACCGCATCGCCGTCTACGCCGCCTCCCTGCCGCTGGCCTCCGCCCCCACCGGGCTCGACCCGGCGCTGCATCATGTTGAGCCGGAACGCGATCCGGAGGGGACGGCCGCCTTCGTGCTGACCCTCGACAGCGTGAATTTCGGTTCCGGCTGGTTTCCGGCGGTGTTCGGGCCGCAGGCGTCCGGTTACGCCGAGGTGGCGGGGGCGCTCGCCGGCCGCTTCCGCAGCGCCGGCGCGCCGACCGCTGCGGCTCTGGCGCGGCTGGATGGAGCGGGCGCTGCGGCGTTGACCGGGCTCGATCCCTGCAACCCGGACGCCCGTGAGCTCGCTGGCTACTTCGCCCGCGCCCTCAACGATCTCGGGCGGCTGGTGGAGTCGGAGCATGGCGGGCGCTTCCTCGGGCTGGTGGAGGCCGCCGGCGGGTCGGCGGAGGCGCTGGTCCAGGCGCTGCGCCGCATGCCGCTGTTCGAGGATGTGGCGGACTGGCGAGGCCGGCGGGTGCCGTTCCTGAAGCGCGCGCAGATCGCCGTGGCGGATCTGGCGCTTGCTTTCGGTGGGCGGGGGCCGGGGTGGTTCGCCGACGCGGGCGCGCTGACCATCTTCGCCGACAATCTGGTCCCCCATGTGCTGCGCCACGACGGGGTGCTCGACTACACCCCGGATCTCGCCGCCCGCATCGACCGCGGCGCTCCGATTCCCGCTGGATCGGAGGAGGAGGTGGAGATCCGCGCCGCCGCCATCCACGCGGTGGAGGCGATGCGCGCGGCGCTGGGCGGTGCCGTCACCTCGGTCCAGCTCGACCACATCCTGTGGAACCGGGGGGAAAGCGGCGGCTACCGCCGCTGGCCGCGCCACGTGACGCGGACGGTGTTCTACTGACGAGGACCGGGTGCCGGATCCCCCACCGGCGGCGGGCGTGCGCCTGCGGTCTCGACAACCATGCCGCGATGCGGGAAGAATGGCGGTGTGACGCGCAACCGGTCCCGCCACCCGCGCGCATCCGAACGGCCATCAGCAGGGGGAACCATCATGGACCGTGACGCCTTGAACCGCCGCGACGCGCTGGCGCTCGCGGGCGCCGCCACCGCCGCCGCCACCGCCGTCGTGGGCCTGACCGGCAGCGTCGCGCTCGCCCAGTCCGCCCGCATCGCCCCGACCGCGACCGACGCGCTGATCGTGGTCGATGTGCAGAATGATTTCCTGCCCGGCGGCTCCCTGGCCGTGCCGCGTGGCGACGAGGTCATCGCACCCATCAACGCGCTGTGCGAGCGCTTCACCCATGTGGTGGTGACGCAGGACTGGCACCCCAAGGGGCACATGTCCTTCGCCTCCAGCCACCCCGGCAAGTCGCCGTTCGAGGTGATCACCGTCTCCTACGGCAATCAGGTCCTGTGGCCCGACCACTGCATCCAGGGAACGCGCGGGTCCGCCCTGTCCGACGCGCTGAAGGTGGACAAGGCCGAGCTGATCATCCGCAAGGGCTACAACCCGGCGATCGACAGCTATTCGGCCTTCGTCGAGGCCGACCGCAACACCAAGACGGGGCTCGCCTCCTACCTGCGGGAGCGCGGCATCCGCCGGGTCTTCGTGACCGGGCTGGCCACGGATTTCTGCGTCGGCTGGACCGCCATCGACGCCCGTCAGGCGGAGTTCGAGACGATCCTGATCGAGGACGCCTGCCGCGGGATCGACACCGGCGGCTCGATGGCGCGGGCGCTCGCGGGCATGCAGACCGCCGGTGTGGTGCGGATGACCAGCGCGGACATCGCCTGACGGAGGCCCCGGCTATTCCGTCTCCGGCGCCACCGGATGCAGGCCGTTGGTGGTCGGCCTCCGGCGCCGGCGGTCGCGGTTGCGGACCTTCTGCTTGCCGTGGATGTGGACCGGCGCGCCCTCGGTCGGGCCGCCGACGCGCACCGGGCGCTCGGCGAAGCGGCCCAGGCAGATCATCCGGTCGTACATGACGAGCGCGCCCGCCACCCCGACGTTGACGCAGAAGCGGGTGGGGATCTTCACCACGAAGTCGCAGCGCTCGGTCAGCGCCTCCGACAGGCTGCCGCGCTCCGGCCCCAGCACATAGGCGGCGCGCAAGGGGTGGCGGAAGCTGGGCAGCTCGACGGCGTCGTCGGTCAGCTCCACCCCGACCAGCGCGCAGTCGCGGGGCAGGGTGAAGGCGTCCAGACTGTCGTGGACATAGACCGGCAGATGCACCCCGGCGTCGGAGGTGTCGACCAGCTTCAATTCGCGGAAATCCGGCTCCGGATCGATGGCGAAGAAAAAGGACGCCCCGAAGGCGTGCGCCGTGCGGACCAGATTGCCGACGTTGCCGGGCTTGCTGATGCGTTCGACGCCGATGGCGAAGTAACCTCTCATGCGCGGAACCTTGCACAGCCCCGGCACTCCAGGCAAGGTTCACGCCATGACGAACGATCATCACCATGATTGCTGCGGCGGTGACCATCATCATGGTCACGCCCATGCCCATGACCCCGCCGAGGGGCACGCGGATCTGGACGGGCCGGCCGGCTCCCCGATCCTCATCGAGGTGACGCGCGGCGGCATGGTGGAATCCGTGCACCGCGGGCGCGCCGCGGTGGTCGACGCGCGCGGCGCCAACCTGGCGCAGTGGGGCGACGTGCGGGCGCCGGTCTACGCCCGCTCCTCCGTCAAGCCGCTGCAGGCCATTCCGCTGGTGGAGACCGGGGCGGCCGACGCTTTTGCGGTGACCACGGAGGAGCTGGCGCTCGCCTGCGCCTCCCACAACGGGGAGGAGCGGCACACGCAGGTCGCCGGCCGCTGGCTGGCCCGCATGGGCCTCACCCCCGCCGACCTCGAATGCGGGGCGCAGATCCCCTACGACGTGGCGACCGGCAACGCGCTCCTGCTGCGCGGGGAGGCGCCGTCGACGCTGCACAACAACTGCTCCGGCAAGCACACCGGCTTTCTCGCCACCGCCCTGCACAAGGGCGAGCCGACCAAGGGCTATGTCCGCTACGACCACCCGGTGCAGCAGCGCATCCTCGGCGTGATGGAGCAGATGACCGGGCAGGACCTGTCGGGCGCCCCCTGGGGCATCGACGGCTGCTCCATCCCCACCATCGGCATCCCGCTGGAGGCGGTCGCCTACGCCATGGCCCGCATCGCCGACCCGCGCGACCTGCCGGAGCGGCGGGCGCAGGCGGTGACCCGCATCCGCGAGGCCTGGGCGGCGCACCCCTACCTGATCGCCGGGTGCGACACCTTCGACACCGCCATCATGGAGGCGGCCGGCGGTGCGGTGCTGGTGAAGCAGGGGGCGGAAGGGTTCGGCGTCGCCGTTCTGCCGGGGCTGGGGCTCGGCGTCGCCCTGAAGATCGACGACGGTGCGGCCCGCGCCCGCGACATCGCCATGGGGGCGCTGATCCGCTCGCTGCGCGCGGTCGATGACGCGCTGTGGATGACGGCGCCGGGGCTGACCGCCACCCCGATCACCAGCCGCGCCGGCGCCGAGGTGGGCACGGTGCGCGCCGCTCTGGCCTGGCCGCCCGCGGCAGCTTAAACCAATTATCATTGATCGTGACCGATCAATGATCCCTCACACGCCGGGCGGCCCGCATCCGCGGGCCTTGGCTTCGCGGGCATGAGCCCGCGGGGCCTCAACGGCCCAACCAAGCCCCGATGAGCGGAACTCATCGGGGCTTGGGATTAGCAAGCGCGATCAAGCGGGGCAGGGGTAGGGTGCGCTGGTCAACGGCTGTCATCCGAGGAACCCGATGCCCCGCTCCGGCACCCTGATCGCGTATGGACGGCGGATCGAGCGCGTGGTCGCCCATCTGGCCGCGCATCTCGACGAGCCGCTCGATCTCGACCGGCTGGCCGGTGTCGCCTGCTTCTCCCCCTACCACTTCCACCGCATCTACCGGGCCGTGACCGGGGAGACGGCGGCGGACACGCTGCGGCGGCAGCGCCTGATGCGCGCCGCGGCGGAGCTGGTCCGGGAAGGGGCCGCCATGCCCGCCATCGCCCGGCGGGCGGGCTACGGCAGCGTCGCCGCCTTCACCCGCGCCTTCGGGCAGGCCTACGGGATCGCCCCCGCGGCCTACCGCCGGCAGGGGCGGCTGGTTCCTCCGAGGACAGCTTCCAACGAACCGGAGGCATCCATGGACGACGTCATCATCCGCGACCTGTCACCCCTGCGCGTGGCCGCCCTGGCCCACCGCGGCCCCTACATCACCATCGGCACCAGCTTCGACCGGCTGGCCGCCTGGGCGGGGCCGCGCGGGCTGATGGGGCCGGACGCCCGCTATTTCGGGGTCTATTACGACGATCCGGACAGCGTTCCGGCGGACCGCCTGCGCTCCGACGCCTGCATCACGGTGGGGCCGGAGGTGGAGGGCGACGGCGAGGTGCGCATCATCGAGATCGCCGGCGGCCCGCACGCGGTGCTGCGCCACCAGGGCCCCTACGCGGAGCTGGAGGCCGCCTATAACAGCCTCTACCGCGGCTGGCTGCCGGCCAGCGGGCGGGAGCCGGCCGACCGCCCCTGCTTCGAGGAGTATCTGAACGACTGCAAGACCCTGCCGCCGGCGGAATGGCTGACCGACATCTGCCTGCCGCTGGCGTGACGGGGTGACGCCGACGCCGGTCCACCGTTGCGGGGCCGGCGTCGGCCGCCCGTCATGGCGGCGGCGTCACGACCAGCGCGTCGCCCGGCCCGCAGTCGGCGAGCAGCCGCAGCAGCTCGGGCAGGGGCAGCGCCACGCAGCCGGCGGTGGGGGCGCCCGCCGGGTCGGCGACGTGCAGGAACACGGCACTGCCCATCCCCGGCACGACGGGATCGTCGTTGTGGCCCAGCACGACGATCACGTCGTACAGCCCGTCCGCCCGCCACAACTCCTCGTGGCTGGGCGCGAAGGGCAGCCTGACCGCCCGGTTGTAGGCGGGGTCGGCCGGGTCGTCGCACCAGCCATCGTCGGGTGCCAAGGGATCGCAGGGCAGGGCGGTCGCCGGGCGCGGCAGCCGGTCGGCCCGCCACAACACGCGGCGCAGCGGGAAGCGGCCGACCGGGGTCGCCCCGTCCCCCTCCCGCTTGTCGGCCCGCACACCGCCGCGGCCGAGCCGGCAGGGCAGGCTGCCACCCGGCCACTCCAGCCGCCCGTCCGCGTGAACCCGGACATCCATCGCCGCTCCGTCCTTACCCATCGACCCGCGTGCCGGGGCCGGTCTTGGCCGCCGCGGCGCGTCGGGCGGCCTCGTACTTGGCGAGGTTGCGCATCATCACGTCCGGCAGCATGGCGGGCGGCACGTCGCCCGGCGCCGCGGGGGTCTGCATGGCGGCCTGCGCTCCGACGGCCGTTGCCGCGGTGGCCGCCGCAGGCTGGGCC
>OFDN01000535.1_pt1 | contig 30352 bp, 27 predicted proteins | sample 1520971 | NCBI WGS metagenome assembly OFDN01 (sample SAMEA94257418, study PRJEB24077) | hot springs metagenome | biome: Aquatic biome; feature: Geographical feature; material: Water | place: India | collected 2012-06-12 | depth 5 m | reverse complement strand
CGGGCAGTGCGCGCGGTCGCGGCCTGCTGCGCGAGGGCGTCGGCGGCGTTGCGGTCGGCGACCGCACGGGCGAGCACCTCGTCGACGCGGGCGGTGAGGGCGCTGACCGTTCCGAGGCGGTAGAGCAGAGCATCCGCGTCGTCGCCGCTGACGATGAGCGCCATCGTGACGTCGCCGCCGCCCGCGCGGGCGAGCTGCGCGGCGAGCTGCGCCGCCTGTGCTCCCGAGGCGTCGGCTCGCTGCGCCGCGGCGTCGTGCTGGCGCTCGAGCGACGCGAGGTGGTGTTCGGCCGCGGCGAGAGCATCCGTCGCCGCCTGCAGCTTCTCGCCCGCCTCGGTGGCCGCCGTGCGCACGGTTTCGAGCTCGGCGGCCTGCGCCGCGGCCTGCTCGGTGATGCGCTCGATCGCGATCTGCGTCGCCTCCACATCGCCGCGGGCGGCTTCGACGTCGTCCCAGCTCGGCGGGGCCGGCGCTGCGATCGCGGTCGGGATGCTCGGGCCGAGCCCGCCGCCCACGAGCAGCACCGCCACCACCAGGGCGAGCGGCGCGCGCGGGTCTCGGCGGCGCGTCACACCCGCCTACCCGATGCTCAGACCTTTGCCCCGCAGGTAGTCGACAGGGTTGGTGGTGGCGCCGTTCTGGCGCACCTCGAAGTGCAGGTGGTTGCCGGTCGACGCGCCCGTGGTGCCCATGCGCGCGATGTTCTGGCCCACGACGACCTCCTGGCCCATGCGCACGAGGATGCCGCCCGCCTGGATGTGAGCGTAGGAGGTGGTGAGGCCGTTGCCGTGGTCGATGCGGATGAAGTAGCCGTAGCCGCCGTTCCAGCCGGCGTACTCGACGACGCCGCTCGCCGCCGCGTAGAGCGGGGTGCCCGCACTGTTGGCGATGTCGACGCCGGCGTGGAAGCGCACCGAGCCGCTGATCGGGTGCACGCGGTAGCCGTAGGGCGAGCTGATGTAGCCGTTGGCGGGCACGGCCCAGCCGTTCTTGATCTGCCCGGCGCCGAGGCTCGACCCCGAGCCGTACTGCGCCTGCACCCCGGCCTGGTAGTCGCGCTCGGTGGCCTCGCGGTTCTCGACGAGCACCGCCAGCTGGGCCTCGAGGCGCGCCTGGTTCTCCTGCTGCGCGATGAGCGCGTCCTGCGCGGCCTGGGCCGCGACCTGCGCCTCCTCGTAGGCGGCCTGCGCCTCGAGCCGCAGCTCGTCGCGGATGCCCTTCGCGACGTTGGCCTGCTCGGTGAAGGCCTCGGCGGCGTTCTGGTCTTGCAGCGCGGCGGCGTAGATGCCCTCGGCCTGCTCGGTGATCTTGCTGGCGAAGCCGAGGCGCGAGAGCAGCTCGTCGGCCTGGCCCGGGTTGGTCAGCAGCGACGCCGAGAGATCGCCGCCGCCCGAGCGCGCGAGCTCGGCGACGAACTGGCCGGCGCGCAGGCGCGACGCGTCGGCGCGGGCCTGGGCCTCGTCGGCCTGGGCCTGCAGCTGCTCGGCGGTGTAGGCGGCCTCGTCGAAGGCCTCCTGGGCCACGTAGTAGATCTCGCCCTTCTCCTGGGCGATCGCCTCGGTGCGGGCGACCTCGGCGGTGATCGCCTCGATCGCCGCCTTGATCTCCTTGATCTTCTGCTGGGCCGCGGCGACGTCGCGCCGGGCCTCGAGCACGTCGCTCCACGAGGGGTAGTCGGTGGCGTAGGCGGGGCGCTCGGTCGCGGCGATCGAGCCGGTGACGAGCAGGGCGATGGCGGCGAGCGCCGCGATCAGGGCATGCCCGCGGCGGCGCACCGGAGCCGCGGCCCGCGCGCTCGGGGCGCGCTCGACGCTGCGCGCGTCGGCGTCTGCCGTCGTCGACCGGCCCATCACGTTCCCCCCGCGTTGTGCTGCCCGCATGTCTCTCCCCGTTCGGCCGGGTGTCGATCGTGACGCACTTTCGTTATGTCACAACTCTCACACCAGCACCATTGACAACAGTACCAACGGATGCCCGCCGCGACCAGGCACGGCGCGCCCCGGTGGGGCGTGCCGCCGGCCGAGCGCTGCTCGGGCATCCTGCCCGCGACGCTAGCCCGCCGCCCGCCCCGCAGCCGGGAGCCCGCGCGGGCCGCCGCCGAACCCGATTGGCGAACTCGCCGCGGGAGCCCTATGCTGGTGCATCGGTTGCTGTGCGGCTCGCGCCACCACGGCCCCATCGTTTAGTGGCCTAGGACACCGCCCTTTCACGGCGGCAGCACGGGTTCGAATCCCGTTGGGGTCACGAACAGCCCTACAATTGAATATCTGCAAGGCCCTGTAGCGCAGTTGGTTAGCGTGCCGCCCTGTCACGGCGGAGGTCGCGGGTTCAAGTCCCGTCAGGGTCGCCACGGCGACGGGCCCTCTCCTCGGAGGGGGCTTGTTCCGTACGGGGCGGCAACGCCCCACGGCTCTGTAGCTCAGTTGGTAGAGCGCACGACTGAAAATCGTGAGGTCACGGGATCGACGCCCGTCGGAGCCACCACTAAATCCCCAGGTCAGAGGCCGAATTAGCCGCTAACTCACCCCCCTCGAGTTGACCTCTCGACTGAGCGCCGAGGAACCTCGACAACGCCGGAACCGCCCGCCGCGCAGCGAGCCGCCGCGTATCCGCGTAGAGCTGCGTCACCAGTAGCGACGAGTGCCCGAGGATCGCTTGCACGTCGGGTGCCGACAGCCCCGCGTCGAAGAAGAACACCGCTGCCGTGTGGCGCAGGTCGTGCCAATGCAGCGCAGCCTCACCCGGCCCGAACGTCTTGACCTGATCGCGGATCGAGTGCCAGCCGAGCGCGCGACTCAGGTTCTTCGAATTGATGAAGCCACCGCGCGGGCCCGTGAACAGGTAGTAATGCGGGCCCTTACCCTCCGACGCCTCGAGCAAGATCGGCACGAGCTGATCGACCACAGGCACGAGGCGAGTCCGCCGCCCCTTCGTCGGGCCGACCAGCAACTCCCCCCGCACGCCGGGCGACGCCGTACGGCTCACGCGGATCGTCCGCTCAGTCCAATCAACGTCACCGACCCGCAGGCCCGCGACCTCCCCCAGACGACAACCCGTGTAGACCATCGCCAACACGAAGCGGCGATACGGGCCCGACGGCGGCAGCACCTCGAGCAGCCGCTCATACTCCGCCCGCGTCAGCGCCCGCGCCGCGACGTCGGGAGCCTGCCCGCGCCGACGGTCGATCCCGACGCACGGGTTCGACGCGATCAGCCCGCCCTTAACCGCGACCCGGCAGAGAGCCGACAGCGCGCCAAGCGCATCCGCGCGTGTGGACTCCGAGCCCGACCAGGAGGCGAACGCTTCCTCGACGTCGAGCGTCGTGATCGAGTCGATAGGCCAATGCGCGAACCACGGAGCGACGCGGAGGCGCCAGGCGTAGCCGTAGGCGCGTTGCGTACCGGGCGCGATCTTCGAGAAGACGACGACGCGATAGCGATCCCAGAGCTCGCCGACGGTCGCCGACGCAGCCGCGCTGCCGTCGGTGATCTGCGTGCTCGTAAGTCTCACATTTTGAGACTAGAGCACACTTCCGCCGTAGTACAAGATTTTAGGACTGCGAGTTCTGCTTTCGCTCGTACATCCCCTTGAGAAAAGCCTCCTGGTCGATGGTCACGCCGGGGAATTCGTACACGTCGGGATGCTCGCCGAAGACCTCCCGGAACATCGCGATACGGCGGAACATGCCCGAGCGACTGATACCGAGCCCTTCCCGCATCCCGTCGAAGCCACCCATGAGCCGCCACAGCAGCCAGAACCCGAAGAGGTCAACTACACGCGAGGCGGCATAGCCGCGCAGGAGGTATTGCGCCTCAGGGACGGCAGCGAAGATCCGCTTGTTGATCGACTTGTTGACCTTGATGTACCGCTCGTACGCAGCTTCCATCGAGTCCTTCGCCCGACCCTCACCCTCAGGCGAGGGCATCCGTTCCGCCCTGAAGTCAGCCACGAGGCCACCGTCCTCTAGTTCCGAATTCGGAGACTACAGCTTAGGGACCGACGATCGCCGGAACCTACGGTCACTCGATGAAGTCGAGCCTCACGCGCTCGGGGCTGACGATCGTGCACTGGAAGCTCGAGCGCACGGTCGCGCCGAATCCGTTCTGGGCATCGACCTGGCCCGTAATGATCGATCCGTTGACCTCAGGAAAGCCCACGAAGTCCGCTGTTGACGGCGAGCGCAGGTTGTCGCGGACCACGTCTTGGCATGCGATTGCAGCGAGTCCTTCTTGTCTCTCCGCCTCACGTTCCTCGGAGTTGGAGTTCATGCCGACTACGACCGCGATAACAACCGCCGCGACGATCACGAGACAGCCGATCCCACCGCACCCAAGACCACCCTTCACGGGAGCGGGTTGACTGCCTGCGGGAGCAGAAGGGTCCACAGACTCATTCGGGTCTCGAAGCTCAGTCCACGCCGATCCGTCCCAGTATCGGGATTGGGTTGGGTCCTGCGGGTCCGGGTACCAGCCAGCGGGAGGAGGAGGCGGCTGATTACTCACTAGCCCTCACCATCGATAAGCCCAACCCCTCTGCGTTCCATTACGCCGAATGCAAGAGACGCCGCACCCCATTGACGAATGTTCATCACGGACGAGTCCAGACTTCCACCGATCCGCATCCAGCACAACCGTTCGCGCTGGAAGGTGCGAAGAACTCGCGATGAGGATATCTCCCGAAATTTCCCCCACAAGATCAAGAGGCGCGCTACGAGCGCCCTGAATCCACGGACGGCAACGCAGCCCCGGACCTCGCCCGACGTAGAAGTAGCAACGCTGCCGCGAGCGCCACCCAAGACAAGGCAATGATCACTAGTCCGATGTAGACGAGAGCCCCGAACTCAGGCTTCTCCCGATTCAGAAGTACCGCGCATACGACCGCCAACGCATAGATGCTCAAGAGGGCGATCGGCAGAACCATCGACGAAGCCGCACCACGAGGAAGTCGCGACGCCCTCCACAGAACTCCCGCGATGACAATCAGAAACAGTGCAAGGAACGCTTGAAAACCCACTGCGAATGTGTAGTTGATCGCGTTGTTTAGCAACACCATTCGCGCCTCGCCCTCGCCGAAAGGACCCTTAGGTGAGATCGTCTCGACACGAATCGCGTTTGCAACCAACAGCACGACTGCCGGAATCAGGGCCCAGTAAATAACTCGGCGCCAGAGCGAAGGCTTCACCTGTCCACTTTAAGCGAGGGACGCCACATCCTCGGCCGTTTTTCCGCTCTCGTGCCGAAGTAGCCGCACTGACAGGCGCTCGCGCGCCGCGCCTCCGGCGCTCCCAGCGACGCGAGCGCATCCGTGCCGGATGCACCCGCACAAGGAGCCACCGCACCAACCGCTGAGCCCCGCCGTGATCCACTCACGCCGTTCATGCCAGCTCGCGGCGCCTCCGCCGTCAGGCCCCTGCCGGGGCCCCTCCGGACGGAGGCATCCGCGTGCCGCTCCACGAGCCACCGCAAGAAGCACGCCCGACAACCCCACCCCGGCCAGATGCCGAGCCCGTTACGGAATCACATCGACCCGAGAACGCAGCTCGCGAACAGATCGCACCGCTCCGGCCTCGAGCACACCGACCGACCACTCTGCCGGCGCCGACTCCGCCCGCGCAGATCGAGCCGCCACCCACTCCGACCGCAGCTCTCGCTGACGCTTGCGCGTCATGCCCGTGAACGACCAGCCCGTTCGACTCTTCGTCCGCCGTGACGCACTCACCACGTGCCCGCGAGCGCCGTACCGCGTATGCGTGTGGCTCACGCAGTCCTGAGGAACACACTCCCGAGAGCAGCGCATCGACCGCGCCGCCGCCGACAGGCGCGACAGGTGCGCCCACGCTCGAGCGCCGCCGCCCGATGCCGTCACCGCATCCTTGAGCACATAGTTCAGCGCCTTCGACAGATACCAAATCGTCTTCGCCGCATCCCCGTCAGCGCGGAAGGCTTGACAGTTGCCCTGCTCACCCCACGACACAAGCGCCCCGTCGACTGACGAGAACGCCGACGCCGTGCGAGCCGCAACCCCCAGCCGCTCAGGGCGCGGCGCCTCAATGCGCGCGATCCGCACCAGCGCGTGCAGGTGCAGCGCGCCGCGATCCTGCCACTCCCGCACCACGAAGAACTCGACCGACGGCCAGTAATCCCGCAGCCGCCGCCGCGTGCGATCCCACAGCAGACCCGAGTCCCGATTCCACGCCACAAGCCCCGCGTAGTCGTAGGAAGCCATATCCAGCGGCACGCCCCGCAGGTCAGCATCCGCGACCGTGTGCGAGGCGCCGCAGCCGCACCGCCCGACCTTCGCGCCCTCAACCTTTGGCACACGATGCACCCGACCGAACGAGGGAGCCGTCAGCGTCAGCAGGTAGAAGCGGAAGTCACGCACCGGCCCATCGAACACACCCGAGCGAGCAATCGCCGCCCAGTCCCCCCGATACAGCTCGGCGCACGACGGGCACACGCTCCGAATGCGCGACTGACAGCGCACCGCAACGCCCGCCTTCGTCATGAACGGACGAACGCACCCCGCAGGAGCGGAAGAAGTAGCAGTCTCGGAAGGGCCCTCCATGCGCGAAACGCAGCACTACGCCCTCGCCTGAAAATCGTGAGGTCACGGGATCGACGCCCGTCGGAGCCACCACATGGTCGACTGGCGGTCTTGTCGCTCACAACTGTCGGGGCGGACTGCTACCGTAAGGACATAACAACCCGGATGTCTCGACTACCGGGCGCGGCCCTCGGCGAAAGCCGAGGGCCTGCTTCGTTGAGGCAGCCTTGATGCCGCCGTGCCTCCTATCGCGAATCTGCGGATTGACTACCGCAAAAGTACGGATTCAGTGTCGCGAATCTGCGGATCAGCGGTAGCCTGGGGAGATGAAGCCCCTCCTCGCGAGACACGCCGCACCGGTGGCGCGAGAGTATCTGCAGCACTTCCCCGGCATCGTCATCGAGGGAGCCCGCCAGGTCGGCAAGAGCACTCTCGCGCAGCACATTGCAGAGCCCGACGCTCTCGTCCGAACTCTCGACGATGAACAAGTACGCGCGGCCGCCATCGCTGACCCCGCAGGATTCATCGCCGAAAGCGCGGGGCGCCAGTTGGTGATCGATGAAATCCAGCGACTGCCCTCACTGACCCTGGCGGTGAAGGCGGCGATCGACCGAGACCGCCGTCCAGGGCGGTTCATCCTCACCGGTTCAGCGAGCCTCCTCCGGGTGAAGGGAACGGCGGACAGTCTCGCCGGACGCGTCGGACGCTTGACCCTTCATGGCCTCAGTCGCGGCGAGATCGCGGGCGCGGTCGACGACTTCGTCAGCACCGTGCTCGACAACCCTGAGGGGATAACGCGCACCGAAGGGCTCCACACTCGAGCGGGTTATGCCGAACTGCTTGCCGCCAGCTCCTACCCCGAGACCTATGCGGCAACGGCACGCGTACGCGCTGCGTGGCTGGAGAGCTACCTGCGTGGTGTCGTCGAACGCGATATGTCAGAGCTCAAACGCGAGGTGCGGCCGGCTCGATCGATGGCCGTGCTCCGAACGCTGGCCGGACGCCAATCGGCCGAACTCGTCAAAGCAACGCTCGCCCACGAGACTGCGGTACCGGCGACCACGATCACGAGCTACCTCGATCTCGTGCACGACGTGGGTCTCGTGGCAAGCCTTCCTCCGTGGACGCCGAACCTCGCGAAGCGCGAGATCGGTCGCCCGAAGACGCTTGTGGTTGATTCCGGACTCGCCCTGTGGCTCGCTCGGGTTACTCCGGAGCAGCTTCGACGACTCGAGTATGGAGAGGCGTTCGGTTCCTTCCTCGAAGGGTTCGTCGCTGCGGAGCTGCTTCGGCAACGCACCTGGTCGACGCAGCGCTACGACATCTTCCATTGGCGAGACCGTGACGGTGACGAGGTCGACATTGTGATCGAACTGGACGATGGCAGCGTGATCGCCGTCGAAGTGAAGGCAGCGTCTTCGTTCACGGCTCGGCAGTTCAAGGGCCTCACCCGCCTTCGCGACGCACTGGGTAAGCGCTTTGTGGCCGGCATCGTGCTGAACACCGCCGGGGCCGGGTATCGCTATGACGACCGGCTATATGGCGCGCCCATCTCAGCCCTGTGGAGCTAGCCTGAACCGGGGGGATCGCACACCTCGGCACCGCTTTCTCGCGCCCCGATCGGGCCGCCTCGGTGCCACCCAGAGAAAGAGGAACTCATGACCATCGTCGAGGGCACGTGCCCGGTCGTTCACGGGGCGCACACGTCCATGAAGAGCGGGCAAGAGTGGTGGCCGAACGCACTGAATCTGGACATCCTGGCGCAGCACGACACCAAGACGAACCCGCTCGGCAGCGCCTTCAACTACCGCGACGAGCTGAAGAAGCTCGACGTCGACGCGCTGGTCGCCGACGTGAAGCAGCTGCTCGTCACCAGCCAGAGCTGGTGGCCGGCTGACTGGGGCCACTACGGCGGCCTGATGATCCGCATGGCCTGGCACTCGGCGGGCACGTACCGCATCGCCGACGGTCGCGGGGGCGGCGGCTCGGGTACGCAGCGTTTCGCGCCGCTGAACTCGTGGCCCGACAACGGCAACCTCGACAAGGCCCGCCGCCTGCTGTGGCCGATCAAGAAGAAGTACGGCAACAAGATCAGCTGGGCCGACCTCATGATTCTCGCCGGCACGCTCTCGTACGAGGCGATGGGCCACACAACCTTCGGCTTCGCCTTCGGCCGGGAGGACCTCTGGCACCCGGAGAAGGACACCTACTGGGGCAGCGAGAAGGAGTGGCTGGCGCCGAGCGACGAGCGCTACGGCAGCGTCGACGTGCCCGAATCGATGGAGAACCCGCTCGCCGCCGTGCAGATGGGTCTCATCTACGTGAACCCCGAGGGCGTCAACGGCCAGCCCGACCCGCTGAAGACGGCGGCCCAGGTGCGCGAGACGTTCGCCCGCATGGCGATGAACGACGAGGAGACCGTGGCGCTCACCGCCGGCGGGCACACCGTCGGCCGGGCGCACGGCAATGGTCGCGCCGAGAACCTCGGGCCCGCTCCGGAGGGTGCGGACATCCACGAGCAGGGTCTCGGCTGGAACAACCACGTCAGCCGCGGTGTCGGCAAAGACACCGTGACGAGCGGCATCGAGGGGGCTTGGACGACCAACCCCACCCAGTGGGACAACGGCTACTTCACGCTGCTGTTTAAGTACGACTGGCAGCTCGCGAAGAGCCCGGCCGGTGCGTGGCAGTGGGAGCCGGTGAACATCGCCGAGGAGGACAAGCCCTTCGACGTCGAGGGCACCGCACGGCAGAACCCGATCATGACCGACGCCGACATGGCCATGATCAAAGACCCGATCTACCGCGAGATCTCCGAGCGCTTCTACAACGACCCCGAGTACTTCAGCGAGGTCTTCGCGCGCGCCTGGTTCAAGCTCACCCACCGCGACATGGGACCCCGCAACCGCTACGTCGGGCCGCTCGCGCCGACGGAGGACCTCATCTGGCAAGACCCGGTGCCGGCCGGGAAGGCCGACTACGACGTCGCCGCCGTCGCGCAGCGCATCCTGAGCAGCGGTCTGTCGATGGCCGACCTGGTGACCACCGCGTGGGATTCGGCGCGCACCTACCGCGACTCCGACAAGCGCGGCGGCGCGAACGGCGCGCGCATCCGCCTGGCGCCGCAGCGCGACTGGCACGCCAACGAGCCGGAGCGCCTGCACCGCGTGCTCGGTGTCTACGAGGCGCTGTCGGCCGAGACGGGAGTGAGCGTCGCCGACCTGATCGTGCTGGGCGGCAACATCGGGGTCGAGGATGCCGCGCGCGCGGCCGGCGTCGCGGTGAGCATCCCGTTCCACCCCGGGCGCGGTGACGCGACCCAGGAGTGGACCGACGTCGACTCGTTCGCTCCGCTCGAGCCGACGCACGACGCCTTCCGCAACTACCTGCAGAAGGACTACACGGTGCCGGCGGAGGAGCTCATGCTCGACCGCGCCAGCCTCATGAACCTGACGGCGGTCGAGCTGACCTGCCTCGTCGGAGGCATGCGTGTGCTGGGCACGAACTTCGGCGGCACGCGGCACGGCGTCTTCACCGACCAGGTCGGCGCGCTGACGAACGACTTCTTCGTCACCCTCACCGACATGACCTACGTGTGGGAGCCCGCCGGCTTCAACGCCTACAACCTGCGCAACCGCGAGACCGGCACGGTCGAGCACACGGCCACTCGCGCCGACCTCGTGTTCGGCTCGAACTCGATCCTGCGCGCCTACGCCGAGGTGTACGCGCAGGACGACAGCCGCGAGAAGTTCGTGCACGACTTCGTCGCCGCCTGGACGAAGGTCATGAACGCCGACCGCTTCGACCTGGTGGCCAGCTAGCCGCCACTTCATCCGGCTTCAGGATGCTCGGGCCGGGGTCTCCACGGAGGCCCCGGCCCGACGGCGGTACTCGTCGCGGCGGTCCCACTAGCCAGCCCGTTGGCCAGTCTGGCGCGGAAGGGTTCCGCACGTGCTGACAATGTGGGGCCTTTGCTCGCAGTCTCGAAAGTGGCTTTCCATGCGGGATTTTAAGTCGACGGTTTGCTAAACCACGAGTCTCAAGGGTTGAGCTCCCACTCAGTGAACAGTTTTGCAGTTAGGGCCTTCTGTCGGCTCTTGATGACGCTAGGAGTCCACGTCTCGTAGTTAAGGACATCGGTTGTTAACGCGAATATCGCAGAGCCCGACTTCCCCGTGAAGTACTTCAACTTCTTCTTCTCGAACTCAAAATTTTGAGCCTGGCTGTTCTTCGTTCGGTTCAGCAGAACGAGATTCCCAAGCTTATGAGTCCATTGGTTGCGATCGTCCTCAGAGAAGGCTCTAAGCCAATCGCTTTCAGCCTCGGGGTTCTGTGGCAGTACGTGCTCCACCGTAAGACGCTTGGCGTAGATCACGCCCGGAACGTTCGCCATCAGTTCGTCTAGCCGCGGCAAGACGTACTTCACGGATGAAGCAGTCAGGTAGAGATCTCCCATCAGCCGCTCACGGGTGTCGGCCTTCTCCTCAGCTGTCAACAGGAAAGACGGCGCCGAGAGACCAAGCTTCTTGTCATCCAGCTCCTGCAATAGCTTCATGTACCGTTGCTGACGTGGCGTGTCGTAGATCCGCCGAATCAGGATGCTGGCGCTGAGTCGTTCAAGCTTCCGCAGAAACCCGACGAGGAAGTCTGGATCTGTGCCGTGCTCTCGGAGAGCCCAAAGTGCGGCCGGGCGCCAGTCATTGTTGGGTAAGCGCGTCAGGCGCGCGAGCCAGAGATTGACTGCTGGCCACACCGGGTGATCCTCATCGAAGTCACGCAAGAGCAGGTGTCGATACGCCTCGGCATAAGGAATCACGAAGTTGTCGAGGAACGAGGTGGCCGGTTCGGTCAAGAGGTATGGCCTGATGACCTGCTCATCGAACTCCCGAAGTAGCTCTCTTTCAGGGCGCTTCTTGGAAACGATCGCTCGCAGGTGTTGAAAGAACTCTGCAAAGGTACTTCGCCCGAAGTCTTCTTCAACTTGCTCCCATTTGGCGGCGTACTCGTCTTGTTGCGACTCTGGGATCTGGCCAATGAGGTTCGATTTGAAGATGTCGGAGGGTTCGAGATCAAGACCTCGCGCATTCATTACACTGAAAATTCGGTGGGCACTGGCAAGGTTTGGCGTCGTCACAACAACTAGATACGTTCGGGTGCGAGCGAGCGTCGCCAACGCGTTTCGGCGCACTTGATCCCATGACGCCAGCTCTTCGTAGAGCGCCTTCGCGTTCTCTCGGATCGCTCGTTGGCTGTCAGTCCTAACGTCGTGTTCCCCGAGCGCGAAGAGTGCATTGAACATCCCCGGGTCCTGAATGAACTTCTTGAAGAAGGCCGCGTCCTTTGCGCGAAGCGACAGCCGCGCCTTTGGAAGGATGTTATCTAGCGAAACTCCAGGCTCCATGATCATCTCACCGAGCGTTTGACTCACTTGGGCATCCGTCGCGAGATCCCGCAATACTGCGAAAAGTATTGTCAGAGTTGTGAGCCGTTGTTGTCCGTCGATCACATCAACCACTGGAGACTCGTCCCCTTCCTTGACCAGGACCAAGGATCCAAGGAAGTAGGGGTCGCCAAGATCTCGATCGATCGCGCCGGACAAGTCATCGAGTAGCTGCATGGTCTGCTCTGTACCCCATGCGTATGGTCGCTGGTAGTGCGGGATCGTGAACTCGAAGTCGCTACTGAACAGCTTGTTTAATGGGTGTTCGTGGGCAGTCAGTGCCATCTTGGCGCTCCTGTTCGCGTTCGTAGCCCGTTGCAGTTCCCCGGGGCGTGGGGCAATGTCGGTGGTGATACTGAGAATAGGACGCTTAGCGGGCCCGCGATTCAACGGTTGCCTCGGACTGGGGCCCGGTATGCTGCTAGTTGTCCTGGCCGCCGTGAAGGAGCCCTCACCTTGACAAAGCAAGTTTTCCGCATGGGAGAGCTCTTCAGCGGACCCGGGGGAATGGCGCTCGGTGCACGTAGAGCCGCCCAAGCCATGGGCGTCAAGCTCCAACACGTCTGGGCGAACGACTACGACCTCGACACTTGCCGGACCTACAAGCGGAACATCCTTGATCCCGAATACGGTCCGACCGCGGTACTTGTTGACTCAGCGAGCGGGCTGTCCGCGGCCGCTGGCGCCGTGATCCATCAGAACGTTCATCAGCTCGACATCAGTGCATTGGGCGCGGTCGACGGCTTCGCATTCGGATTCCCTTGCAATGACTACAGCCTCGTCGGAGAGTGGAAGGGCCTAGACGGGCACTTTGGTCCTCTGTACTCGTACGGCGTTGAAGTGCTAGCCAATAAAAGGCCTCAATGGTTTGTCGCTGAGAACGTGTCTGGCCTGCGCGGAGCAAACGAAGGGCGAGCATTCCGCCAGATCCTTGAGCATCTCCGAGCTCCAGATATGGGTCTTGGTTATCGGCTGGTTCCGCACCTCTACTCTTTCGATGAGTACGGCGTTCCGCAGCGCCGAAAGCGCATCGTGATAGTCGGCATTCGCGACGACCTCGACGTGGAGTTTCGTGTGCCAGCGCCCACAACTTCCGACTCAGACCTCGAAGTGAGTGCCCGCTATGCTTTGACGCACCGGCCACTATCGGGTGACGCGCCAAACCACGAGTTCACTCGCCAATCGCAGAACGTAGTTGATCGGCTCTCCTACATACTCCCAGGCGAAAACGCGTTTGCTCCAGCTGCGCTCGCGCGGATGCCAGAACACCTACACATCAACACTCGAGCAACACTGAGTCAGGTTTACCGACGGCTTCATCCCGATCGGCCTTCCTACACCGTCACCGGCGGCGGCGGCGGCGGAACGCATGTTTACCATTGGGAAGACAACCGGGCATTGACAAACCGAGAGAAGGCTCGCCTCCAGTCTTTCCCCGATGACTTCGTGTTCGAGGGAGGTAAGGAGAGTGTCCGAAAGCAGGTTGGAATGGCCGTCCCTGTCAAGGGAGCCGAGGCGATCTTCCTTGCCCTCTTCCGCTCGTTCGCTGGGGTCGAGTACGAGAGTATCGCCCCGAGCCTTGGTCACCTCGTCAACGCGTGAACTGTACCCCGCTTCTCCTCAATACCTAGGTGTTCGATGAAGCTCGTCTCAAGCAAAGTCTCAACGTCGGAATCCGAAAGCACACCAATCGCTCGACGGCCAGCGAGGTAATCGAGCCCTTCCAGGAGCGAGCGAACTCCGTCACGGCTATACGGAACCGCGGGCGTCTGATCGTGGAAGTACTTTCGAAAGACGCTCAACACACCCCGTGCGATCGGCGGCACCGTCGCGAGGTTTGGGCGTCCAAGCAATTGAACAGAGAGATCGCTGTTCGAGAAGAAGGCGCTCAACGTAGCTCCAACCATCGTGGGAGCAAACATCGATACGTAGTAGCCGCTCCACCAAAGGCGCGCAACGGCGTGATCGCGCTCGCGCGCCCGCCCTGTGCTAGCAAAGACATGGTTCAGGAGGTGCTTTCCGAGTTGACTAGAGTCCTTCGGCCAACGATCCAGCATGTAGCCGCGATAAGCGCCTAGAGCGAGGGTCACCCAAAGCCGCTCATCAGTCGCATCGGCGGGAGTGAGATTCGGAAGGGCCGTGAGCATGCGTTCAGCGTTTATCGCATCGAGTTCCCTAAATGCGACCCCGGGCGACGAAAGCTGCAGACCCTGTTCGGGATTGATGTCGTAACTCGAATGTACGAACTTCAGTTGAAATTCAGCTGCCAGCGTGTCGAGGTCCTCTGTCCAGAGTGGAGCGGGATCATCACCTGAGGCAATCACCCTCAGTCGGTCCACCGAGTCAGCGGTAAGGATCTGCAGTTTGACAAGCTCAGACATCTGACACCTCCAATCTCCTGACGCCCCGGCCGGCAACCAGTAGTTGTGCGGTTATCTCCTGTTGCGCTGGATCGCTGGGGTCAAGAGACCTCGGAGGATCAAGTTCTTCAAGCTTCCGGAGTAGCGCGCGACTCCAGGGTCTGTCCGAGCCTTCATCATCAGATTCAGAGGCCAAGAAGTTCAGCGCGCCAGCAATGCAGTCCTTATAGATGCTCATGTACAGGTAGGGGTTGAGCGAGGCGTCCTTGCGCATATGCCCGATCGGGTCCTGCAGGTTCACTCCGGCCTTGACGATGATTCGGGGTCCCGAAAAAACGAAGGTATAAACGTCCTGAAGCGCTGGAGAGTACTCGATCGTGATCAAGTCACGTTCGAGGGTTCTTGAAAACTCGAGATCAAAGCTCAATGAATCGCCTACGCCGAGTATGTCGCCTGTCCTAATTGAGAACCTGGCACCGCCGAACTCCGCATCGATGCCGACCGGTTGATAGTGGTCGTTGTCTTCGGTTGCTACGAGGAGCGGAGTCGCACTCACGGACCCATAGAGCTGACCTGAAGAGAAGTCGATACGCCCCTTATGGCTGTACAGGTCGAAGTACTGCCGGAACAGGGTGGACCTGCACTCGACGTCCAAGACGAGCTTCGCTTTCCCATCGATTGTGTACTCGTCGAGCCAGGTGCTCGAATGAGCGACTTCGAACTCGATGGAGACAAGCTGCTCATCCTCGGCATTGAGCATTGGTTCAATGGAAGCACTAAACCGCGCATCGGGCCCGAAGTCGTGGCTGAAGGAAGATAGCACCGGGTATGGATAAGCGCGGGCGCGATAGCTCACGGCACAAGCCTCCCCTCAATGGCGAACTCGAGGTCCTCAGGCTTGAATTCAAGCTTCAGTGTCTTTCTTGCGGTTGCGCTCAGGTCGTCGATAGCGAGGGACTCACGCCAGGGCCCATCTTCACGAGATTCCTCCTCGGTACGGAAGAGGATTCGCCTGGTCTCTGATTCGCCGGACCGCAAGAGAACCAGGTTCTTTCTCGATGCATCCACCGGAGTAAAGGCGACATCCGCGATGCCTGAGCTCGGGTCGTGTCGAACAATCCGAAGCTCTCGCACGGGAAGGCCAGTTGTGACGGAGCCCCGACCCGTGCCAGTCCCCTGGCCGGCTCCCCCGGAACTAGTCCCTCCGCCAGTTCCTTCGTTCTTGCCGACCGCGCCTCCACCGGAGCCGTCGTCCGTCTCCGTGCCCGGGACTTGCGTCGGCTTGTTTTCTCGGTGACTTCTGACCTTCCTGGCGACGATTCGCATCGCTCGACTCGGCTCACCCTTCTCATCCTGGGGCCCCGCGCCAAACTCCGCCCGGAAGAAGTCATCCAGGTCGTCAACGGCCTCAGAATCAACCTTCTCTATGGATGCGTTGGAACGGATGAGTTCGCGAACCGCTTCGGTGAACGCTGTGTAGGCGCTTTCAGCCTTCTTGCGCTCAGCCGGGTCGTTGATTCGATCGAAAGCAAACTCAGTGTGTTCAGGGTTTTCCAGCTTTCGGAGTAGTTCAGAGCCGAGGTCGCCCTCGACACAGACGAACAGGTCGAAGGGTCGCATGCCAGGGAACTTCTGAAGCTTCTCGGCGCGGCGGGTAATGAGCATTCCATTGCCTCGCGCGACACCTACTCGGCGGGACACCATACCTTCGAGACGAATGTGCCAGGTCACAGCGCCGAAACCGTCGAGTTCGAGGACGCCATCAAGCTCCGCGTGTCGCACGGTCCGCGCGGACTCGAGGCGCTCAAGCACCTTGTCCGTCGGCTTGAGCAGGTCAAGTAGCGGGGTCAGCTCATCTAGCGTCTGCGCCACGTTGTCGGCGTCGATGATCCCGTCGGGGAGGTACACGATCAACTTTCCCTTGAGGACGGCGTAGTAGAAGTTGGCAACGACAGCGAGCTTGATCTGGGCCCACATGACATCGGGTGGGTCGACCTCAAAAGGCTCAGGAATGAAGATGGACGTACCAATAGACGGCGAGCCTGAACTTGACTCCGGTCTAGCGTTGGTGACCCAGGTCGGAATTTCGGTTCCTAGAAGTGGAAGGCACCTGTCTCGTCGTCCGAAGTACCCCGTCGCGACACTCCACTGGTCATCACCAGTGACTCCGTTGAGTGGCACCGACTGCAGAATGCTCTTGCCCTGGAAGCGCTGCTGTAGCCCGTCTTCTGTCGCAATTCGAGAGAAGTAAAAGAGCGTCCGAAGCTCCGACATTGCGAACGGCGCTCGAGATCCATGACCGAACGATCCCAGCGCCGCGTTGCTGTCTTTGAACGTCATTCCGGCTCCCTTGACGAGGGCTAGCCAGGGGCCGCTCTGCGGGTCACTCGGCGGGTCGTATGTGGGCCCTGTCAAACCTTTGGTGTTGTAGTCGTGGACTCCCAACATCGAGACCTTGCCGTCGCCGATCTGGCCGATTGCTCTGGTGTAAAAGGCTTTACCGTCATCCGTCCGTTCGATCGCAAGGGCTGCCTCGAAGTACTGACGGAGCTCATTGAAGCCTGTACTGGCCAGGTCATACTCATCGTGGAGAGTTAGCCGAACAACGACGGGGGCATCTTTGTCAAGCCGAGCATCGAGAGAGTTCTGGATCATCTCCCGCACTAGCGCCTGCAATCGTTCGCTCTTGAACATGTCAAGTGCGGCTACGTTGAAGCCCTCTCGAGTCCCATCGTTCAGGAATGGGAATCGCCAGCCGATCTCGTCCGTCATTTCATCTCCTGCCTTGCTCTAATACTGCCGTGCGCTGCCGACTTTCGCTCATCGTTCGAGTCGAAAACTGCGCTCTCTACCGGCACTCGCGTCCGCGAATCGCGACTTGACGGACTTCACCTCAGCCTCAAGCGCTGCGATGATCTGCTTCACGTCTGCTTCGCTGTAGTCGTAATTCGATCGGTTCGAGAGGTTCCCAAGCAGGCGAATTGCGCTTAGCGCTTTATCTGTCCGGGCCTCAGCCAGTGCGACGAAGCGCTCTCGACGGTCTCGCACCATTGCCTCCTGTGGTTCGTGGAACACCGACAGCAACATTATTGCCACATGTGTGAAATGTACGCAACATGGATTGCGAATATGCTGCCCTCGCATCAAGGTGAAGGATGGGGACGGTGCCGACAAGGGCGATAATGCTCGACTTTGCGTCGGCTTCGAACCTGTAGCGACACCTCCGCCGGACCCGCCGAACCACCTTGTGCAGTACGGACTCAGGTTCGACTGCTGCCGCATGAGACCTACGACGTGTGCGGGTCTAGCCTGTCCGCATGGCTGAGGGCAGAGCATCCACGGGCAATGACGGGTTCACCGCGGACGAGCGCGCCGCGATGAAAGAGCGGGCGGCGGAGCTGCGCGCCGAGGCGAAGCGGGCCAAGGGCGCCGCGAAGGCCGAGGCCGAGCTCAACGACCTGCTCGAGGCGATCGCGAAGCTTCCCGACGCGGGCGACCGCGCGCTCGCCACGCGACTGCACGAGTTGATCATGGCGGCGGCTCCGCAGCTGGCTCCGCGCACCTGGTACGGCATGCCCGCCTACGCGCTCGACGGCAAAGTGCTGTGCTTCGTGCAGCCCGCCAGCAAGTTCGACACCCGCTACACCACGCTCGGGTTCAACGACACCGCCCGCCTCGACGACGGCGCCATGTGGCCGGCGTCGTTCGCGGTCATGAGTATCGGGCAGGCCGAAGAGCAGCGCATCACCGAACTGGTGCGGCGCGCCGTCGGCTGAGTTTACCAATCAGTAGAATCTGGTTTCTACCAAATGGTAAAGTCTGGATTCTACTATTTGGTAGAATGATTAGGCGAGGTGACCAGATGAAGCAGACGGATGCAGTCTGGCGCACGCTGGTTGACCATGCTCTCGACGGTCGCCGAGAGTGGCCCAGCACGGCCGAACTGGCGTGGCATGCGGGAGTCGGCCAGCAGCTCGCATACAAGGCTCTCGCAAGACCGATCGAGATCGGCGCGGTCACCCGCCACCGCCCGCCAGCAGGAGGCTTCAGCGTGACCGACACCGAACGGGTGCTCACGCTCTTTGCTGTCAGTCGCACGTTGCGGGAGGCGACCGCCACAACGCTCGAAGCGGCCCACGAACTGACCGAGCGCGTTGCACACTACGCCGTCGGAGGAACACGCGCGGCAGTGCACCACCTCGACAAGCGCAACACGATCGCCGACCACGGCGCGGCCATCCTCTACGTGCCGACCGGCAGCGACCTCACCCACCTTCCAGATGGCGACAGTGCGCTGGTTTCCACCATCGACATCCCGACGCTCGAAGTCTGGGGCGACGGATACACCAGCCGAGCGCAGACCTACGCCGACCTGTTCGCTCAGCCGGGGTGGCAAGCCAGCGAGTTCCGCCGCGCGCTCTGGCGTCGATGGTTCAGCGTCGACGACTGGTCGCGAGGGGAGACAGCCAGTGGCTGAGCTTCCGTTCGCTGACGAGGGGCACCTCCTCGAGGTTCTCGACTTTCTCGGTGACGAGCTTGAGCCCTCGATTCTCATTGGCGGGTGGGCGACCGTGCGCCGTGTCGGCGGAGAGATCAGCCGCGACATCGACCTCATCATTGCGTCCGATGCTGTTCGCCAGAAGATCGAGGCGACCCTGTCTGAGCTCTCGCGCTCAACACACCTGCAAGGAACGAAATGGCGCGGCACGTTCGACGGCGTGCACGTCGACGTCTACCTTCCGCATCAGTCGCAACTGGGCGGCGTGTTGCGACTGCGAGTCGAAGAACTGGCCAAGCACACCGAGAGGCTCGAAGGCTCACGGTGGCAGCTGCTCACCATCGAGGCGCACACCATCTCTAAGTTCGCGGCGCTGCTCGACCGTCCAGACACAGAGAAAGGCTTCAAGGATGCACGCGAGATCGTGCGGCTACTCGAGGCCCGGGTCGACGCGTCGATGGCGTGCCGTGTTCTCGCCGCTGCCACTGCGGGAAGTCGAGACGACTTACCGCAGCATGTCGCCGCCGTCTTCGACCTCATCGGACCCCGCGCGAAACCGACGAAGCCGCAACAGAAGCTCCTGCAACAGGCGCGACGCGAGTGGCTGAGGGCGATCGAAATGGCCGTGCGGGACACGACCCGAGCACGCCCTCCGTTGCTCTGACCGCGTGGCCGCGGCGGCGCATCCGTCATTCGAAGATGACGTAGACCTTCTTCAGCGGCTCCGTGACCTCCCAGAAACCCTGCCAACCGACCGGGAAGATGACGAGGTCGCCGGGCTCGATCTGCTGCGGCTGCTTGCCGTCCTCCGTCACCGTCATTCGGCCCGAGATGACGTAGATGACCTCGCCGCTGTCGGTGAACTCCCACCGCGAACGGCCCGGGTCGGTCTCCCAGATGCCCACGTCGAGCGAGCTCGCCTTGCCCGAGAAGACCTCCAGATAGGTGGTGGCGATGTCGGCGCCGAGCGGGTCGGCCAGCGGCAGCTCGAGCGGGGTGTGGGTCTGGTCGGCGCGGGTGACCGAACCGGTGCGGCAGACGATGGCCATGAGGGAAGCCTTTCGACAGGAAGAGACAAAACCCTTCGACCCTAGCCGCGAGCGCAGAGCGCGTCCCGGGGCTCGGCAATTTCTCAGCGTCACAGGTGGCATCGGAATCACGAAATGTGATTCACTTGTTGGTGGAGGGGAGTATCCCCGTCTTCGCCCGTTGTCGTCATTGCGTCGCGCTCATGCGCGGCCGGCAGCGGGGGCGCACCGGTCACCGATCGGGGCGCTGGGAGAGACCTCCTGAACCCTCACCGATTCAGGAGATCCTCCGTGGACGTTCCCCTCTGGCTCTGGCTGGCCGTGCTCGGCGTCATCCTCGCGATGCTCGCCATCGACCTCTTCGCCCACCGAAAAGCGCACGTCATCGGCGTGCGCGAAGCTGCCGTGTGGTCGATCATCTGGGTGACGCTGGGCGTCGCCTTCGGCGGCTACATCTGGTGGGAGTACGGGGCCGAGCTGGGCCAGCAGTACTACGCCGGCTACCTCATCGAGAAGTCGCTCGCCGTCGACAACGTGTTCGTCTGGGCGATCATCTTCGCCTTCTTCGGGGTGCCGCGCGAGTTCCAGCACCGCGTGCTCTTCCTCGGTGTCATCGGCGCTCTCGTGTTCCGCGCGATCTTCATCGCCCTCGGCGCCGTGCTGATCGACCAGTTCTCGTGGATCCTCTACGTGTTCGCCGCCTTCCTGCTCTACACGGGTTACGTGATGATCCGGAAGCGCAACGAGCACATGGATGTCGCGAACTCGAAGATCCTGAAGCTCTTCAAGCGCTTCGTGCCGATGACCGACGCGTACCACGGGCAGAAGTTCCTCATCCGCAAGGCCGGGGTCATCGTCGCCACCCCGCTGCTGGCTGTGCTGGTGCTCGTCGAGGTGACCGACATCATCTTCGCCGTCGACTCGATCCCCGCCATCTTCGGCGTGACGAGCGAGCCGTTCATCGTCTTCACGGCGAACGCCTTCGCGATCCTGGGTCTGCGCGCGATGTACTTCCTGCTCGCCGACCTCATGCACCGCTTCATCTACCTGAAGCTCGGCCTCGCGTTCGTGCTCATCTGGGTCGGCATCAAGATGCTGCTGCTCGACGTCTACAAGATCCCCACGAGCGTCTCGCTCGGTGTCGTGGCGGTGATCATCGCGATCTCGATCATCACGAGCCTGCGGGCTACCCGTGGGCAGGGGCGTCACGCCGTCGAGGTCGAGAACGCTCCCCCGTTCCGCATCGCGACGCCGGAAGAAGAGGCGGAGGCGGAGCCGGTGTTCCGCCGTCGCCGCCGCGTCGCGGCCGTCGCCGCAGCGCCGAGCGGCGCGAGCGACGCCGACGGTGGCGGGTCGGGCGACTCTGGGTCAGGCGCGAAGCCCGAGTAGCCGGTCGGTATCGCCGAACACCTCGAGTCCCGCCGCGTGGGCCGTACCCTCCAGCAGGGTGCGGCCCTCGGCGTCGCGGTGGCGCAGCGTGATGCGGGCATCCAGCGTCTCTTCGACCCGCTGGTGCATCGCGGTACGTAGCGGCGCGTGCAGCAGCCCGCCGCGCACCCGCTCGGCCTCGAGCTCGAGCACGCCGTCGCGGCCCTCGATCGTCCAGCGCACGTGGCTGTCGTCGATCTCGAGGCGCCGCTCGCGGGCGCGGGTGTAGGTGGTCCAGCGGTGCAGCCTTCCGCCGTGCTTCAGCCCGACGATGAAGCCGCGGAACGACCCGCCCAGCCACGGGATGATCGCGACCGACCCGATCAAGCTCGCCCCCGTGTCGGAGCCGTCGGGGGCGTCGATGTGGTTGCTCGCCATCCACACGTAGCCGGCCGGGAAGGCCTGGCCCCAGTCCTTCTCGATGTAGCCGCGGCCGCCGTCGAAGCTGCGCGGCGCGCCCCCGACCTCGAGCTCGCCCGCCAGCCCATGGCCGAACGAGACGATGCCGTGAAAGCACTCCATGAACGGCACGAGCCCGTACCAGCCCATGATTCCCGGTTCGCGCAGCGTCACCGGCCAGGGGTCGAGTGCGGTGGTGTATCGGATGCTGCCCCGCAGCTGTGGCAGATCGAGCGTGACCCCCTCCGGCGAGAAGGTGTTGCCGCCGACGCGCACCGCGAACCGGTCGCTCGCCGCCTCGAAGTCGGCGGGGTCGAACCGGTGGTACCAGCTGCGCCCCGTCAGGCCGTCGAGCACCTGCACGAACGCCTCGTCGCGCTCGCCGGATTTGCCAGCAGAGCCCGCCTCGGCCAGCCCGCGGAACACCCCCGGAATGACCGCCCACCGCTGCGAGCGGTCGGCCGACACGAGCTTGATGTACCAGCCCTCGAAGTAGCCGCGGTGCACACCCCGCCCGTGGAAGGCCTCGGGGTGCCGCACGCCGCGCACGTAGTCGACCGGGGTTCGCATGGCGCCACCCTATGTGGGCCGGCGGGCGCAGGCGAGCGTTGCGCGATGCGGGTCATGGTTCCAGCCGCTTCCAGATCTGCGGATGCGAGTGAGAGCGATTCAGACTGATCCGCAGTTCTGGAAGGCGGCGCGGGGCGGGCGCCCGCTACGCGGCTACGCTGAACCGGTGATCGTCGGCCTCGGCACCCTGCTCAACATCGCCACCATCGTCGTCGGCGCCGCGATCGGCGTGCTCATCGGCAACCGCCTGCCCGAGCGCACCAACCGCGTCGTCACCGACGCGCTCGGACTCATCACGATCGTGCTCGGCGGCCTCAACCTGGTGGCCCTGAGCGATCCCGACTTCGTCGGCGCGGTCGGCGCCGCCGGCACCTTCCTCGTCGTCATCGGCGCCCTGCTGATCGGCAGCATCGTCGGCTCGCTCGCCGGCATCGAGGCGCGGCTCGAGCGCTTCGGCGGCTGGCTGCAGCGGCGGTTCACGCGGCCTGCGGCACGGGATGCCCGCGTCGAGCATCCCGATGGCGCCCCACTCGCCCTCACGGGTCGCGACCGCTTCATCACCGGGTTCGTCGATGCGTCGCTGGTGTTCGCGATCGGGCCGCTCGCGATTCTCGGAGCGTTCCAGGACGGCACCGGTCAGGGCATCGACCAGCTCGCGCTCAAGGCGACTCTCGACGGCTTCGCGTCGATCGCTTTCGCCGCCTCGCTCGGCTGGGGGGTCGCGTTCTCGGCGATCCCCGTCGGCATCTGGCAGGGGCTGCTGACGGTGCTCGCGTTCTTCCTGGGCACCGTGATGTCGGGCGCGGCGATCGCCGCCCTCACCGCGACGGGCGGCGTGCTGCTGCTCGGCGTCGGCCTGCGCCTGCTCAACGTGCGCGCGGTGTCGGTGGCCGACATGTTGCCCGCGCTCATCGCGGCGCCCCTGCTGACCATCGGGGTGCAGGCGCTGCTCGGCTAGCTAGTCGACCACGTTGGTGAGCGGGTCGATCGGGCGCACGACCGCGCCCCGGGCATCCTCGACCGGATACCCCTCGCGCGCCCAGTACTCGAAGCCGCCGATCATCTCCTTCACGGGCACCCCGAGGCGCGCGAGCTCGAGGGCGGCTTTCGCGCCGCCGTTGCAGCCGGGCGACCAGCAGTAGACGACGACCGGGATGCCCTCGCCGAGCTCGGCGACCCGCTCGGCCAGCTGCTGCCGCGGGATGTGCAGCGCCCCGGCCGCATGCCCTTGATCCCACGCGGCCTGCCCGCGCACGTCGACGAGGTGGAACACCTCGCCGGCCTGGCGCGCGGCCCACACGTCGGAGGCGTCGGTCTCGACGGCGAGTTTCGCGGCGTAGTGGGCGGCGGTCGACGAGGGGTCGCCGAAGGCGCCGAGAGCCGACGGGGTCATGCGCGAGCCTCCGCCCGATACGCGGTCTGCTCGGTGAGGGCGCTGATGTAGCGGATGAAGATGGCGATCCAGGCGAAGATGATCGCGAAGGCGACCAGCTCGAAAGCGGTGAGGTTGTAGTAGCCGATCGGCTCGAACAGCAGGGCGCCAAAGATCAGCGCCACCGCGAAGCCGGCCGACACCAGGAAGAACCGGCCCGGCAGCCCCTTCAAGACGCGGGGCGACGAGAACAGCAGCACCAGGAAGGTGACGGCCATGCCCGAGGCCGAGACGTTGTGCAGCAGCACGCTCACCGTCAGCGGGAAGATGCCGACGCACGCGAGCATGACGCCCATCACGACGAACGTCACCGACACGAAGCGCGGCGCCTTCGGGTTCACCAGCACGCGCCGGTCGACGAGCACCTGCAGGTCGCGCTGCAGGTACAGCGCGAACGTGGTCACGAAGAATCCGGCGATGATGAGCGTCAGGTTGAACAGGCTGCTCGACCGGTCGCCGAACGTGCCGAGCTGGCTGAAGTGGTACTCCCACCACTTCGGGTCGCTCGACGTGGCCATGGCTGTCAGCGTGCCGAAGGTCATGAAGAGCACGAGCAGGCTCGACATCTTCGGCGTCGTGATCGACGACACCGAGAGGTAGATCCAGTAGGCGGCGAGCGCCGTCACGAGCGCGAGCGCCACCGTCGTGAACGGCGGGTCGAGCGTCAGGCCCTGGAAGCTGCGCTGCAGCAGCAGAAAGACGGCGATCGCGGCCAGCACCGCCAGCACCGCGTGCACGAAGGCGACCGTCGTGGCGTCGACGATGAACTTCCACGACTTCAGCTCGAGCCGCCACTGCTGCCCGTCGACCGTGCGGCTGCGCCAGTAGCCGACGTAGGCCACGATCACCCCCGCGATGAGGATCGACCCGGCGGCCGCGACGCCCAGCGAGATGCCGCCCCAGATCGGCGGATTCGTGCCCGCGAAGAGAAACCCGCCGACGAGGGCGGTGACGAGCGCGACGGCGATGGCGACCGCGAAGGCCTCCGACTCGACGTCGACCGAGGTGCGGGTGGGCGGATGCTCGGCAGGAGCATCCGTGGCGGGGGTGGTCATGGCGCTCAGTCTAGGAAGACACGGGAACAACGGGAAGGCGAGCCTGGTTGACTGTCGGTATGACGGATGCTCTCGCCCCTGCCCCCGGAACGATCACCATGTACGGCGCCGACTGGTGCCGCGACTGCCGCCGCACTGAGGCGCTGCTCAACGACCTCGGCGTCGAGTGGACGAAGGTCGACGTCGAAGCCTCGGCCGAGGCCGCCGCGCAGGCGCAGGCGATCAGCGGCCGCACGAACATCCCGGTCGTCGTGTTCCCCGACGGCTCGCACCTCGTCGAGCCCAGCGACGACGCCGTGCGCGAGAAGCTGTCGGTCTAGCCGAGGTACCGCCGGAAGAAGCGGTCGATGCGGCCCCACGCATCCTCGGCCTCGGCCGGGCGGTGACCGCCGCCCATCATCGGCTTCATGAGCACCCGCACGAGCGCGGGGCCCGCGTCATGCCGGTTGAGGAACGCGTGCCCGGCATCCGGGTACTCGTGCACGTCGTGGTCGATGCCGCGGGCGGCGAGCGCCGCCTCCAGTTTCGCCGCCGCGCCGGGCAGCGTGCGGTCACGCCCGCCGAAGGTTCCGACGATGGGGCAGGCACCGTCGAGGGCATCGTCGAGGTCGGCCGGGAGCATCCCGTAATTGACGGATGCGGCGCCGTAGCCGCCCGAACCGGCCAGCAGCAGCGCGAAGCCGCCGCCCATGCAGAAGCCGATGACGCCCGCTCGGTCATCCGTGTCGTCGCGCTCGAGCAGCATGCGCCGGGCGGACTCGATGTCGTCGAAGGCCGGGCCGGTGCCCGCCCGCAGCGCGCGGAACGTCGCCGTCAGGCAGCGCCGCGCACCTCCGCGGCTGAAGAGGTTCGGCATCAGCACGACATACCCGAGACCGACGAGCCGCTCGAGGTGGTCGCGCATCGACGCGTCGATGCCGAACACCTCGTGCACGACGACGAGCGCGGGATGCGGGCCCGCCCCGCGCGGAACCCCCAGCACCCCGGTCAGCACCCCGCCGCGCGGGTCGCCCGGCTGCGGGATCTCGACGTCGGTCAGCATCGACGCGGCGGGAGCATCCATGCCCTGACCCTACGCCCGAATCTCGGAGCAACGACAGAGACGGCGTGTGGAACGCGCCCGCTTCCGCAGAGCACGCCGTCTCACGCGCGTGTCTCCGTCGTTGCTCCGAGCTCAGGAGGCTAGCCGCGGGCCTTCTTCGCGGCCATCAGGTCTTTCTCGTCGATCGGGGCGAGCCCGCGGGCCGCGAGGTCGGCGTAGTGCGCGCGGGCCTCGGCCTGGCGCTCGCCCTCGACGCCCGTCGCGATCTCGGCGCGGATGTGCTCGGGCGCCAGCTCGAACGCCTCGGTCAGCGCGAGCGCGTGCGGCCGCAGGCGCGGCAGCAGGCGGTCGTCGATGTAGTCGGTGATCGCCTGCGCGCGGTGGTCGCTGAGCCGCCCGTGGATGACGTACCAGGCCAGGTTCTTCTCGATGAGCCCGAGCCCGAAGAGGTCGCGCAGCCAGGTCAGCACCTGCCGCGTGCCCGCGTGCTCGACGTGCTCGAGCGCCTCGGTGAAGGCCTCCCACTGCAGCAGCTCGCCGTGCGCGCGCGCCGTCTCGATGAGCGCGTTCTGGTGGCGGTTGAAGAGGGCGGCGCCCTCCTCGCGCGGCATGCGGGATGCGGGGCGCAGCTTGCCCGCCAGCTCAGCCACCATCGTCTCGACCCGGTCGGTCAGCAGCTGCCGCTGCGATTCGGTATCGCGCACGTAGCCCACCGACCGGGCGGTCGAGCCGAAGTCGACGACCGACTGGGCGAGACGGCGCAGGCCCGAGCGGTTGACGACGGCCTCGTTGACCTGCCCGGCGACGTAGTGCGCCATGACGCCGGCGTCGGCGCGGCCGAAGGCGCGCGAGTAGTCGGTGAGCAGGCGCTTGGCGACGAGCTGCAGCAGCACGTTGTTGTCGCCCTCGAACGTCGCGTAGATGTCGAGGTCGGCCCGCAGCTGCACGAGCCGGTTCTCGGCGAGGAAGCCCTGGCCGCCGCACGCCTCGCGCGCCTCCTGGATGATGTCGAGCGCCGCCCAGGTGCTCAGCGGCTTGAGCGCCGCGGCGAGGGTCTCGAGGTCTTCGCGGTCCGCATCCGTGGCGGCGCGACCCGAGAAGACGGCGTCGAACTTCTCGAGGAACACCTCGTGCGCGAACGACATCGCGTAGGTCTGCGCGAGCCGTGGCAGCAGGCGGCGCTGGTGGCGCTGGTAGTCGAGCAGCACGACCTCGTCGCGGTCGCCGCCGGCGAACTGGCGCCGCTCGCTGCCGTAGCGGATCGCGATCGTCATGGCGAGCTTGCTCGCGACGGTGACCGCGCCGTCGAGCGAGACGCGGCCCTGCACGAGCGTGCCGAGCATCGTGAAGAAGCGGCGGCCGGGGCTCTCGATGGGGGAGGTGTAGACGCCGTTCTCGTCGACGCTGCCGTAGCGGTTGAGCAGGTTGGTGCGCGGCACGCGCACGTTCGTGAAGTGCAGGCGGCCGTTGTCGATGCCGTTCAGCCCGCCCTTGAGCCCGTCATCCTCGCCGCCGATGCCCGGCAGGAAGCGGCCCTTCTCATCGCGCAGCGGAACGTAGAAGGCGTGCACCCCGTGGTTGACGTTGCGCGTGATGAGCTGCGCGAACACGACGGCCGAGCGGCCGTGCAGCGCGGCATTGCCGAGGTAGTCCTTCCACGCGGCGCGGAAGGGCGTGTGGATGACCCACTCATCGGTCGCCGCGTCGTAGGTGGCCGTCGTGCCGATCGCCGAGACGTCGCTGCCGTGACCGGTCTCGGTCATCGCGAAGGCGCCGGGAGTCGCGAGGGTGAGGGCGTCGGGCAGCCAGGCCTCGTGGTGCGGCGCGGTGCCGAGGTGCAGGATCGCCGAGGCGTAGAGGCCCCACTGCACGCCCGACTTGATCTGCATGCTCGGGTCGCCGAGCAGCAGCTCTTCGAAGCTCGCGATGAAGCCGCCGTGGTCGTCGCTGCCGCCGAAGGCCGCGGGGAAGGCGCGGTGCACCTCGCCGCGCTCGACGAGCAGCTTCAGCTGGCCGAGCACGCGCTCGCGGTGCTCGGCCATGCCGAGGCTCGGGTCGCGGTGGAAGGCGGGGTCGCGCATGAGCTCGCGCGAGGCGCGGCGGATGTCGGCCCAGCGGCCCAGCAGCTGCTGGCCGAGGGCGGCGACGTCGACGCTGATGTCGGGGGTGTCAGCGGCCGGTGCCGACGGCACCGGGGGAACCGAAGCGGCGGCGCGCGGGGTCGCCGCGGGCGCTGGCTCGGGCACGGAAGCAGGGGCCGAGGTCTCGATCGTGCTCATGGCGCCTACGGTAGGCCGGGGCGCTCGGGCGCGGGGTTTCGTCGTGCGGGGCCACGAACGCGCGTGGGCGGCCCCGGGGGCGGTTTGTGGATGACCTCACAAACCTGGGGAATCGCATAGTGGGCGAGCGCAGGTTCTGGGGCTCCGCATCCCGCCGCCGTTCGCCTCGAGAAAATAACCCCTGGGGTATCGTTTCACTGTGGCATGATGGAGGCATGGCAACCGTTGAGCTGACCGCCGCCGACTTCGAGCAGACCGTCACGCGCGAGGGCATCACCCTCGTCGACTTCTGGGCCGAGTGGTGCGGCCCGTGCCGCATGTTCGCGCCGATCTTCGAGAAGGCCAGCGAGCAGCACCCCGACGTGACCTTCGGCAAGGTCGACACCGAGGCCGAGCAGGCGCTCGCGGCGGCCGCGAACATCCGGTCGATCCCGACGCTCATGGCGTTCCGCGACGGCATCCTCGTCTTCGCGCAGCCCGGCGCGCTGCCGGCGCCCGCGCTCGAGCAGGTCATCACCGCGGTCAAGGGGCTCGACATGGACGAGGTGCGCACGCAGGTCGCGGCCGCCGAGGCTGCTGCCGACGCGTAGCCGCACTCAAGCGGCATCGCACGGCGCGCGGTCGCGACAGGAGTAGCGTCAGCGCGTGACCTCACCGCGCACCCGCTGGATCGGGCTCTTCGTCATCAGCCTGGCCGTCTCGCTCATCATCGTCGACTCGACCATCGTCAACGTCGCCGTGCCGTCGATCGTCGACGAGCTCGGCATCACCTCGACCGAGGTGCAGTGGGTGCAGGAGAGCTACACGCTCGTCTTCGCGGCCCTGCTGCTCGTCTTCGGCACGCTCGGCGACCGGTTCGGCCGGCGCCGGATGCTCGTCATCGGCACGGTCATCTTCATGCTCGCCTCCGTCTGGGCGGCGTTCGCCGACTCGGGCTCGACGCTGATCCTCGCCCGCGTGGTGCAGGGCGTGGGCGGCGCGATGATCCTGCCGTCGACGCTCTCGACCCTGAACGCGACCTTCCAGGGCCGCGAGCGCGGCATCGCGTTCGCGGTCTGGGGTTCCACGATCGGGGGCATGGCCGCGGTCGGCCCCCTGCTCGGAGGGTGGCTCACCACGGCGTTCTCGTGGCGGTGGGCCTTCGGCATCAACGTGCCGCTCGGCATCATCATCCTGATCGGCCTCATGCTCTTCGTTCCGGCGACGAAGGCCGACAAGCCGCAGTCGATCGATGGCGTGGGCGCGGTGCTCTCGGTGATCACGAGCGCGTTCCTCGTCTTCGGCCTCATCGAGGGCCGCACCTACGGCTGGTGGCTCGCGACCGACGGGCTGACGCTCGGCGACTGGGTGTGGCCGCTCGACCTCAGCCCGGTACCGATCGCCTTCGCGATCTCGCTCGCCGCGGGCGTCGCGTTCGTGCGCTGGGGCCTGCGGCGCGAGCGGGCCGGAAAGTCGACGATGCTCGCCTTCTCGCTGCTGCGCATCGGCTCGTTCCGCAACGGCAACATCGCGGCGCTCATCGTGTCGATGGGCGAGTTCGGCATCATCCTGTCGCTGCCGCTGTGGCTGCAGAACGTGCTCGGGTATGACGCGCTGCAGACCGGAACGATTCTGCTCGCGCTCGCGGGCGGGTCGTTCCTGGCCTCCGGTGCGGGCGGGTCGCTCAGCGGGCGCGTCTCGGCGGTCGCGATCGTGCGGGTCGGCATCGCTCTCGAGATCGTCGGGCTCGTGCTGATCGGGCTCGTGATCGCGGTCGACACCCCCTGGTGGTCGATCGCGCTCGGCCTGCTCGTCTACGGCATGGGCGTCGGCCTCGCGACCGCCCAGCTCACCGGGGTGGTGCTGCAGGATGTCCCCGTCGCGGCGAGCGGCCAGGCCTCCGGCACGCAGTCGACTGCGCGGCAGGTGGGCTCGGCCCTCGGCATCGCGGTGCTCGGCACGGTGCTCTTCACGTCGCTCGGCAGCGCCCTCGACAGCCGGCTCGACAGCGCCGGCCTGCCGCCGGAGGCGCGCGACGGCATCGTGAGCGCCGTGGTCGACAGCGCCGGATCAGCGATCCCCGGCCTCGACGCGCAGTCGCCCGAGGTCGCCGATGCCGCGCGTGAAGCGTTCAGCGACGCCACGCGCTACGCCGCCTATACGGCCGCGGGGTTCCTCGCCCTCGGCATGCTCGCGACCCTGCGGCTGACGCCCGCGCCCGTCGCGGGGCGGCGCGAGGATGCGGAGGCCGAGCGCCCGCAGGGCTAGGGCTCGGCGCGCGGGCGGACCGGCGGGCGGG
>OFDN01000534.1_pt1 | contig 30409 bp, 27 predicted proteins | sample 1520971 | NCBI WGS metagenome assembly OFDN01 (sample SAMEA94257418, study PRJEB24077) | hot springs metagenome | biome: Aquatic biome; feature: Geographical feature; material: Water | place: India | collected 2012-06-12 | depth 5 m | reverse complement strand
CACCATCGAGGCGGCGCGCGCCGGCGAGGCCGGCAAGGGGTTCGCCGTGGTGGCGACCGAGGTGAAGAACCTGGCCGGCCAGACCGCCCGCGCGACCGAGGAGATTTCCGCCCAGGTGGCGCAGATGCAGGGGGCGACCAACGGTGCCGTGGACGCCATCCGCGCCATTTCCGACGCGGTGGCGGCCATCAGCGGCACCGTGACCGACATCGCCACCGCGATGGAGCAGCAGGGCTCCGCCACCCGCGACATCGCCGCCAACGTCAGCCACGCCGCGCAGGGCACGCAGGAGGTGATGCAGCACATCGCCGAGGTGACCAACGCCGCCGGCAAGACGGGCAGCGCCGCCGACGCCGTGCTGCGCGCGTCCCGCGATCTGGCTGGTCAGGCCGAACGCCTGCGCGGTGAGGTCCACGGCTTCCTGAACAAGGTGCGCTCGGCCTGAGCCTAGCCCCGCGCAAAGAAAAAGGCCGCATCCCGGAGGATGCGGCCCTTTCCATGGACCCGTTGGGAACCGGTCAGCGCGAGTAGAACTCGATGACCAGGTTCGGTTCCATCTGGACGGGGTAGGGGACGTCGGCGAGTTGGGGCTGGCGCACGAAGCGGCCCTTCAGCGCACCGGTGTCGACCTCGAGGTAGTCGGGGATGTCGCGCTCCTGCGAGGCGATCGCCTCCAGCACCAGCGCCATCTGCTTGGACTTGCTGCGCACCTCGATGACGTCGTTGTCCTTCACCTGGTAGGACGGGACGTTCAGCCGGCGGCCATTGACCAGCACATGGCCATGGTTCACGAACTGACGGGCGGCGAAGGGGGTCGGCACGAACTTCATGCGGTAGACCACCGCGTCCAGCCGGCGCTCCAGCAGACCGATCAGGTTCTCGCCGGTGTCGCCCTTGCGGCGCACGGCCTCCTGGTAGATCTTGCGGAACTGCTTCTCGCCGATGTTGGCGTAATAGCCCTTCAGCTTCTGCTTCGCCATGAGCTGCAGGCCGAAGTCGGACGGCTTCTTGCGGCGCTGGCCATGCTGGCCGGGGCCGTACTCGCGGCGGTTGATCGGGCTCTTCGGGCGGCCCCAGAGGTTGACGCCGAGGCGGCGGTCGATCTTGTACTTGGACTCGTGACGCTTGCTCATATCGTCCTCGATTGCGGAGCGAGTTGGTCTTGTCCCGGTAGTTCCACCGTAGGGCCGCTGGTTGCGGACAGCCGGGGACGGGGTGGGCCGAACCATGGACCACCCACCTTTCCAGGAAGGAAGGCGCGGACTTTACCCAGGGCACCCGCGAAGTCAAGGCGCAATCGCGGGAGCGTTGCGCCGAGCTGCCCTGTTGTATGTCGTCCGCAAGAGGAGATCGCCATGACCGAGCAGCCAGAAACGAGACGCCAGCCGACCGTTCCGAAGCCGCCGAGCCGCGAGGACATCGAACGCATCAGCGAGGCGCAGGAGATGATCACCGACGAATGGACCGGCGACGGTGGGCAACCGGCGCCACCCGATCCTACGCCGGACACACCCGGCCCTGGCCAAAACCGCAAATAGAACCATGCAACCAGAGCTCTCCATCGCCCCGGGAGTCCTGGGTTATTCGCTGAAATTGTTGGACATGGAGAATTGCTCGCGTAGGGGATTGGCATGGCCGTCCCCTGCTCGCGCCCGTGTCTTGACGGTATTTTGGTTACATAAGTAATCATCCGCCGTCACAGGTTCCGGTGTTCGAGAGCGGTGCGAGGCCACCACCGATCGGACAGGGGACGGATCATGGATGACGAGCCGCGCAAGACCATCACCATCGGGCTGGCGATGTCCGGCGCCATTTCGGCCGGTGCCTATTCGGCGGGCGTTCTGGATTTCCTGATCGAGGCGCTGGACGAGTGGGAGAAGAGGCGGGGTCAGCCGGGCGTCCCGACGCACCGGGTGGTGATCGCCGCCGCGGCGGGTGCGTCGGCGGGTGCCATCACCTCGGCGATGGGCATGATCGCGGCCGCGCGCGGGCCGGTGCCGCGCCATGACCGGACGGTCGCCACGATCGGCAAGGACGCGTTCCATACATTGCCCGACCTGTACCGGGCCTGGGTGGACCGGCCGGACTTCCTGCAGCCGGCGTCGCCGGCGGCCGGCGCGCTGCTCGACACCACCGACCTCGCCCGCGACGGGGCCAAGGTGGTGTCGCTGCTGAACAGCCTGCCGCTCGAGGAGATCGGGCGGGAGGCGCTGGCGGGGGTCGCCTCGGGGGCGCCGATCATCGTGCCGCGGCCATACCTGTCGTCGAGCCTGCACGTCTACATGACGCTGACCAACCTGCGCGGCGTTCCCTACCAGATCGCCTTCGATGGCGATGTGTCGTCCGGCTACGGAATGATGAGCCATGGCGACCGCGCCCATTACCAGCTCACCGGCGCCGGCGCCGCGACCTTCGCCAGCCCGTGGGCCGACCGCGACCACCCCATCGCCGCCGATGTGAACACGCTGCCACCCGATCCCCGGCTCCTGTCGGACGAGGCGATCGCACGGAATCCGGACGGGCATCTGATCACCTGGGTGCAGTACATCGGGCACACGCTGTGCTCGGGCGCCTTTCCCGTAGGGCTGTCGGCGCGCGATGTGTCGAACCCGAAGGAGTCGTATTTCGGCCGGTCCTGGCCGCTGCCGGTGCCGCTCTCCCGGATGAAGGACATCCATCCGACCTTCCCCGGTTCTCCGGTGGTGCGCGGGCCTGACGGCGAACGGCCGGAGGGTGCCAACGAACAGCTCGGTGCCCTGGGCATCCCCTTTGCGGGCGTGGACGGGGGCGCGCTGGACAACGACCCCTTCCAGGTCGTGCGTTACGCCATCATGAGCGATCCGCCGACGCCCAACGAATCGGATCCCGCCAGGTCCGACCGGCTGGTGATGATGATCAGCCCCTTCCCGGATCCGCCGCGCTACGACGCCGACGATCTCAGCGCGCGGGAAATCGGACTGATGGACGTCGTCCGCCGTCTGCTTCCCACCTTCATGCAGAACGCCCGGTTCAAGCCGGAGGAACTCGTCCAGGCGCTTCACGCCGACAAGGCGTCGCGCTGGCTGGTGTCGCCGCGCCGCTACGTCGATGGCCGTTTGCAGGAGGCCGGCATTGCCTGCGGCCTGCTGGGTGGCTTCGGCGGCTTCCTGGACATCGAGTTCCGCCGTCACGATTACGAGCTGGGACGCCGGAACTGCCAGGATTTTCTCGCCAAGTGGTTCACGCTGGGGGCCGCCAACGGGCATCTCGACCTCGACAACCCGATAGCCACGCCGCAACGCCCGCTGGACCCGAGCCGTGGCGGCGGACCGGCCGGCAAGGTGGCGGTGATCCCCTTGCTCGGCACCGCGGCCGAGCCGGTGCGGCTTCGCGACTGGCCGCGGGTGGATCAGGCGCGGCTTGACGACTTCGTGGCGCGCGCGATGAAACGTGCGGAACTGCTGGTCCCGCTCCTGGCCAAGCAGCTCCGGGGTGCCGCCGGGGTCGGGGTGCGGATGGGATGGAGTCTGTTCCTTCGCACGAAGATCGAGGCGGCCATCCGCTACGCGGTGCTCGCCGACCTTGTCCGCCGCGACCAGTTCGCCGATGGCCTCATCCTGACACTCGACGACGACCTGCCTGGCAAGGGCCTTTCCGGCGACGAGCTGGAACGCCGATCGGCCGGCCGGCGCAAGGTGCTTGGCGCGCTCATCGGCACCGGGGCGGATTTCCGCACGGTCGGTGGCGTCGTGAAGGACCTCCGGTTGACCGAGGCGGAGGTGAGCGATGACCTGGAGCGCTGCATCGCCCTGGGGCTCGCCTACCGCACCGACAAGGTCGGCAACTCCATGGTGGCCAAGGGCACGCCGCTCTATTGCTACAAGCCGCGCACCCCGGCGGAGCTGACGAGCGCCGTTTCCTCCTTCTGGTCCGGCCTGAAGGAGGTTGCAGGCGCGCCGGTGCGCTGGACCCAGGGGGTGCCGGCCGGCGAGTGGTCGATCGACTGACGGTCCGCGCATCGGGAGCCGGGGTGCCATGCGCAGCCCGGCCTCCGACCAGCCATCCCCGCTCTGGTCCCGGACGCGGGGTGGTGCCATATTTCGGGTTCCTGTTCCGTGCTCGTACCGGAAGGCACCCCCGCATGGCCCCCACGGCCCGTCCTGTTCTGGAACTCGTCCCGCAGCGGCCCTTCCAGCCCCTGGAGCCCGGCAAGGCGCTCGAGATCGTGTCGGAGTTCGAGCCGGCCGGCGACCAGCCACGCGCCATCGAGGAACTGACGGCGGGCTTGCGGGCCGGGGAGAAGGATCAGGTGCTGCTCGGCGTCACCGGCTCCGGCAAGACCTTCACCATGGCCCACGTCGTCCAGCGCGTCCAGCGGCCCACCCTGGTGCTGGCGCCCAACAAGACGCTTGCCGCCCAGCTCTATGGCGAGATGAAGGCCTTCTTCCCCAACAACGCGGTGGAGTACTTCGTTTCCTACTACGACTACTACCAGCCCGAGGCCTATGTGCCGCGGACCGACACCTACATCGAGAAGGAATCCTCGATCAACGAACAGATCGACCGCATGCGCCACGCCGCCACCCGCGCCCTGCTGGAGCGGGAGGACGTGATCATCGTCGCCTCGGTCTCCTGCATCTACGGCATCGGGTCGGTGGAGAGCTACGCGGAGATGACGGTCGACGTCCGCAAGGGCGAGGTCATCCGCATCCCCGAGCTGGCGCGCCGGCTGACCGAGCTGCAGTACAAGCGCAACGACGCCGCCTTCGGTCGTGGCCTGTTCCGGGTGCGCGGCGACACGCTGGAGCTCTTCCCCGCCCATATGGAGGATCGCGCCTGGCGCATCTCCTTCTTCGGGGACGAAATCGATTCGATCCACGAGATCGATCCGCTGACCGGCGAGAAGCTGGCGGCGCTGGAGGCGGTGCGCATCTACCCCAACAGCCACTATGTGACGCCCAAGCCGACGCTCAACCAGGCGATCGAGCAGATCAAGCGCGAGCTGAAGCACAGGCTGGAGGAACTGACCAGCACCGGCAAGCTGCTGGAGGCGCAGCGGCTGGAGCAGCGCACCACCTTCGACATCGAAATGATGGCGGCCACCGGCTCCTGCGCCGGCATCGAGAATTACAGCCGCTACCTGACCGGCCGTGCGCCCGGCGAGCCGCCGCCGACGCTGTTCGAGTATCTGCCCAAGGACTCGCTGCTGATCGTGGACGAGAGCCACGTGATGGTGCCGCAGATCGGCGGCATGTACCGCGGCGACTTCATGCGCAAATCGACGCTGGCCGACTACGGCTTCCGCCTGCCCTCCTGCATGGACAACCGGCCGCTGAAGTTCGAGGAGTGGGAGGCGATGCGGCCGCAGACTGTCTTCGTCTCCGCCACCCCCGGCAATTGGGAGATGGAGCGCACCGGCGGCGTCTTCGTGGAGCAGGTGGTGCGCCCCACCGGCCTGATCGACCCGCCGGTGATCGTGCGCCCGACCGAGTCCCAGGTGGACGACCTGATCGAGGAGTGCCGGCAGGTCACCGCCAAGGGCTACCGCGTGCTCGTCACCACCCTCACCAAGAAGATGGCGGAGGCGCTGACCGAATACATGCACGAGGCCGGCTTGCGCGTGCGCTACATCCACTCCGACGTGGAGACGCTGGAGCGCATCGAGATCATCCGCGACCTGCGGCTCGGCGCCTACGACATCCTGATCGGCATCAACCTGCTGCGCGAGGGGCTGGATATCCCGGAATGCGCGCTGGTCGCCATCCTCGACGCCGACAAGGAAGGCTATCTGCGGTCCAAGACCTCGCTGATCCAGACCATCGGCCGCGCCGCCCGCAATGTGGACGGGCGCGCCATCCTCTACGCCGACAAGGTCACGGACAGCATGCAGTACGCCATCGACGAGACCAGCCGGCGCCGGGCCAAGCAGGAGGCTTACAACGCCGAGCACGGCATCACCCCGGAGTCGGTCCGCAAGAAGATCGGCGACATCCTGGAGAGCGTCTACGAGCGCGGCGACCATGTGACGGTGAAGACCGGCGACGCCGACAACCTCGTCGGCCACAACATCAAGGCGGTCATCGCCGATCTGGAAAAGAAGATGCGCGCCGCCGCCGCCGACCTGGAGTTCGAAACCGCCGCCCGCCTGCGCGACGAGATCAAGCGGCTGGAGGCCACGGAACTGGGCCTGGAAACACCCGGCAGCATCGGCATCAGCACCGCCCGCATGGGCCGCGGCGTGCCGGAAGGCGCGGCGAAGAAGGGACGGCGGGGGCGGCGATGAGGCGGCTTGGCATCGGAGCGGCGCTGACTGCGATCGCCGCTGCGTGGCCGGCGACCGCTGCGGAGTTCAGGACGATCGAGGAGTGCTCCATCGGCCGCCGCGTCATGGATCGCGAGAACCGCGCGGGGGCGGTGGTCGAGCTGTCGAACGGCATGTGCACCATCGCGCTCGATGGTGGGGAGCGGCGCAGCTACCTGCATTGGATGCTGCGGGCTGAAGGCGCGTCGACAAAGTCCGCCGACGCCCTCGTGCCCGGCATCTACACCTGCTACGCCTCCGGCAACTACCTGTTCATGGATATCATCATCGAAGGGCCAACCAGCTATCGCGACAAGGCCGGCAAGACGGGCACGTACCGGCAGGAGACGTCCGGCCGGATCCTCTTCGAGAGCGGCCCCTTCGCCGGCTACAACGCGGCGCTCCTGGCGGGGCCACGCATCGGCCTGAACAGCACGGGTGGCAGCTTCTACGCCACCACCTGCGGGCTGAAGAAGTAGCCGTCGCCCCGGCCACGGCGCAGCCTTAAACCGTGCGCCCGGCAATATGGGCGGCGAGCTTGTCGAGCGTCTGGCCACCATATTCGACCGCGCCGAAGCCGACGCTGGCGTCGCGCTGCGCGCGCGTCGGGTGCATCTGGCGCAGGGTGAGCACCGTCTTCCCGTCCGATTGCTCGTCGAAGGTGACCAGCATGCGGAACCTGCCGGGATCGTCGTCCTTGTCGGAGCCGTGATCCACCTCGATCGCTCGCGGCCGGTCGATGCGCAGGAAGGTCATGCGGTTGTCGTAGCGAACGCCGTTCGGGGCGACCATGTCGAACCGCCATGAGCCGCCCGCGCGCACGTCGATCGTGCGCGTCTCGATCGTGAAGCCGGCGGGGCCGAACCACGCCGTGAGTTGCACGGGATCGGTCCAGGCGTTGAAGACGCGCTCGCGGGGCGCGTCGATCACGCGGGCCAGAACGATTTCCCGATCGAGCGGCCAAGCCGCCCACGCCGAGCCGGTCTGTGCGGTGCTGTCAGTCATCGCGTTGTGTGTCCTTCCTGTTGCGCGACAGATGGGCCTCCAGCCGGTCGAGCCGGCCTTCCCACGCCGCGATGTGTGAGCGGAGCCAGTCGTCGGTGTTGCGAAGCGCCCCCGGCGTGAGGGAGCAGGTTCGCACGCGTCCCGATTTCCGCGACGACACGAGACCGCCGCGTTCGAGCACACCGATGTGCTTCAGCAAGGTCGGCAGCCCGATGCCGAACGGCTCGGCGAGTTCGCCGACCGTGGCGTCTCCCCGGCACAGGCGGGCGACGATCGCGCGCCGGGTCGGATCAGTCAGGGCCGCGAAGGCGAGGGTCAGACGGTGCTCATGGTTTTCCATACGGCAAACTATGCGCGGCAGCCCGCGGCGTCAAGAAAAGTTTTCCACTTGGCGAACTATAAGCACGAAAGAAAGGCCGGCGGGTTGCGCCGGCCTTTCCGAACCGAGGAAGCGGAGGCTGAAGCCGACCCCTACTCCTTCACATACGGGTTCTTGCCGCCGCGCAGGGTCAAGCGGATGGGCACGCCGGGCAGGTCGAAGCTGTCGCGCAGGTTGGCGATCAGGTAGCGCTGGTAGCTGTCGGGCAGGTCGCCGGGCTTGTTGACGAACAGCGCGAAGGCCGGGGGGCGGGCCTTCACCTGAGTCATGTAGCGGATCTTCAGCCGGCGGCCATCGACCAGGGGCGGCGGGTGGTGGTCCAGGATGCCCTCCAGCCAGCGGTTGAGCTGGGCCGTGGGGATGCGGCGGTTCCACACCGCGTAGCTCTCCAGCACCGCGTCCAGCAGCGCGTCGAGCCGCTTGCCCATCAGCGCGGAGATGGTCACCACCGACACGCCCTTGGCCTGGGCGAGCGAGCTTTCCAGCTTGTCCTCGGCCTGACGCAGGGCCATGGCGCGGTCGTCCACCGTGTCCCACTTGTTGATGGCGATGACCAGCGCGCGGCCCTCGTCGATCACCATGCGGGCGATGGTCAGGTCCTGCTTGTCGAGGATCTGGCCGGCGTCTACGACGAGGATCACCACCTGCGCCATGCGCACGACGCGCAGACCGTCGGCGACGGCCAGCTTCTCGACCTTGTCCTCGACGCGGGCACGGCGGCGCATGCCGGCGGTGTCCACCAGCTTGAAGCGGCGGTCGCGCCATTCCCAGTCCACCGCGATGGCGTCGCGGGTCATCCCGGCTTCCGGCCCGGTCAGCACCCGCTCCTGCCCGATCAGGCTGTTGAGCAGGGTGGACTTGCCGACGTTCGGCCGGCCGACGATGGCGATCTGGATGGGGCGGAGGCGCTCCTCCTCCGGCTCGGGCTGATCGCCGACCGGAATCTCCAGCCCGTCCTCGGTCAGCGCGGGCGCGGCGGCGGCCTGCTCCTCCGGCTCCTCGTCCTTGGGCGCGAAGGGCAGCAGGGCCTCCACCAGATCGGCCATGCCCTCGCCGTGCTCGGCCGACAACGGCACCGGGTCGCCCAGCCCCAGCTCGAAGGATTCCAGGATGCCCGGCAGCCCGGCCTTGCCCTCCGCCTTGTTGGCGACGAGGATCACCGGCGTCCGCCCCTTGCGCAGCCAGGACGCGAAATGGCGGTCGAGCGGGGTGATGCCGGTGCGCGCGTCGATGACGAACAGCGCCACGTCGGCCCGCTCCAGCGCCTGCTCGGTCTGGCGGCGCATGCGGGCTTCCAGGCTGTCGTCGAACACCTCCTCCAGCCCGGCGGTGTCCACGATGGTGAAGGACAAGCCGCCGACATGCCCGTCCGCCGATCGCCAGTCACGGGTGACGCCCGGCGTGTCGTCCACCAGGGCCAGCCGCTTCCCGGCCAGCCGGTTGAACAGCGTGGACTTTCCGACGTTGGGTCGGCCGATGATGACGACGGTGAACGGCATGGACGCGGCTTTCCTTGGGACTTCCGATCAACGGAAGGCCGTGAGCGTCCCGTTGTCGCTCAATACATAGAGAGTTCCGTTGGCGACCACAGGGGGCAGGAAGGTCTCCGACGGCAGTTTCCGCCGCCCGTTCACCTCGCCGGTCTCCGGCGACACCGACACCAGCTCACCCAACGAATTGGTCAGCCACAGCACACCGCCGGCCATCACCGGCCCGGCCCAGCTCACCACGCCCTTGCGCTCCTTGGGATCGGAGAATTGCTGGAGCTGGCCGATCCAGCGCACATGGCCGTCGCGCCGGGTGATCGCCACGATCTCGGCGTCGTTGGTGACGACGAAGACGAACTCGCCCGCCACATAGGGGGTCTGGGTGCCGCCCAGTTCCAGCTCCCACAGGCGGGCGCCGATGCGCTCGTCCACCGCGATCATGCGGCCGGAATGGCCGATGGCGTAAACGGCGCCGCGGTCGAGCACCGGCAGGCCGCGGATGTCGGCGAGGCTGCTCAGCGCTCCGGAGCGGCGGATCGCCGCCAGGCTCTCCATCCACGTCACCCGGCCGTTCTCCGGCCGCATGGCGACCAGCTCGCCCGAGGAGTAGGGCGCCACAACCACGGTGGCGTTGGCCGCCGGGCTGGAGGCGCCGAGCAGGCCGGCCGACTCCAGGATGCCCGTGTGGCTCCACAGAGTCTCGCCATCGGCCGCGTTCATGGCGACCATCTGGTTGTCGATGGTGATGGCGAAGACCCGGCCACCCGCCACGGTCGGCGCGCCGCGCAACGGGCCGGACACCCGCTTGCGCCAGACGACGTTGCCGTTGCCGCCGTCCAGCGCCAGCACCTCGCCGTAGCCGGTGGTGACGAACAGCCGGCCACCGTCGTAGGCGACACCGCCGCCCATGGCGTTGCCGCGCTCCTTCTCCGGCTTCAGAGACTGCTGCCACTGGTTCCGCCCGGTCTGCGCGTCGAAGGCGCCGGCCTTGGCGTCGGCATCCACAACGAAGATGCGGCCATCCGCCACCACCGGGGTGCTCAGCAACATCTGCGAGCTGGAGGATCCAGCCCCGATGTCGGCGCGGAACGCCTCGGCCGGGTTGGCCGACAAGGCGAGGTTGCCCATGGCGTGCTCGGGCCCTCCGCCGGGCTGCGGCCACGCGGCGTTGGTCTGGGCGGTCGGCACCACGACCGGCGTCCCGGCAAGCTTCGGATCCACCTCGACCCGCCGCTCGCGCAGCAGCACCGCGACCCGCTGGCCCGGCAGCGGCGGCGGCGCGGAGCTGCCGAACCAGCCGCTGACCGTGTCGCAGCCGACCAGCAGGGTGGACAGGAGGGCGGCGGTCAGCAGGCGGGTGCGGCGCGTTGCGGGGCGGCTGGTCGGCATGCGGTCCATCAGTTCTTGGCGTAAAGGGCCGCGAGTTCGCCCGCGCGGGTGCGCACCCCCGCAGGGGCCGTCGGGTCGTCGGCCAGTTGGGTGAACAGCGTGCGCGCCTTTTCCCGGTCGCCGGCGCGGGCGGCCAGCAGCGCCGTCATCTCACGCGCGGAATGGCGCCACGGGTTGGTATCGGCGGCCAGCGGCTGCAAGCGCGCCTGGAGCTGGCCGGGGTCGCCGGTGCCGAGCTGCTGCATCACGCTCATCAGCGTGGCGAGATCACGGTAGACGGTGCGGGCCGACCCGTCGTTGGCGACGGCGTCGTAGAGCGCCGCGGCCTCCGCCGGCTTGCCCTGCTGCACCTGAAGCGCGGCGGCGTTGAGCCGGGCGAGCGTGGCGAGATCGGCGGGGGTGGAGGCCTGGGTGAAGCTGGTCAGCGCGGTCAGACCCTGCGCCGGCGCCTGCACCGCCTGCTCCATGGCCAGCGTCAGGCGCTGGGTCGCGTCCTCGCGCTGCGATTGGCGCCAGTGCTTCCAGCCGGTGTAGCCGGCGGTGCCCGCGATCACCACGAACGCCACCGCGATCGCCACACCGCCGTAGCGCTTGGCCAGGGATTGCATGCGGTCGCGGCGAAGGTCTTCATCGACTTCGCGGAAGATGTCGCTCATGGAACCTGCAACATGAAAAGAGTGCGCCGCCGGCACGAGGCCGGCGGGCATGCACGACGCACCCGGCCGGATAGCAGACCCCGGCGGACCGGGTCAAGTCGGGTCGACCCTCTCCCCGCGGGGAGAGGGTCGGTTCCGCACGCCTTCCGCCCTCAGGCCTTCAGGATTCCCTTGCCGGCGAAGCGGGCGGCGGTGCCCAGCTTCTCCTCGATGCGGATGAGCTGGTTGTACTTGGCAAGCCGGTCGGAGCGCGACAGCGAGCCGGTCTTGATCTGGCCGCAGTTGGTCGCAACGGCGAGGTCGGCGATGGTGCTGTCCTCGGTCTCGCCGGAACGGTGCGAGAGGACGGCGGTGTAGCCGGCCTTGTGCGCCATATCGACGGCGTGCAGCGTCTCGGTCAGCGTGCCGATCTGGTTGACCTTGACCAGGATCGAGTTGGCGATGCCGCCGCTGATGCCCTGCGCCAGGCGCTTGGGGTTGGTGACGAACAGGTCGTCGCCGACGAGCTGGACCTTGGAGCCGATGGCGTCGGTCAGCGCCTTCCAGCCCTCCCAGTCGTCCTCGGCCATGCCGTCCTCGATGGAGATGATCGGGTAGCGGCCGATCAGGTCGGCCCAATAGGCGACCATCTCGTCCGGACCCAGCACCTTGCCCTCGCCCTCCAGATGGTACTTGCCGTCCTTGAAGAACTCGGTGGAGGCGGCGTCGAGCGCCAGCATCACGTCCTCGCCGGGGGTGTAGCCCGCCGCCTCGATGGCCTTCATCACGAAGCCCAGCGCGTCGTCGGTGGAGGCGAGGTTGGGGGCGAAGCCGCCCTCGTCGCCGACGTTGGTGTTGTGGCCGGCGTCCTTGAGCTTCTTCTTCAGCGACTGGAAGATCTCGGCACCCATGCGGATGGCGTCGGCCCCGGTGGCGGCACCCACCGGCATCACCATGAATTCCTGGATGTCGATGGGGTTGTCGGCGTGGGCGCCGCCGTTGATGATGTTCATCATCGGCACCGGCAGCAGCGAGGCGAAGGCGCCGCCGACATAGCGGTAGAGCGGCAGGCCGGCCTCCTCGGCGCTCGCCTTGGCGATGGCGAGGCTGACGCCGAGGATGGCGTTCGCGCCGAGCCGGGCCTTGTTGGCGGTGCCGTCCAGCTCGATCATGGCGAGGTCGATGGCGCCCTGATCGTTGGCGTCGAGACCGGACAGCGCGTCGAAGATCTCGCCGTTCACCGCGTCCACGGCCTTGGTGACACCCTTGCCGCCATAGCGGGACTTGTCGCCGTCGCGCAGCTCGACCGCCTCGTGCGCCCCAGTGGACGCCCCCGACGGCACCGCGGCCCGGCCGAACGCTCCGGACTCCAGCTCCACATCGACCTCGACGGTCGGGTTGCCGCGGCTGTCCAGAATCTCGCGGGCATGGATGTCGGTGATGGCGCTCATGGTCGCTGTCCTCCGGTAATTCGGCCGCGGAAACGGATAGCCCCACCGGGGGCCGAGCGCAAGCGTGCCGGAGGTCTTTTCCGCCTCGGATCGACCGTCACAGCCGGCTCTCGACCGCGCCGCCGCCCATCCCGCTACAGGTCACAGGCCAGCCATACATCCGTATTGCGATCCTTTGATTGCGACCGTACGCTCCCCACCACCAAAGAGGGGTAACAGGCGTCGACAGAGGGGTGCCCATCGGCCTTCCCGCGACGCGACCAGCGCGCTTGAGGAGACACGCATGCTGATCCATCCGCCAAGCTACTGGCCGAACAAGGGCTGGGTGAAGGGCTGGAACGGTGCGTCCGCCGACGATCTGGACGACAACGCCCTGTCGGACGCCATCGACACCGACAATGTGACCGCCGGCTACACATCGGCCAAGCTCGACACGGGCAGCGAGGCCTTCAAAGCGATCGCCGACTACATCCGCCGCAACATCGCGGAATCGCCCTACACGTCGGAGCGCGGCGAGAAAACGCGCATGGCTTGGGCGCGCGACCAGGCGAACGACGACAAACTCAGCGCCTTCCAGCGACAGACCGCCGCGCGCCGCGCGCGCGAGGCTTCGGACAAGAGCGTCGCCCCGCCCAGCTCGCGCCCGGTGACCGTCCGCAAGGTGCGGGTGATCCGCAACCTCCCGCTCTGGGAGATGTACGAGAACTACCGGAACGAGCTGACCTCTCAATTCACGATCAACGGTACCACAAACCCTCTGGCCGGGATCGTGTGGAGTTCCGCCGTGCAATCGGACAGCGCCACCGGATTGCGCAAACTGCCGGTGATGAACGAGCCGATCGGCGAGGTGATGCTGTTCCACGGCACCAGCAAGAACTTCATCAAGATGATCGTGTCCGGCGGCTTCCGCCCCGACCTCGGCCGCAACAAGGGGACGGTGGCGAACCCGCAATTCGGCATGCTGGGGCAGGGCACCTATTTCACCGACAGCTTCTCGAAGATGATGACCTACGCGGGTTGCAAGATCTGCGGCGACTTCGAGTGCAACTGCCGGTCCGCCAAGACGCGGCGCAAGATCGCCCGCAACTGCATCCTCGCCCGCGTGGTGCTGGGTATTCCCGAGCATTACGGGTCGAAGCTCCAGGCGATGATCAATATCGGTCAGCACAAGGCCAACCACGCCGGCTACAAGAAGACCGGTTTCGACGAGACCCGCGGCGGCCAGCACTCGGTGTTCTCGCAGGGCTTTCGGGGGGTGGGCAAGAACCTGTTGAGCTTCGGGTCCGGTGCCAACGAGATGCTGGCGCGGCGCACGCAGCAGATGTACCCGGAGTTCGTGGTCTCCTACGTGATGGGCGAGGACGACGTCGGGTTGCTGCTGATCGAGGCGGTGCGCAAGGGCATCCAGACCTACGAGCAGCGCACCCACTGGAACCAGAGCAAGGAGACCAAGAACGCGCTGACCAAGATCAAGGACAGCTTCGGCAAGGGCGACGACCGGCTGATGGCGGTGGTCTGCTACTTCCTGTCCTGCCAGCCGACCTCCAAGGTCAACGGCCTGATCGCCGACGGCATGACCGACAAGGAGCTGGGCACCCGCCTGAAGCCGGACTCGCAGTTCCGCAAGGACCTGTTCGAGGCGGTGCGGGGTGCTGGTTACGTGTATTGAGGCGATGGCGGAGGGGGCCTACGCCCCCTTCGCCACCCGGTCGAACGCCTGCAGCCGCTCCAGCAGGGCGCGCATGTCGCGCATCGGCACCATGTTCGGGCCGTCGCTGGGGGCCTTGTCGGGGTCGGGGTGGCACTCGATGAAGAGGCCGGCGACGCCCACCGCCACCGCGGCGCGGGCCAGCACAGGCACGAACTCCCGCTGGCCGCCGGAACTGGTGCCCTGGCCGCCCGGCTGCTGCACGGAATGGGTGGCGTCGAAGATCACCGGGAAGCCGGTTTCCGCCATGATCGGCAGGCTGCGCATGTCCGACACCAGGGTGTTGTAGCCGAAGCTGGCGCCGCGCTCGCACAGCAGCACCTTGTCGTTGCCGGCGGCGGTCAGCTTGGCGGCGACGTTCCTCATGTCCCAGGGGGCGAGGAACTGGCCCTTCTTCACGTTGACCGCACGCCCCGTCTGCGCCGCGGCGACCAGAAGGTCGGTCTGGCGGCAGAGGAAGGCGGGGATTTGCAGCACGTCCACCGCCTCCGCCACCGGGGCGCAGTGCTGGGTCTCGTGCACGTCGGTCAGCACCGGGCAGCCGAACCGCTCACGGATTTCAGCGAAGACCGGAAGCGCCCGGTCCATGCCCATGCCGCGGGCGGCGTTGATCGAGGTGCGGTTGGCCTTGTCGTAGGAGGTCTTGTAGATCAGCCCGATCCCCAACCCGCCGCAGATGCCGGCCAACGCGTCCGCCGTTTCCAGGGCGTGCTCGCGGCTCTCCATCTGGCAGGGGCCGGCGATCAGGACGAAGGGACGGTCGTTGGCGATGGCGAGCGGGCCGACGCTGACGGTGCGGGTCATGGGGAGCTCCGGGTGGAAAATCCCCCTCCCGGTGGGGAGGGGGGAGGGCGGGTCAGGCGAGGTGTTCGCGGAAGAAGTCGGCCGTGCGGCCGTTGGCGAGTTCCGCCGCCGCCGCGTCGAAATGATCGCCGCCCTTGCGGGCGAAGGCGTGGTCCATGCCCTCGTAGACATGGGCGGTGACCTTGGGGTTGGCCTTCACCGCCTCCAGCACCGTGTCGCGCGCCTCCGGGGCCACGAACTTGTCCAACTCCGCCACATGCATCAGCAGCGGCTTCTTGATGTTCGGCACTTCGCCGACGAGATCCACGAGGCCGACGCCGTAATAGCTGACGTTGGCGTCCACGTCGGAGCGGGACGCCATCAGGAAGGCCATCTTGCCGCCCAGGCAATAGCCGACGGTGCCGACGCGCGCGTTGCATTCGGTCTGCTGGCGGCACCAGTCGGCGGTGGACTTCAGATCCTCCACGCCCTTGTCGACGTCGAATTTCTGGAGCAGGCCGAAGGCCTTGTTCCATTCTTCCTGGGTCTTGTCGGTGATGTCGACACCCGGCTCCACCCGCCAGAACAGGTCGGGGCAGACGGCCAGATAGCCCTGGCGCGCCAGATCGTCGGCGATGCCGCGCATCACCGCGTTCACCCCGAAAATCTCCTGGATGACCACGACGGCCGGAGCCGGCAGGGTCGCGGGTTTCGCCACATAGGCCATGAACGCACCGCCGTCGGCGGCCTGGATGGTGACTTCGGTCACGATGCCCTCTCCCGTTTTCCGGTTACGGCCGGACGGAGCCCGGCCGCCGCGGGGGCATCATAGCCCCCGCGCGGGCACGAACCAACCGCCGAGCCAGCGCCCATCCGGAAGGGGTGGCGGGCGCCTCGTCACACGAAATCCGTCACACCAGCCGGCTCTGCTCGATGGCCGCGCGGATGAAGCTGGTGAAGAGCGGGTGCGGGTCGAAGGGTTTGGACTTCAGCTCGGGGTGGAACTGCACGCCGATGAACCAGGGATGGTCGGGCAGCTCCACGATCTCCGGCAGCTCTCCGTCCGGCGACAGGCCGGAGAAGCGCAGGCCGACCTTCTCCAGCCGCTCCTTGTAATAGACGTTCACTTCGTAGCGGTGACGGTGGCGCTCGCTGATCTCGGCGGAGCCGTAGATGTCGCAGACCTTGCTCTCGGGCACCAGCATCGCCGGGTAGGCGCCGAGCCGCATGGTGCCGCCGAGGTCGTCGACTCCGCTGCGTTTCTCCAGGCTGTTGCCGCGCATCCACTCGGTCATCAGCCCGACCACCGGGTTGCCGGGGCGGCCCAGTTCGGTGGAGCCGGCGTCGACGATGCCGGCGAGGTTCCGCGCCGCCTCGATCACCGCCATCTGCATGCCGAAGCAGATGCCGAAATAGGGGATGCGGTGCTGGCGGGCGAACTCCGCCGCGCGGATCTTGCCCTCGGTGCCGCGGATTCCGAAGCCGCCCGGCACCAGGATGCCGTGCACATGCTCAAGCCGCTGCACGGCGCCGTCCTGCTCGAAAATCTCCGAATCGATCCAGTCGAGGTTGACCCGCACGTTGTTGGCGATGCCGCCGTGGGTCAGAGCCTCGGCCAGCGACTTGTAGCTGTCGAGCAGGCTGGTGTATTTGCCGACGACGGCGATGGTGACCTCGCCCTCGGGGTTGGTGATGCGGCGGACGACCTCCTGCCAGCGGCTGAGATCCGGCTCGCCCTCCACGGGCAGGTCGAAGTAGCGCAGGACCTGATCGTCGAAGCCTTCCTCGTGGTAGGAGATCGGCACCTGGTAAATGGTGCTGACGTCCAGCGCCGCGATGACCCGCTCCGGCCGGATGTTGCAGAACAGCGCGATCTTGCGCCGCTCGCCGTCGGGAATCGGGCGGTCGGCGCGGCACAGCAGGATGTTGGCCTGGATGCCGACCGACAGCAGCTCCTTCACCGAATGCTGGGTTGGCTTGGTCTTCAGCTCGCCGGCCGACGGAATGTAGGGCAGCAGCGTCAGGTGCACGAACAGCGCGCGCTCCGGCCCGACCTCGTTTCCGAACTGGCGGATCGCCTCCAGGAAGGGCAGCGACTCGATGTCGCCGACCGTGCCGCCGATCTCGCAGAGGATGAAATCCTCGTCGGTGACATCGGCGCGAATGAACTCCTTGATCTGGTCGGTGACGTGCGGGATCACCTGCACCGTGGCGCCCAGATAGTCGCCGTGCCGTTCCTTCTCGATCACCGTCTTGTAGATGCGGCCGGTCGTGATGTTGTCACCGCGCCGGGCCGGCACGCCGGTGAAGCGCTCGTAATGGCCGAGGTCGAGGTCGGTCTCCGCCCCGTCGTCGGTCACGAACACCTCGCCGTGCTGGTACGGGCTCATGGTGCCGGGATCGACGTTCAGATACGGGTCGAGCTTGCGCATGCGGACCTTGTAGCCGCGCGCCTGGAGCAGGGCCGCCAGCGATGCCGCGGCGATGCCCTTGCCCAGCGAAGAAACCACGCCGCCCGTGATGAAGATGTACCGCGTCATGGCTGTCGTGACCTATGCGACGGAATGAATCCTGGACTCTATACGCACAAAGGAAAGAGGCGGCTCCGTATGAGGCCGCCTCTCCTCGAAGCTTCCGGCTGTTCGCGTCGGCGTTTACTGCGCGACGGGCGGGGCCGGGGTTGCGGGGGCGGCCGGCTGCGGGGCCGGCTGGGCCGGGGCCGCGGGCATGCTGTCGATGATCGACGCCGGCCGCGAGTGGCCGCCGGCCAGGATCGCCAGGATGATGCTGGTCGTCATGAAGCCCGCGGCGAGGAACGCGGTGGTGCGGGTCAGCAGGTTGGCCGAGCCGCGGGTGGTCATCATGCCACCCATGGTGCCGCCGCCGATGCCGAGTCCGCCGCCTTCCGACCGCTGGATCAGGATGACGCCCACCAGCGCCAGCGCGATCAGCAGGTGAATGACCAAGAGCACCGTTTCCATCGAACTCCGTATCCCCACGCTTGCGCGTGACGGCGTCAGCGCGCCGGCACCCGCCAAACCGAATGCGCGCCGCGACCTCCCATCGGAAGCCGCGGCGCGCGCGAGGAGGGTTTTACCCCGCCTGCGTCCGATATGCTAGCGGCAACTGGCCGCGATGGCCCAGAAGTCGTCGGCTTTCAACGACGCGCCGCCGACCAGCGCCCCGTCGACGTTCGGCACCGCCATCAGCTCGGCCGCGTTGCCCGGCTTCACCGAGCCGCCGTAGAGGATGCGAACGCCCTCGGCGGCGTCCACCTTGCCGGCCAGCTCGGCGCGGATGTGGGCGTGCATGTCGGCCACGTCCTGCGGCGTCGCGGTCTTGCCGGTGCCGATCGCCCACACCGGCTCGTAGGCCACCACCGTGTTGGCCGCCGTCGCCCCGGCGGGCAGGGATCCGGCGAGCTGGCGCGACACCACGGCGTTCGCCTGGCCCGCGTCGCGCTCGGCCTCCGTCTCGCCGACGCAGACGATGGCGATCAGCCCCTCGGCATGGGCCGCCGCCGCCTTGGCGGCGATCAGGGCGTCACCCTCCGCGTGGTCCTGCCGGCGCTCGGAGTGACCGACGATGACGTAGCGGCAGCCGGCATCGACCAGCATCTGGGCGCTGGTGTCGCCGGTGTGGGCGCCGTGCTGCTTCACCGCGCAGTCCTGCGCGCCCAGCAGCAGCGGGCTGTCGCTGATCGCCTCGCCGACCGGGAAGAGCAGCGGGAAGGGCGGGCAGACCAGCAGGTCGAAGGGCACCGCGCCGGCACCCTTCAGGCGGCCGGCAAGGTCCGACGCCAGCGCCAGCCCGTCGGCCCGGCGCCCGTTCATCTTCCAGTTTCCGGCAATCAGCGTGCGGCGTTGGGCCATGGCGCGGGTGTCCTCCGGGTGATTGGTATGCTGGCCCCTGCATAGCAAGGGCGGGGCGGATTTTCCACCAAGTGCCTTGGGCGGGCGCCGTGGACGGTCGGCCACTCGTCAGGGTGATCCGCGAAATGGTTTACGCTTCGTTACTCTTAAGGATAAGCGGGGCTTTGGTCACAACATTCGTTCGGTTGCGCGGCCATCCTACCCCTGTTGAACCGGCCCATTGAGGGCGGACGGCGGGAAAAGGGGGCAGTGTCATGGCGACGACGGGGAGCAACGGCGGGACTGGCGCCCAATTTGCAGGGCTTTCCATGCCCGTGACCTATTACGAATCCCGGGCGGATGGCGGCTACGCCTGGTACGTCAATTACGACCTGTCCTTCGACGGCTCCAACTTCCTGGTCAACACCCGCATCGACCTGACCGGCGCCAATCCCGGCACCACCCAGGCGACATGGGAACAGGGGATCGAGCGGATCTGGAACGGCAAGGCGGCACTGCAGAGCGGCACCGACGTCTACGGCATCCGCGTCGACGTCAGCTTCGTGGACAGCACCGACGCGCATTACCAGGTGAACGTGCACAGCGGCTACGGCGCCTCCAACATGCTGGACTGGTACCTGCAGACCGACTGGGGCCCCTCCTACCAGGACGAGCTGGCGGCGCACGAATACGGCCACATGATCGGCATGTTCGACCAGTACGCGGGCGGGGCCACCTACGGCGGGCAGACGCAGACCGGCACCATCATGGCGGATCTGGGCGGCACGGTGACTCTCGACAGCTTCTTCTCCATCGATCGGTACGCCGAGCAACTCACCGGCCGGACCTTCGAGATCGTCACCGCCGCGACCCTGCCGCCCTCGCAGCCGGCCATCAACACCGTGCAGGGCACCGCCGCGTCGGAGAGCCTGACCGGCACCGCCGGGGCCGACCTCATCATCGGCGGCGAGGGCAAGGACGAGCTGTCCGGGCTGGCCGGCTTCGACACGCTGCAGGGTGGCAATGGCGACGACATCCTGCGCGGCCAGGACGGCGACGACAAGCTCTACGGTGGAGCCGGCAACGACATGCTCTATGGCGGCAACGGCAACGACTGGCTGTGGGGCGACGCCGGGCGCGACACCATGAAGGGGAACGCCGGGGCGGACACCTTCGCCTTCTCCCGCGGCTGCGGCAGCGACCGTGTGGTGGATTTCAACGTCGCCGAGGGCGACCGCCTCGCCTTCAACGGCATGGGCTACACCGTCACCCAAGCCAGCGACGGCGCCTTCTTCAGCTTCGGCGGCGGCGATCAGGTGCTGGTCGCCGGCCTGCGCAAGAGCGACATCACCGCGGCGTATTTCGTGTGACCGCTCACCGGCCGGCGTAGACGGTGCCAGCGCCGATGCCGGCGATCTCCAGCAGCAGCTTCGACAGGATGGCGTCGGAGAAGGACTCGAAATTGACGGCGGGCACGAGGAAGGCACCGGGCCCGCCGATCACGTTGTCGCGGTAATAGACGTCCAGGTTTGGCGTGGTCGGGCCACCCCAGGGGTTGGGACGGTCGTTGAGGATCGGCAGGCCGTTGATGGTGATGCCGGCGGCCAGCGCCGCGTCGCGCGCGTCCTGCACCGGCCGGCCACGGTTGTTGACCCCGTCGCCAGACACGTCGATGACCCGCCGCGTTCCCTCGAACCCGTTGCCCTCGAACAGCCCGGCGGCGTGGTCGATGGCCGCGCTGATGGACGTCCACTGCGCGGTGCGCAGAGGCGCCTCCTCCAGCGAACCGACGAAGGACTGGGCGGCGGCCGGTCCGTCGAGCAGGGTCCAGCCGACGGTCACCCGCTGGTAATGGTCGCCCGCCCACTCCATGTAGGCGACGGCGATGCGGCCGAGCGGGCCCGAGCGGATGGCGCCGATGACCTTGGGGTTCAGCAGCGCGTCGATGTAGCCGGCGCGCTGGAGCTTCGCCTCCTCCTCGTCCACGCTGCCGGACACATCGACGGCCAGCACGAGTTCGAGATCGACCGGAAGGTCGGCCTTGGCGGCGGGGGAGGACAGCAGCGGCAGCGCCGCGACGAGGACCGAAACGATCAACGGACGCATGCGGCGCTCCATTCCGTTCGTTCACATAACCAAGTAAAGTCCGGATGGTGGCGTCCGGCAAGGGGTGTCCTGACAAAATGGAGCCAACCATCCGTCCGGAACCGCGGCCGCTGTTCATCGGGCACGACATCTACCGGCAATCCAGCTACGGCCCGAAGCACCCCCTGTCGATCCCGCGCGTCAGCACCTGCATGGATCTGTGCCGCGCCATGGGCTGGCTGCCCGAGGCCCAATACCGCGACAGCCCGCAGGCGACGGCCGACGAGATGGCCCGCTTCCATCACGACGATTACCTGTCCGCACTCGCCCGCGCCGAGCGGGAGCAGCGGGTGGATGCGGAGACGGGTGCCCGCTACAACCTCGGCAAGCTGGAGAACCCCGTCTATCCGGAGATGTACCGCCGCCCCGCCGTCAGCGCCGGCGCGGCCATCCTGGCGGGGCGGGTGCTGGCGCAGGCGCCGGGCGTGATCTACAGCCCGGCCAGCGGCACCCACCACGCGCGGCCCGGCCGCGCCAGCGGCTTCTGCTACACCAACGCGCCGGTGCTGGCGATCCTGGCGCTTCTCGACGGTGGCGTCGGGCGGGTGCTCTATGTGGACGTGGACGCCCACCACGGCGACGGGGTGCAGGACGCCTTCGCCGACGACGACCGGGTGCTCACCATCTCCGTCCACGAGGACGGGCGCTGGCCGTTCACCGGGCCGGTGGAGGACCGCGCCGGCGGCATGGCGCGCAACCTGCCGGTGCCGCCCGGCTTCAACGACAGCGAGATGGATTACCTGCTCGACCACGTGATCCTGCCGCTGGGAGAGGCCTTCCGGCCGGACGCCGTGGTGATCCAGAGCGGGGCCGACGCGATCCAGGAGGACCCGTTGAGCCGGCTGGAGCTGTCGAACCGCGCGCTGTGGCGGGCGGTTGGGGCGGTGGCGCGGCTGGCCCCGCGTGTGCTGGTGGTGGGTGGCGGCGGCTACAACCCGTGGTCCGTGGGGCGCGCCTGGGCCGGGGTGTGGGCGACGCTGAACGGCATCGATCCCGCCGTGCCGCCGACGGCCGATGCCGAGGCGGTGCTGCGGGCCCTCACCTGGTCGCGTGCCGCCGGCCGCAACCCGCCGGAGCACTGGTTCACCACCCTCGCCGATGCGCCGCGGCCGGGTGTGGTGCGCGACGCGGTGCGGCGCGTTGCCGCGCTCGCCACCGCCGGTGTGTCCAACGGATGATGGCACGCGCGCAACGGTTGGCAACAACTGTGTCGAATTCGGTTCGATTCCGATTCAACCGCGTTGACGATTGCGGAAGAATGCCCAACGATCCAGCACGCGTCGAGTCGATATGGCACAGCGAAGCGGCAGCTTTCGCCGGGACACGGGACGGAGATGACCACCACGACCCTTCTTCTGATCGCCATTGCCGTCATCATGATGGTGGCGGTGCCGATGGTCGTGATGATGAAGGATTTTCTGCCGCCGATGATCGAGCGGTCGGCCAACATCGACAAGCTTGAGAACCGCATCTACGTCCTGCATTCCGAAGCGCACGACCTGCAGGACCGGGTCAACCGGCTGGTGGCCAACCGCAACCGTCAGTCCTCCGACCTTCACCGGGTGGAGACCGACATCCGGAAGATGGAAAAGGCGATGAACGACCTCGCCGACCAGCCGCCGCTGTTCGTGCACGAGGTCGGCGACCCGCAGGCCGGGCTGCAGAAATTCACGGTCAACATCGCGCTGGACCGGGCCTCGGCACAGGCGCGCACCTCCGGCGACCGCGCCCCGGTCAACCCCATCTGGCGCCACAGCAACATCGCCGAGGTGTGGGCCCACAATTACGAGGAGGCGAAGCAGCTCGTCGAGACGGCCTTCCCCTTCAAGATGGGCTACACGAAGAGCTTCGCGATCAAGGCGTCGGAGAGCGAGCGTGTGGCGGAGCGCGCCCGCAAGGCGGTGGCCGAGGCGGCCCATGCCGAGGAGCCGGCCGCGACATGATGATCAATTTCCTCATCGTCCTGGCGATCGTCGCGCTGGCCGCGTGGCTGGGCAACCTGCTCCTCGCGGTCGAGGCGGCGGTGTCGCAGGCGCGCGCGCGCGTCCGCTCGGTGCGGGATTCCGCCGGCCGGCTGGAGGGCACCATCGTCCGCTTGAAGCGGGAGGAGGAGAACATCAACAAGGAGATCGCGGAGATCAATGAGAACCTGTCGGCGCAGCGCCGCAAGCAGGCGGAGGTGCAGCAGGCGCTGGCCGAGGCGACGCAGAAGCGGCGCCCGCGCCTGCTGATCCTCAGTGATCGCCGCAACGCGAACGACAAGGAATGGCTGGTCGTCGTCGTCAACAGCCAGATCGCGGAGATCGACGGTCAGCACCCGCTGGCGCAGGAGTGGCGCAACGGGCGCGAGTATCTGGTGTGCGCTGAGTCCGAGCGGGACGCGACCGAGCGCGCCACCCGCCGCTTCAGCGCCAAACCCGGTTTCACCGTACGCTCGGTGCAGCCGATCAAGGAGAACCTGTTCGGCGGTTCACGTCCGGCCGCGGCGTCCTGACCGGGCCGGCCTGCCTCAGGCGAGCGGGTCGGTGCGGTACAATGTTACCCGTACGCCTCCGTGATTGACGGGCGGCCCCGGCGGTGCGAAGGGCAGGCTGGTGGCCGCGGCCAGCGCCGGATCACTGGTGATCACACCGACCCGCCATCCCGAGAACCGCGCGCGCAGCGTGTCGCCGAAGGCGTGGTAGAGGGGGCGCAGTTCCTTGGCCGTGCCGATGCGCGCACCATAGGGCGGGTTGGCGATCACGAGCCCCGTTGGCCCCTCCGGCGGCATCAGATCGCTGATGGCGTGGTGGCGGAAGTCGGTGAGGTCGCTGACGCCGGCCCGCTCCGCGTTGGCTCGGCTCATGGAAATGGCGCCCGCGTCGCGGTCGCTGCCGACGAAGCGGAACGACGGGCTGCGGCGTTCGCCGCCCGCCCTCATGCCGCTCCACGCGGCCGGATCGAAGCTGGCAAGCCGTTCGAAGGCGAAGGATCGGCTGCGGCCGGGCGTCAGTCCGGCGGCCATCTCGGCCGCCTCGATCACGAAAGTGCCGGACCCGCAGAGGGGATCGAGCACCGGCTCGGTGCCGGTGTAGCCGCACTCCCGCAGGAACAGGGCCGCCATGGTCTCCCGCATCGGCGCCTTGTTGACCGCCTCCTTGTGGCCGCGCTTGTGCAGGGAGTCGCCGGACGTGTCGATGCTGATGGTGCAGAGATCGTCGTCGATGCGGGCCTTGATGCGCACCACCGCGTCCGCGGCGGACGGAGCGCCCAGCGTCTCGCGGATGGCGCGCTCGATGCGCTGGGCGGCGGCACCGGCGTGGTAGATGCGCGAGCCGGTGCAGGACGCCTCCACATGGATGGCCTCGTCCGGGCGCAGGATTGCGGCCCACGGCACCCGCCGCGCCCGCTTGTCGAGCTGCGCCAGATGGAAGGCCCGGAAGGCGGCCACCCGCGCCAACACCCGGTTGGCGCCACGCGCCTCCAGATTGATCCGCCACACCTCCGGCCAGCCGCCGCGGACGGTCACGCCGCCCTTGCCGGGCTGCGGGTCGGTGAAGCCGAGCTCCCGCAGCTCCGCGCACAGCGCGTGCTCCAGGCCGGGGAAGGTCACCGCGTAGATGTCGAATAGGCCGTCGTCCGTGTCCATGGCGCCTTCTTAGCGCGGCGGACGGGCGGGGGCGACGGCTTTCTCCGCGGGATCAGGCGGCGGTGGCGGTCACGGCCATCACGTCGAGCTGGAAGGACCCGTCCTCCTCGATGGCGAAATGCGCCCGCACCTCCGCCGACGCGGCGCGCTGGAGCGCCCGGATCATGCGGATGTTCTCCTCCGGCGTGCGCATGCGTTGGGTCCAGGAGGCGAAGTCGAGCCGCAGTTTCCAGGTGCGACAGGTGTCAACCGAGAATCCCGCGCGCGACAAGGCAGCCAGCCACTCGGCCAGGGTCGGGTTGCGGCTGTGCGAGACGTCGCGCAGCAGCTCCACCGCCTGGATGTGGGTGTCGAGCGGCCCGGGGGCGGGGGCGTAGGAATCGATGAACACCCCGGTGGCGCCCGGCGCCAGCACCCGCCGCGCCTCGCGCAGCCCGGCGTCGAGCACCCGCCAGTGATGGGCCGAGTAGCGGCAGCCCAGGAAGTCGAAGCAGCCGGCCTCGAAGGGCAGGGACTCGACGGGCGCCTGCACGGTGCGGATGTTGGTCAGCCCGCGCTCCCCGGCGGTCGCTGTCACCGCGGCCAGCATGTCGGCGGACAGATCGCAGGCGGTCACCGCCGCCGCGTGCGCCGCCAGCCGGTAGGCGACGTGGCCGCCGCCGGTGCCGAGATCCAGGGCGTGGCTCGGGCGCCTCAAACGCACCAGAGCCTCCAGCGCGTCCAGATCCTCGCCGCGCGAGTGGACCGTGCTTTCCACATAGGCCCGCGCCTGCGGGCTGAACTGGTTCGAAACGACGGATTCATGATCCTTGGACATCGCGCTCTCCGGCGGCTGGCTGGTGGTTCCGCCGCCAAGGATGACATCTCCTCACACCGGTACAAGATGAGCGATTATCCTGGTATAAGCGCTCCCATGCTCGATCCCGACCAGCGGCGCCTCCTGGGCGCCTTCGTCCGCGCCCACCGCGAGCGGCTGGCACCGGAAAGTCCGGCCGGCCGCCGCCGGCGCACGCCCGGCTTGCGGCGTGAGGAACTGGCGGCGCGGGCGGGGATCAGCGCCACCTGGTGCGCCTGGATCGAGCAGGGGCGGGAGGTGCGGGCCTCGCCGGAGACGCTGGGGCGGTTGGCCCGCGCGCTGTCCCTCACGCGGGCGGAGCGGGCGCACCTGTTCGAGCTGGCCGGACGGCGCGATCCTGACGCCGCGGCTCCCGAGCCGGCGGACGACGCCCCGCCCTCGGTCGCCGCCCTGGTCGGGTCGGTGCCGCACCCGGCCTACGGGCTCGACCGCCTGTGGAACGCGAGTTGCTGGAACGAGCCGGCCGCCCGGCTCTTCCGCGGCTGGCTGGGGGAGGGGCTGCCGCGCAACCTGCTGCGCTTCGTGTTCCTCGATGCGGCCGCCCGCAGCCTCATACCCGATTGGGAAGTGCGGGCGCGCCGCCTGCTCGCCGAATTCCGCGTCGATTACGGCCACGCGCTGACCGACCCGCGGATGCGGGCGCTGGTCGAGGGACTTCGCACGGACAGCGCACTTTTCGCCGCCGCCTGGAGCGAGCAGACGGTGCTGGACCGTGAGGGTGGCGTGCGGCTCTTCACCGGTCCCGACGGCCGGCCCCTGCGCTTCCGCCAGCACAGCTTCAGCCCGGCGGACCGGCCGGACCACAAGCTGGTGGTGTTGTTGCCGGCGTGAGGGCCGGGCGGCCGGCTACGGGGCGGACAGCCCCTGCGCCCGGAACACGCCCTTCACCCGCTCCACCAGCGCCTCGTCCGGCGGTTCGGTGTGGGCGAGGCGGTAGGGCAGGCGCAGCGCCCGCCATTTGTGCTCGCCCAGCCGGTGGAAGGGCAGCACGTCCACCCGCTCCACCACCTCCAGCCCGGCGGCGAACTCCGCCAGCCCGGCGATCTCGTCGAAGCGGTCGGTGAGGCCGGGAACCAGCACGTAACGCAGCCACACCGTCTTGCCGAGAACCGACAGCCGCTCGGCGAACTCCAGCGTCGGGCGCAGGTCGCCGCCGGTCAGCGCGCGGTAGGTGCTTTCCTTGAACGCCTTGATGTCGAGCAGCACGAGGTCGGTGTCGGCCAGCAACGCGTCGTCGGCGTGCGCCCCCAGGAAGCCGGAGGTGTCGAGCGCGGTGTGCAGGCCCAGATCCTTGCAGCCGCGCAGGAGGGCGGCGGCGAATTCCGGCTGCACCAGCGGCTCCCCGCCGCTCAGCGTCACCCCGCCGTGGCCGTGGCGCAGGAAGCCGGCGGTGGAGGCGATGTCGGCCAGCACGTCGGCCGCCGTCGTCGGCTTGCCGTCGTGCATGTGCCAGGTGTCGGGGTTGTGGCAGTAGAGGCAGCGCAGCGGGCAGCCGGCGAAGAACACCACATGCCGCACGCCCGGCCCGTCCACCGTCGCCCCGGTCTCCACCGAGTGGATCCAGCCGGATACCTTTGGCGCGGCCGGGGTGGCGGCGCGGGGTGCGGCCCAGGCCACACCCCAGGGATCGGCCGATGGATCAACCGAGTCCATCAGCCGCTCAGTGCTTCTCGTGGAAGGTGCGGGAGATGACGTCGAGCTGCTGTTCCCGCGTCAGCTTGATGAAGTTCACGGCGTATCCCGACACCCGGATGGTGAGCTGCGGGTACAGCTCGGGATGATCCATGGCGTGCATCAGCGTCTCCCGGTCGAAGACGTTGACGTTGATGTGGTGGCCGCCCTGGGCGAAATAGCCGTCGAGCAGCCCGACCAGGTTCACCACGCGCTCCGGCTCGGTGGGGCCGAGGGCCGAGGGCACGATGGTGAAGGTGTAGCTGATGCCGTCCTGCGCGTGGGCGTAGGGCAGCTTCGCCACGCTCGCCATGGAGGCCACGGCGCCCTTCATGTCCCGCCCGTGCATGGGGTTGGCGCCGGGGGCGAAGGGCTGGCCGGCCTTGCGGCCGTCCGGTGTGTTGCCGGTCTTCTTGCCATAGACGACGTTGCTGGTGATGGTCAGCACGGATTGGGTGGGAATGGCGTTGCGGTAGGCCTTCTGCTTGCGCAGCGCGGCCATGAAGCGTTCCACCAGCCAGACGGCGATGGCGTCCACCCGGTCGTCGTTGTTGCCGAAGGCGGGGTACTCGCCCTCCACCGTGAAATCGGTGGCGAGTCCGCGCTCGTCGCGCACCACCCGCACCGTGGCGTGCCGGATCGCCGACAGGCTGTCGGCCACCACGCTGAGACCGGCGATGCCGCAGGCCATGGTGCGCAGCACGTCGCGGTCGTGCAGCGCCATCTCCAGCCGCTCGTACATGTACTTGTCGTGCATGAAGTGGATGGTGTTCAGCGCGTTCATGTACGCCTTGGCCAGCCATTCCATCATCGGAACGAAGCGTTCCATCACGGCGTCGTAGGTCAGCACGTCGCCGGTCACGGGGGCCAGCGCCGGACCGACCTGCTCGCCGGTCACCTCGTCCCGCCCGCCGTTGATGGCGTAGAGCAGCGTCTTGGCGAGGTTGGCGCGGGCGCCGAAGAACTGCATCTGCTTGCCGATGCGCATCGCCGAGACGCAGCAGGCGATGGCGTAGTCGTCACCCCACAGGGGGCGCATCAGCTCGTCGCTCTCATACTGGACGGAGCAGGTGCGGATCGACGTTTCGGCACAGAAACGCTTGAAGCCATCCGGCAACCGTTCCGACCACAAAACGGTGAGGTTTGGTTCCGGCGCGGGGCCGAGGTCGCGCAAGGAGTTGAGCATGCGGAAGCTGCCGCGGGTCACCAGCGTGCGCCCGTCCTCCGCCATGCCGCCCAGGCATTCGGTGACCCAGGTGGGGTCGCCGGAGAAGAGCTGGTCGTATTCCGGGGTGCGCAGGAAACGCACCATGCGCAGCTTGATGACGAACTGGTCGATCAGCTCCTGCGCCATGCTCTCGTCGATGCGCCCGTCCTTCAGGTCGCGCTCGACGTAGATGTCGAGGAAGCTGGAGACCCGGCCCAGCGACATCGCCGCGCCGTTCGCCTCCTTCACCGCGGCGAGATAGGCGAGGTAGGTCCACTGCACCGCCTCGTGGGCGGTGGCGGCGGGGCGGGCGACGTCGAAGCCGTAGGAAGCGGCCATGGTCACCAGCTCCTCCAGCGCGCGGATCTGCTCGGTGATCTCCTCGCGCAGGCGCAGCGTCTCCTCATCCAGCCGGTCCAGATCGAGCGACGCGAACTGCGTCCGCTTGTCGGCGATCAGCCGGGCGGCGCCGTAGAGCGCCAGACGGCGGTAGTCGCCGATGATCCGGCCGCGGCCATAGGCGTCGGGCAGGCCGGTGATGACGCCGGACTTGCGGCAGCGCAGCGACTCCTCGCCGTAGGCGTCGAAGACGCCGTCGTTGTGGGTCTTGCGCAGGGTGGGGAAGACCTGCTCCAGCGTCGGCGACGGGGTGAATCCGTAGGCCTCCAGCCCCGCCTTGACCATCCGCCAGCCGCCGAAGGGCATCATGGCGCGTTTGAGCGGCTTGTCCGTCTGCAGGCCGACGATCAGTTCCAGCGCCGGGTCGATGTAGCCAGGGGCGTGGGCGGTGATGGACGAGAAGGTGTCCGTGTCCACGTCCAGCACGCCGCCCTTGGCCGCGCGCTCCGCCTTCAACAGCTCCGCCACCGTCGACCACAGGGCGCGGGTGCGGGCGGTCGGGCCGGCGAGGAAGGCGCCGTCGCCATGATAGGGCGTGACGTTGCGCAGGATGAAGTCGCGGACATCGACCTCCCGCTGCCAGGGTCCGGCGGCGAAGCCGCGCCAAGGGGCGGCGGCGGTGGTTTCGTCGGTCGTCGGGACCAGCGGTTCGGTCAAAAGGGTGTCCATGATCGTGGCCTCCCCATACGGACAGGGGCGCGGACCGCCGCACCCCGGATGAATCGTTTCCGTTTGTTGCTCCGACGACGTGACTATCATTCCTGCGGAGAATGGGCCTTGATCCGGATCAGTTTCTGGTATTACCACATCGAATGGCAGGCGAACGATTTCAGCCAGTCTTGCATGGCAGGACCTGGAAGCGGCGCATGAAGCGCCGGTCGATGTGGTCCTTGACGCGCCAGACCCAATCCCCCTCCGCGTAGAGCCAGCCGCGCGACGCCACCGCGTGGGCACCGGCGTGCGCGCAGGTGCCGCAGTCGCAGACCATGGCCTTCGACCCCGACGCGCCCCTCGTCGGCCAGGAGGACTGCCTCACGCTCAACGTCTGGCGCCCCGTCGCGAACGCCCCGCGTGCCCGACCGGTGATGGTCTTCGTGCACGGCGGCGGCAACGTCATCGGGTCGGCGGACGAGACCAGCAACGGCCAGCGCCTCTATGACGCCTCGCGACTCGCGGCGCGCGGTGACGTGGTGGTGGTGACCCTGCAGTACCGACTCGGTCCGCTGGGGTGGCTCTCGCACCCGAGCCTCCCTGAGGCGACCAACCTCGGGCTGCTCGACCAGGTCGCGGCGCTGCGCTGGGTTCAGCGGAACATCGCCGCGTTCGGCGGGGACCCTTCGCGGGTGCTGCTGTTCGGCGAGAGCGCCGGCGCGACGGACGTGTGCGCGCTGCTGGCCGCGCCCGCGGCGGCGGGGCTCTTCGCGCGCGCGGCGATGCAGAGCGGGAGCTGCCTCTTGCTGCAGTCACCCGAGGGCGCTGCGGCGCAAGGGCTTCGCTTCGCACAACGCGCGGGCTGCGAGGGCGCCGCGGACCCC
>OFDN01000533.1_pt1 | contig 30420 bp, 35 predicted proteins | sample 1520971 | NCBI WGS metagenome assembly OFDN01 (sample SAMEA94257418, study PRJEB24077) | hot springs metagenome | biome: Aquatic biome; feature: Geographical feature; material: Water | place: India | collected 2012-06-12 | depth 5 m | reverse complement strand
CGCGAAGTACCTATTAAAAGCACTTTGCGCCTTTTCGCCTTTGTGGCAAAACAACTAATAAACAGACTGTTTTATCAACAGTAAACCTCTGTAACAATTCGCTATATCTTACTTCACCGCTACCACGCTTATTTCAACGTTGGCATCTTTGGGCAGGCGGCTCACTTGTACGGTTTCGCGTGCAGGAAAATCTTTCTCAAAATAGGTAGCGTACACTTGGTTTATGCGGGCAAACTGCCCCATATCGGTAATAAATATGCTGGTTTTAACAATGTTACTGTAATCCATTCCGGCAGCCTTTAGCACAGCCCCTACGTTTTTCATTACTTGGTGGGTTTCGGTCTCAATACTGTCTTGCTCCATATCGCCTGTGGTAACATCAATGGCAATCTGGCCGCTGCAATACAGGGTGTTGTTTACCAAAACAGCCTGGTTATAAGGACCAATGGGTTGAGGTGCATCGGGGGTAATTATTATTTTCTTTTCCATCGTGTGGGTATTAGTTTTGTGTCCGTTTGAATTATTAGTACATGAAAATAGGTGTAACAGGACCGCAAAATAGGATAGACGAGTTAAAACTGAAAATTTCATCGGCGGCAACGTTGGTTGAAATCAAAGATACCGATTTATGGCAATTGCCCAATTTGGGCTTAACTGCTTTTATTGATGCAGGGTTTGATGATACCCCCGAACACCTGCACCACTACTTACATCTTGAATTCCCCGTTTTGGTAAGTGCGGCCAAAACCCAACTTGCCCGCCAACTGGCAGGACAAACGTGTACCACCCCCATTTTTGGGTTTAATGCGTTGCCCACATTTATTAACCGTGCGCTGCTGGAGGCTACCTGCTTCAATGAAGACCAAAAACCTGTGCTTGAAGAACTTGCTGCCCAACTGGGCTGGCAATGCACTTGGGTGGACGACCGAGTGGGAATGGTAACCCCCCGCATTATTTTTATGATTATTAACGAGGCTTACTACACCGTGCAAGAAGGTACTGCCGGCAAAGCGGATATTGATACGGGTATGAAATTAGGTACAAACTACCCTTACGGGCCTTTTGAATGGGCAGGATTAGTAGGCACTAAAGACGTGTACGAATTGCTGAATGCAGTGTATGAAGACACCCGCGACGAACGCTATAAAATTTGCCCGCTATTAAAAACTGAATATTACAAAGCCCTGTAAGATGAATATTGAAAAACCTTACAAAAGCAGAGCAATCATTGAAGAAACCATGAGTGGTGTAATGATTACCATTCCTGCCAAACGTAATTTTTTCATAGTATTCTTCGCGTTCTTAGGGCTTGCAACACAAATCATTGTAGGGTATATTTTCAGCACACTAATGTTAAGATTTGCAAAAGAAGTCCCAGATACATTTTGGGTACTATTTTTAGGCGCTCTCGGGTATTCCATAATAACCTCCCTTTTATCGTTACTCTGGTATATTATGGGCAAAGAAGTGGTTACTATTGAAAGAGGGGTATTAACGTTAAAAAAAGTAGGAGCGCCTTTTGCCAGAACTAAATCATACACTATTGCTGATACAGGAAATTTTAGAACGATAGAGACTGATAATAGCTTTTGGAGTCAAAATAAAACTGCACCATACCGAAAAGCGGGAGCAATTGTTTTTGATTACGGCATGAAATCTAAAAACTTTGGAATGGGCATTGACGAGCCTGAAGCAATTTATATTGTAAATTTTCTGAAAGAAAAGGAGCTAATCCCCAATAAATAAAATAACGTGCTTTAAAGTACACAATAAAAAAATCCCCTGCTACAGCGTGTAACAGGGGATTTTAGTTTTTATAACAGCAATTACATGGCTTGTGCCTGTACTACTTTGGCGTTATCGTCTAACTGGTAAATAATGGGGCGGGCAGTGCCCAACTCTTTTTGCAAAATTTGCTCAGGAGTAAGGTTTTCAAGGTACATAATCAAAGCACGCAAGCTATTTCCGTGCGCTGATATGATAATGTTTTTACCTTGTTTCAACAAAGGCTCAATGGTAGTTTGGTAGTAAGGCAATACGCGCTCTGCGGTATCCTTCAAACTTTCACCGTTGGGAGGTGCAATATCAAAACTACGCCTCCAAATGTGTACCTGCTCATCTCCGTATTTTTTTGCAGTTTCGGCTTTATCAAGTCCTTGCAAATCGCCATACATACGCTCGTTCAACGCTTCGTGTTTGGTAACGGGTATATCGGTTTGCCCGGTTACTTCTAAAATGGTAGCCAAGGTGTTTTGAGCACGTTTCAACCCTGATGTAAAAGCCTCATCAAATTTGTGGCCTTTTAACATTTCGCCTGCATTGCGGGCTTCTTCTTGTCCTTTAGGAGTAAGTTCAACATCTACCCATCCTGTAAAACGGTTTTCGAGGTTCCACTGCGATTGGCCGTGGCGTATGATAACTAATTCTGACATAGTAAATTCTATTGGCCTGCAAATATAAGATTTGATAGTAGAATGTTTTAAGGCAACGTTTGTTACCTCAACCACTTATTTCACCACCTTACAAACTGTAAGTAGTGTACCCTTTTTAATAATGGTATTCAATTGAGCTTCGGGCTCTGTCAGTGCTTTTTTGCTGCCGCAGTTGCACAACTCGGTAAGCGGGTCTTTATCCAATATTTTATCATAAAGCTCCTTTAACGAAGGAACTTCGGGCAGTTTGCTGTACTCTTCGTAGGTATAACTCAAAAAAGCCACATTGGCTCCAATCCCTTTATTATCCAACAAATACCCTTCGTTAAGGACTGTAGGTATTAAAAAAGCCTCCCCCACCCTAAGGTCTGCAGGATGGGGATAGGCTATAATTTCAGTTTTATCTTCAGATAACAACACAGGCACACGATTGGCATAATCGGCTTTTGTTTTGTACACCAACGCCGGAGGGGCAGGTGTTTCAAAATCAGGAGTAAATGCAATATTGCTTTTGCCCATACAAGCCGTAAATGCTACTATTAATATGCCCAGTTGCTTTATCATTATTGCTTAGTAATCTTTTTGGTTATCACCCCTTCGTTGGTATGTATTTGTACCAAATAAATACCACTTTGTAATCCGTTTAACGATACATCACTCGCCTTGCCTGATAAGGCTTCGGTTTGTATTACCTGCCCTTGCAAAGTAGTTAGTGTAATAGTAGTTACCACTCCTGTAAACTGGTTAGCATCAATATGTAATACGTTAACCGCAGGGTTAGGATACACGCTGATACTGTTTGCCAATGCAGGGTTTTCAACTCCCACGTTTGATTGCTTGGTAACCTTTACTGTCCATTGTTTGGTAGTAAGGTCTTCAGCAGTAACTGTATAAACAACAGGATTCGTGAAGTTGCGTACTGCTCCCGACGGAGGATTAATGCTTGCCAAGTTAGACACGGTAATTACAGGGGTTAATGTGGCAATGTCGGTTTGGGAAGTAACCACTACATCAACGGTTGCGTTGGTGCTGTTAATTACTGCATTACCCACAATACCTGTCACAGAAAACCCTGTGATTTCTTTAGCCGGGCTAAGTTGCTTGCTACGGGTAATTGTTGTTTCAAACAAGTAAGTACCTGTTTCACCAACGAAATAAGGGGATACAAGGAAGTAAACAGTACTACCCCCATTTACAGTAATATTGCTGGGTAGTACTGCATCATAAGCGTCCGACAATGTATTACCATCGATTGAGTACGACAGCAAGCCATCAAAAGTGTAGGTGTTTCCGTTGCCGCTATTGTATGAGTCGTGCAAGCGAGCTGATACTGAATAGCTATACCCTGCGGGTAATACCACTTTGTAATAATCATAATCGTTGCCCTTATGACAGGTTGACCCCGCTGTAGTAATGTTCATAATGTTATTTAAAAAGGAAATGGGCAAGTTATATGCTTGGCCTTCAGTGTTGTTAACCTCATACTTATCAGGATAAAGAGCAGGCTCAACAACTTGAATAGTAATAGGATTTGCATGCGCGCCACTGCCTAATAACTCCCAATTACCATTATTAGGCTTGTCCCATATAAATAATTGATAAGTACCAGCTGGGTCAGCAATACCGCCCGTAATCGTAAAAGATAACCTATAGGCAAAGCTTGAAGTTACTTGCATAACAAGTCCGTTCTGGGCTGAAAGCTCTCGTATCCAAGTGCCGTCGGATTTGTGAATATCAACCGTTACATCGCCAATAAATGTTGAAACACCCAAATTAACAATATCAACTGTAACAGTAAAGGTTTGATTGCGCACTATAGCCGTTGGGGTGGTAGTTATGGCAGAGTATAGTCTCAAAGGATTGGTATTATTACCTTGTACATCAACAGTTATAAAGTTTTGATAATTACCGTTAGCAAGAGCAGTCCATTGAGTAGCATTGCTTGTTTTGTAATATACACCTATCTTATATTCACCAGGAGTTAGAGCCGAAATACTGCCGGTAGAGAATACAAGCGAATTGGTATAGTGCTTGTTATAATCCAAAGACATACCTGTCATTGTTTCAACAGTAGCTACAAACTCGTTGTTGGCATTAAACACTGCAACGGTATAATCACCGCTAAAGTTCTGAGCCGCTGAAGTACCGTAGTTGGCAATATCTAAAGTAACAGTAAAGCTTTGTCCGTATTGAATAGGGTTAGGATTCACAGTAATTGCACTGTACAAACGCAAATCAAGGGTAACGGGGGCACTGCTTGGAGGCTCGATACCGATAATAGCTTGGTGACCACTGTTAAATCCGCCTGTACCGCCACCTGTTCCAACGCCGCCGGGGTTAAGCCCGTTTACTGAGAAATAACCGTCGTAAGCTCCGCTCCATCCCCAGTTAAAGTGTAAAAAGTCGTTATTGTCGTAACCGTCGCACACAAAAGCGTGTCCGCCACCACTTCCAAAACCTGCGTACAACACAGGACGACCTGCGTTCAACTCGCCTTTTATCAAATTCATCCATTGGGTTTGGCTATAATTAACGCGTTCCACTCCTTGCAAGCTGGTCTTGTACCCAAAATAGGTTTCAAAAGCATACTCGGCACAGTTGGTAACCGGACTTTGAGATGAAATAACGTACGCACCGCTACCTCCATTGGCAGCAACGTCGTAGTTCATATCCACGCTTACACCGCAATGGTACATAAGAGTTGCTACTGCCGAGTTTGACGAACTAACCGTATTGGGCATGCTACCCCAGTTATAGGTAGTAGCTCCAAAATTGGCTGACAATGTACCGTATGAACTGTGGTTGTATGAGTGGTTGCCTGTTCCGGTAGTTGGGTAATTCCAAAACTTCATTACCTGTGCCATTGCTGTTGCAACACAACCTGAAACAGTACGTTGGGCAGCACCTGCATCATAAGGGCACAGAGCGTTGTAGTAAGGGCTTTGATCCCATTTGGTTTGCACCAAAGGCGAAACACTGGCATCAATAGTATTATCCAACGGTTTACCTTGTATCAGTTCTTGCCATTGTGTAGCAACTTCAGCCGATTGGGTGGCATTGCTTTGAATGATGGAACGGATTTCGGTTTTGTAGCCTTCTAACCATTTAGCCGTTTGTGGCGCAATATTGGTAGGGTTAAAATCGACAGCATCTGAATAACCAAGAACAGGAATAGCTTTATCATCGGCTGAAACGATAACAAAACCGTCGCCATTTGCCACGTTAAAAATATAGTAATAGGCTATAGGAGCCGAAGAAGATTGAGCGTTGTAGGCTTTAGATTTTTCGGCAACAGCCAACTCAAGCTGTAGTCCGGTTTTAAAAGCAGCACTAGTGGTTCGGGTGGCTAAAAAATTTTGCCCCACCTGTTTGGCGGTGGCTTCGTCAATGGGTTTTGCAACTGCAAACCCACAAACAACCAGTAAGATAAAAAAGGTAAAAAATTTTTTCATACGTATAGGGTATAATTGAGATAAGGTTATAATTAATTGTAGAAGCAACCCATTTTTAAGCTGCAACTGCTTGTTTTAAAGAAACTGTAGCTAAAAAAATTATTCAACAAATTTAGTATTTAGTTGTTATAATGATAAATACAGTAACATAAAATCGAAAAGATTAATAGCTATAAAACCCTTTGCCGGTTTTACGCCCGTGATGTCCCGCATCCACCTTTTGTTGCTGTATGCGGCTGGGACGGAATTTCGGGTCGTAATGGAATAATTGGTACATCGACGAAGTAACCGAGAAGTTGGTGTCCACTCCTATTAAATCCATCAAACGGAAAGGGCCCATTTTAAAACCACTGGCTTCACACAACGCATCAATAGTTTCAAGCGGTGCCACGTTTTCTTCGGCTACTTTCAAGCCTTCTACATAAAAATGGCGCGCAACACGGTTTACAATAAAGCCCGGTGCATCTTTTGCCATAATAGGGGTTTTGCCCACACTCAGCACAAATGCTTTTGATTGCTCGGCCACTTCATCAGAGGTTTGCGCACCTGCAATTACCTCCACCAGTTTCATTATGTGGGCCGGATTAAAAAAGTGAATGCCCACTACCCTTTCAGGATTAGCAATTTTAGCAGCTATTTGAGTAATGGGAATGGTAGATGTATTGGTAGCCAAAATAGTTTCAGCGGGATTTTGGGCGGCAAGTTTTTCAAACAATCCCACCTTCACGTCTAAGCGCTCCACAATGGCTTCAATTACCAAGTCAGCCTTTAAAGCTTCAAAGTCGCCTGTAAAAAGCATCCTCGCAAGGGTAGCGTCTTTCTCAGCAGTTGTCAGCTTTCCACGCTCAATGGCACCGTCAAGGTTTTTAACAATCCCCTTTTCAGCTTTAGCCACCATGTCTGTATTTATATCATACAAAACAGTGTCGTACCCGCTTTGTGCGCATACTTGTGCTATACCGGCACCCATAGTGCCTGCGCCTATTACCGCTACCTTTTTAATTGCCATAATTAGAAATTAGAGATTACTTAATGGCTATTTTATCTACCCTATTTTGGTGACGACCGCCTTCAAACTGTGCCGAAAGGAAACTATCTGCAATGGCAAATGCTTTCTCAACACTTACAAAACGGGCGGGTATGCACAATACGTTAGCATTGTTGTGTTGGCGGGCAAGGGCGCCTAATTCAGGTTCCCAGCACAGCGCTGCACGAATATCTGCGTATTTGTTAGCAGTCATACAAACACCATTACCGCTGCCGCAAATCAATATGCCCAGCTCGGCTTCTTTTGCCACTACTGATTTTGCCAATGGATGCACAAAATCAGGGTAATCCACCGACTCAGGACCAAAAGGACCAAAATCATGTACCTCGTGCCCTGCTGCCTCCAAACGGGTTCTCAGTAAGGCTTTTAATTCATATCCGGCGTGGTCGCCTGCCATTGCTATTTTCATGGTAGTTCTATAATTATCGTTTTGTTATTTCAGCGGTTGTTTCAGTTGCTTTGCGTTTTTCAACTCGTGCAGCAATCATTATCCCAATTTCGTAAAGTATTACCAGCGGTATACTCATCAATACTTGGCTGGTTACATCGGGCGGGGTTAGCACTGCGGCTACAATCACCACAATAAGTATTGCATAGCGGCGGTATTTGCGCAGGTATGCCGCAGTTACCAATCCTATTTTAGATAAGAAGTAAATAATAATAGGTAACTCAAATATTATGCCTGTGGCAAGGGTTAGCATAGTTACAAAGCTGATGTATGAATCCACCGTAAATTGGTTTTGGATGTTGTCCATCAGTTTGAAATTACCCAAAAAGTTGAGCGATATTGGCGTAAGGATAAAATACCCGAACGATATACCTAAAAAGAACAAAAAGCTACCGTAACCCACCATTTGTTTGGCATACTTTATCTCTTTATCACTAAGGGCTGGCTTAATAAACAGCCATAACTGGTACAAAATCCAAGGGAAGGCCATCACCACCCCTGCAATTACTGATACCATGAAATATTGAGTAAACTGTGATGTAATAGACGGACTGAAGATAGCATACTCTATTGCCTTAAGACACAAAGTATCATCATTGTTTACAAGGTACGACAGTTCGCACATCTTGCGGTACGTCCAAAAATCAAGATGAGTAGGCCCGAAAATTATTTCGTCGAACAAAATATGAGGAAACGCCAACCCGAAAATAGAAAACAGCACCACACCCGCCAACGCTCTGATAATGTACTTTCTCAGTTCGTCAACATGTTCAAAAAAACTCATTTCCTTTACGGGTTCATCATCAAACTCTTGGTCTAAAGCCATGCTGTTCAGTCGCTGTTTTAAGCCTGCGAAATTAACGAAAATTGTCGGGTGCAAAAGGCATAAATGCAAACTGTTGACAGAGCAAATAATGCATGAATGTGATAGTACTCAGTTAATACTATTAAACTACATTTGTTATCGGCAATAGTGAGAACACCCAAAAAAAAGCGTAGAAAAGTATCCCGCAAGGCATTGTGGCGGCTTACCCGTCGCTCTTTAATCAACCCCAACGAATCTCCCAAAACACGGGCGTTTAGTGTTGCCATTGCCACCTTTTTAGCTTTTGTTCCGTTGTACGGTTTGCAAACCATCTTAGGCATTTTAGTGGCCTTTGCCCTTAGGCTAAATAAGGTTTTGGTGATTGTACTCATAAACATAATCACCCCCTACCCGTTAGTGCCGGTAATCATGTACCTGAGTTTCAAAATCGGAGGGATATTTATGGAGCATCCTGCCCAAATTGATGCCGGACAAAGTTTTTCGTGGCAATTGTTACAAAACAACTTAGTGCAATACCTCAGCGGCGGACTTATTTTGGCCATAGTAATGGCATTATTGCTTGGAGCTTTATCCTATCCGATTTTTATTCTCCTGCAAAAAAAGGCACGCTTAAAAAACTGATTACTTGTTTTTTCCGTAAATCATTCAGAATCGGAACAACAAACAATGTAAAAAACAAGTCTTGGGCTGTTAATACCACAACCAAGCCGGATGCAAAAAAAGTTAGCAGAAGTAGCCAATACACAGTAAATGTGACATTTGTTGCATAGTGCCCTATTTTTTTTAATTATTTTTGCTCAACGCAATTAAGGTTTAAATACTAATTACTACCTACCTATGAAACTAAAAACTGTACTTTTAATTGGTCTTATTTTGGCTGTATTGTCTGCCGCTTATGTTTGGTTTTTTATTTACAATAAACCCAAGAAGAACATTCTTGAATCGAAGGCCGACTACACATTAACTGTAGCCCAACTTGTACAAGAATTTGAAACCAATCACGACAGCGCTATTGCAAAATACAACGATAAAGTGCTTGAGATTAGCGGTGAAGTAGCAAGGATAGAGCCTAATGACTCAATCAGCTCGGTAGTGTTTAAATCCGGAGACAAGTACGAAGTGTTTTGTGAAGTACACCCAGAATATAATGTGCAGACAAAGCAACTTGCCCCACCCCAAAAAGTAGTATTAAAAGGCTTATTTATCAGTGCCGAAAAACCCGATACCGACTTTGACCTTCCCGGCTTGGTGCGCTTGAAAAAAAGCTCATTCAGTAAAGAGGGTAACTAGATTTTTAATTACTTTTATAATGAGGACAAGGGCATCAATTATAGCAATGTGTTTGCTAATTGTAGCAATAAACAGTTGCACACACAAACCCGATTACACTGAGTTTATTAAACAATCAACGTATTCAAGCAGCAATTGCGATGCTGATACGGTGTATTTTGAAAACGACATTATGCCCATTCTCACCTCTAATTGCGGTATGGCAGGCTGCCACGGTTCAGGATCAAGGGAAGAAGATATTAGTGTGGCCAATTACACAGATGTTTTAAACAGCGGATTAGTTGTGCCGCGCAGACCTGATAAAAGTAAAATAATTGAGGTAATAACTGAAAGCAATAGCGATAAAGTTATGCCCCCGCCTCCACGTACTAAACTATCGGCTGATGCTGTATCAAAAATTGAAACTTGGATACGACAAGGCGCAAGAAATAATAAATGCATAGGCTGCGATACCACAGAATTTAAATTTGCAGCCAATGTGTGGCCTATTTTAGATGCCTCGTGCAAAAGCTGCCACAGTGGTACATTCCCTTCAGGTAACTTAAGATTGGAAGGCTATGCCGATGCCAAAACAAATGCTGACAATGGCAACTTGCTGGGCACTATTACCCACACACCCGGATACAAACAAATGCCGCAAGGCTCTAAGTTGCCCGATTGCCAAATAAGTATCATTCGCCAATGGATACAGGCAGGGGCACTTAATAATTAAACAGGCTTATTTCGAAAAATGAAAAAAACTATTATCGTATTATCTGCGCTATTGACATTGGCTTACAGTTGCCAACATCAACCCGAAGTTTTACCAACCACAAACACAGGAACCCCCAATAACCCGGGCAGCGGGAGCGGAAATTGCAACCCCGATAGTGTGTATTTTGAAAACGATATACTACCCATTTTAACTTCAAACTGTGGCATGGCGGGTTGCCACGATGCTATTACTCAAACAGAGGGTATTAACGTTGCATCGCACGCAAGTCTTATCAGCAGCGGAAGTGTGAAACCGGGCGATGTGAACGGCAGTGATTTAATGGATGTGATTACAGAAACCGACCCTAACAAAAAAATGCCTCCTCCCCCACGCACACCGCTAACACAAGAACAAATAAACAAACTTACCAAGTGGATACAACAAGGGGCAAAAAACAATAAATGCAAAAGTGCCTGCGATACTACTAACTTTAAGTTTGCCGCTAATGTGTTGCCGCTGTTAGACAGTAAGTGTAAAGGATGCCATAGCGGAGCATTCCCCTCGGCGGGAATATCACTTACTAACTATACTGAAGTGAAAACACAGGCCGATAATGGAAAATTGTTAGGAACTATTAGCCACAGCCCCAGCTATAAGCCCATGCCCCAAGGTGCCCCTAAAATGAGTGATTGCGAAATAACAATTGTACGCAAATGGATACAGGCAGGTGCACAAAATAACTAAACAATGAAACTTTGGCATGATAATTTAGTTGTATATACCAACATTGAAACTAAAAATTAAATCTATAGTACTATGAGAAAATTAGCATTCGTAGCTGCATTGGTGTTGATGACAACCTTTGCGTTCGGTCAAAAAAAGTATTTTACCCGCACGGGCAATATCTCTTTCTTTTCTGATGCCAGCTTAGAAGACATTACTGCCAACAACCATCAGGTTACGGCCTTAATTAACACTGCCGATGGTAAATTAGCCTACAAAGTACCCATCAAAGGCTTTGAATTTGAAAAAGCATTGATGCAAGAGCACTTTAACGAGAACTACATGGAGTCTGACAAGTATGCGGAGGCTTCATTTGACGGTGCGATTGAAGATTTGAAAAAAGTAGATTTTACTAAATCAGGCACTTATAAAGTAACTGTTAAAGGTAAACTTACTATGCACGGTGTAACCAAAGATGTATCAATGCCCGGCGAAGTGATTGTAGATGCTACTAACAACAAAGTAACCACCAAGTGTACTTTTAAAGTGGCGCTGAAAGATTACAACATTAAAAACGATAAGGTAGGAAAGATTGCTGACGAGATTGAAATACGTGTGAACGTTGAGATGACCGAGAAAAAATAAGGATATAAAAAAGGGGCTTAACAGCCCCTTTTTCTCTATAAAACAAACTAACCACCATGAATAAACTACTGATGCTGGGAATGGTAGCATTCCTTAGCCTTCAATCTTGCTATTACGATAACGAGGAAGAACTATACCCGCAAGCAGGCAATTGCGACACCACTGCTGTAACATACAGCGGTACGGTCTCAAAAATTCTTAACCAGCGTTGTGCTGTTTCAGGTTGCCATTTAGGGGCATCTGGACAGGCTATCGGCATTTTTGATACCCACGGAGGTATAAAAACCTATTTTGATGCCGGAAACACCGTACGCTTTTTAGATGCCATTAACCACCGCAACGGACGCTCACCAATGCCCAAAGGCAGTGCCACCAAACTTGATGCCTGCGATTTGCTAAAAATTGAAGCTTGGATAAAAGGCGGCTATCCAAATAACTAACCACTATTATGAAAAAAAATATACTGTTACTATTAGTATCGTTTGCATTCATACTTCCGGTTGTTGCGCAACCCGGTGGTGGTTTGCTGGATGAGTTGGATGCCTTAGACTCTAACGTAGAGAAAGAACCTGATTATGCCTTTGCAACATTCAAAGGGGTGCGTGTAATCAACGGGCAATCGGTAGAAGCGCCTGCCAAAGGTGAATTATTATACATGCTTGCCCACCGTTTTGGAACCATCGAAAACGGTTTTTATGATATGTTTGGTATGGACAGGGCTACCATGCGTATGGGGCTTGAATACACACTGCCAACTGATTTTGTAACCATTGGTTACGGCCGTAGCACCTATGGCAAAACGTACGATGGCTTTGTAAAAGCTAAACTGTTCCGTCAACAATCGGGGGCTAAAAACTTCCCCGTTACTATTGTTTGGGTTTCAGATGTTGCAGTCAGGAGTGAAAAATTTACCAACCCCGACCGTAAAAACTATTTCACCTCACGCATGGCCTATATGCACCAATTGCTGATTGCCCGCAAGTTTTCAAGCAGTTTCTCAGTGCAACTTAGCCCAACATTGGTTCACAAAAACCTTGTACATACTATTGATGAGCAAAACACCTTCTTTAGTATGGGAGTGGGCAGCCGTTTGAAACTTACCCGTCGCGTATCACTAAACCTTGAATACTTTGGTTTCATGCCGGGACAAAATATTCCCAAAATAGGAGACCAAACCATACGCAATACATTTGCCGTTGGGTTTGACATTGAAACAGGCGGCCACGTTTTCCAATTGCAGTTTACCAATGCCCGTGCCATGTATGATGGCGGGTATATCAGCGAAACAGTGAATGATTTTGCGGCACCGCAAGGCAAGGGAATTGCTTTTGGCTTTAACCTTACCCGAACATTCTCATTCAAAAGATTCGAGTAATACACAAATACATTCAGGCAATACTCTTTTGGCAGGCAAATTGCTTCCGAAAGAGTATTGTTTCTTTTACAGGATGATTAAAAAAACTGCATACACACTTTTATTGTGGCTGGCTGCCTTTGCTGCCAAAGCACAATTGCACGACAGTACCACTGTACCCATTGTTGGGTTTGAATATGTGGAACAACTGATGCAACAAAAAAACGACACCACGTATGTAATAAACTTTTGGGCCACGTGGTGCGGCCCTTGTATCAGAGAACTCCCCCATTTTGAAGCCCTAAAAGCCAAATATCCCAACAAAAAGCTAAAGGTTGTTTTAATAAGCCTTGACTTTAAAAAGAACTACAAGAATGTTTTACTACCCTATTTACAAAAACATAAAATAAGCAGCCCTGTTGCTTTATTATATGAACCGGATGCTAACCGATGGATTGAAAAAGTGAGCGCAGAATGGAGCGGCTCTATACCGGCTACTCTAATTTTTAATAAGGACAAAAGTGGCTTTTACGAGAAGGAATTTACCAAACAAGAACTGCACAAGACTGTTGAAACTTATTTTTAACCCCTGATATACTAAACACAAACAGATATGAAAAAAGTTATCCTATCGGCCATAGCGTTGTTTGCAGTAGCAGCAATGACAATAGCCTTTACTTACAAAACAAATGCAACAAAAGGATATGCCATTGGCGATACGGTTGCTGATTTTTCGTTAAAAAACATCGACGGTAAAATGGTGTCATTGGCTGATTTTAAAGATGCCAAAGGATTTATCGTAGTGTTTACCTGCAACCACTGCCCGTACGCTAAAGCTTACGAAGACCGTTTGGTAGCTCTTGATAAAAAATACAAATCACTGGGTTATCCTGTAATTGCTATTAACCCTAATGACCCTGCCGTAAACGCTGAAGATAGCTACGAAAAAATGCAGGAACGCGCGAAAGAAAAAGGGTTTACGTTCCCCTATTTGTTTGACGAAGGACAGAAGATATACCCAATATTCGGGGCAACACGTACCCCACACGTATTCATATTGCAAAAAAACGGGGCAAGCAGCGTAGTGAAATACATTGGTGCTATTGATGACAACCACGAAGATGAGTCGGCCGTAAAAACCAAATACGTTGAAGGAGCAGTTGATGCATTAATTGCAGGCAAAACTCCAAACCCTGAAACCACAAAAGCTATAGGCTGTACAATTAAGGCCAAAAAATAAAAGCCTCTTGTCGGATAGTAAACAAAACGGTCGGTTGGTGCATACCAACCGACCGTTTTACTTTATACGATTAAAACAGAAACTATTCTTCTTCGGGCTTCATGTTATGAAACACGTTTTGTATATCCTCGTCTTCTTCAATCTTTTCCAACATCTTCTCAATAGCTGCGCGATCTTCGGCGGTTACATCCGCATACGATGTAGGTATGCGTTGCAACTCAGCGTTTATGATGTTTATGTTGCGCTCTTCTAACGCCTTTTGCATTTTACCAAAATCAGCAAACGAAGTGGTAATAATAATCTCGGCTTCGTCTTTTTCAATATCCTGCAAGCCAAAATCAATCAAATCCAATTCCAGTTCATCCGTATCCAACCCTTCGGCAGCTACGGTAAATAAACCCAAACGCTCAAACATAAACTCCAGCGAACCTGTTTTACCCAACTCACCTCCGCCCCTGCTAAAGTACGAACGGATGTTTGCCACGGTACGGTTGGGGTTATCGGTGGCGGCTTCTATCACAATGCCTACACCCTTTGGACCATAACCTTCGTATACAATCTCTTCAAAATCTTTCTCACTCTTATCGCTGGCACGTTTAATAGCTGATTCTATACGGTCTTTGGGCATATTTACGCCCTTAGCGTTTTGTATCACCACACGCAGGCGTGCATTCAGTGTCGGGTCGGGCCCGCCGGCTTTCACCGCCATTGATATCTCTTTACCGTATTTTGTGAACGCTTTCGACATCTGGTCCCAGCGTTTCATCTTTCTTCCTTTGCGAAATTCAAATGCTCTACCCATAGTAGTTTGTATTACTGCGCAAAATAAATAAAAATGAAGATGAATGACTATTGCAAATAGGCAAATACTATGAATTTGTGTTCGCGATACTATTTATCGCATGAGACAAACATCAGGTTTTTTGCTTTTTCTTTTTGGCAGAAGGGAATAAGACATTGTTCAATATCAACCTAAAACCGGGCGAGTTAGGATGCAAAGCCAAATCTGTTGGGGGTTCACCTACAATATGTTGATAATCTTCGGGGTCGTGGCCACCGTAAAATGTCCAAGTACCATTGCCTGCCGTACCGTGTATATAGCGGGCTTCGTTCAAGCCTTTGTTTTCACCCATAATTACCACATTGCTTTTTATGTAACGTTTGTTGTAAGCGGTAGTTTGCCCCATAAACGCATCTATAATTTTAGTGTGGTTTTGGCACAACATAGTGGGCACTAAATCGGTTTTAGCCGAAAACTCAAACAGTAAAAACAAATCTTCTTCTTCGGTAACGCCTCGTTGTTGTGGGTTTACATCAATGTTAGAAAACTCATACACGTATGGGTTCATTTCCAATTTAAAATCCGTGAAAGCAAAGCAGTTATCATAATTCAACTTTTGGTTTGCATTCCGGTCGGCGGGGTCGCCGTCAAACATACTTTCGCATATATCAACCCCATCGGCAGCCAAGGCTATATCGTACGTATCAGTAGCACTGCACATGGCAAACAAAAAGCCACCGCCAAATGTAAAATCCCTTATTTTTTTGGCAACGGCCAACTTCAGTTGGCTCACGCTGGCATAGCCGTGTTTGGCAGCCATTGCCTCTGCCTCTTTCACTTGCTCTATATACCACGGTGCATAACGGAAACTGCTGTAAAACTTACCATATTGGCCTGTAAAATCCTCGTGGTGCAAGTGTAGCCAATCGTAAGTGGGCAGCTTGCCCTCCAACACTTCATCGTCAAATATTATATCATAAGGAATCTCGGCATAGGTTAAAACCATTGTTACCGCATCGTCCCATGGTTGCTTGCTTTTAGGCGAGTACACCGCAATTTTTGGAGATTTAAGCAGCTTCACCGCCTCCATATTAGCTTCGGGGTTGGCAATTTCGGCCAGTATTCCATTGTACTTGGCATCGGTGATAATCTCATAAGTTACCCCGCGTACACGGCATTCTTTTTCAAATTTCTCTTGGTACGGAAACACAAAACTACCATCGCGGTAATTAAGCAGCCAGTCGGCCTCAATATCAAACGTAAGCACCCAATAGCAAATACCGTAGGCCTTTAAATGGTCTTTCTGGGTATTATCCATCGGCACCAAAATGTGCGTGGCTTGTGCTGTTAAAACCGTAACAAAAAATATAACTGCCGCTAAAATGTGTTTCATAATTGTGTTAATTGATACCCCACGTACACCAAAAGTAAACCCGCAATATTTGTTCCTAATACGTAATAAACGGTTAGCCCCCATTGCTTATTTTGCAATAACTGGATAGTATCAAGCCCGAAGCTTGAAAACGTTGTGAACCCGCCTAAAAAACCTATCACCAGTAACGGCCAGTATTGACGCATTACTGCATTGGCAGAAGCACTACCCATTGCTAAACCAATTAGTAAACAACCCGCAAGATTTACAAAAAATGTAGGCCAAGGGAACGACATACCGCCGTGGACAGGAAACAATTGTCCTAACCCATAACGAGATACTGCACCCAATGCACCCCCAATAATAACTTGTAAAAACGCAGGCATACTCCCCAAAATTAAGTCTTTTAGACGAGATACTTAGTGCAGACCCATCAAAAATCACACCCCGATTTTATGCATTTGAAATAGCCACAGCAATTTAAGCCACCCTGTTGTGCCAAAAAAGCGTACCTTTGCGGGCTTAATAATTTTATAATGGGACGAATTGTAGCCATAGTAGGCAGGCCAAACGTAGGAAAATCAACTTTGTTTAACCGATTGGTTGGAGAACGCAAGGCAATAGTGGACGATATGAGCGGGGTGACCCGTGACCGCCACTACGGTAAAGCCGAATGGATTGGATATGAATTTACGGTGATTGATACCGGCGGATATGTGCCGCATAGTGATGATGTGTTTGAATCGGCGATACGCGACCAAGTGAAAATTGCTATTGAAGAGGCGGATGTAATGTTGTTTATGGTAGATGTAACTACCGGTATTACTGACCTTGACAGTGATTTTGCGGGTTTGCTGCGTAAATCAAAAAAACCTGCGTTGGTAGTTGCCAACAAAGTTGATAACAACGAACGTATAGTTGATACCGCCGAATTTTACTCGTTTGGTTTGGGCGAGGTGTACCCCTTATGCTCTATTTCCGGCGCTGGTACCGGAGAGTTGTTGGATGAAGTGGTGGAACGCTTAAGAGCATTACCACCAACAGCTGCCGAAGAAACACTTACTGATGTTCCAAAAGTGGCAATTGTGGGCAAACCCAATGTTGGAAAATCGTCGCTGGTAAATGCATTGTTAGGTGAAGACCGTAACATTGTTACACCTATTGCCGGTACCACCCGCGATACCATACACACCCATTACAAAGCCTATGGTCACGAATACTTACTGATTGATACGGCAGGTATTCGCAAAAAAGGAAAAGTAACTGAAGACATTGAGTTTTACTCAGTAATCCGTGCGATAAAGGCGATTGAAGAGTGCGACGTGTGCGTACTACTGATTGATGCCACACAAGGTATTGAGAGCCAAGACTTGAACTTGTTTCACCAAGCTGAGAAAAACGGAAAAGGAATTGTGGTATTGGTGAATAAGTGGGATTTGATGGAGAAGGACACCAACAGCGCCAAAACTTACGAAGAAACCATCAAAAGGAAAACCGCTCCTTTTACGGATTACCCCGTGTTGTTTGTGTCTGCCCTTGAAAAACAGAGGATATACAAGGCAATGGAAACCATCGGGGCTGTTTATCACAATCTATCAAAAAAGATTAACACCCACCAATTGAACGAAGTAATGCTGCCGATAATATTGGCAACTCCCCCTCCGGCATATAAAGGAAAATACATCAAAATTAAATATATCACCCAATTACGTACCAAGGTGCCCAGTTTTGCATTTTTTTGCAATTTGCCCCAATATTTTAAAGACCCCTACAAACGCTTCTTAGAGAACAAACTCCGTGAAAATTTTGACTTTAGCGGAGCGCCTTTGAGAATATTTTTTAGAAAAAAATAAGGGTATTCTTGCATAATTTGTTTCTTTGGCTACCTTTGCACGGAATTTTAAAAGTATCACAAAAAAATGAAAAAAGTATTTGCTCTGTTAACCATCGTATCTGTAATGTCATTCGTAGCTTGCAAAAACAACACAACTGTTGATCATGCTGCTGACTCAAAACGCGCTGCTGATTCACTACAAAAGATAGCTGATTCAGTTAAAGCTGCTGAAGAAGCTGCTGCTGCTGCACAAGCTGCTGACACCAACAAAGGTGATTCAAACGCTGCTGCTCCAGAAGTTAAGTAATTAGCGTTACAGATTAGACAACGAAATTAAAGAGTGCCGAGGCACTCTTTTTTTTTGCCCTTAACTATACCTTTTTACAATAGAAAAAGATTGACTTAAATTGCAGTATGAAAAAAATACTCGCTGTATATATTGCCATTATTACTTTATCAGTGGTTGCCTGTAAATCAAAACCCGAAGCAGAAACTAAAACCCCTGAACAGCAAAAAGCCGAAACCTTCGTAAAAAGTGATAAAGAAAAAGCCGACTCTGTATTAGAATATTACAAGAAGAAAGCCGGCGCTGCTCCTGATTCATTACCTGCCAAATAACCCAATAAAAAAGCCCAAATACATTTAGTACTTGGGCTTATATATTTTCACCTGTAAGGGTAAGTTTACTTTTTGTTCATTACTGTTTTAGCCGTTCCTTTCAGCACCGCATCGTATTCAGCCAGTGCTTTTAAAGCCGTATTAAAAACCGTATCGCCTTGGTTTAGCACTTGATAATATGCCTCTTTGCCATATACCTGCCTTGCTATCAGCGCTTTTGCCTGATTAGCTATCAACTTACGCGAAGCTTCAAACTCAGCGGCACTGTATGTAATGTGAGCATCGGCAAGCATCTGGCGAAGTTTGCCTTCTAATTGGCTGCTAAAATCAAAGCGTTTACCAAAATCTTGGGCGTCTTTATACGTCTTTTTCAATATATCACGGTTATTATCCGCATATTGGTAGGCCAATCGTGTGGCAAGTCCATTGCGGTATATGTGGGTCATTAGTTCTGTGTGGATGGCACTGTCCACGGGCACAAATACATCGGGGTATATTCCTCCGCCACCATATACTTTACGTCCGGCAGGAGTTTTAAATACCATCTTCTCGTTTTTCTTCACACTATCGGGATGGTCAAGCTCACCGCCTTTCAATCGTTCGCCTACTTCAGCCTCGTAAGTATCGTAGCCTTCGTCGTAGGGTTTCTGTATGCTTCGGCCAGTTGGTGTGTAGTAACGTGCAATGGTAAGCCTCACTGCCGAACCGTCGCTAAGGTTGAACGATTCTTGCACCAAACCTTTGCCATACGAGCGGCGACCAACAATAATTCCTCTGTCCCAATCCTGTATAGCACCTGATACAATCTCGCTTGCTGAGGCAGAACCTTCGTCCACTAAAATCACCAATTTACCCTCGGTAAACTCTCCGGCACGGTCAGTTACATATTCCTTTTTCTTTTGATTACGCCCTTCGGTGTACACCATCAGTTTACCTTCGCCCAAAAACTCTGATGTTATCATCGTAGCAGCGTGAAGATAACCACCGGGGTTTCCCCTCAAATCCAACACAAGGCTTTCCATCCCTTCCTTTTTCAGTTTATCAAGCCCTGCTTTCAATTCGTCGTAGGTATCTTTAGCAAAGCTGTTTACCTTCAAATACCCTGTTGTAGGGTTTATCATATAGGCAATATCAACGCTCTTCAAGGGTATGCGGTCACGCACAATAGTGTATTTAAGCAGTCCTTTCATACCTGTTCGTTTCAGCTCCACTTCTACCTTTGTACCCTTAGTTCCTTTTAATTTCTTAATAACATCACTGTTGCTGATGTTCACCCCTGCCACCGTTTCGCCATTCACCTTTATAATTCGGTCACCGGGCATAATGCCTGCCTTTTCCGATGGTCCTTCGGGTAATACCGTAGCAATAAAAATGGTATCGTTCAGCAAATTAAACTCCACTCCTATCCCCTCAAAATTACCTTGCAACTGCTCGTTGACGGCTGTCAACTCGGCAGCGGGTATGTAGTTAGAGTGCGGGTCGAGGTCGTGCAGCATTTGCTCAATAGCTACCTCAGCCAAGCGTTCATCGTCCACGGTATCTACATACTCTTTGTTTATCAAGGACATCACATGGTCGATTTTACTATTGCCGGTGAGCGTAAAGCCACCCTTATTCCCTTGCAACATAAAACCACCGGCAACGCCCGCAGCCAATAACCCCGCATAAATAAGGGGCTGCCATTTATTTATTTTTCGTTCTTCCACTTCAGTACCTGTATTAATTCACCTAAACGTCAAAACTACATTTTAGTTTATATCAACGTGCTATAAAAACGGCGAAAGTGGCGCAAATATCGTTCCTTAAAAAACACCATCTTTGCTTTTGTAAAATGGAACTGAGAAATACTGAAAAACCTTCGCATTACAGTAGCCTTGATACAATGACCACAGCTGAACTGCTGCAAGGCATCAACAACGAGGACAAAAGCGTGCCTCTTGCCATTGAAGAGGTACTGCCCCAAATTGAAGCTTTGGTGGAAGAAATTGTGGCCAATATGCAATTAGGCGGCAGATTGTTTTACATGGGTGCCGGAACCAGCGGTCGTTTGGGTATTGTTGATGCCAGCGAGTGCCCCCCAACTTTTGGTGTGGAGCATGGTTTGGTGGTAGGCATTATTTCAGGCGGTGACGGGGCGATACGCAAGGCCGTTGAATTTGCAGAAGATGACCGCGAGCAAGGCTGGAAAGACCTTGAGGCATACACGATAAATAAAAGTGATGTGGTAATTGGCATTACAGCCAGCGGTACAACCCCCTATGTGTTGGGTGCAATAGAGAAATGCAATGCGAACGGCATCACCACGGGCGGGATTAGCTGCAACCCCAATAGCCCGTTGGGTAAACTTGCCAAATTTGCCGTTGAGGTGGACACAGGCCCTGAGTTTGTAACAGGAAGCACCCGTATGAAAGCAGGAACGGCACAAAAGCTGGTGCTGAATATGATTAGTACCGCCACGATGATACGCATGGGGCGGGTAAAGGGCAACCGCATGGTGGATATGCAACTTAGCAATCAGAAATTGATTGAGCGGGGCAGCCGAATGATAATGGAAAGCACCGGACTTGATTACGAGGCCGCTAAGGCACTATTGCTTGAGAAAGGCAGCGTAAGGAAGGCAATAGAGGGATAACAATGTGGCTGGGCAGAAAACGGGGTTATTTGCAAGACTGGATTACGCAGGCATGGGTAAAAACCACAGGCCGCCGTTTTTACCCTGAAAAAGAGAGCTGGTTAACAGGACCTTCGGGGGATACCCGCGAGATAAAAGATGAGTACGTTTACAGGCTGTACAAGACTGAAAACTTGCGCCTTGAAAAGAACCAACCCGATTTCGGGCTGATTGATGAAATAAGCGAGTGGCAACTACCTGCTGATGATGAAAAACGCCTGCATCCTACCATCATCGATTTTTATACCCACACATATAATTACGGTTTTGAGGTAAAATCAACGTGGAAAGGGATATTCTACCCATTTGGTTGGTTGCTGGCACTTATTTTCAGTCGCAGGCTGCAACAGTTAAACTTGCCTCGTACTGCCGAAGATACCGCACAAGGACTTGAAAGCAATTTGATAAAGCTGTTTTCTGATGGCCAAAAGAGGGCTAAATACACCATTTGGTACCGTACTCAAAAGAAAAAAGGTACGGTTGTATTTTCAGGAATTTACGGATATACGTTTGTGCCTGCTGAAAACCGCACCTGCCTCAAAATTGTATTCCCACTGCCTAATGGCAATGCCACTATAATCTTAAACATACAAGTGCTTGAAAACGGCAGCCTGCGACTTACCTCAAAAGGAAAAAGAGACGGAGAACCGGGTTTTTACTTTTTACTTGAAAACGGCAAGGGAGATTATTGGATAAAATATGTGAAGGCCATGCACGAAACATTGGATGTGTTTGTGGATGAAGGCAATACTCTAAAGGCCACCCATACGTTTAAGTTCTACGGCCTCACATTTATGACCTTGCACTATACCATGCACAAAAAACAACTCTGATTATTCAGGTTGTTTAAACGGGTCTTCCTGAGCGGGGTCTTGCTGTTGTTGCTGTTCTTCTTCCTCTTGCTTTTTTTGCTCCTCCAGCTTCTTTTGCTCATCTTCGGGAGACAAGTAATGTATCAATCCCTTTTTCACCTCTTCTTTCCCGTTCATAAATATCTTGTACACATACGTAGCACTCATAATATTATCCCGTTTGATAACATTTACAGGTTTGGCCAAATCGGGGTAGATTGCTACCACTTGGTAAGAAAGGTCGTAAATCATCAGCGTTACCTTTCCGCGTTTCACCATGTCTTTGGGCAAAATCAACTTATAATCATACATCACTTTACGGTCGGCAGGATCGAAAGTTATTTGCTCCTTCCATAAATCCAGCAAACGAGGCGGTGTTACCCCTTTTGCACCATAAATAATATCCTCAAGCCTAAACGAGAGTTTTGTGGTTACTTGCGGTACCGTGTTTGAAACCGCATACCTTTCAAACGGAACAACAAATATTTCGAGATTCTCAAGGTCGCGACTGCTGCACTCTATAACAAGGTTTTTCTTACCCAGTTTCAACGTATCAAGATTGATTTTTAACGAGATGGGCTTTGAATCAATATTTTCTACGTCCCTAATAAAAAAACTGCCCCCGCTGTCTATAAACAGCATGCTCCCGTCAGATTCAAACAAAATAATCTCAGGAGCAAGCAAATGGCTAAACTCAGATGGGATAACACTTTCGGCAGGTAGTTTTTTCCCTTGTTTGTTTTTAAACACCACGCTATCTCCCGGCAACAGGGTATTAAATAAAAATATCCTCTTATTATCGCTGGCGGTGGTTATATCAAAAGAGATGGTTTGCTGTGCATTTGCCGCAAACATTTGCAGCAGGCACACAGCCAATAAAATCAATTTTTTAATATGGTTTAAAAAACCATGCAAGGTGGTATTATTTTTTAGAGATTGTAATAGTTCCTTCGGTAACTAATGTTCCGTCGTACACTTCAACTATATACTTGTACTTGCCCTTTGGTAAATCATTTATGTATAAAATACTTTCAGTAGCCTTAATGTTTAAAAAGTCTTTTACCTCTTTCTTAGCACTGTTATAGAGTTTGAAATTAAGGGCTGTAAACTGTTTTAACGCTTCGCGTGAAACCTTTATTATCAACACTTTATTTTCTTGCACCACTGTTACGCCCGCAGCAGCTTTTTGCAAATCGGTTTTGGCACGCGTACCCGTAGCGTTGGCATAGTTTTCTTCGACATTGGTTTGTAGCAAGGGAGTTCCACAGGTTACTTTTTCACTGTTTTTAATAATTTCAGCTCCCTTCATATTAGCCAAATAAACCGTTACAGTATTCTTTCCCTCCGGCTTTGCGTATAGTACGGCTCCTTTTTCCCAACAAGGCATTTCATTGGCATATTTCGATAAAAATAACTCACGTTTACCGTTTTTAGCTTTGAAATAAATGGCAGTAGTCCTATCCATTTCTATACTGAAACTATCAGTAGAAAATAATACAGCGCGTTCACCGTAATTTTCAATTACCGGTTTCAATTCGCTTTTAGCTATACCATCGTCAAACTTAATAATATCGGCAAAAGTACTGTCGGGCTTATAAAACAAGTAATTACTTCCTTTGGCACCGGGCATAGCCGTTGTGTAATAATCAGCGGTTTGGGCAGATACACTTCCAAAAATAAGTGTGGCAACAACTGCGGCAGCTATTTTGAAATTTTTCATTTTTTCAAAGGTATTACTACAAAAACAAAAAAGCTGCCAGTGTTTTATGCACAGGCAGCTTTACTGTATGCTATATCAAACGGTTTATTGTATAGTGTACCCCTCAAAAGGGATATTTTCAGGAAAATCTGAGAAGTTTTTTACTGTTATCATTGCATTTCCGCTATACCCACTCTTCTTTTTAATCTCATAAACTGTGGCTTTAAACGGCAGACCGCCTTTGCCTTTGCTTGAGATAGCAGTGCTGCCTGTTTCTTTCAAACTAATATCACCATCTACTGAGCCGGTTTTTAATTTTGTGAAGTTATTTTTCTTATTAAACTCTTCTACCACCAAGTATTCTTTACCGTTACAGGTTACTTGCCTAACTATAAAATCTTCTTTGTCATTGGGCAATTTTTCAGCCACTTGTATCAAAACAGAATCGCTGGTAAGGGTGTTATCTCCAACCTTAAATGTAAACGGCCCCACCCAAACATCGCCGACTTTTGTTATTAATTTACTGATTTGAATATCGGTTTTTGATGAGGAACTGCCGTTTGAGGAAATTTCTGATTCAGGAAATGTAAGGGTTACCCAAATTTCATCGCCCACACGCGGTGCAATGTTGTGGACTGAGAGTTTAAGCTGGGCTGACAGCATGTTTACAAGCAAACAAGCTATGATAAGTAAAGTGCTTTTCATTGATTTAATAATTAGGTTAAAAATAAAAAAGTCCGAAGGTTGTACCTCCGGACTATATAACGAAATCGTTTAAAAAATTATTATTTAGCAAAATTCACCGCACGGCGTTCACGGATAACCGTTACTTTAATCTGGCCGGGGTAAATCATTTCTTTCATAATACGTTGGCTGATGTCAAACGAAAGCATTTCTGCTTTTTCATCGCTTACGCGCTCGCTTTCTACCATTACACGCAACTCGCGACCTGCTTGTATCGCAAATGCTTTTTCTACACCGTCATAAGAAAGTGCAAGGCTTTCCAGGTCTTTCAAACGTTTCATGTAGTTTTCAACATCTTCGCGGCGGGCACCGGGGCGTGAACCTGAGATAGCATCACACGCCTGAACGATGGGCGAAAGCATCGAAGTCATTTCAATCTCGTCGTGGTGGGCACCAATGGCATTCACTACTTCGGGGTGTTCTTTGTACTTCTCGGCCAATTTCATACCCAACAATGCGTGTGGAGTTTCAGCATCGTCATCGGGCACTTTACCAATATCGTGCAGCAATCCGGCACGTTTAGCAAGCTTCACATTCAAACCAAGTTCAGCGGCCATTGTAGCACAAAGATTGGCAACCTCGCGGCTGTGCTGCAACAGGTTTTGACCGTATGACGAGCGGTAACGCATCCTACCTACCATACGCACCAATTCAGGGTGAAGGCCGTGTATACCTAAGTCGATACAAGTACGTTCGCCTATTTCAATAACTTCTTCTTCCAGTTGTTTTTTGGTTTTGGCCACCACTTCCTCAATACGAGCAGGGTGGATACGACCATCGGTTACCAGTCTGTGCAATGAAAGGCGGGCAATTTCGCGGCGGATAGGGTCGAAACCTGAAAGGATAATCGCTTCAGGGGTATCGTCCACTATAATCTCAATACCGGTAGCGGCTTCAAGGGCGCGGATGTTACGACCTTCACGACCGATAATACGGCCTTTTACTTCGTCGCTTTCGATGTTAAACACCGATACCGAGTTTTCTATCGCTTGTTCGGCGGCAGTACGTTGTATGGTTTGTATTACCATACGACGGGCTTCTTTAGTAGCAGTTAGTTTAGCTTCGTCAACAATGTCTTTCACAAATGCAGATGCCTCGCTTTGTGCTTCGGCTTTCAGGTTTTCAACCAACTGGGCTTTGGCTTCTTCGGCCGATAAGCCTGCCAATTTCTCCAATTGTTTTACTTGTGCTTGGTGAAATTTGTCTAACTCTTCTTTCTTTTTGGCAACAAGCTCAAGTTGGTTGGTAAGGCTCTCCTTAATGGTTTCCACCTCTTTTTCCTTCTTGTTCATGTTCTCCATCTTCTGATTCAGGCTTTGCTCTTTTTGCTTAATCCTGTTTTCAGCCTGCTGAAGGTTATTGTTGCGAGAATTAACTTCTTTTTCATGCTCCTCTTTCAGGCGCATAAAATGTTCTTTAGCCTCTAATTGCTTGTCTTTCTTAAAAATCTCTGCTTTTTGTTTTGCCTCATCAATAATAGCAGCAGCAGTGCTTTTGTTTTTCTTGCTGATGAGTACCCATGTTGCGCCCGCGCCTATGGCAAGCGAGCCTAAAATGGATATTACTAGGATAATACTGTCCATACGTTTTCTTTGGCTTAATTATTTTTAAGCAAGGTTAGCTGAATAAGAAAGGGTGTTATGCAAGCTTACTGTCTAAAAGGCGATTTATATCCTTCAACAGCACATCTACTTCGGCGGTAGTACCTGAAGTTTGCTTTGAGGAAGATATCAAATCGGTTGCCAAATCAAGCGATGCCATTGCAAGGGCATCCTGTTTATCCTTTACCGAGTAGTTTTCGGTATAGTTTTTTGCTTTGTCATTGGCCAGTTTTGCGGCAGCTCTTACGCTTTCCTCAAAACCCGCATGTATACGCAACGGGTAAAACCTGTCGCAAATATTCACTTTTATCGAAATCTCTTCCACTGCTTATCTTTCTTTATTCACTTAATCTTGCAATACAACGGTCTATCTCTCTAATGTAATCATTTATTTTCAACTTCACTTCCCTTACATCGGTTTTAGAGAGGTGTAAACCTCCTGCAATTTTAATGATTTTATTATACTCTTCTAAATCCTTAATGGTGTTTTTTTGAATATCCAGCGTTTCTGTGAGCCGTTTATTCTCGTTTACCAAACGGATGTTTTCATTGCGCAAGGCATCATTGGCAGCGGCCAGTTTTTCAACTTTCGCTTTTATTTCCAGTAATTGTTTTGCCAATGCGTCCATGCCCGTTGTGCGTTTTAAGTATTTAGTTTTGAGTTTTAAGTTCTACAATTACGTTTCTAATTTACAGGTTTAAAGTCGTAACTGAAAACCTTAAACTAATAACTATTTCCTAATTACCGCCCCTACTTCTTTTTCAAACCCCTGCATCAAACGGTTCATAATCTTTTCAATCTCAGCATCGGTAAGGGTTTTTGTTTCGTCTTGCAAAATAAAACTCAACGCATACGCCTTCTTCCCGGCCTCAATCTTATCCCCTTCATACACATCAAACACATCAATAGCGCGCAGTAGTTTACGCTCTGCTTGGCGCGCAATGGTGTGCAGTTGCTCAAAGGTAATTTTTTTATCTATCACCAACGATAAATCCCGACGTACCTCCGGGAATTTTGAAATTTCTTTCAGGGTGAATTTTTGTGCAGTGGCTTTTTGCAACAAGCGTTCCCAATCAATCACCGCATAAAATACCGTGCCCTGTATGTCAAAACTTTTGGTTATTTTGGGTGATACGGGGCCGTAGTTTACCAGCTTATTTCCATCAATTTCAGCAGGGCTGCCAATGATGTTACGTTCGGTAAAAGGCACTTCTACACCCATCGCGGTAAACAAGTTATCGCAAGTTTGCTTAAGGGTATAAAAATCGCTTGTGCGAGTGGGATATTTCCAGCTTTCGTTTTGCTCATCACCACACAGCCAAAGACTTAACCACCATTTTTCTTCGTACTTGCCCTCTACCTTGCGATAGGTTTTGCTCAACTCAAAAAACTTAAGGTTATTGGCCTTACGGTTACGGTTATAGGCTACTGCCTCTAATCCTGAGTACAATGTATTAAGGCGCATCACCTCCAAATCAGCACTCAGCGGGTTGAGCATACGCACGGCCTGCTGCAACTCTTCTTCGGTATAATACGATACTTTGGTAAGCGAGTTAGTTACTAACTCGTAGTAGCCGTTAGCCGCCAACATATCGGCAGCGCGGTTGTACAGTTTCTCTTTGTTAATGCCTGTTGAGGTATTGTAAGACAGTTTTACCGACAAGGGTATCTCTATCTTGTTCAGCCCGTAAATGCGGATAAACTCTTCTATCACATCAATCTCGCGGGTTACATCGGGACGGTAAGCAGGCACGCTTAATTGCAAGCCGTTTTCGTCTTCGCCTTCAACAGTAATATCCAACCCTGTGATGATGGCTTTCACTTCATCCACAGAAGCAGTTTGACCCAATACTTCGTTTAGTTTTTTATAGCGCAGGGTAATTTTTGAAGGATTGATTTTGCGGGCATACACATCCACCACGGGGCTGCTAACACTGCCGCCTGCGGTTGCCAAAATCAATTCTACCACCCTGTTGATGGCATTAACGGTTATTTCAGGGTCGGTGCCGCGCTCGTAACGGAACGAGGCATCGGTATTTAGTCCCTGCCCTTTTGCCGATTTACGAATGGTGCCGGGGTCGAAGTAAGCACTTTCAATAAACAGGTTTTTGGTTTCAGCACTTACACCGCTGTGTAAACCACCAAATACCCCTGCAATGGCCATCGGTTCGGCAGCGTTGCAAATCAGCAACTCGTTGCCGGTAAGGGTACGTTCGGTTTTATCTAACGTGGTGAATTTTTGGCCTTGCGCGGCCTTTTTCACTACAATTTTGTTGCCTGTGATTTTATCTGCATCAAAGGCGTGTATGGGTTGACCCAACTCGTGCAGCACAAAGTTGGTAACATCTACAATGTTGTTAATGGGGCTTAAGCCAATAGCTTTTAAGCGGTTTTGCAACCACGCGGGACTGGGTTTCACCTCTACCCCGCTAATACTGATACCGCTGTATCGGGGGCAGCCTTCGGTATCTTCTATCACCACCTCAACAAGATTGCTGCCTTGTTGTGCGGGTAATGGAGCATACTTTACGTTTACTTTTTTGCCCGTAAGTGCAGCTACATCGCGGGCTACGCCCAAATGCGAAGCTGCATCACCACGGTTGGCAGTAAGGCCAATTTCTATCGTAAAATCGTTTTCTACTTTAAAATAATCAGCCCCTTGCGAGCCTACTACGACTGCGGCATCCAGCACCATAATACCGTCGTGGCTTGTTCCCAAACCTACTTCGTCTTCGGCGCATATCATGCCTTCCGAAACTTCGCCGCGTATTTTTGATTTGCTGATTTTAAAAGGTTCGCCGCCTGTAGGGTAAAGCGTTGCACCAACGGTTGCTACCAGCACTTTTTGTCCGGCTGCCACGTTGGGAGCGCCGCACACAATTTGCAGCAACTCAGGCCCGCCCACATCTACTTTGGTAACGCTTAAACGGTCGGCATTGGGATGCTGCCAACGCTCCTTCACCTCGCCTATCACCAAGCCTTGCAAGCCGCCTTGTATACTGCTCACAGCCTCAATACCTTCTACTTCTAATCCGCAATTGGTAAGCAATACACCCAATTCTTCGGGCGATAGCTCTATATCTATCAGGGTTTTTAACCAGTTGTACGAAATTTTCATCTTTGCGCAAAGATAGGTTTCAATGTGCAAATGTGGGAATGGGGATTTAGAGGATTTGAAGAAACTGGAAACACCCTCTCTGGCTCTCCCTTAATAGGGAGAGAGGCCGCGCGCCAGCATTCCCCCTATCAAGGGGGAACACAAGGGGGTGTCGAAAAACTAACACCCTAAAAAACTTGGTTTGGAAACAGCACGGACACCCTCTCCGGCTTTCCCTTAGTAGGGAGCGAGACCGTGCGCCAGCCGTCTCAAGTCTTGAGTCTACCGAAAGAGGGGGACACAGGGGTGTCGAAAGCAACTAATCATACAAAAAACAGTAGCTTTGCGCCCTGAATGAGATTGAATTACAAACCCGAGAAAGGCTTATTGTGGCAAGCTCCTGTGGTGCTGATAGGCTTGATGGCCGGTGCAAAAATGAAGATAGATGTGGGTGCAGTGCCCTTAACGCTGCAATCGCTTGTACTGTGTTTTACTTGCTTGTATTTTAGCCGTCAGGCCAATTTATTGGGCACGTTCTTATATATGTTGGCGGGGATGTATTTGCCCGTTTTTAGCGGAGAAATTTTTGGCAAAGAGTTTTACTTTGGCCGCACAGCAGGCTACATATACGGATTTCCGTTTGCGGTTATTTTGCTAACCGCAGCACGCCAATATTTCAAAGATTGGTTTGGTGTATTTGCCTGGATATTAATGACCCACGCGGTAATTATGATTTTTGGGACAGCTTGGGGTATTTTATACCACAAAATGGATATTGATTATGCACTTACCAATGGCTTCTTCAACCTGCTGCCGGGCGCAATAGCCAAATCGGTGGTAGTGTCACTAGTGTATTGGCTTACCCGAAAATACCTTAAAACAGAAACTCCTGCTTAATTAATACAGCTTAAAAATAAAGCCCGACTTTTTATAAAAGTCGGGCTTTATTTTTTATACCATTCATTATAAATACAAATAATTTTGTTAATCATTTAATTC
>OFDN01000532.1_pt1 | contig 30424 bp, 31 predicted proteins | sample 1520971 | NCBI WGS metagenome assembly OFDN01 (sample SAMEA94257418, study PRJEB24077) | hot springs metagenome | biome: Aquatic biome; feature: Geographical feature; material: Water | place: India | collected 2012-06-12 | depth 5 m | reverse complement strand
ACATACAGATTTTATAACTGATTTGTTAGATAACTTATATAAGACATATAAGACTGAGAATGTTAATGCATTGTTTTTATATGAAAAAAATATTGAAGAATCTGTTTTTTTGCAACAAATCAGGTTAATCAGGCAGCGGTTAATGGCGCATATGATCGTCCGCGATTTGAATGGCCTGGCCGACTTTGCTGAGGTGGTCGAAATCACGAGTGCGCTGGCCGAGTCTGCGATTGCTGCCGCCGCTGATTTTTATCATGCACGTTTAGCCGAGGTCTATGGCATGCCACGTGATGCCAGCGGTCAGCCGCAACAACTGATTGTGGTCGGCATGGGCAAGCTTGGCGGCCGCGAACTCAATGTGTCATCTGATATCGACTTGATTTTTGCTTATGAGCAAGAGGGTGAAACTGACGGCGCAAAATCTATCAGTAACCAGGATTTTTTTACCCGGCTAGGCAAAAAGGTCATCGCAGCGCTGGATGATGTCACCGCAGATGGCTTTGTGTTCAGGGTGGATATGCGTTTGCGGCCGTTTGGCTCAGAGGGCGCGCTGGTCTGCAACCTCGATGCGCTGGAGGATTATTACCAGAATTATGGCCGCGAGTGGGAGCGCTATGCTTGGATTAAAGGCCGTGCCGTGTATGGGCCAGAGGTGGCATTGAGCAAAGTCATGAAGCCGTTCGTGTTTCGTAAATACCTCGATTTTAATGCCTATGCCTCGATGCGCGACCTCAAGCTACAGATTCAGCGCGATGTGGTGCAACGACGCTTGTCGGACAATATCAAGCTGGGGCGCGGCGGGATTCGCGAGGTGGAGTTTATTGCGCAGCTATTTCAGCTCATTCGCGGCGGGCAAGTGCCCGACTTGCAGATTAAACCGACATTGGCCGTGCTGGATTGCCTGGCCGCACGCGACATGCTGCCTGCTGAGGATGTCGCGGCCTTAAAACAAAGTTATATTTATCTGCGCAACCTCGAACATCGGCTGATGTATATCGATGACCAGCAAACCCAGGATTTACCAGACTCAGAAACTTACCGTGGCTATCTGCTGCAAATGGTTGGGCACGCTGACTGGGCCAGTTTTATGGCTGAACTCAATATACACCGCGACCGCGTACAGCGTTTTTTTGACGCCACCTTTAAAGATGAGCAAAGCGATGACTTGCAAGAAGAGGCAGCGCTGTGGCAAGGCACACTGAGTGTCACGGAGGGCGAGCAGTGGTTGCAGCAACATGGCTATACACGCAGCAGTGATATTGTGCATTTGTTGCAGCAAACGCGTAACAGCCAGCGTATTCAGCAATTGCCAGAACAAAGTCGCCGCCGCCTGGATCAACTCATGCCTTTATTGCTGCGCGAGGCCAGCCAGCAACAAAGTACCAGCCCGGATACCGCGCTGATACGTACGCTGGATTTATTGGAAAGCATTTGCCGCCGCGCCAGTTATCTGGCTTTGCTGGCTGAGTTTCCAGATGCGCTAGCGTTGATCGTCAAATTATGTGCTGCCAGCCCATGGATTGCACAGTATGTGTCCGCACACCCGATTTTGCTCGATGAGCTGCTCAATAAGCAAACCCTGTTTAAACGGCTGGATGCCGCACAGTTAAAAATAGAGCTCACACGCCACATGCAGCAATTGGCAGGCGATGTCGAGGCGCAAATGGACGCCATGCGTCATTTTAAGCATGCCAGTGTGCTCAAAATTGCGGCGCAAGATTTGATGACGGCATTGCCGCTAGAAGCGATTTCAGATGATTTAAGCGCCTTGGCCGATGTGATTCTGCAAGTGAGTGTGCAAACGGTGTGGCAGAACCTGCCGTTTAAGCATCTCGAAGTACCCAAGTTTGCCGTGATTGGCTACGGTAAATTGGGTGGCAAAGAGCTCGGTTATTTGTCTGACCTGGACATTATTTTTCTGTTTGATGATGATGCAGAGCGGGCGCAAGAGATTTATGCGCGCTTTGCCCAGCGAATAAATACTTGGTTTAACACCTTGACCAATGCCGGCTTATTGTACGAAACCGATTTGCAATTACGCCCGGACGGTAATAGTGGTTTGCTGGTGAGCACGGTGGAGGCGTTCAACGAGTATCAGCAACACAAAGCCTGGGTGTGGGAGCACCAGGCGATTACGCGCGCCCGCTTTGTGGCAGGCGATGCCAGTATAGGCGCGGCGTTTGAGCAGATTCGTCACCAATTGCTGTGCCAGCCTCGCGATATGCAGGCGCTCAAGCAAGAGATTGCAGATATGCGCGAAAAAATGCGTGAAGCGCACAAACCCAAAGCTGATCGTTTTGAGGTCAAGCAGGGTGTGGGTGGCATTATTGATGTCGAGTTTATGGTGCAATATCTGGTGTTGACGCAGGCGGCGCAGTATCCTGAACTCACCGACAATATCGGTAACATCGCCTTGTTGCAACGCTGTGCCAAGCTCGGCCTGATTGAATCTGCCGCGCTGGCTGAGCAGGTGGCTGATGCTTACCGTGAATATCGCACCTTGATTCACCATGCCAAATTACAGGGGCAGGAGGCGATTGTTGCGGATGACCAGCTGCAAGCCGAGCGTGCGGCAGTGGTGCAGCTTTGGCAGACTTTATTTAACGGCGGCTGATGAGAGATCAGCTGTCTGGCAGGTTTTCCTGCGTCGATAGATTGCCTGTATAGCTGACCACTAGATTGCGGCCGGATTGCTTGGCTTCATACAGTGCCAGGTCAGCGTGTTTATACAGTAATTCGTAGGCATAAATGGTCTCTGCGGCGCAAGAAATACCAATGCTGATGGTGGTGTGAAAGCTTTGCGTGCGCTGTGAGGTATAAAACGACAGCTCAGCAATCATGACGCGGATACGTTCAGCAATCACGCGGGCTTCTTCCAGGCTGGTGTTTGGCAACACGACGGCAAACTCTTCACCGCCCAGCCTGCCCAGCAGGTCTTTTTCACGGATGGTATTCTCAATGGTGCGGGCGCATGCCACCAACACCTGATCGCCTTGCGGATGGCCGTAAGTGTCATTGATGACTTTGAAAAAGTCGATATCCAGCATCAAAAAACACAGCGGTTCACCAGCGTGGTCTGCCTGCTGTAACAAAGCTTTGGCGCGATTGTAAAAAGAATGCCGATTGGGGATTTGCGTCAGGCTATCAATGGTGGCTTCTTTTTCAGCCTTGTCTTTGGCCTTCTGCAATTCGCGCGTCCGCACCTTGACTTGATCTTCCAGCGAATGTGTCAGCCGCTGCATGTCGCTGCGAAAACTCTGCAAACTGCCTGACATGCTTTTAAACAGTTTGGCCAGTTTGCCGATTTCGTTATCGAGGTGGTCGGGCAAGGGCAACACATTGCCAGTGATTTTTTCGTAACGCTGGCCTTCAATGGCGCTCGAGGCATCCATAAAGGTTTCCAGTGGTTTCACCACTTTTTTCATCATCACCAGATACAGCATGATGAGTTCAACCACCAAGGCACACAGACTCACAATCAGAATAAATTTTGCGGCGTTGAGTGAAGGCGAAGACAGCAGGGATTTGGGATAGACCGTCACAAACCACCAGCCCGGGCCATTAATTTTGCTGACGGCGAGAAATTCGTCATCCGACTCGACAATAAAGTAATCCTTTTGCTTTTGATGGATGTTGGTTTGCAGGGTTTGAAAGTAGTGCTGCAGTTGCGTGTCTTTGAGCTGTGAAATCATCAACATGCCACGCGTGCGGTTCATCTCGTTGATTTTGGCCGGATGCGCAATCAGGCGGCCGTCGTCTCTGAAAATAAAGTTATAAGTGCCTGTTAAATGGTCGTTAAACACCCGGTCAAACAAGGCGTTGAGCAAAATGTCATGGCCGATGTTCAGCGTGTTAGTGGGCGAAATGTCAATCGGGGTTTCCAGTGACACCATCCACTCCAGTGCGGTGGGGTCATAGTAGAGACCGGTCCACACGCTTTGGCGCTCGGGATTGTTTTGGCGTGTGGTGATATATACCCATTCTTCACTCAGCACGTTGAGTTTGCTGGTGGCGTTATCCGCCCAGCGCACGCCTGGCCAATACACAATATTGACGTTCTCCGGCATGGAGACATACAGATTGGCAAACTGTCGCGTCCAGGCCACGCCAAAGTGGTCGACCATGGTGTAAGCCAGCAGCAGTTTTTTTCTAAACGCACTGTTTTCTATGGGCGCATTTGCTCCAATGTAGGCGGTGACATCTTTGCTGATCAGGCCAGAATGATTGAAATAGCCATCGTAGGCTTTCTTCTGTAAATGGATGGTCTGATCTGGCCTTCTTTCAAACACTTGCCAAAAAAACGGCTCGTTATAGAAAAAGTCCTGTTGCCAGTGCGCCAGATAGGTTGCCCTGAAAATTTCATGATTTGACTCTGCGAGCTTGAAGATCGCGCTCTCACGCTGGCCGCGTTCCTGTATATAGTGCTCCAGGCCATCAATCGTAGAGCTGACTAGGGTTTTATAAATATGCCAATAGGTCAGGGCACTGACGGCAATAATGACGATGCTGACTCTGACAGCCATCTGCAACATCACATCCATGGTCAGCGATTGTTTGTAATTCGGGAAGTGCATGATCATTCCGGGAAAACTATAGTTCTGGAGACAGTAAAAAACGTGCTGAAGGTTAATTCAGGAGGAATAGCAGAGGATGGTGGCAGACATACACACTCAAATCTTATATTTATGTTGTTTTGTTTTATATCAATCCGCCTGTGGCAAGGATTGTTTTGCAGCCCTGAGAATCAACATACTCCTGCGCTTGCGGCGATGCAATGCTTAAATGGAACTAATTGCGTTGCGTATTGCAGATTGCAGCAATTATGCTGATTTTGTTGAAAACGGCTGGGGGCGCGTATGGTTGACAGCACCGATGATTGACAGCATCGGCCTGCGGATCAACATAGGGTTTCCGCCAGGCCGAGAGGAGGGAGGGTGTGTTAGATGCGTTAGCAGCCCCAGCGTAAGCCCGCTGTGTGCACCGGGCGATCCCAGTGTTGCTGGATGTCGTCATCTAACAGGCATGCCGTGAGCGAGGCGCCTGCCATGTCGATGGCGGTGATGTAGTTGCCAACCAGGCTACGCGCAATGTTGAATCCTTTGTTAGTGAGCAAGGTAGCCGCTGTGTTGTAAATTAAGTATAGCTCCATGAGCGGCGTGGCGCCCAGGCCATTGACCAGCAGTAAAATGTCGCCTTGGGTCGGTAAGTGTTTGGCTTCGAAGTCATGCACGATGGCAGCCACCATATCGGCGACAATTGCATCCGCCGTACGCATGGCTTCGCGGCGACGGCCCGGCTCACCGTGGATGCCGACCCCCATTTCAAGCTCACTGTCGCTGATATCAAACGTGGGTCGACCGGCGGCAGGCACGGTGCAACTGGTGAGCGCTGCGCCTATGCTGGAGGTACGCAGGTTGATTTTGTCTCCCAGCGCTTTGCAGCTTGCCAGGTCGGCGCCCGTTTCTGCCAGACTGCCAACACATTTTTCAATGATCACTGTCCCAGCGACGCCGCGGCGGCCAGTGGTGTAAGTGCTGTTTACCACTGCGCAATCATCAGAGGTGAGCACGGTGGCGTGGTCAAACGGCAGCATTTCTGTTGCCATTTCAAAGTTCATCACATCGCCGGCATAGTTTTTAACAATAAACAGCACGCCTTTGTCGGCATGCACGGCCTCGGCCGCCGCCAGCATCTGGTCCGGCGTCGGCGAAGTAAAGACCTGACCGGGGCAGGCCGCATCCAGCATGCCTTTGCCCACGTAGCCCGCATGCAAAGGCTCATGGCCTGAGCCGCCGCCAGAAATAATTGCCACCTTATTTTGTGCTTTTTGTTTGCGGCTGACAAAGGTGGGTTCAAATTGCACCGTCACCAGCTCGCTGTGGGCGGTGGCAAAGCCTGACAGGCTTTCTGTCAGCATATCGTCAACGTTATTCACGAACTTTTTCATAGGGCGGTCCTTAAGTGTTTTTGCAAACATTGGTGCTATTGCTAAAAATGGAGTGGCGGTGTGTGGTTGTGTAGCGCAGGTCTGTTGCTATTGCCCGGCAAGCACGAGGTCACACACGGTATGTATCATCACCTCACAGCTTTTGGCACCGGCATCCAGGTGGCCAATGGCGCGCTCGCCCAACCCCGAAGCGCGGCCTTTGGTCGCCAGCATGTTGCGGGTAGATTCCAGACCTGTGCTGGCAACAGTTTTCAGCGTTGTCGCGATATCTTTGCTGGATTGCCCTTGTTCTGCCAGCTGCTTAAATGCCGTAGCTACCGGAATCAGCACATCCAGCATGGTTTTTTCACCGGCTTGCGCCTTGCCGCGTTGCATAATCGCCTGTACACCTGTTTCAAATGCAAGGGCGATGTGCAGTCTGCTAAAGGTATCGCTGGAAGCATCGTTAGCTTTGAGCGACTTGCTCATGCTCATAAAGAAACTGGCAAATAGCGGCCCAGAGGCGCCACCAATCGTGCTAAGTAGCTTGATGCCGATCTTGTTCAGAGCATCCGCGCTGGATAGGGTGCTGAGCTCATCCCCCAAGCCAGCAATCGCCTCACAGCCGCGCTTCATATTGATGTAGTGATCGCCATCGCCGATCTCCCGATCCAGGCATTCAATATCGGCCTCATGGGCCAGAATGGCCTCGCGAATGGCAGCGGCATAATCATTAATCGCGGAACTGTTCATAGTGGGCTAACTTAAAGAGACTCAAAACGGCATGTTACTCACAAGCCTTGTGCGTCGGCAAGCCTGTTTTTGTTGTTTTCAGGGTAGGCGTTTTGTGCGCTTGCGTTTAAAATAGCGCCGCGGTCCTCGTGGTGAAACAGGATATCACCAGCCCCTCCTAAGCGATTCCGGAGGGGGTCGAAACGATGCTAAGTTATTGATTTTACTGGATCATCACCCAGTCAAATCCTTCCAAATCCACCCAGTTCCAAGCCAGTCTTGGAACAAATTTGGAACCAGAAGGCACAAAAAAACCACCTCGGAAGGTGGTTTTTTTATGGTGTGCCGATAACTTAGAGCTATCACCAGAAGCACCGTGATAGTGCCTTGGCGTCCCCACCAGGAATCGAACCTGGATCTGATTCTTAGGAGGAACCTGTTCTATCCATTGAACTACAGGGACTTGCACACAGCCCGCTAGTATAGCAACCAACACCCTCTTGGAACAAGATGTATGGTAGAAGAACAACTGCTTAATTATTTGAAAGAAAAGACAAAAGGTAAGTTGTTGATGTCGCCAGAACAACTTGCAGAAGAAATTGGAATTCCAACTAAGCAACAATCCAAGCTAAGAAAGGAAGGAAGATTTCCTATTCCTTTCAAGAACATTGGAAGGCTTGTTTACTACTCAATTTATGATGTTGCTAACTTCTTGTTGAATGGTGAAACAACACCTTCTGAGGAAGTTCAAGAAGTAGCACCAGTGTCCACAGTGACAAAACCGAAAGTCAGGAAGTCAACAAGTAGCCCAGTTCAAGACCTATCTCACATCTTCATGATTCGCGCCTTTGCTCAATCCTTGGAGGACAGAGCAACAGCAATGTTGCAGTTGTCTGATAGCTTGAAGAAGTATGCCAATTCCTATGAACTGAAAGATCGGTTTGAACAGAAGTTTTCTTCAAAAGGAAGTCAGAGCACCAATGATGGAAAAATTTAGTGTTGTGTGATAATAATTGAAACCACACTTCATCACTTCATCAAGGACCCCAGATGACCACCTATGCTGAACTTCAAGCACAAATCAAGAAGCTTCAAGAGCAAGCTGAACAGGTTAAAGCCAAGGAGCTTGAAACTGTCGTTGCAGACATCAAGAAGAAAATTTCTGAGTATGGATTGACTGCTGAACAGCTTGGTTTTTCCTCAGCAACTGGGAAGACTTCCAAAAAGACAGCAACCAAAGAAAGCACCGTGATGTACAAGAAAGGTGATCAAACTTGGTCTGGTGCTACTCGTGGTCGTAAACCTGATTGGGTGAAAGAAATTCTTGAAGCAGGTGGAGACATTGAAGAATATCGTGTGAAGTAAATTCATTCACACACAAAAGAAAAGCACCCAACTGGGTGCTTTTTTCATTCTGCTGATTCTTTCCAAACCGCAAAGGCTTTTAAGTCGTTGTACTTATCATCACTTGCCACGAAGCTTGAAAAGTAGAAGTAGTGGTCCCCAACTCTGGAGCGCATAACTTTCTTGCCAAATGGTTTTGGAGTTTGATTTTTAGGCACATCCAAAGAAACAAGCTCGAAAATCTTTGATGGGTTCCCACCATGAGACTCCATCATTTCTTTGTAAATTACAGAAACAGCACCCATAAAGACTTGTGAAGCTATATAGTCTTCCTTCGGAACAGGATCATCAAGAATAACCGCATACTTTTCACCTGATTTAGCATAGGTAAATTTGTATTGAACGGTATGGCTTGTCCCATCATCCTCATTTTTAATGTAGAAAAACTCACCATCTTCAAACTTTGGTTTTTCTGACAATACCTCTTGCTTCGGCTCAACTCTAGCAGGCTGATTCACTTTCACAGCTTCTTCTGCCACTTGAGAGAAGTAAGTCAATAAAGCAAATGTGGAAAAGAAAGAGTAGAACACCCAATGTCTTTTCAATAAAGCAGCAAATTTCTGTTTTGCAGTCTTTGAATCGAAGTCATCCTTCTTGTAGGTCGCCCATCTGATCGCGGTAAAAAGTGCAATGATAAAAATAATTATAGCCATATTTCCTCCTGTTATTTATATACAGATAACAAACAACAAGAGTCAGTCAATAGTCAAGAAATAAAAAAGCACTCAATGAGTGCTTTTTTATTTCCTATTGACATTAAGAAATTTTTTGTTTTAATTGGTTATATAACCAATAAGGAAACAGAATGGCAACGACAATAAAAACAAAAGCAATTATCTTCTATGTAGAACCTGATGAGCACAAGGCTGTGAAAAAGCTCGCATTCAAACATGAGCTATCAATTTCTGAACTCATGAGATTACTTTCAGAGAAAGCACTTAAACTTGATGCCAATGGCAAACTTAACCTAAAAGAAGAAGAAACAAATCCACAATAAAAAAAGCACCTGCTACCAACAGATGCTTTTGGAAAAATCCAGCCCAGGATTGCAATAAGGATATTACATGTCTAATGTTAATAAAAATAAAGAAAATGTCAATAATAAAGACATAGATCAATTTAACTATTTCACCCTCAACAAAAGGGTTTATCGTGAATTAAAGATTAATCAGAGAAAGAACAAGATTAAAACCGACGAACTGTATTTCATCATGAATCATCTAGCTTGTGAGTATGTCACATACAAGAATGGACTTGTTGGAGTCTACAACAAGCTAACCCAGTACCAACTTGCTGAAGAACTCGGAATAAATAGAGGAAGAATTGCAGGACACCTAGAAAAGCTTGAGGAAATGAAATTTATAAAAATATTCAATCACAGCCCACTAGTGCTGCAAATACTCGAAATACCAAAAAAACCAGAAATAAATGACATTAAAGGACTTTTACTCTATGTCAGTGCCAATCCATATGACTTTCACTTTCATGTGAATTTAGATAATAGAAAAGCCTTCTTTGAAATCTTCAAAGAACACGAGTCAGAAATAATCAAACAAAACATCAAGAGGGCAGAAGTTCCAAAAGAGCACTCAGCCAACAACGAAGAGGAAATAGAAGATCCCTTTGGATATGCTGAATTTACTAGTTAAAGCACCCATTGGGTGCTTTTTTATTTACCCAAAAAATCGAAGTGAACTAGTGAAGTGAACTATCCGAGCTATTGATTTTATTGACTTTACAAAAAATTCCGAACTACCCAAGTGAACTAATGGCTTTCTGAAGTGAACTATCGGAAGAACTGATTTAATTGACTTCATGAGAAATATTGAACGGCTTCGCCCATGTATGATAAAGAATGTCTGATTTAAAGAGGGGTTTTTTACACTCATTAATAACCAATTATTACACCCATAGATAGTAAATAAAAATAATTTGCTACGGCGATTTTTTACAAAGCACCTACGGGTGCTTTTTTTACGACCCAACCCCAGAGTTCCAGTCCCAACCTTTCCCCGCGTTTTCGATTTTCCTTTTGAGGATCATAATTCACCCCACAATACAGCGATGAAATAGAAATTTAGAGCGACTACCCATCAACTGCCTATCACTAGGAGGGTTCAACATGAAATAGACAAACTACTTATGAAAGGAATTACCATGTCTAAGAAAAACAAAAACGCAGTAACAAAATTTGAAGTAAATCTTCGACCTGTTCCATTGGGCACGATTTCACTAAATGATTTCGTCAGTTCTAAAGCTTGTGATGCCGCACTTAAAGTTGCCAGTGAACAGGAAAACTCTGATGAAAAGGCATTCGCTTTTCTTTGCTCATATCAATTCACAGAAATTTGTAATGCTGTTTGTGTAGCTGGTCGTCCTGACTTGCTAGATAATGAAGAATTTCAGAATTACGCAGTTGAATTTGCTTCTGAAATTGTTAGTACACATTTCATTGAAATGTTCATGGTCGTAGGTGGCACAATTTCAAACTTGCTTGCTAAGAATGATGTACAAGAAGGAGGTGTGTAATGAAAGTCTCTACATGCCTTCAATACTGTATCAAAGGAATGGGGAAACCACTTTTTAACTTTGCTAACACCAAAGATGGAAGGACCTTGATCAACATCCAAAAGAAAATGAACTTAAACCGTGATGACCAAATCAAGGAAACCTTGATCGCTTTCAATAGCTACTTTATGGTTGAAGCCGCAATCAGGTTGAAACGACTCCCTAAGAATCCTCAATCTGTTATCAAGTTCATGGGCTCTGATGAGTTTGACAAGCTTCACCAAGAAATTGTCAGCACAGTGAGCGATAACTACCCAATGTTGATGAACTGTTTGAGTAGCAAAGATAAACGAAAGCTTGATTCTTTGTTTGAATAAAAGAAAAGCACCTCAGAGGTGCTTTTTTGTTGCCAGATGATAACTATCAGGTAGCTCTCTACCAGGTGGATCGTTGAACTTCTCGCCGGTATACTGAACCCAACCACTAGGAGAGCTACAACATGGACAAGAACGAACAACGATTGAAGATGATCGGCGCCAGCATCAAGCGAATGCGTGAGAAAAGTGGCTATTCACAAGTTATGGTTGCTGATTATCTAAAAATCACAGAGAAGACTTACAGTGAGTATGAGCGAGGTAAAACAGCACCTGGCATTCTAAGATTGATTGAGATAGCTGAATACTTTGAATGTGGGCTTGATGAACTGCTTGTTGGTATCAGTCCTGCACCAGACGATCAAGCAAAGCACATAGCATCACTTCTAAATGGTTTGAAGCGAGCCGATAGACACCACATTGTGAAGATTGTGGAGAAGATTGTTTTGATTGCCAAAGGCAAAATCAAAATAGACACCTGAACAGGGGTCGAGATTCAGAGCAGCTTAGTTGTGAAATTGGTGCTCTCGTCAATCTAAAATGCGGTTTAGTTCATCACTAAAAACAACCAGCTATGATTTAATTTTAGCAAACCAAAAAATCGAATCAATAGCAGATAAAAGAAAAGCACCCATTGGGTGCTTTTTTATTGCCAGAAGATATTTATCACTTGGCAATCTTGTTCTTGTCTTCATCTTTTCTTGGTGGAATGTAGGAAGCAACTTCCTCCATCACATCAATCAACTGACCATCAGGACCATAGACATTGATGAAGGTCTTTCCATCCTTGATGACAGTCTCAGTGTAGGTATCACCATTGAGAGACTTGATTCTGATTCCTGTATTCATCGCTTCTCCTTGATTAAAGAAGAGCATAGCGCAAACGTTCCCGGCTGGGAGCACCTACTTTGTTTATGGTCCAGGATCTGAACCACAAACAAAGCAGGTCGATGAAAAACCTCATCCCTACAACTGAGCCACGTTAGTGAAACCAGCTCGTCTGGTTCTCTATACATGAGCCCCTTTGAGCGGCGGCATCAGCCGGGTGACTTACTCACGATCACTCACCCCAACAGCACCAGGAAGCAGTCTATTTTTTCGCACAACACCATCAAGAATAGTCTTCAACTCTTGGAGCTTTTGAGCATCATTCTGGATGTTCAAGGCTTGAACCAAGTCTCTTAAGTCTGCCACTGATACCAAAATTTCATCAATGGTAGTGAGTTGGTTTTTATCGTAGATGAACTCAATCCCCATTTTTGCCACCATCAATTTTTGCAAGATATTTAGATTTTTGAATCAAAGTTTCCCTAAGAAGTTGCTCAACATCTAAGTCATTTTTGACTGCATAGTCTTCCAGAATTCTGAAATTCTCATCACCAATAAATTTTGAAAACCCCAAAGCTCTTGCCTGTTTTTGCTTTGCCACATACTCAGATACGGCTTTTCTAACGACCATTCCGAAATTATCAGATAGACCCGTTTTGAGTAAATTTTCATCAATCCATTGTGCATCTTCATTGCGAATGAATGTAGTTTTTTTCTGGCATCCTTTCATTTTGTCTCCTTGCTTTTTTCAATCATACGAAACAGAAAATCAAAATCAAGTCAGCAATCTGAAAATATCTGCTATCGAGATTTGCCCAAAAATTCGACAAAGATTTTTGATTTCGTAGAATAGAAATATGGGAGCAGAAAAAATGAAGAAAATTTAAAGCAAGACTAATAAACCATACCAGGAGAACCGGGGGTTTTCCTGTTTTATGGGTTTATCCTCTTGTTGGGGTTCCCCCAAGCCCCTAGAAAAAATGCTTACAACAATAATAAAAAGGAGAGCATATGAAAGACGAAAACCAAATAAAAAAACATCCCGGTCAAGCCGGTTCTGATGATGGTGAACAACTAAAAAGAACAAAAGTTATTGAGATTAACCTATCACCATTTGAGCTAAAAAATTTCAAAGATGCATGGAGAAAAACAGACTTTAACTCAATGGCGAAGTTTGCTAGATACAAATTATTTGGAGGTCAAGAGCACAAGATTGATCTCTATTGGGATCTAAAAGACGAAGAAAGAAACATTAACAAGAACCTACTTTCTCAACTCAACAAGCTTGGCAATAACATGAATCAGATCGCCAAACAGTTGAACAGTAAGCCGGAATTTTTAAGACAAGAAGCAACTGAGTTACTTAAAAGTTTGAAGTCTGCACTTGATGAACACGAAAAAATTAGACAGGAAGTGATGGGTAAAAATAAGAAGTAAAAATGATAAATGCCGTTATGCCGAACTGTGGCACTGGCCCGATTGAAGATGCAATCAACTATCTAAAATCAGACTTTGACCATGAAGGAACTCTAAGAAAAAATAAGCCACGTGACTTTGCAGGTGATGCAGAGCAGTGCATTTTTGTTGGAAATTCCATAGACAGAAAGCATAAATATGTAAGTGGTTCATTGGTATTCCGTGAAACAGAACAACCAACTGACGAACAACTTAAAGTTATCGTTGACCAGTTCAGAAAAACTTTTATGGCAGGATTGGAGTATGGAGAACACTTTGTTGATTATTGGAATGTCCATACTGACAAAGGAAAAATCGAGCTAAATTATGTTATTCCTCTTGCTGAATTAACTACCGGCAGACAACTAAACCCATTTCCACCAGGTCAAACAACCTATGAATTTAAAGATGCTTTTGATGCAGTCATCAATCAAAGTCTTGGCTATAACCAAGTAGTAGCAAATCCAACCAAAGCTTCAAATTCAAAATTTGAAACGAAGCTTCTTGAAAAATCCACATCCAAGGTAGCCGATGATTTTAGAAAAATTAAGCCAACCAAAGATGAAGTTTCTGATTGTGTAGCCCATCAAATCATCAATGGAAAGATCAACAGCAGACAAGAGCTATGTGATTTTCTTGAAAATTTTGGAGAAATCACTCGCATAAATGACAAGTTTATTTCCATCAAACCATATGGAAGTGAGAAGGCTTTTAGATTAAAAGGTCTTGCCTATGAACACGGTGCAGACTTCAAGAAGATAGCCAAAGCTTATCAATCAGCAAAAAGTGGATCACAAAACAAGCTATCTGATAAAGAGTTTTCAGCAGTAAAAATGAAGCTTGCAAGACTCATCAAGTCAAGAAAAGACTTCAATCAATCCTTGATTTCAAAACCAGTTGGCAGACGAAACAAGAACCGCATTTATGGACCAAAAGACAAGAAGCCTGTTAATGATGGAGGTGGTTCTATTGGTGGCTCTGGTGGTGGTACTGCGCCTGCTTCTGTGAAAGTAGAAGAGCCAAAATCACAGCCAGTCAAAACTGAACCAGTTAAGCAGGTTGAACAACCAGCCAAAGAGATAGCACCAAAAACTGATGTGCAACCAGTTTCAAAATCCAACGATAAAGAATCATCCAACAATCAGGCTGATGATTCACCTGGATCAGCATCAATCATGTCCAGCAGTTCAAATTCTGGTGGAAGTGTTGGCAGTTTGAGTGCTGAACTCAACAGACTAACTACCGAAATAGCCAACACCAGAAATCCGAAAAAACTTGCTGAACTTGAAGCAAAAGCCGCCGGAGTGAGAGCCAAATTAAGCAGTGCTTCAATGGCAGAGCAAGTGAAGAAACTCAGGGATTCATTTAATCAGCAAGAAGCCTTGAACCGTAAAAAATTCAAGAAGTGAGTTGACTCCTTAATTCTACTTGCTAAAAGATAAATATCATCTAGCAAAGGAAGTTATGGATTACTCAGAAATAATGGCAGAGAATGGAAGGAAAGGTGGTTTTGCCAAAGCAGAAAAATACAAACCACTTATAAGGGAAGTAGTCAGGCTATTTGTCAGCAAACCACACATGACACAACAAGAGATCGCCCGTAAAGTAGGAATCTCACAAGGCTTTGTGTGTGAACACACCAAAAGCCCATTCACCAAATTACAGCGATACGAACGACTTATTAAAGATATTATTGGTGAATTAACTGATGAAGAAGTAGACAAAATTCTTTTCAAAGCAAAGTTGGAAGAAAAGTTTTTGGTTCATCAGGATGATGTCAACACCATCAAAAACCACAAACGTTCAAAGATTTAAAGCTATATGATTTTTATCATTTGGCAATTCAATATATACGGAAAAAGTAAATCACTTTAATTATTTCATTTGCATTTTTTCGCTGTACATCCTTTCGAGCCCTTGGTAGACTTGAAGCTTACTACTTTGTCAAGGGGACATGATGCGGAGAGATTGCGAAGAATTCATTGCAAGTGAATTCAGTTCTTGTGTTCAAAACACTATCCAACGGATAGCCGGTGAAGACACCTACCGCCCATTTCACAGTGCATTACTCTCAGAAGAAGCTCTGTTTTGGAGTCGATTTGAAAGGTCTTTCAGTACTTCATTTGGTCAGCGAGTTATTGAGAAAATTTCGCAGGCTGCTGCGATTGCTGGCGGCGCAGATCAAGCAGTAAACCAAAATGAATTCATAGTCACCTTGTCGCAATCTCAGCTTCAAGCGATTGAAGACCACATTACATCACTACGAACAGGTGCCAGAGTAGCCAACTGGCAAGTTGATATAGCACAGTTATCTTCTGTTCAACCTACTGGGCAACAGCATCAAATAAGAGTTATTTCCGATCTTTATTGGAAAAAGAACGGCATAAATAACTACATGAGCATTAAGACAGTTAAGCCGAATATTGATCAAACAGCAGAAGCCAAACGAGATCTACTTAAACTCAAGCTGGCAGATCCAACAGCTAATGTCTACTACGGACTTTACTATAATCCGTATGGTGAAAATAAATCGGATTATGCTTGGGCACCACCAAAGAATATTTTCAACTTCAATGTAGATCCGTGCATTTTGATTGGCAAGGAATACTGGGACACCCTTGGTGGAGTCGGATTCTATGAAGAATTGCTTGCGATAGCCCAAAGAGTTGGGATTGAGACTAGGCAGCGAATTCAAGGTCTGAGATAAAAAAAGCACCCTTATGGGTGCTTTTTTTATTCAAACATATCTAGTGTCAAACTCTCTTTTTTATTTTTCTTTTTTCTCACTGTCTCTTTTGGTTTGATTCCTTGATGCTTAGCAAGCCATGTCCGATGATCAGTGTCTTTGTATCTAGAATAAGGAAAGCCTTCAATATTTGAAATTGACTCACCATTGGAATGCTTTAAAATTAGCTTTCCAATTGCTTCACCAAGTCCAGTTGGCACAGCATTTCCAATTTGCTTATATTGGTCAACCAAAGACCCACAAATTACCCAATCATCAGGAAATTGTTGCACTCTCTTATATTCTTGAATGCTTAATGGTCTGTTTTCAATAGGATGGGCCAAGTCAGTTGCTGGCATAGCGGGATGTGTCACCAAGGTAGGAGAAGGCTTATCCCAAGCAAGTCTTCTCAAAAATCCTGTTTTACCACCACCAGCATAAAACGACTTTCCAAGAGCTTCTTTTTGCAAATCTAGTGGTAGATTTTTCCAATATTCACCCGGACCGAGCATACGATAGTACTTCAATCGATCTTCTGGAAAGTTCAAATGTTCATGTTGAACACTCTCTAACCCAGATACAGCATCTTTGAATGTATTCCACTTGGGCAAGCCAAAGGCAGGATCATTGCTGTGAGTTGGCTCAATATAAGGTAGTTCCTCACCACCTTTGTGACAAATCAAAACCACTCGTTCACGAACTTGTGGGGATCCAAAATTTGCCGAGTTGTAGAGGTTGAACGATACACCATACCCTGCCTCTTTCAGTCTATTAACAATTAATAGCAATGCTCCACCGGGTTGTTCATCAGAATTTAAAGGACTTTCATCATCCCTTTCCGAGTGTGGACGATGAGACAATGGAGCAGATAAAAGACCACGAACGTTTTCTAATACAGCATATCTTGGTTGTAGCTGTTCAATCAGTTCTAGGTAGCGAATTAGAGCTCCACCCCGCTGATCGTTGAATCCTCTTCTTGCACCGGCTGTGCTGAAAGCTTGACATGGTGGTCCACCAACAATTAGATCAATTTCTTCTACTGGTGATAGTCCTGCTGCTTCTCTGATTTGTTCAGGGGTGTAATTCCAGACATCACCCAGTAATGCAATGTCAGGCTTGTTTGCAACAATCGTTTTCCTGCACGCTTTATCAAACTCACAGGTCGATAGAACCTCAATTCCTGCCTTTTCCAATCCGAGGTCAAGCCCCATTGCACCAGAGAAAAAGCTCAGAGCAATAAATTCCGGTCTTTTCTTGAATGTATTTTTCCTATCAAGTGGATTCACATGATTTTGAGGAACTGCCAAGTATTGAAGCAGGCTTTCACGATCTACAAGCCATTGCTTACCTAGCTGTTGTCCTGCAATTGTTCCATTTTTCAGAAGTGTACGAACTCGCTGCTCAGTAAGCTGCATCATTTCAGCCGCTTCTTTGGTGCTGATTACGTTCGGGATCGTTGTCATTTCGTTCTCGAAAATTTTTATAGTCCCTATTGTAGCGTATACACAATTCATCAACAAGATGGTGCTTGCTGGTGATGAAAATTCAAGTGACATTCGCCCAGAGCTTCACACCAATGTCACTATGTCGCAAAGTGGCATACCTCTTCAAAGTAGACAATTCAATGTGACCAGAGATTTTGCTGATTTCAATGTCAGTAAGGTTTGTGTTCACGAAATACCAACTCACAGCACAATGCCTTAAATCGTGAATTTTGAAGTCGCTCACTTTGGCATTTTTACAAATTACCTTGAACCGAGCAGCAAGAACAGAACTGCTACTCCAATAGTCACCAAACACCAGTTGTTGACCATCTTTTTTCAGCCTCATCAACCTATCTTTGATGAAATGAAAGAACTCTGGTCTTAGTGGAACCTTGCGATCCTCAGCATTCTTTTTGTCAGCAATCTTGGTGTTTTCCTTCGGCACAAATATGTATGAATGATGTGGATTTTTTTCATCCAAATGAATTTCATCCCACTTCATCAACAATGTTTCACCTGCCCGCATACAAGAATAATATTGCCACAAGATAAGGCACTTCCATTCTTCCCGCTTCACATACATCTTGTTTGTTGCTTCTAGCAACCTATCCAATTCACCAGCTTCAAGAATGCGATCTCTTGGCTCCCATGCCTTGGGAGGTGGATTGTCATCAAAGGGTTTTCGGTCAAAAGTGTAATCGTGATGCTTTGCGTGCCAAAACAATGCTGTTTTGATTGCATAGTAATATTTCCTGATAGTGCTTTCGCTGTAAGTCTTTTTTTTCAGCTTGCCAGTGTCAGGATCAACCACTTGATGACCATCATAAAGAGGATGGGATTTTTTCTTTTTCGCTTGATCTGGAATTTCTTGTTCAAGCTTGGTTTTCAGATACAAAGCAAAAGTGCCAGCCTTAAAGTTTGAAAGAGGAACCTTCCCAATTTCAAGCTTCAACTTTTCAAGGTCGTATTTCTTGCCTTTGGCAACAGTGTTGTGCGTCAAGTATTCATCAAAAATCTGAGCCAAAGTCATCTTCTTGATTTTGGTGATGTCCACTGACTCACCACGATCAATCTTTGTCTTCACTTCCCTGATGAACTTCTCAGCTTCCTTCTTGGTCTTGAAGGTCTTGCTAACAGCCACACCCGCTTCACGGATGCGCACCAGGAACGACACATCGCCATTGACACCCGTTCGTTCAGTGATCAACTTACCAGCCATCCTCCGCACTCCTTTCTAGTCGCCAAGCTGGAACTTGGAACAAATTTGGAACATTTTTAGTAGGATAGCGTACTTGATCGCTGTAAGTGCATATGGCACAATGACTTTTTAGAATTGTTGGTGCTCCCTCCTAAGGGCTAGTTTCAGGTTCGAGTCCTGACGGGGACGCCAGCGATGCTGATAAAGTAGTTAAGTGCTTGAAACTAATTGATTAAAGCGCTATAATTTTGGATTGACTTTTGTGTCAATTAGCTTACATGCAATCACATTGGGTGCCTTTAAACGGGTGTTTTTGATTGCATGTTAATGAATAACCCTTTGAATGGAAAGACTTAAATCATGTCTGTGACTATGCGTCAAATGCTGGAGGCCGGTGTTCACTTTGGCCACCAAACTCGTTACTGGAACCCGAAAATGGCTGAGTTCATTTTTGGTGATCGTAACAAAATCCATATCGTCAACCTAGAAAAAACACTGCCACTGTTTGAAGAAGCACAGAAATACGTGCGTACACTGGCAGCAAACAAGGGTCGTATTCTGTTCGTGGGCACCAAGCGTCAAGCCCGTGACATCGTTAAAGAAGAAGCGCAACGTGCTGGTTGTGCTTATGTGAACCACCGTTGGTTGGGTGGTATGTTGACTAACTTCAAAACAGTGAAGCAGTCTATTAAGCGCCTGAACGACTTTGAAGCCATGATGTTAGATGGCAGTATCGAAAAGTTCGGTAAAAAAGAAGCTTTGGGCATCAAGCGCGAAATCGAAAAACTGGAGCGCTCAATCGGCGGTATCCAGGAAATGGGCGGCTTGCCAGATGCGATTTTCGTGATCGACGTTGGCCATGAAAGCGGCGCGATTACTGAAGCACGTAAACTGGGCATCCCAGTGATTGGTATCGTGGATACCAACAACTCTCCAGATGGCATCACTTATGTGATCCCTGGTAACGATGACTCCTCACGCGCTATTCGTTTGTATGCACGTGGCATGGCGGATGCGGTATTGGAAGGTCGCGCAAACGCGATTTCTGAAATCGTGAAAGCTGCACAGGAAGAAGTTGCACCAGCTGAGGCTGTTGCTGAGTAATTGCTGTTAGCTTAAAAAGGGGCGATGCGCCCCTTTTTCTATTGCATTTCATACATATGCCTGACACATGAATGGCATATCGTAAAAAAAGAATTTTTAAGATAAATCCTCAATGAGCGCGATCTCTTGCAGGAATCCTAACAAAAGGAGCAAATAAATGGCTGAAATTACCGCAAGCATGGTGAAAGACTTACGTGAGCGCACCGATGCCCCGATGATGGACTGTAAAAAAGCACTGACTGAAGCGGAAGGCGACATGACCCGTGCAGAAGAAATTCTGCGTGTCCGTTTTGGTAACAAAGCAAGTAAAGCGGCTGGCCGCGTGGCTGCTGAAGGCACCGTTGGTATCAGCATTTCTGCTGACGGCAAACTGGGTACATTGATCGAAGTGAACTCTGAAACTGACTTCTGTGCTAAAAACGAAGAGTTCCTGAAGTTTGTCAGCGACTTGGCACAAACCGTTAACGAAAATAACCCGGCTGATATTGAAGCGGTGGGTAACTTGCCATTGCGCGGCGAAACGGCTGAAGCTGTGCGTGCACAATTGGTTGGTAAAATCGGTGAAAACATCACCCCACGTCGTTTTGTACGTACGCCAGCACAAGGCCAGTTGTTTAGCTATGTGCACGGTAGCAAAATCGGCGTGTTGCTTGATTTGGTGGGTGGCGATGAAGCATTGGGTAAAGACATTGCCATGCACATTGCAGCGGCTAAACCAAAATCACTGGACGCGAGCGGTGTAGATGCTGCGTTGATCGACGCTGAGCGTCGTGTGGCGATCGAAAAAGCCAAAGAAGCAGGCAAGCCAGAAGCCATGTTGGAAAAAATCGCTGAAGGCACTGTGCAAAAGTTCTTGAAAGAAGTGACTTTGCTGAGCCAGCCTTTTGTAAAAGATGACAAGCAGAGCATTGAGCAATTGCTGAAGTCCAAAGGCGCAAGCGTGGCTTCTTTCAGCATGTACGTGGTCGGTGAAGGCATTGAAAAAGCAGTGGTTGATTACGCTGCTGAAGTGGCTGCTGCTGCTAAAGTCTAATTGACTTTTTGCCGCTGTCTCCAAAAAAGTGGAATCTCAGGATTCCACTTTTTTTATGCCTGAAACGGCCGCAAGACGCCAAAGAAAGCGCGTTTTGTGATTAAATAAGCACATTTTGAGTTTGGGAAAATTATCATGGCACAACCTGCGTTCAAGCGCATCTTACTCAAGCTGTCTGGTGAGGCGCTGATGGGTGATGATGCTTATGGCATTAACCGCGAAACAGTGACCTCGATTGTGGCGCAAGTGAAAGAAGTCGTTAGTATGGGCGTGCAAGTAGGCATCGTCATTGGCGGCGGCAATATTTTTCGCGGCGTGGCCCCGGCAGCTGAAGGCATGGATAGGGCAACCGCCGATTACATGGGGATGCTGGCGACGGTGATGAATGCCATGGCCTTGCAAGATGCCATGAAACACGCCGGTGTGGCGGCGCGTGTGCAAAGTGCGTTGAATATTGAGGCGGTGGCTGAGCCTTATATCCGTGGTAAAGCGATCCGCTACCTCGAAGAGGGTAAGGTGGTGATTTTTGGTGCAGGCACCGGTAACCCGTTCTTCACCACTGATACAGCTGCTGCCTTGCGTGGCGTAGAGATTGATGCAGAGATCGTGTTAAAAGCCACCAAGGTCGACGGTATTTACACGGCAGACCCGAAAAAAGACCCGACGGCCACGCGCTATGATATGGTCTCTTATGACGAGGCGATTAATAAAAACTTAAAAGTCATGGACGCCACTGCATTTACGCTGTGTCGTGACCAGAAGATGCCGATTGCTGTATTTAGTATTTTTAAAGAAGGCGCATTAAAACGCGTGATTCTTGGTGAGAATGAAGGAACGCGTGTGATGGCGTAAGCCTTACACGCCGACATTGGAGAACAACGATGGTTGAAGACATTAAAAAATCTGCTGAGCAGAAAATGCATAAATCGCTGGAGTCGTTAAAAACCGATCTGGCAAAAATCCGCACTGGCCGTGCGCATACCGGTCTGCTGGATCATGTAATGGTCGAATATTACGGTTCTATGGTGACCGTGAGCCAGGTGGCTAACATTAACTTGGGTGATGCGCGTACTTTGAACGTGCAACCATACGAAAAGAACATGATTGGCAAAGTGGAAAAAGCGATTCGTGACTGTGATCTGGGGCTGAACCCGGCGACTAACGGTGACCTTATTCGGGTGCCGATGCCGATGCTGACGGAAGAGCGTCGTCGTGACCTGACCAAAATTGTGCGCGCGGAAGGCGAAGGCGCTAAAGTGGCGATTCGCAATGTGCGTCGCGACGCCAACGATGCCTTGAAAAAGTTGATCAAGGACAAAGCGATTTCTGAAGATGATGAGCGCCGCGCGCAAGAAGAAGTGCAAAAGATGACGGACAAAGCGGTCATCGAAGTTGATAAAATCTTGCAGCAAAAAGAAACAGATTTGATGGCGGTTTAACCGCGATCAGGGAACAGGGATCGATTTGGGTTTATTTTCCAGCTCTACCAAGCAAGTACCGCCTATTCAGGAAGTGCCGCAACATGTTGCGGTGATTATGGATGGAAATGGACGTTGGGCAAAAAAGCGTTTTTTACCCCGCGTGGCGGGCCATCAGCGTGGGCTGGAGTCTGTGCGTGCGCTGGTGAAAGCCTGCGTGCGACTGGACATCAAATACCTGACCCTGTTTGCATTCAGTAGCGAAAACTGGCGTCGTCCGCCAGACGAAGTGACTTTTTTGATGGGCCTGTTTCTGGAAGCACTGGACAGGGAAGTCAGAAAACTGCACGAAGCGAATGTGATTTTGAAGCTCATCGGCGACCGCAGCCCATTTAACCCGGCCTTGCAGCAAAAAATGCTGGAGGCCGAGCAACAAACGGCGGCCAATACCGGGTTGACGCTGACGATTGCAGTCAACTACGGTGGCCGTTGGGACGTGGTGCATGCCGTTAATCAGCTGCTGGCTGATAAGGGTGCAATTGCTGAGATCAGCGAAGCAGACCTGACCCCTTATTTATCGATGCCGTATGCGCCTGAGCCGGACCTGTTTATCCGCACCGGCGGCGAGACCCGTATCAGTAACTTTTTGCTCTGGCAGCTCGCTTACACTGAGCTTTATTTCACCCCCACCTTGTGGCCAGATTTTGACGATGCTGCTTTCACGGCGGCATTGACCTCCTATCATCAACGCGAAAGACGTTTCGGTCGCACCAGTGAACAACTCAGCGTTGACAGCGGTAGTGCTTAATAAATTATGTTAAAAACCAGAATTATTACCGCAATTGTATTGCTGGGCTTGTTTTTGCCAGCGTTGTTTTGGCTGCCGCTGATGGCTTGGGCAGCAGTCATGCTGGCGCTGACCCTGGTCTGCTTGCGTGAGTGGGCAGGGTTTTTACAACTCAGTGCCGCACGGACCCGTTATTACCTGTTGGCGTCGACCCTTACTGGACTGGGTTTGCTTTATTTACTGCAGCAATTGGGGTTCCACTGGTTTTTTTACGGCGCTTTGCAGGTATTTGCCGCGGCGACTGTGTTTTGGCTGTGCCTGGTGCCTGTCGCGCTGTTTTTTAATACGTTTTTTAAACACAAAGCACTCAACCTGTTGTTGGGCTGGGGCTTGATGATGTCGTTGTGGATGGCGTTGGTCGCAGCCAAGGAAGTCAATCCTTATGTGCTGCTGGTGATTATTTCCACCATCTGGCTAGCAGACAGCGCAGCGTATTTTGCTGGCAAGCAGTTTGGGCGCCACAAGCTGGCCCCCGCCATCAGCCCGGGCAAGACCTGGGAGGGGGTGGCGGGCGCATTGCTGGCGGTCGCCGCCTATGCTGCTACGTTAAAGCTCAGCGGGGCAGTCGCTACCTGGTGGGTGTTGCCTGGCTTATGGGTGGTCACCGTTGCCGGTATCTATGGCGACTTATTTGAATCCTTTTTTAAGCGCCGCGCCAACCTCAAAGACAGTGGCCAGTTCTTACCTGGTCATGGTGGTTTGCTTGACCGCGTCGATGGCGTGATTCCGGCCTTGCCGATTGGCATGTGTCTGCTGTTCTGGTTTCATTACTGGCAGCAGGCTTACTCGTTTTAAGAGGTTATTTTGCAATACGTCACCATACTCGGCAGTACCGGCACCATCGGTCAGCAGACACTGGATGTGATTTCGCAGCATCCTGGCCGTTATGGCGTGTTTGCGTTGACGGCGCACAGCAATGTGGACGCCATGTTGCTGCAATGCGCGCAATATCAGCCGCGTTATGCCGTGATGCAGGAGGCAGAAGCCGCCCGCCTATTGCAGCAGCGTGTGCAGGCTGAACAACTCAATGTAACCGTGCTGGCCGGGGTAGATGGTTTGACTGAAGTGACTGCCCATGCAGAAGTCGATATTGTGATGGCGGCAATTGTCGGTGCCGCGGGTTTGTTGCCCGCGCTGGCTGCCGCCAGAGCGGGCAAAAAGATTTTGCTGGCGAATAAAGAAACCCTGGTGATGGCAGGACAGTTGTTTATGGATGCCGTTAAGCAGGGGCAAGCGACCTTATTGCCGATTGATAGCGAGCATAATGCTATTTTTCAGGTGATGCCAAGACAAGCCTATGGCGACTTGCGCGATGTGGGCGTGAACCAGATTATTCTCACCGCCTCTGGTGGCCCGTTCCGTCGTTATACGCAGGCGCAATTGCAAGACGTCACGCCAGTATTGGCACTCAAACATCCTAATTGGGTGATGGGCGCCAAAATCACCATTGACTCTTCTACGCTCATGAATAAAGGGCTAGAGGTGATTGAGGCGCATTGGTTGTTTGCGGCGCGGCCTGAGCAGATTGAAGTCGTAGTGCACCCGCAAAGCGTGATTCACTCCATGGTGTCTTATGTCGATGGCAGTATTCTGGCGCAATTGGGCAACCCCGATATGCGGACGCCGATTGCTTATGGCTTGGCGTATCCAGAGCGCATGGCCTCTGGGGTCAAGCCGCTGAGTTTGATTGAAGTGGCCAAGTTAGAGTTTGAAGCGCCTGATATGCAGCGATTCCCATGCCTGAGATTAGCCTATGACGCATTGGCCGCAGGCGGCACAGCGTCCGCTATCCTCAACGCGGCGAATGAGGTGGCGGTGGCCGCTTTCTTGCGTGAGCAGATTCAATACCTGGATATCCCGCAATTGCTTGAGGCGACCTTACAGCAATTGCCTGCGGAGCCGGTAGCGTCAATTGAGCAATTGTTGGCCATTGATACTGAAGCGAGGGCGTTTGTAGCACAAGCGATTGCCAATCTGTCAACCGCGCCGGTGCGTAAGGCTGTCAGCGTATGACCTCAATCTGGGCATTTATTGTCGCCATTGGCGTACTGGTCACCATCCATGAGTTTGGTCATTACCTGGCTGCGCGCAGCTGTGGCGTGCGTGTGCTTAAGTTTTCGATTGGTTTTGGTCAGCCTATTTTTAAATATCAAGCACATGCACAAGCGACCGAGTGGGTATTGTCGTGGATTCCGCTGGGCGGCTACGTCAAGATGCTGGATAGTCGCGAGACCGATGTGGAACATGTGCCTGGCACGGATTGGTCACAAGCGTTTGACCGGCAGTCTATCGCTGCGAAAATGTGGATTGTATTTGCTGGTCCTTTGGCTAACCTGTTGCTGGCGTTTGTCTGTTACTGGGGTTTGATTGCCCAAGGCGAAGTTGGACTCAAGCCCTTTATCGGGCCAGTGGAGCAAGGCTCGTTGGCGGCGGCCGCCAAATTACGCCAAGGCGATCTGATTGTCTCACTAGATGGTAAACCTGTTGCCACCTGGCAAGAGGCGCAATGGCAATTGCTGGAAAGCTGGCTGGTGCACAAACCGGTTGCGGTCGTCACAAAAACACCACAAGGGGAAGTGCATCAGCAAGTGTTGCCACTCAACCAGTTGGCCGGTGAGCCAGATGGTGAGGTCATGCAAAAGGCTGGATTGGCCGTATTGATGCCGGTGGTGCCAGCCGTGATTGGTGAAGTCATGCCGAATTCAGTGGCGGAGCAAAGCGGCTTGCAAGCAGGCGACCGTATCCTCACGGTCAACCAGAAGCCGATTGCGGATTGGCAGCAGTTTGTAAAACTGGTGCGTGCCAGCCCAGCGCAGCCGTTAAAAGTCGAGTATCAACGCGGTGAAAGCCAGTTTCAGGTGAAGCTGTTGCCGGAGGCCATACAACAAGCCGGACAAAAAATCGGCCGACTGGGCGCCGCCGTCAATATGGATGCTGTCGATTTAACGCCTTATCAGGTGGTGCGTCATTACAGCGCCTCGCAAGCTGCCCTGCGTGCGTTAGATAAAATGCAGGAAACCATCACATTTACCCTCAAAATGCTGGGCAAAATGGTCACAGGCCAAGCATCGCTTAAAGCCATCAGTGGGCCAGTCAGCATCGCTGATGCCGCGGGTGAATCTGCCGACATGGGACTCAAGCCTTACATCGGTTTTATTGCTTTACTGAGTATCAGTATTGCCGTCATGAATCTGCTACCGATTCCAGTATTGGATGGCGGTCATTTGTTGTATCATATGGCGGAATTGATACGAGGAGAACCATTACCTGACAAGGTGCTGGCGATTGGGCAGCGTCTGGGTTTAGGTATGTTAGGGGCATTGATGTTGATTGCATTTTTTAATGACATCAATCGTTACCTGATAGGTTGAAAGCATAGTTAATGAGAATAAAATCCAGTTCTAAATTGTGGTTGTGTTTGTTGGCGGGGGTCATGCACCTGAACGCTTATGCCGCAGAGCCGTTTGTGATTACCGATATTCGTGTCGAAGGCTTGCAGCGCACCGAACCAGGCACCGTGTTTAACTACCTGCCGATGCAGGTAGGTGATGTGATGAGCGATGAAAAAGCGGCGCAGGCGATTAAATCCTTGTATGCCACCGGCTTTTTTAAAGATGTGCGTATTGAGAACGAAGGCGATGTACTGGTAGTGACCGTACAAGAACGTCCTTCTGTTACGCAAATTGACTTTAGCGGTAATAAATCCTTTCAGACAGACAAAATCAAAGATGGCCTGAAACAAATCGGCATTGCCGAAGGCCAGATTTTTGATAAATCCCAACTCGATAGAGCCGAGCAGGAAATCAAGCGCCAATACCTGTCACAAGGGAAATACAGCGCAGAAGTCAAAGCCACCGCCAGCCCGCTGGAACGTAACCGGGTGGCGATTCGTTTTGAAATCACTGAAGGCCCGGCTGCCAAGATCCGTGACATCAATATTGTCGGCAACCATTTGTTTAAGACGGAAGACTTGCGCGCCAACTTTTTGCTCACCACGCCTAACTGGATGAGCTGGTGGAATAAAGATGACCAGTATTCCAAGCAAAAACTGACTGCTGACCTCGAAGCATTGCGTTCGTTTTATATGAACCAGGGTTACCTTGAATTTTCGATTGATTCGACCCAGGTGTCGATCTCACCGGACAAGCGTGATGTGTATATCAACATCAACCTGACTGAAGGTGAAAAATACAATATCAGCAAGACCAAACTGGCAGGCGATATGCTGTTGCCGGAAGAGGACTTGCACAAGCTGATCAATATCCAGGATGGCGAAGTTTTTAGCCGCCAGAAGGTGACCGATGCCAGCAAAAACATGAATGACAAGCTGGGTGAAGAAGGTTACGCCTTTGCTAACGTCAATGCCGTGCCTGAAATCAACAAGCTGGAGCATACGGTTGCCTTTACGTTCTTTGTGGACCCAGGCCGCAAGGTGTATGTCAGACGGATTAATGTACAAGGCAACACCCGTACGCGTGACTCAGTGGTCAGGCGTGAAATGCGTCAGCTGGAGTCCGCCTGGTATGCGGGCGATAAAATCAAACGGTCTAAAGAACGTATCCAGCGTTTAAACTTTTTTGATAGTGTTGAGCTGGAAACACCGTCTGTGCCTGGCATTAATGACCAGGTCGATATGAACGTGACGGTGGCAGAAAAAGCGACCGGTAGCGTGCAGTTCGGTGCTGGTTTGTCCAGTAGTGATGGCGTGGTGCTGGGTTTTAACATTAACCAGCCTAACTTTCTGGGCACCGGTAATCGCGTAGCATTGCAAGTGAATACCAGTAGCTACAACACGGTGTATTCATTGTCTTACACTGACCCTTATTTCACGCCTGATGGCATCAGTCGCGGCTTTGATATTTATCGCCGTGATGTGGACACCAGCCGTAGAAACTCCAGCACATTGAACGTGGGTACGTATAACAGCCAGTCTTACGGTGTGGGCATGCGTTTTGGTATGCCGATGTCCGAGATGGACTTTATCAGCGCTGGCTTAACACTGGACTTTACCGATGTTGAGCTGTCTGCCAGCAGCCCGATTCAATACCTGAACTTCTGCGGTAATAACAATGGTTGTAGCAGTAACTCTATTGTGTTTAACGCAGGTTGGACATACGACTCGCGTGACAATATCCTGTTCCCGCGCCGCGGCGTGTTGCAACGTCTGTCAGGCGATGTCTCTATTCCTGGGCTGGACTTACAATATTATAAAGTCAGCTATCAACACAGCTGGTATAAAGACCTGGGTAAAGACTTTACCTTGATGCTCAACGGTGAAGCGGGCTATGCAGACAGTTACGGCGGTAAAAACTATCCATTCTTCAAGAACTTCTATGCTGGTGGCGTCAACAGCGTGCGCGGTTTCCTGAACTCTTCTCTGGGCCCGCGTCAAATTAACCCAAGTACAGGGTCGGATTTTGCCGTTGGCGGTACCAAGCGCTTTGTGGGTAACGTTGAGTTGTTTATGCCTGTGCCATTTGTGTCGCAATCTAACCAGTTCAGGTTAAGTGCCTTTGTCGACGGCGGTGGTGTGTATGGCAAGGATGACTCAATTAACTCTGAATACTTGAGATTCTCAACGGGCGTAGGGGTGACCTGGGTATCCCCATTCGGTCCATTGAAACTGGTGCTGGCCAAGCCGTTGAACGACAAGAGTGGTGATGATACGCAACTGCTGCAGTTCCAGTTCGGGCAGCAGTTCTAATGGTAGAACAACGTCAGGTTGCCATATGGCAAGTACGGAAGGGAGTCATGGCATGAGAAGTATTCTGGTAGGGTTGCTCGGTCTCCTGCTGTGTTGTGGCCAGGTCATGGCTGCTGATTTCAAGGTTGGCTATGTGCAGGTAGACAAGCTGTTGCAGGAAGCCCCGCAAACAGCTGAAACCGGCAAAAAACTGGAAAAAGAGTTTAGTCCGCGCTCACTTGAACTCGAAAAACTGCAAAAACAGATTCGTGACCTGGAGTCACAACTGGATCATGACCGCGCGAATATTGTGGAATCGGACCGCCGTCAGAAAGAGCGGCAGTTAAACAACTTGCGGCTTGAGTTTCAAAGCAAGCAGCGCGAGTTACGTGAGGACATTAATCTGCGTAAGAATGAAGAACTGGCGTTGTTGCAGGAGCGTATCAACAAGGCCGTGCAAACGGTGTCTGAAAGCGAAGGTTACGACCTGGTGGCCTACAGTGGCGTTGCCTATGCCAGCAAACGTATTGATATTACAGACAAAGTCCTCAAATTGCTGGGCAAGAAGTAATCGGCAATCATCGTTCTCACGTTATTCTCAAAGGTAGTACTTCTATGGCGCAACACTTTACATTACAAGAGATTGTTGCGTCTCTGGGCGGTGAAGTTGATATTGGCAGCACTGCGCAGGCACAGCCACTCAAGGTTACCCGATTAGCCTCGCTGGCGCAGGCGCAGCCGGGCATGATTGCGTTTTTTAACGATACAAAATATACGCAGTCCCTGCAGGCAACTCAGGCTTCAGCGATTATTCTGAGGCCGGAACACCGGCATTTAACGACTTTACCCTGCATACTGACAGATCATCCATATGCTTATTTTGCCAAGTTGTCGGCATGGATGAATCCACCACGTCAGTACGTGAATCATATTCACGCTTCGGCAGTGATTGGCGAGCAGACGCATTTGTCAGCAGAGATCACGGTCGATGCGCTGGCATCCATAGGTGATCGTGTCGTTTTAGGCCAAGGTGTCAGGGTGGGCGCCGGCTGTATTATTGAAGATGATGTGACCATAGGCGCACATACCGTGCTGGAGCCGCGCGTAGTCGTCAAGCATGGTAGCGTCATCGGCAGCCATTGCCATTTGTTTTCTGGTTGCGTGATCGGTAATGATGGCTTTGGCTATGCAGAAGAACACGGGCAATGGGTTAAAATACCGCAAATTGGCCGTGTGGTGATTGGTGATCATGTTGATATCGGTGCCAATACCACGGTGGACCGCGGTGCGCTGGACGATACTGTGATTGCAGACGGTGTGAAGTTGGACAATTTGATACAGGTCGCCCATAATGTTCGCATTGGTGCTCATACAGTGATTGCAGGCTGTGTTGGTATTGCTGGCAGCGCTGTGATCGGCGCGCACTGCAAAATTGGTGGGGCAGCCATGATTCTGGGGCACCTGCAGATTGTCGACGGCGTCACCATCTCGCCTGGATCCATGATTATGCGCTCGATACAGCAAGCGGGGACGTATACCGCGCTGATGCCATTTCAGAAGCACGAAGACTGGCTGCGGACGGCCGCAAATATCCGCCATTTAGAACAACATAACCTCAAGCTCAAGCAGCTTGAGCAAGCAATAAGCAACATACAAAAACATTCGGAAGATTGAGAGAATTTATGGCTGAAAACACAATGAATAG